>ERZ772874.182-NODE-182-length-32614-cov-18.667926_pt1 | contig 32614 bp, 41 predicted proteins | sample MGYA00580586_ERZ772874 | MGnify/ENA primary metagenome ERZ772874 (study PRJEB29015, sample SAMEA2737952) | human oral metagenome | biome: human oral; feature: human-associated habitat; material: dental | place: China | collected 2154 ... | reverse complement strand
GAAAAAATAGTCTATATGATTGCCAGCGGTACAGGAAAGATACGAGGAGCAAAGAACGGCGGAATACAGGCTATGCAGACATGGCGAACGGTCGCACTTGCTACAGGAGAGGAGCCGCTTTCAACGGAGACATCACAAACAGGTGTCAGTACCCGTGTGCTTGAGATATACGGCGGACCGTTTGACGATGAGAGGGAAGCATCCCTCATGCACCAGCAATCAGCAATCAACTGTGGGTGGGCTGGACCTGCATTTATAGGTATGTTGATGCATACGGATGAGCGAAGTATAACATCAAAATATGATGAAATGATGCAGTTTGTCTATCAGCTAAGCAAGGGTAAGAGCGGTTCGCATATAGCAGGGATTGCGGCGGTAGCACTGACAGACGCAATCATTGATACATGGCTCTTTGAACGCTCGGAGTGGTTAAAAAGATATGAGGCTGGTGAATTTGATACTAAAGACGCTAAGGACAATCCGGAAACCTTACAGATAGCTCCAGAGTCATGGGAGAGAGCTAAGGAGATGGCAAGAAACATCTTAAAGGAGCAGATGGACGCTGATGTGGGTGATGTCAATGAAAATGCCACTCAATTTATAGTGGATTGGATCCTTTCAAACAAAGACAGCTTCGGAGAAAAAGCATATGGAACTTGTCTTGGGATGATACAGAATAAAAATATATACATATTCCCGTCAATGCTTACGCAGGCATTGACAAAGGCAGGTTACTCATCAAGAAAAACCATGAAATATCTTGCAGACCGAGGACTTATAGGAGTGACAGTCCAAAAAGACGGAAGTACGAAAAACTCGGTAATAAAGTGGTTTGATAACAAACAATGCAGGTTTGTTGAATTTCACATGGGGGAATTGGTAAAGGAAAGTGATCCGCTAACCAGTGAAGAAGAGATAGCAAATCAGATAAATTTTACAGAGCAAGAAGAGTGGAGCAAAGTATCAGAAAAAGAAGCTGAAGAGTTGCCGTTTAACTGATATGTATAAGAATAAAAACATATCAGTATATTTTAAAATGAAAAGGTTACAAAAAATTTATAGATTAGCATATATAGATAAAAATGAATTAAATGATAATAAATATATGTGCAAAATTACAACAACAACCGAACACCTAAAACAAAAAAACATTAGGTGTTCGTTAGGTGTTCGGTCAGGTGTACGGTAAGAAATGCCGAGAAATAGGGGCTTTAATACACCTACTATACACCTAATACACCTATTTATATATTTATATACCATTAATTGAAAATCGGTAATTCATAAGTTTAAATTTCCCTAACTTTAAAAAAATGGTATGTGTATTCTCAAAATAGGTGTTACAGGTGTTCGGAATTACCCTCTAAGCCCCATAAACACGAGGTTTCTCACCGAACACCTAAACGCACACCTAAGCTTTTTCGGGTAAAAACAGGGGTATTTTAAGAATTAGGTGTGCGGTAAAGGAGGTTACATGACCGAGGCAGAGGAACTGAAAACCCTTATAGAAAAACTTAAAAATAACGAGGAAAAAGTCGGCAAGGAACTTTTGAAGACAAAATATAAAAAGCCTTATTCAAAACTTAAGAGTGAAATAAAGCAGGTGGCTGAGAGGTTGATGAATGAAAGTTTACTTGAAGGATTGCTTGTCTGGAATAATGATGAAGGGTACTTATTTTTAAGTAAGGTCAGTAAGTTGTTAAAGTTAAAGAAGCAGGAAGGATTCAGCAAAATACTGGGAAAAACTTTAACAGAGGAATACAGCATAACCAAATTTTTAAGTGAAGTGCAAGGACTAAAAAGCGAGATAATGAGATTGTATAAAGAATATAAGGAGAAAGAAGATGTCGGATAAAGAAAAAATTGAAGAGGTGGCATCACGATGAATGCAGGAAAGAATAGTGAAGGATACCCGGATCCTACAGCCTCACAGGCAATAAATCATACAAATCATAAAGACTATTCAGAATTTAAAACTTATGATGATTTGATTAGATATGCCATGGCTTGTAATCCAAGACTTAAAACAAAGAATGAGGCTAAAAAATACATAAGGGGTAAGATGCCAAAAGAAAGCTACTTCCAAAAAAGGATAATAAAGTGGATCAAGAAAAACATACCACAAGCAGTTGTATGGAAAGAAGCTGCCGGAGCATACTCAAGGCAAGGAATACCAGATATAACTTGTATAGTGGGTGGCAGGTATTACGGTTTTGAAGTGAAAAGACCATTTATAGGAGTGCTTAGTAAAATTCAGAAGCAGACAATAAATGAATTAAGAAAAGCAGGAGCGGTTGCCGAGGTCGTAACTTCAGAAAAGGAAGTCGAAAAAATACTGATTCATGCCATTAAGGAGGTAAAAGATGCATGTAAAATCAAGTCCAAGGAAAGCAGATGATGTAGGAGGAATATACTGTATGCCATTAAAAAGAAATGTTCCTGATGGAGCAGAAGGGTGGAAGTTAAAACAGTGTCCAAGTTGTGGTGCATTGTGTTGGGAAATGCCACTTGCCGAAGTAGTAAAAAAGCAGGGAGCTAAAGGTATGTGTACAATGTGTGCATTAAAGAAGGGAGTATTAATATAATGACTTTACAAGAAGAACTGGAAGAAATGGCAGACACTGTTGAAACATTAAAAGAAGATATAGCGGTAAATGTAATAGAATTTATTGAATTTGCGATTAAATCAGTAAAAAAACAGATTGCAAAAAAACCAAGGCTTCATCTTAATTCCCGTAAGGAAATATCTGATATTTGGAGTTGTCCTTGTTGTAAAGAAAAGCGTCAAATTGGATACTATACATACAATTATTGTCCAAAGTGTGGGCAAAAGATATTTTGGGAAAAGAACCCTAAAAGAAGAAAGAAGGGGTAGGAATGACAGAAGAACTAGTTATAGATTTAATTATAGATGCATTGTCAAAGTGTAAAGCAATGAAACCTAAAACACCTTTGTATAAGCATTTTGACTGGTTATGCCCCAACTGTTTAACAGGATATGAAGACAATAATAACTGGAACTATTGTTCTGTATGTGGGCAAAGAATAGACTGGGGAAACAGTAACCTTGGAGATGAAAATGAATAAGGAACAAGAAAAGGCAAAAGAGCAAAGACAATTACTGAAAAAATATCTGGGGCAGTATTACAGAGCTAAAATGAAGAGAATTCAGCTTGAAAAAAGACTCAAAAACTTCAGAGAAGAAATGTCAGGAACAAAGGGAATGCAATATTCTCTTACTCCTAAAAGTCCAAGTGTAAAAATCAGTTCTTCCATTGAGGAGAGGGTTATACGGACAATTGAGATTGAAGAGCGAATACTAAAGCAGCAAGATAAAGTTCAAGCTGCAATGCTTGCAGTAATGGATATTATAGGGATGCTTCCATTAGATTCGGTGGAACGAATGGTACTTGAGTATAGGCATATAGACTGTTTGCATTGGAGGCAGATACCAACTAGGATAAGTTATTCCAAAGCATCATGTCACAAATACTATAATTTAGGAATTGACAAACTGTTAGGATTTATAAAGGTGAAAGATTGTATTCAGAAGTATGTTACTTTAGATGAATGTTGAACAAAGCAGCTTGACTTTATAGTATTAGGAATGATAGCATTGGAAATATAAAATCAAGTAAGGAATACAGGAGGGTGTATATGAATAAGAAGAAAAGAAGTATAGTTAGTGTGGTGTTAATTACAGTAATCATATTGTGTGTCATTGGCATTGCAAAGCCTAGAAACAAAAAGGATAATAGTTCTCAGAAAGAAACAACAAAGGTTGAGTCCATAGCAGATACAGAGTCCATTAAAAATACAGAGGCGGAACAATACTCAAATTTAGAGGGAGTGGATATTGCATTTTTAGATTCAGTAAGAGATGATCAAACTGGAAATTGGAGGTTATCTAAGGTTACAAGTAATAAGCCGGAAGAAGAGTATGTCCTTGATTATTATAAGAAGTATTTTAAGGAAGATAAGGAAGTTCATGCAATTGTAAACTATACACTTAATACTACAACATGTATTACAAGTATAGGCAATAAGATTAATGTGAGGGTATACGAACATATCAAAGATGAGGAGCACCATGCAAAGACATTGTTTAGAGGTCAAAAGTATGCAGAGTATAATGTAGATAAAGAAACTGGTGCGGTAGAAAAGGTAGAGTAGAAAAGATTAGACACTATTAGACACTTATATATGTTAAGATAGTAGTATGGGAGTACAGGATATATGAAGTAAAGGACAGCACTGAAGTATACGCTGTTACACAATAAACTACAAAGAAGAGCATGACATTAGGTAAAGGATTTATGTGTGCTCTTTTTTAATATCCAAACTTGGATTTTTTAGGTACTACAGACAGGGTCGGCCCCACATGCGGGTCGAACGAAGCCCAGGTTTTGCCCCTAAAAAAATAAAACAAAATTTAGCATTTCGTTACGAGAGGCAGGGGGTATGTAATAAAAAGTTCACATATAAAGCAAAGTAAAGAGGATCGTAGTGGATTACGATCCTCTTAAATTACAGGTTAAATTCAACTATTTTACTGATGATGAATAAGTTCAGAGGGAATAAAATCCGTTATATTTTCAGAGCTATCCCACATGACTTCATAATAATAAGGCTTTTGATTGTTACACTGACATAAAAAAGCTTTATTGATAACCTGTTCGTATTTTTTACGTTCATTTTCAGAGCAGGCACTAAGGTCTACAAAGTAACGCTTCATGCAAATATTCTCCTTTCTTAGTATTTCAGCATGGCAGTGCTGATAAATATAAGTTTACTAAGGAGAAATTAAGAACACAAGCAAGGAAAAACAATATATGGAACAAAACTTGAAAACAGAAAAAAGGAAGCTGACTGAGTTAAGGGCAGCAGAATATAATCCAAGAAAAACACTTACACCGGAAGATTCAGAGTACCAAAAAATAAAAAGAAGTATAGAAGAGTTCGGATATGTAGATCCCATCATCATAAATGAAGACGGAACGATTATAGGCGGACATCAAAGAACTACTGTACTAAAAGATTTAGGGTACGAGGAAGTAGATGTCGTTGTAGTTGACTTAGACAAGCAAAAAGAAAAAGCATTAAACATTGCCCTTAATAAAATCACTGGAGAGTGGGATGAATTAAAGTTAAAAGATTTGTTGCTTGATCTTGATCTCGGAGACTATGATATTACATTCACGGGTTTTGAACAAAAGGATCTGACTGAGTTGGTGGATAGTCTGGCAGTTGAGCCTGAGACTGTGGATGATGAGTTTGATGAGGAAGAAGCACTGGAACAAATATCAGAACCGGTAACAAGGCTTGGTGATGTATGGATACTCGGAAGACACAGACTTATGTGCGGTGATTCCACATCACAGGAAGATGTTGCCATGCTTATGAACGGAGAAATGGCAGATCTGATAGTTACAGATCCGCCATATAATGTCAATTATGGAGACAAGGCAGAAATGCTTGATACCTACTTACCCGGAAAAGGGCATAGAAATACAAGCCATATTAAAAATGACAACATGGACAATGCTAGCTTTTATCAGTTTATGCTGCAGATTTATCAAAGTGCCTATGAATTCATGAGAGCAGGAGCTGCCATTTATGTATTCCATGCAGAAAGCACCGGTCATATCTTCAGACAGGCGTTCCTTGATGCAGGTCTGAAACTGGCACAGTGTCTCATATGGGAGAAAAATAATTTCGTGCTTGGAAGGCAGGATTACCAGTGGAGGCATGAACCTTGCCTTTACGGTTGGAAAGAGGGAGCAGCACATTATTTTATAAATGACAGAACACAAGATACGGTAATACTTGAAGATGACATTGACTTTGAAGCAATGAAGAAAAGTGAACTTGTAGCTTATCTTGAGGAGCTCCGAAGGAAATATAAAGACAGGACATCCGTCATATATGAAAACAAACCTACAAGAAATGACATACATCCCACGATGAAACCGATTGCCCTTATGGGTAAGTTTATTACAAACTCAAGTAAATCAGGTTGGAATGTACTTGACTTATTCGGAGGAAGTGGAAGTACCCTCATGGCAGCAGAGCAGCTTGGAAGAAATGCTTACTTAATGGAACTTGATGAAAAGTTCTGTGATGTCATAGTAAAAAGATGGGAGGAGTATACAGGGCAGAGTGCAGTAAGGATACCTGCAGGAGGTGACGGATAATGGCAGCGGAACAAGGGAGCTTTTATCGTGTGGAAGTCATAGCTTCACTGTTTGGTGTTTCAGTCAGAAGAGTTCAGCAGCTGACACAAGAAGGAATAATAGCAACGACAAAAACAATAGAGGGAAACAGGTATGAACTGGGTCCTACAATCCAAAGGTATATAAAATATCTTTCCGAAAAGGCATACGGGAAAAGCAAGTCGGAAAAAGAAATGGAATTAAGAGAGCAAAAACTTCAAGCCGAGATTGCATTAAAAGAATCTCAAGGTGAAATGCACAGATTAAAAACGGAGATAGCATCGGGTAAGTACATCGATATTGAAGAAGTAAAGATGGACTATAGCCGATTTTTTATTTCATTTAAGAAGTTTGCACTGTCACTCCCAAGCAGACTGTCAGGGAGAATTGCAGGATATTGTGAGCCTATGGAGTTAAGAACCGTTGAAAAGGAGTTGAATTCGGAAGTGGTAAGGTTAATGGAGTCATTCGTGGTGGCAGGATGTACGGCAGAAGAAATGGAGAAAAAGGGTCGTGGCAAGAAATCCGTATCGTAGATATGAAGTTACACGATATCAAAAAGAAGCCTTAAAACATCTGAAGCCACCTGAAAATATTTCCGTTACACAGTGGGCAGACAAATACAGGATAGTCGATGCAAGGATATCAGCCATGCCGGGACCATGGAGAACGGAATATACTCCGTATTTAAAAGAGATTATGGATGAATTCAATAACTATGAAACGGAAGAAATAGTGTATGTAAAGCCTACCCAGGTAGGTGGAACAGAGTGTCTGCAGAATATGGTTGGATATATTATCCAACAAGATCCTGCTCCTACTATGATTGTATACCCTACCGATAAATTAGCAGAGTCAATATCTGAAAACAGGCTAAAACCTATGATAAAAGCTTCCGGAGGAATAAAAGAAAAATTTTTTGAAAATGACTCCTCAAAGCTTGAACTTCAGTTTGACGGAATGTATCTGACATTGGCAGGTTCAAACTCACCTTCAAGTCTTGCCAGCAAAGCAATAAGGTTTTTATTTTTGGATGAGGTGGACAAATATCCGGGAGCATCGAAAAAGGAAGCTGATCCGATATCACTCGCAAGGGAAAGAACAAAAACTTTTCATAACAAAAAAATCTTTATAACAAGCACTCCAACGCTAAAAGACGGACATATATGGAAAGCGAAAGAGAATGCAGATATTGAAAAACACTACTTTGTACCTTGTCCTCATTGCTCAGAGTATATTGAACTTAAGTGGAAACAGATACGTTTTCCCGATGAAGAAGGTATGAGCTATGCAGATCGTGCCGAGTTTGCAACATATGTCTGTCAAGAATGTGGCTGTATACTTACTGATAAGGATAAACCTGAAATGTTAAGGCTAGGAGAATGGAGAGTTGTGAAAGAAAACACTAAATTTGCAAGAAAGGTAGCCTTTTGGATGAATACACTGTACTCTCCGTTTGTGAGGTTTTCTGAGATTGCAAAGGAGTTCTTGGACAGCAAAGATGATCCAGAACGCTTGCAAAACTTTACGAATAGCTGGCTTGCAGAACCATGGGAAAATACAAAGTTAAAAACAAGTGCCGAATTGGTGCTTGAAAGACAAACGGAGTATGAAGAATTTATCGTACCTGAATGGGCAAAAATACTTACAGCCGGTGTGGACGTGCAAGAAAACTGTTTTTATTGGAGTATAAGAGCTTGGGGTGATTACTTCACAAGTCAAAACATTGCTCACGGACAAGCACACTCGTTTACTGAAATAGAGAGAATAATGAACCTGGCTTATTTAATGCCGGACAGTACTTCACTGGTAGTAGCACTGGCACTTGTAGACTCAGGAAATGATACGGATACGGTATACGATTTTTGTGCAAATAATTCTGAGTGGGCACTGCCTAGTAAAGGTTCATCAAATACAATGCTTACACATTACAGACTGTCAAAAGTAAATAAAGTTGACAGTAAGGCTTTCGGAATGAATCTTGTGCTTGTTGACACGGGAAAATACAAAGACATGATTGCAGGTCGTATGAGGAAGGAAAACGGTCAAGGTTCTTGGATGGTATATTCCGGATGTGATATGGAGTATGCACAGCAGGTAACGGCTGAGCATAAGGTCAATGTTAAAAACGGAAAGGGACAAATAAAACAGGAGTGGAAACCGAAAACATCTCATGCCGCAAATCACTATCTTGATTGTGAGGTTTATGCCATATGTGCAGCAGATATCATGGGTGTAAGAACAATACACCTCAACAGTATCCATGAGGAAACGATTCAAGTTAAGCAAGATAATAATAGTCAGTATACACCAGAAGAAAACTGGATCAATCAAAATGAAAATTGGACATAAGGAGAGAGTGATGGATAGAAGAAAAGATAGCTCAAGTCCTGAAATGAAGGAAACTGAAAATTTAGGGGGGGGGTACAGCCTTGAAAGTAAGGGCTTTATAAAGACAGAAGGTTTTGAGAAGGTTGTGGTTTTATTAATGACAGCCTGCAGTGAATTGTGGAAACTTATGGAAAGTAAAAAGAGTTTCCGCATGGAATTATTTTATGATGCAAAAACCCTTAATACCGATTACCGTTTTTTCACTCCTGATGAGAAAGAGTCCGAAGCTTGCAGCAATCAGGAATGCAAATCCGACTTGTATCAAAATCTTCATCTATGAAAAAACAAGCAGACTTAAAATCAGATGTCCAAGTCAGACCGCTAAAAGCAATTGTATTTAAAAGGCATGTGAGTGCTGATTTTTCCGTTTCGGTTAGTTTGGAAAAGTTTATCTCATATTTCTGTAGAGCCATAAAAAGTTTTCCTTTCTGATATGGATAAGATTTATATAAAGCATAGAAAACATTAAGTATAAAGTCAATAAAAGGAGAGAAAATGGATACAAATTATACAGCAGAAGAAATGATTACAGAAGTTAATAATGCCATATATGCTGTTTTGGTAGGAGGGCAGTCATATAAGATCGGAACAAGACAGATGACAAGAGCAGATCTTAACCTGCTGTACAAAATGAGAAATGATCTGACGGCACAGATAGTGGCAAAGGGTGCAAGCAGTCTGTTGGATGATACATTCGTTGCAGTATTCAGCGATCGTTAAAAGGAGGAGATGTGAATTGGTTAGATAATCTTATAAGTTTTTTCTCCCCCGAATGGGGAGTAAGAAGAGAGGCATGGCGGCAAAACTTGGAAGAAATAAGGAACTATGATGCCGGAGATTACTCAAGGGGTAATGCAAACTGGAGGGTAATGAATCAATCTGCGGAGTATACGGATAAGTACAGCAGAGATAATGTCAGGGCGAGAGCAAGAGATCTTGAGCGAAACTCAGACATGATGAATTCAGTAATAGGGGCATACAAGAGAAATGTCATAGGTGGAGGATATACTCTTCAGACCAAGACAGGAAATGATAAATTAAATGACACCATAGAAGCTGCATGGAAAAAGTGGTGCAAAAAACAAAACTGTGATGTAACCGGCACTCAGTCATTTATGCAGATAATGAGGATGTGTGTCAAAAGAAAAAAGGTAGATGGCGGTATTTTGATTGTAAAAAGATATACAAAGGATGGATTTCTGCCATTTAAGCTTCAGACATTTGAAGTTGATGAACTTGATAATTCACAGATGACGCCTAAAAATCAAGGAAATAAAGTAGTCGGAGGAATAGAGCTGAATGAATACAACAAACCTGTCGGATATTGGATAAGACAGTATCCCGTAGACAGCTTGGCTCTTACGACTCCGGTGTATATAGATGCCAAGGATGTCATATTCATGTATACAAAACATCGCCCATCACAGGTCAGAGAAATAAGTGACATGAGTCCTACCATAACAAGGATACGAGATGCAAATGAATTCATGGTAGCAGTATCGGTTAAAGAACGAATTGCCGCCTGTCTTTCAGTCTTTATAAAAAAAACCATACCTACGACAGGTATAGGAAGTATAGGACGAGGTATCGGAGGAGCGGTAGGAGAAAGACAGGATTATCAAGGGAAGTCCATAACACCCGGAATGATCAAAGAACTTAATGCCGGAGATGAAATACAGGTAGTAAATCCTGCAGGACAGGCAACAGATGCAGCCAGTTATATAAAACTGCAACAAAGACTTGTGGGTGCAGGACAGGGTGTAAGCTATGAAGCAACAAGCAGGGATATGTCTCAAAGTACCTACTCATCCACAAGACAAAGTATCATAGAAGATGATATGACCTATGCAGAAGAAAAAGAATTGCTTATGGAAGTAATGGACGAAATCTATGAAACTTTTGTCATTTCTTTATGGCTCACCGGAAATATTAAGGCAAAAGACTTTTGGGATAAAAAGGATATGTACCTTGAACATACATGGATCGTTGCACCTAAAAAGTGGATAGATCCGCAAAAAGAAGCGAATGCAAACAGAATAGCTCTTGCTACAGGACAAAAGACATTCAAGCAGATAGCAGCTGAACAGGGAAGGGACTGGAAGGAGCAGATAGAAGAGATTGCGGAAGTTTTGAATTATGCAAAGGAACTCGGAATAGATATGGGAGGTGTTATTTTTGACAGACCCAAAAATGAACTATATGAGGAAGAAGAGGAAAAGGATGATGAAAATGCGGAAGGAGTTGTTACCGATTCTTCAGTACAGGGCGAGGGAACAGCCGGAGAGGAAGATGAAGGAGAAGAAACAGAGGAAGACACAAACGAGGGAACAGATGATAAATAGTATTCGAAGTTTGGAAGGAGAGGGAAATGAACGAAGGTTCATCCTCTCCTTTTCATCTGAAGAACCATACCAAAGATGGTACGGTACGGAAATACTTGACCATTCAGAAGGAGCGTTGGATCTTGAAAGAATTCAGGAGATAGGTTGTCTTCTTTTCAACCACAACAGAGATATGGTAATCGGAAAGATTACAAGAGCATGGGTGGAAGATAACAGAGGAATGGCAGAAGTTGAATTTGATACGGATGAAACATCGGAACTTATTTATCAAAAGGTGGTAAGCGGTACTCTTAAAGGAGTTTCGGTAGGTTATCAGATAGATTCATGGGAAGAGGTATTGCCCAACAAGCAATCAGCAGACGGAAAGTTTATGGGTCCGGCAAGTATTGCAAGGAAATGGACACCGTTTGAAATATCAATCGTAAGTGTTCCTGCAGACCCTACGGTAGGCGTTGACAGGGATATGAGTGATGAGGAAGAGCATATTCGCTCATTAGATTGGTTTGAAAGGCAACTTCAAATAAATAAAAATATCATTACTGGAGGAAAAACTGATGAATAAAAAGAAGCTAAGACAGGCGAAACTGCTTCGACAGCAAGAAATTGTAGATACTGCAAAGAATGCCGGCAGAGATCTCAGTGTTGAAGAGCAAGCAGAGTTTGATACATTACAAAGGGATATTGATACTTTGAGCATGGAGATTGAAGCGGAAAGAGGGCAGGTAGGAAAGGACCCTACAACACTGCCAGCAACCGGAGAAAACATACAAAGAGCGGTTGAACAGGAAAGAGAAAGAATACATTCAATAACCACACTTTGTGAAGAGTTCGGCATGGAAGCAAGAAGTTACATAGAAAGTGGAGTAGCACTTGAAGCAGTAAGAGAAGCGGTGATTGAACACATGAGAACCAATGGGAAGCCTGTTCCTTCAAGGGGAGTTAATGTAGTTGCCACAGCAGAAGACAAGTTCAGAGAAGCAGCAACGGATGCATTGATTATGAGAAGCGGAATGGAGCTTGTAAACCCGGCGGACGGTTCAAGGCAAATGATGGGGATGTCTTTAAGGGACTTGGCTATCGAATGTCTTGAAAATGAAGGTGAAACAGGGTTAAACAGAAAAAGTTCAGAGGAACTTTATGGAATGCTCCAAAGACAGTTTTATAATCCGACTGCAGCATTTCCTTCAATTCTTGATAATGCCATAAACAAGTCATACGTGGAAGGACACAAAACCGTAGCCGTTACTTTTGACCGTTGGACAAAGAAGGGCAGTCTTAAAGATTTTAAAACTACTGATAACAATTATCTTGCAGGACCGGCAGGTGAATTCCTTGAAGTTCCGGAAGGTGGTGAAATCAAGCACGATACTTTCAAAGATGAAAAGCGTCCGACAAGAAAGATAAGAACCTATGGTCGTCAGTTTACACTTACAAGACAGGCATTCATAAATGATGACATTGATCTTGTAACAAGGATTCCGGCAAAGTATGCAGCAAGTGCAAGGAAGACAATAAACAAGAAAGTGTACACTATTCTGTTTGAGAATTCTGCAATCTATGATGGAACTGCATTGTTTTCTGCAGCACATAAAAACCTTCTTGCAACCGGAACAGGCATAACTCGTGAGGCTATGCAGAAGATGATAATAGCTCTCCAAAGTCAGACAGATGAATTTGGAGAAGCAATCATAGTAAGACCTGCCACTCTTATCGTGCCTTCAGGAATGGGATTTGAAGTGTTTACGGTGTTTAACAGTCCAACGATAAATACCGCAGGAAATACACAGGCTGTAAACCCGTTATTCAGGTATTCAAGTTCTATTGAGATAGTTGAAGAACCTACAATAAATGTACTAAGCGGTGGATACGGCAATGCAATGCCTTGGTTTTTGGTAGGACATAAGGATGATACGGACTTTATAGAGGTTGACTATCTTAATGGACAGGAAATCCCCACAATCCGCAGAATGGAAACACCGGGAACTCTGGGATTTGTATGGGATATTTATCTTGATTTTGGAATTTCCGTAATGGATTGGAGAGGAGCGGTCAAGAATAACGGTATTGTAGTGGCAGATCCACTTAACTAAAGGAGGTAAAACTATGGCAAGTGCAACGTATTGGCAAAGAGGTGAGGCTCTTGATTATGTCAACAATACAAGTAATATAATCAAGGTTGGCACGGTTTTGAAAATAGGAACAAGGATTGGAATTGTAGGTGATGACATAGCACCTAAAGCAACCGGAGCAATCCATGTTTCTGGAGTGTACGAATTTAAGAAAACAGGGACAAATGAAATCAAAATGGGGACAAATGTCTACTTTGATGGGACAGGGATAACGGAGACGGAAGGAAGTAATACCTTGGCAGGTTATGCTGCAGAGGACTCTCCTTCTACTGCAACAGTTATCAAAGTTAAGATAGGATAGGAGGATTTATGCAAAAGCTGATAGCAACATACCCTATCCTGTACTTATCAGGGTTGTATGAGGTAGGAACTGAACTTCCGGCAAATGATCCGACAATGGTTCAGGCATGGCTTGATGCTGAAACCGCTGTTTGGAAAGATGTCATGGATAATGAAGATGATTCAGATACAAAGGAAAGTACCGAGTCTGAAACCAGTGACACAAAACCGAGCAATGATAAAGCAGAGTCTGAAACTCCCCCGGCTTTTGCAACACCGGTAACTGCAGAAGCAGGACTTGCAGGAGATAGTCTAAATGCTGAAACAAAAGATAATTTAGTAGGGCAAGTACCAAAGACACAGCCAAGAAACCGTAATAAGTAGTAAGTAGGAGGTAGTCAAAGTGGTTCGAAAGTCGTTCAAGGAGATAATAGTGCAGGACATCAAAGAAACATTCTTAAATGTTTCGGAGTTTGCGGATATCCATAATATTGACGGAAGAGAAATGCCTGTTCAGATAGATGACAATGAGATAATCGAAAGAGAAAAGAAGAGCAGTTCTCACATGGATGGTGTGTATGTAAAGCAAAAACTTATATATGTGAAAGCGAACGATTTCGGAGCACTGCCTGCAATAGGCAGACAGCTCGTGCTGGATGGCAAGCGTTATTTAGTTGTGGACTCCACAGATGAGTATGGAGTCTACACGATTACGCTAGAAGGGAATAGGACTAAGTAATGGCTGAAAATATAACTGTGTTAATTGATGAAAGAACGCTTAAAGATATCCAAATCAAATTGGGAAGCTTAGAAAAAAAGACCCCTAATGTTTTAAAAAATGCTATAAATATGGCAGCCCGAAAAACACGAAAAATGCTTCCTGAAAAAGCCAGAGAAAGATATACAATAAAAGGTTCAAAAATGAAGAAAAATATTTCATTAACAAGTGCTTCTACATCAAATTTAAGTGCAAAAATTAAGGTTAAGGGAAAACCACATCAACTTATATATTTTCAGACTAGAAAAAATGGAGTAAGAATGGCTGCAAAAGCAAGAGGGCGAAATGATAGAAGTTTAAAAGAATTAATTTCTTCCACTGGTGGAAAGGCATTCATTACTACAATAGATAATGGGGAAGATCAGAATGGCAATAGAAACAGGAAACATAGAACAGTACTTCAAAGATTGACTAAAAGTAGGTATCCGCTTGTAACCCTTGCAGGACCGTCAGACCCTGAAATGCTTGGTAATCAGGATGTTTATGGAAATCTTGAGCCTAATATACAACAAGAGTTGATGCAAAGTATAAACAAACAAATTCAGCGTGTTATTCGTGGAGGTAGATGATGACAGCAAGTAAGTTGCAGACGGTACTTGTAAAAGATATTTTAGAAATCTTCAAGGGAGATTTATTCAAAGACTCTTCAGGAGAGTATGTACCATTAAATGTTTTTGAACAATATCTTCCAATTAGAAAAGATGAGGACGAACCCGACCCGGTACCGTATGTAATTATAAGGATTGAAGAAGGTTCGGTAAAGGGTTGGACAGAAGCACAGGAAGTAAAGGTAATGCTTATTCTTGGTTGTTTTGATGATGACATAAATAATCAGGGATATAAAACCATATTGGGAATGATTCAAAAAATAGAACACAGGTATCTTAAAGATCCAATGCTTGCAAATCAATTTGTGTTTTTGAATGATGAGCAAAACGGGTTTGAGTGGGCTATGCAGGATGAGGAATCATTCCCTTATTATTTCGGAGCAATCAGTATTAAATTCAAGACAGCAGCTGTCAGAAAGGAGGACAAATACGCATGAGTGAGATGAAGAAAGGAACTGTGTCTGCAGAAGTTAGATCTGATACGGATAAATCTCCCATAGCAATATCGGAAACTGCTAAAGAACAAAAACCTAAAATTCTGGTGTATGTGGGACCAACCATAGCAGGAGTTGCGAGTCATGGAATGGTATTCAACAATGGCTTATCTAAGGAATTAAATGCTGCAATGGAAAAAGAGCCTGCATTTAATGGACTTGTTGTTCCGGTTACGGAACTTTCAAAAGCAATAAAGGAAATAGAAAGGGAACTCGGAGCAACATATGTTTTATACAACAAAGTAGTAAATTACAGACCATAGAAAGGAGAAAGAAATGGCTTATAATCATGGAATTAGGGTAAGTGAACAGGCAACAAGTCTTGTTGCACCAATTACAGGAAGTGCCGGATTGCAGGTAATTATAGGGACAGCACCTGTAAATCTTGCAAAAGATCCGTATGCAGTTACAAATATTCCGCTTTTGGTAAATAACTATGCAGAAGCGGCAGAGCAACTTGGATTTAGTGATAACTTCAAAGACTATACACTTTGCCAAAGTATTGATGCAAGTTTTAGGGTATTAAATGTAGCACCGATAATTTTGATAAATGTGTTGGACCCTAAGAAGCACAAGAAGAATAATGCTGAAAAGACTGTAAATGTTACTGCAAAGCAGGCAACACTTGAGGAGCAGGGTATTCTTCCTGACACCTTAATCGTAAAAGAATCAGATGCTACTCTGACAGCAGGTACAGACTACATCACAAATTTCAATGAAAAAGGACTTTTACAGATTACACTTATTGAAGGAAGTGCTCATGCAGGGGCTACACAGTTAAAGGTTACTTCAACAAGTATAGATCCTACAATGGTACAGACACAGGACATAATTGGAGGATATGATCCCGTAAGCGGCAAGGAAACAGGACTTGAGCTTATAAGACAGGTATATCCGAAATTTAACATGACTCCCGGACTTTTGCTTGCACCGGGTTGGTCTCACATTCCTGAAATAGGTGCTATACTTGGAGCAAAGTGTGGAGAGATAAACGGTGTGTTTACTTGCGAATGTGTGCTTGATGTGGACTGTACAAGTACAGGAGCAACAAAGTACACAGCAGTTGGAGATTGGAAAAACAAAAACGGATATACAAATAAACACAGTGTGCTTCTGTGGCCCCAAGTAAAGGTCGGTAAAAAGCAGTATGCATACTCTGCCGTATTTGCAGCATTGACGGCATATACAGACGCAAGCAATGATGACGTACCGAACTTAAGTCCGTCAAATAAACTAATAGGAATCACAGGAATGGTACTTGCAGACGGAACGGAAGTAACTCTTGATCAGGTACAGGCAAATCTGCTGAACGGGCAGGGAATTGTAACTGCAATCAATGTGAACGGATGGAGAACATGGGGTAATAATACGGCTGCATACCCTGCAACTACAGACCCTAAAGACAGGTGGTTTTGTTGCCGCAGGTTTTTCAGTTGGTGGGGAAACTCATTCATTCTGACATACTTCCAAAGAGTTGATGATCCGGCAAACTATCGTCTGATTGAATCAATAGTGGACAGCGAAAACATAAGAGGAAACTCCTATGTATCACAAGGAAAGTGTGCAGGAGCAAGAATAGTATTTGAGGAAAAAGATAATCCGATAACGGATGTCTTAAACGGAAAGATTCAGTTCCACCAATATCTTGCACCATACACACCGGCAGAGGACATACTCAATGTGCTTGAGTTTGACCCTGACATGTTGGCAGCAGCAATAAGCGGAGGAGGTAACTAATTATGGCAGGAGTACTTGGAATACCCGGAGTGATTAACAACTTCAATCTTTATTACAAAGGAAATGCACTTGTGGGTCTGACCGGAGAAATTACACTTCCTGATTTTGAGGGAATGACTGAAACTTTAAGCGGTCCCGGAATTCTCGGTGAGTTGGAAGAAGTTATTATAGGTGCATTTGGCAGTATGGAACTGGAAGTGCCGTTCAGGATCCTTGACGAGGATGCATTCAAGATAATGTCTCCGATGGAAACACTTGACTTAACTCTAAGAGCAAGTGAACAGTATACCGTAAAAAGCACCGGAAATCTCGACTACAAAGGGATGAGGGTTGTAGTCAGAGGAAGACAAAAGAAGATGACGGCAGGAACAATAAAGCAGGGTGGGGCAATGGATTCATCCGTAACGGTAGAAGTTGCATACATCATGATCGAACTTGACGGACAAAAAAGAATAGAGCTTGATAAGCTTAATAATGTATACAAAGTAAATGACAAAGACTTACTGGCAAAGGTAAGAAGTCAGTGTTAATAAAACAGGAAGGAGCAAAAATGGTGAAGAAAGAGGGTACGGAGATTATTCCTACAGAAATACTTGATAAAGACGGTGAAGTTTTGGAAAATCCGTTAGTTGTAGTTTTTAATAAGCCCTATATTTTTGAGGGTACTAGTTATGAGAAAGTAGACCTAAGCGGTATGGACGATATGACTGCTGCTGATATGATAGCGGCAAATAAGGTACTTGATAAGACAGGAGGTTTTACTTTTTTGCCGGAGATGTCTCTTGAGTATGCGTGTATTATAGCAGCAAAAGCAGCAAAACTACCAATTGAGTTTTTTAAAGGATTACATCCGAAGGAAGCGGTAAAAATAAAGAATCGTGTAACGGCTTTTTTTTACGGAACGGACTAAGACCGGATGACGGTAAGAATTTCAGAAAAATAGCAATACAACTTTCAATGACATTGCAGACAGGGATAGATTATTTTTTATCCTTGTCTGTTTTTGAATTAAGAGAATTAGCTGAGGAGGTGGCAGAAAGTGTCAGGAAAGAGCGAACAAGAGCTGGCAATCCTCATCGCAGGTAAGGTTGAAAACTCTCTAAAAAAGAGTTTGGGAACAACTGAAGAAGGGCTGAATAAAATAGCCAATGTAGCAGTAAAGGCAGCTACTATAATTGGAACTGCTTTTGCTGCCATAAAAATAGGAGAATTCATTGGTGATGCAGTCAGTGAATATTCTGAGTTTGAACAATCAATGGCTAATACAGCAGCAATAGCAGGAGCTTCATCAAGTGAATATAAACAATTATCGGATGCAGCGAGAGAAGCAGGAAAAGCAACAACTTTTACTGCTTCAGAAGCGGCTGATGCATTAGGCTACATGGCACTGGCAGGTTGGGATGTTAACACCAGTACAGCTGCACTAACTCCGGTTTTAAAACTTGCAGAAGCTACTCAAGCGGACCTTGCCACAACAAGTGATCAAGTGACAGATTCTATGAGTGCAATGGGTGTAGGAATAGGTGAGTTACAAGAGTACCTTGATGTTATTGTGATGACAAATAATAAAGCAAACACATCTTCAGCAGATTTAATGGATGCTTTTATAGGTTGTGGTGGTGCGGCAAGAGCTTCAGGAATGGATTTCAAAGAAACAGCGACAGCTCTTGGAATATTGGCAAACAATGGTATTAAGGGTACTGAGGCAGGAACGGCTCTAAACTCAATGTTAGTAAGGATATCAACAAAAGATTCAGCACAGGCAGCATTTAGAGAACTTGGTGTAAGCGTCTATGACAGCTCAGGGCAAATGCGAAGCATGAAGGATATTTTAGTTGACCTAAATGATGCAATGTCAAACATGACTGATGAGCAGAAAAATAACTACATGGCTACCATTGCAGGTACTAATTATTATTCTCAGTTTGGATATTTACTCGAAGGTGTAAAGGATGGAGTTGATGGTGCATCTTCGGCTTGGGATGGATTAAGAGAAAATCTTGAAAATTCTAATGGTGCATTAGATAAGATGGATGCAGCCGTAACAAATACAATGAAAGGCTCAATTGCAAGGTTTCAAAGTGCAATCAGTGATCTTAAAATATCTATGGTTGAAGACTTTGGTCCGTATGCAATAGTGATAATTAATAATGTTGCAGAAGCTATCCCTAAAATCACAAAAAATTTGACATCTATGATTAAAAAAATACCGGTTGGTGATTTTATGAACAGTGTCGGAAATATGGCAGGTGCAGTATTTGATTTTTTAGAAAGCATAAGCAGCGGAAATGGTGTTGTTGAAAGTATATCAAGTGTAATGCAAAGTCATTTTGGAGTACAGATGCCTGAATCAGTGGGTAATGCGATTCAAGTTGTCACTGATTTTATTGATAAAGGGAAAGAGGCTGTATCTTTTATTATTAACAATGTAATAACTGCTATTGACAATGTCAAAGATACCATTGCAAACAATGAACCTACTATCAACAAAGTAATAGAGGTTGTTAATGACTTAAAAGATAAATTGTTTGAAGCATTTGAAAATGCAAAGCCTACAATTAGTTTTATAAGTGAAACTGCATTGCCGGCAGTGACGGATGCTCTGTTAAAAGTTCTTGGTGGCGTGGCAGATGTTACCGATGCCTTTATTAAATGGGATGGTTTTCTGCCTACAATTACAGCAATAGGAATAGCAGTAGGAGCAGTAAAGTTTTATCAGCTTGTAACAGGTATATACAGTGCAGCAAAAGCCATGGCACTTCTGAATATTGCAAAGATTAAGGATATGGCTTTGACGGCTGCAATAAACTATCTATACATAGAAGAGGCTGTATTAAAGGCAGCGAGTACGGTTCAAACTTGGGCAATGACTGCAGCTGAATGGGCATGGAATGCAGCTGCCGGTGTTGGTGCAACAGTAACAACAGCACTTGCAACAGCCATTGCATTTTTAACAAGCCCTATAGGACTTGTTATTTTAGCCATAGGAGCAATTATAGCGATAGGTGTACTGCTTTGGCAAAACTGGGATATGGTCAAAGAGAAGGCAGGACAGCTTGGAACATGGATTGGTGAGAAGTTTAATGCCATGAAGGAAGCAATCACAAATGCAGTAGAAGGATTTAAGAATCAGTTTCCTGTAGCCTTTGCATTTATAAAAGGTGTATTTGACGGCTTCATGGCTACAGTAACCGGGATAATTGAAGGAGTAAAACAGGTCTTTCAAGGTATTATAGATTTTGTAAAGGGAGTCTTTACAGGAGATTGGAAGACAGCATTTGACGGATTAAAGAACATTTTTCAAGGAACTTTCAAAGTACTTGGCTCAATTGCAATGGCTCCGCTTAATGCTCTTAAGGGCATTGTAACAGGAGCTTTTAATGCAATAGACACTGCTACCGGTGGAAAACTTACTGCAATGAAGGATAAGGCAGTAGAAGTATGGGGCAACATACAAAGTACTGCTGCCGGTGCATGGGAAGGTATCAAGAATACCGCAGGAACTGTTTTGCAGGCAGCAAGGGATACCGTAAGTGAGAAGCTTAATAACATAAAGGCTGCATACGAAGAAAATGGCGGAGGAATTACAGGAGCGGCTGCAGCGGTAATGGAAGGAGTTAAGGGATACTTTACAGCAGGTCTAACATTTATAGACAACTTAACAGGCGGAAAACTTTCTACAGTAGCTTCTTATTTTACAGAAAAGCTTGAAGCAGCAAAAAGTACGGTAACAGGTATCTTGGATGGAATAAAACAGGGGTTCAGTGAAAAGCTGGAAGCTGCTAAGACCATTGTGTCCGGAGCAATAGATGCAATAAAAGGATTCTTTAAATTTGATTGGGAACTTCCAAAATTAAAACTGCCACACTTTTCAATAACGGGTGAATTTAGTGTAAATCCTCCAAAAGTTCCTTCATTCGGGGTACAGTGGTATAAGGAAGGTGGTATCATGACAAACCCTACAATGTTCGGAATTAACGGTTCTAATGCAATGGTGGGCGGAGAAGCAGGAGCTGAAGCTATTTTGCCGTTATCGACATTGTGGGATAAGCTTGGTATGTTTATAGATTCTGCAATGAATAATCAGAATGGTATATTTGGCTCTGCGATAAAAGTACTTGCTGAAAGAATAGATGCATTTATGGCAGGGACACAGAAAACACCTGCTGCAGCTTTAAGCACAGAAATGTCAGAGATGAATTATCCGACAAGAGGTTATGGTAATGAAGGAAATGTGCCGGGTGTTAATATCACATATGCTCCTGTTTACAGATTTGAAGGTGCAGCACCTGCAAAGGCGGATCTTATGCAGGCAGAAAAAATATCTCAATCTGAATTTGACAGGATGATGAAACAGTGGCAAAAAGATCAGGGAAGGCTTAAATACTAAAGACACCAAAACAGAACAGGGAGCAGAACAGGGAGGAAATACAAGGTGAATACTTATACAACAATTCAGGGACAGACGTGGGATGAAATAGCTTATGCGTTTTTTGAGAATGAATATATGTGCGATAGGATCATGGATTTGAACAGGGATAAACTTGGTATCTTTGTATTTCCTGCCGGAGTAGAACTTATACTTCCGGATAAGGAAAGTATGGTAAATAAAACCGTACCAAGTGATTATCCCGGATGGAGGGCAATGTTAAATGCCAAGAGCTAGGAGAGTAACATATAAAATTCTTTATGACGGTAAGGAAGTAGGACTATCAAGCAGATGCGAAAGCATATCATATACTGATAATGACTCAGCTCAGGCAGATGAAATAACGATAAGTCTTATAGATAAAAACATGGGTTGGGCTATGAACGGATTTATTCCGGAAAAAGAGCATGACCTTGATGTAACCTTGTATTTTAATGACTGGACACCGGGAAACGGTGCAACTCAGGAATATCACTGTGGGAACTTTACTATAGATGATATTACTTATTCAGGAGGTAGTGGAGGACATAAGTGTGAAATTAAAGGAATATCATTGCCGGCAAGTGAGTCTTTCAAAACAGGCAAAGTAAGTAAGGTGTGGGAAAAGGTAACGGTAAAGCAGATAGCTGAAGAGATAAAAGGCAAGTACGGAATGTCAGATTTATACTATTGGGCAGGAGAACCTGTCATTGAAAAAATAGATCAGGAAGAAAAGTCGGACAGTGAGTTTATATCAGAACTGTGCAAGCAGCAAGGCTTGTGCATAAAGATATATAAAAAAGCACTTGTCATATTTGATAAGAAACAGTATGAGGCAAGAGGCATTACTGCCACATTTAACGGTGAATCAGACTTTGAGGAATGGACATGGAACTCTACCTTGGTGGGAACATACACAGGAGCAAAGATATCCTATACTCAGATTGATAAGAAAGAAAAGGATAAAAATAAGAAGACACAGGTTATATCAATTACGGTAGGTGAAGAACAAAGACTGCTTATCCTAAACGAAAAAGCGGAAAGTAAAGAAGAAGCGGAACGTATTGCAAAGGCAAAAGTAAATGAAGAAAATGAAAAATCTGTAACTTTGGAGTTTACGGCACTTGGAAACGCAAACATTGTAGCTTCATGCAATATAGAACTTAAAAACATGGGAAGGCTTGACGGAAAATATTATGTGGAAAAAGTAAGTCATGAGCTTTCAGGAAGTTCAGGACATAAGATGAGTGTCAGTGCCTATAAGATATTTACAAGACTATAGGAGGATAGTGAATGATAAGAATAGGATTGGTCAGTAGTGTAGGGAGTGGAGGAGTATCTGTAACCTATCCTGACACGGGAAAAACCACAGCAGAACTTCCGGTACTTTCTTTTGCAGGATTAAAACAAAGTTTTGAAAAAGGAGACACGGTACTGGTTTCACATTTAACAAATGACAATTCAACCGGGGTAGTACTGGGAACAATTTATGCTGCAGATATTCCTAAAGCAGAGCTGATTGTAAAGGATGACATGGTAACGCTGAAGGACTCCACGGGAAGCATAAGTCTAGCCGAGATTATAGCAAAGTAGAAAGGTAGGTGTCATGGCAAAAATCGGAAATTGGGGTTTTCACTTAAAGTTTGAAACAAGCGACAGGCGTATACTGACATTCAACGGTTTTAAAAGGGATTTTGCTGCAAGAACTGCCTCACATGTACCTATTTTCGGAAAGCCTGTTTTGGAGTTTTTGGGAAATGATCTTCAAAGTATAACATTCACAATTACGGTAAATGCAATGAGAGGAATATCTCCTAGGAAAATAGAGAGAAAGCTTCTAGGCTGCATTTCAGCCGGAGTAGTAGCACCTTTGGTTGTGGGAAGAAGAACTATATGCACAAAGGCAATGCTTACGAATGTATCGGAAGCATTCGGAGTTGTATTGAAGCGAGGAGAGTTATGCAGTGCACAGTTTGATTTGACAATGACTGAGTACAGATAAATAAGGAGAAATATGAATAAGTTTAAGTTTGAGTTTGAGGATGAAATATCTGAAGATGAAGTAAATGACATCCTCAGAAATCTTAATAACATTTTCAGTATTCCGGAAGGTACGCTACCACTTATTAGAGGATTAGGTCTGTCAATAAGCAATGTTTCAAAGATTCCTGTTGATTTAGAAAATGATATAGTAACTGATATTGTTGCTAAAGTAGCAGAGTATGAGCCAAGAGTATCTGTAAGCAATGTTGAGTTTGAACACTCGCAAGATGGAGAAAGTGAAATAAAGGTGTTTTTGGAGGGAGGTGAGATAAGTGGAAGTTAATAATCTAAAAAGCATAAAAGAGTACCCGGAAATATCATTTATGAAAAACTACACTATGGAGCAGCTTGCAGATGAAATGCTTTCATGGTTTAAGGAAAAAAGGAAAGAGCTGACAGGTGAGGATATAGTGCTTGGAAAGGCGGATGACAGAAGAATTATGCTTCTTGCAGGTGCGTATTTTATATATCAGGGGTATATGTATATGGATGATGCAGGGAAAATGGGACTTCTAAAATACAGTCGGGGAGATTACCTTGAAAACCTCGGAGCACTCAAACATATATACAGAAAGCCTGCCACACCTTCAACGACTACACTGCGATTTGAAATCACTGCACCAAGGACAACAACCATAAATATTCCGAGAGGAACGAGAGTAACTGCCGGGGATGGTGTGTATTTTGCAACTACCAAGTATGAAGAAATAAAGATCGGAAATACATTTGTGGATATACCTGCAGTGTGTACGACTACAGGGGCAGGTACAAATAATTATGATATCGGTGATATAAGTACAATTGTTGATTTGATAGCATTTATTGATGGGGCAAGGAATGTAACTAAACCTGAAAACGGTGCTGATATTGAAACGGATGAATCATTAAGGCAAAGGATATATATTGCTCCGGCATCATATTCAACTGCAGGTTCAGTGGACTCTTATGAGTATTTCGCAAGGCAATATAGTGCTGATATTACAAATGTAAGAATCACAAGTCCCAGTCCCGGAGTGGTAGAAATAAGATACCTTTTAAGAGGAGGAGTAATACCGGAAGCGGAATCAATAAAAGGTCTTAAAGAATACCTTTCGGGTTCTGATATAAGACCACTTACAGACAAGGTGGAAGTAATGGCTCCTGCACAGGTGAAGTATACGCTTAATTTGACATACTATATCAATTCAAGTGATCAAAGCAGAGCGAACACTATACAAGGAAAAGTAACGGAAGCCATTAATGAGTACATAACATGGCAAAGGTCTGAAATAGGCAGAGATATAAATCCTGATGTTTTGAAACAAAAAATCATTGAAGCAGGAGCAAAGCGTGCTGATATCATCTCTCCGATATTTACCGTAGTTGATTCAAATTCAGTGGCAGGTGTGGAAACACAGACTGTAACATATGGAGGGCTGGAAAGTGATTAGGTATGAAGAAGCGGAGTTGATATCGGTACTGCCACCTGTTTTAAGTAATAATCCCGATAATGCTGCAATAAGTTATGCATATAAAATGGCAATGCAAAAAATCATTTTGTTATCAATAAGGACTTCACTGTATGCAAATATCGATAAGATGGATGAAGAAGTTCTTGACCTCATGGCTCTTGAATTCAGGGCACAGTACTATGATGAGGGGTTGCCACTTGAAGTAAAAAGGAAGCTTATTAAAAATGCACTTGCATGGTATCAAAGGGCAGGTACTAAAAGTGCGGTAAACGAGCTTATACAAACCGTATTCGGAGAGGGAGAAGTTGTTGAATGGTTTGATTTTACAGAGCCACCTTTTACTCCCGGAATGTTTGAAATAGCTACAAACTCAAGGGTAACGGAGGAGTTGATTAATTATTTCTCAAATCTTATTCACAGGGTTAAAAATGCACGTTCCCATATCAGAAGAATTACTATCATAAGAACGATTGGTATGTGGGAAAAAGCTGCTTCAGGATTAATAACCAAACCTCAAAGAATCGTTTATAACAGTAGAAGTAAAGAAGAATCTTCAGCAAATAAACATTCAATAGGAGCAGGGATGATATGTATACCGGAAGTAACCATTCTAAATGATACTCTTAACAAGGAGTATACGGTCGGTATGGAAAACAAGGCATTTTCAGGAGTGGTAACAGAGCCACAGATTTATATTTACAATTAAAAGATATAAAACAGGAGGATGAGAAATGGCAGGGGTATTTAAAGAAGCTGTTTTGACAACAAAGGGAATAGCACTGCTTGCAAAAGCACAAGCCGGAGAAACAAAGATAGAACTTATAAAGGCGGCAACCGGAGACGGTTCATACAGGAGTAATGAGGTACTTATAAGTAAGACGGCTTTAAAATCAAAAAAACAGGAATTTAAACTGGAATCAGTAAGAAGGCAGAACGATACAAATGTATTTGTAAAGTTTATCATCACAAACAAGCAAAATTCAGGGAACCTGCAAAACGGGTATTATGTTAAAGAAGTAGGCATATATGCCAAAGATCCTGATGAGGGAGAAATCCTGTATGCAATTGCAATAGCAAATGAAAACCAGTGGGACTATCTTCCGGCATACAATGACCTGCTGCCGTCAACTATTACGGTGAACTTTTTAACAGAGGTATCCAATGCGGACAACGTGGTAATTCAGATGCAGGCACCGCCACAAGTAAGTACATTGGTACTTGCAGATGATGATACTGGAAAGAAGTATAAACTGGGCATTAAAAACGGTGCATTTTACTATGAGGAGGTAGATGATTAATGGCTAAGCATTTTATAGCAGATAAGGAAACACTTGATAAGGTATATGACATCTTAAAAGCAGAGGAAGTGTACGGTTTCATTGAACATTTTTCAGAAACAAACCCTGCAAAACGCATTGAGTACATAGGCAAAAATAAGGATTATGTGCCAATTACTCAAGATTTAAGTAACAGCACTGTGAACTATGGTTCTTGGGAGAGTTTCCCCGTGCTTGTAAACAACAAACCATGGATGGTAAAAGAAAACGGTGTTCCTGATTACAGACTTAAGGAAGATGACTACACAAAAAAACTTGATGGAACTCCCTCAGGAGTAGAAAACTCTTCGTATCCCGGTGGAGCATTTGCATGGCTTCAAAAAGTTTACAGTAGACAGGAGATAATTGAAAACGACAGATATGTATATTTTAGTATGGTCAAAAGGGATGATTTTGAAGCTGTGGGTTTTAGGGAATGGAATTCTGAGAGTAACACATATGATGAAGTTGAAGGTATATGGATTCCAATGTTTTACGGTACTGCTGCACAGCAAGATGTGGTAAGCATTTTTTCAACAAAAAAAGGGAATACGGAAAACAATAAGTGGATTACAAGCATAGCCAGAACAATGCCTGTTATGAAGCAGGACAATGTATCACTCAAAAGTGTAGTCAGAGGCATTGAATTGTGGAAAGATGAAATGACCATGAAAGGCTACAGGTTATTTGAAGGTTCAATAATAAATGTCATCAATGACCTGCTTATCATGTTTGCAAAGACAAGTGACCTGAAATCTGTATTCGGAAAAGGTGCACAGGACAGAAGCACAAGTGAAATGTTAAAAAATGAAGTTGTTGACGGTGGACAATTTAAGGGAACTGATGACGGGAGAAGCCTTAACAAGATATTTCATTCAATTGTTCTTGGCTCATATCAGCAAGGACAGGTAGATACAAGAATGTCCATAGTTGGTGATACTCTCAGTATAGTATCTGACCAGTATACAACAACAAAGTATCCGTTAGCGGATGATAAGCAGCAACTGCTTACTGATTTGGGAGAGAATGTGCTGACAAGAAAAATGTGGAAAAGAATTTCAGGATACCATTTAATAACAGGATACGGATTGGTTCCGGCAGCTTTTTCAGAAGGTGATGATATTGGAGGAGGTTATATCAGAACAGGTACAAGTTCTTCCGTCTTGGTAAGATTTGGTTCAAATACAGAGGAAAACCTAAAAAAAGATAAAAGAACAGGACTTAGGATACTGGATTTTTATCCTATTGCATTAACGACAAGTATGGATGAACATATTGGAGCTGGTGTAGGAGTATCTCCAATGCTGATGCCACCGATAGGACTAATTCCATAAAGAAAACAAAAGGCAGGTATAGGAATGGATGAGCAACATCTGATTAATATGCTAATAGACAAGCTGCCTACAATAATAGCAGTTCTGTCTGTTTTATTTGAGATTTCACCTATAAAGTTTTCACCGATTACAATCTTTATAAGATGGATTAATAAGGATACACATGCAAAACTGGATGAAATTGAAAATGCAACACAGAAAAACGCTGTTCAGATAGAAAATCTGAAAAATGACATTGATAAAAGATTTAATAAGTACGAGTATCAAGAACAGGTTCGACATGCAGAACAGATAAGAGAAAGGCTTGATAATTTTGCAGAAAATATCAAGCTTGGAAGAAAATATTCTGCAAAGCAGCTTGAAAATATGTACAGAATAAAAGATGAGTATGATGAACATTGCCATAAGCACAATATCCAAAACGGATATACGGACAGGGCAATGATGATTATAAGAAACGAGTATGAGAAAAGAGAACTCGGAAACGATGAAAGTGAGGATTAAAAAATGAATAAAATTGATTGGAAAAGAAAACTTACAAGTAGGAAGATGTGGCTCTCAGTGGCAAGCTTTGTGTCTATGCTCATAATAGCACAGGGTGGCGGACAAAGTCAGGCAACGCAAATAAGTGCCCTTATAATGGCAGGGGCAAGTATCATAGGATATGTCATAGGCGAGGGTCTTGCAGATGGAGCAAATGCAGATACATCATTAAAAAACAATCAGGAGTAATTAAAAACAAAGGATTGGGTATCACAATACTCAGTCCTTTTATCTTATGTAGACGGAGGTAAGAATGGTTAAAATAGGTCAAGCAAGTAGGGACGAGCGTGGAAAGTATAGTGGTGGCATGGCAGGCGATCAGGACGGCAAGGAAGTGGCTATAAGAGGTTGGTATAACAGACCTTGGAATAAGTTATTAAGAGCAAAGAGACCTGTAGTGGCTGATGCTATTGCAGAAGCAATGGAAGACGCATGTGCAAACAATAACATAGGATATGATCAAGGACAGAGAACAACTCTTTATAAGTTATGCAGAGCTAACAAATTTAATATAAGAGCCATAAAAGAACCATGTGAAACTGACTGTTCAGCTCTTGTTGCCGTATGTGTAAACGCTGCCGGAATACATGTGTCAGGAGATATTTATACAGGGAATGAAGCAGCGGCATTGTTAGCTACAGGAGAGTTTGAGCTTTTAACAGAGCCGAAATATTTGGTATCTGATGAGTATGTGAAAAGAGGAGATATACTGCTATATGAATTCCATCATACAGCCGTGGTGCTTGAAAATGGAAGTAAGGTGAAGTCGAATCCGCCCTTAAACAAGTATGTGAAAGGGTGGAACAGAAATAATGAGGGGTGGTGGTATGTCTATGATGACAGGGATAATTACCATGTAAACAATGCCGTCAGAATTGAAGGTGAACTTTATTTCTTTGATGCACAAGGGTACTGCGTAAAGAACCCTACCGTTACCACGGAGGAAAGTGGAAAGCTTAGATTAATAGCCGGTGAAAGAGTAAAGTAGAACGATAAAAAGCAGAGCCTAAATGGGAGGTTCTGCTTTTTTGAAAATTAATTATGCTATTTCATCTAATGATATAATCAAGTAGTCGCCTGTCTTATCTGTTATTTTTATTGAATTATATTTACATAATTCCCATGTAACACAACCATCAAAGAAATTGTTTTTTATCCAATTATTTATTTTATTATTTCTTATTTCTTTGTACTCTTTTATTGTTTTTGTGTTCCTTATTGTCATCTTTAATCCTTTCCTTTAGCCTTGATAATGATTGTTTTGTTTTTCTCATCAAAGGTGGCAATTACTTGCCTATTTTCGGGGTATAGTCCCATACTATTAATCCAGTCTTTTGGGAGTGCCATCTTAGAGCTGATTGACCCCGAACCTGCCTTTGAGAACATGACATTTAAAATGCGTTCATTTTTATTTTTCATAGATTGTTGATTCCTTATTTTTATGATATGATTATTAAAACAGACGGGACGGTGTGAGTAAGTCCGCCGTCCCCTGTTGCCCCTAACTTATCTTTTAATCTTCAATACCCTTTTGAGTATCTTCAATCAACTCCCCGATAAGTTTATCCGCTTTTTCGAACTCTCTATTTTTTATTGCCTTTTGGAGTTCAACTAACTGTCTTAATAAACTTCTCAAGAAACTTTTGAATACTGCCATTTCTTCCATGCTACCTCCTTTCTCCGCCTACTCTCGGCGATTAGCTAAGATTGATTTCCTTAACTAAGTATAGTATAATACATAAATGACGAACCGTCAAGTAGTTTTTAAAGAATATTGCGAAAATATGGGGGATGTTTATGCTATGCGTAGGTTTAGACAATTAACGAGGGCAGACAGGTTGAAAATAGATGCACTGGAAAGAGCTGGTGTAAGTCGTAGAGTCATCGCAGAACAGATAGGCGTGCATATAAGTACGATTTATAGAGAGCTTGGCAGAGGACGATACATACATACCAATTCGGACTTAACAGAGGAAGAAAGATATTCACCGGATATAGCTGATGAGAGATACAGAAGAAATCTGAAAGATAAGGGACCAGACCTAAAAATCGGTGCTGACCATGCACTGGCAATGCACATAGAAAACAAAATTGCAGATAACGGGTATTCGCCGGGGGCTGTGTTGCTTGAAATTATGACTCAAGGCTTAAAGTTTTCCACAAGTATCAGCAAACCGACATTATATAGCTACATAGAAAAGGGCATTTTTTTAAGAATTACAAACAAAGACTTGCCGGTTAAAGGGGTTAGGAAAAATAAGTATAAAAAAGTGAAAAAGCAGGCAAGAGCTAATTCAGGGGTAAGCATAGAAAAGCGACCTGAAAAAATTAAAACAAGAGAAGAGTTCGGACACTGGGAAATGGATACGGTAATTGGAAAGAAAGGCGAAAGCAAGCACAGTCTGCTAGTTTTAACTGAGCGAAAGACAAGAATGGAGATTATATGCTTGCTTACTTCGAACACGACCGAACAGGTGTGTCAGAAACTAGATATCTTAGAGTGTAAGTGGGGTGTGTATTTTAAAGAAATATTTAAAACTATAACCGTGGATAACGGTTCGGAATTTGCAGACTGGGAAGGTATGCAAAAATCATTTATTAACAAAGCTGAAGACCGCATCGGGATCTACTACTGCCATCCTTACTGTTCGTATGAAAGAGGAAGCAATGAAAATCAAAACAGGTTGATAAGGCGTAAAATTCCTAAAAGTACAAATTTTGATGACAGGACGGAACAAGACATACAAGCGGTTGAGGACTGGATAAATAACTACCCAAGAGCATTGTTTAACGGAAAGAGTGCGGCAGATATGTTCGGAATGGAGATAGCTAAGATAGTTGCAGCATAAAAACAGGTATATAATTATATGGGGAGGGGGGAACTATGTCCTTTTTTACAAAAAATCATCACAAAATTATTCAAAACGCTGAATTAAAGTATTGCAAATAATTATTTGCATTTAATGCTTGACTTTTGATATTTATAAAAAAGTTAATAAAGTAATTGACAAGTGTAAATATATCTTATATAATTAGTTTTGCCTTTTGGCGAGGCAAATAGGAGAAATACTCAAGAGGCCGAAGAGGCGCCCCTGCTAAGGGTGTAGGTCGGGCAACCGGCGCGAGGGTTCAAATCCCTCCTTCTCCGCTTCTTGTTTAGAAAAAAGTTCTTGACAAGATAAAAATGACATGATAAACTGTCTAAGTTGCTCCAAAAGAGCAATGAAAAGTTCAGAAAAACTTAAAAACAATTTAAAAAAGTTGTTGACAAGATAAAATGAGCTTGATATAATAGCTAAGCTGTTTCAAACAGCAAAGCGATGAACCTTGATAATTTAAGATTAAACAGTACACACAACCCTGAAAATTCATACATATTTTTGCTGACGAGAGCAAGCGTAAGCGAAGCTCGAGTTTAGAAAAATGGCACACTTCATCGAACGAAGCGAGATGATGGTGTTAAAATGAGATTTCAGATGCATTTTTCACTTGATGAAAACGAGCGAAAGCAAAGTTTTTTATCTTAGTGAAAAGCAGTTCTTCGTATAAGTGAAACGAGTACGATAGAACAACCTTAAAACAGTAGATCTGTGAAAACAGATGCAAGCTAGCGAGAAGGCTAGATTAAACTTTTATATGAGAGTTTGATCCTGGCTCAGGATGAACGCTGGCGGCGTGCTTAACACATGCAAGTCGAACGAAGCTGCTTAAAGGAAGTTTTCGGATGGAATTTAGGTAGACTTAGTGGCGGACGGGTGAGTAACGCGTGGATAACCTGCCTTATACAGGGGGATAACGGAGAGAAATTTCCGCTAACACCGCATAAGACCACAGCACCGCATGGTGCAGGGGTAAAATATTTATAGGTATAAGATGGATCCGCGTCCGATTAGCTGGTTGGTGAGGTAGAGGCTCACCAAGGCGACGATCGGTAGCCGGCCTGAGAGGGTGAACGGCCACATTGGGACTGAGACACGGCCCAAACTCCTACGGGAGGCAGCAGTGGGGAATATTGGACAATGGGGGAAACCCTGATCCAGCGACGCCGCGTGAGTGAAGAAGTATTTCGGTATGTAAAGCTCTATCGATAACGGAAGAAGATGACAAGCCGTTAAGGAAGAAGCCCCGGCTAACTACGTGCCAGCAGCCGCGGTAATACGTAGGGGGCAAGCGTTATCCGGATTTACTGGGTGTAAAGGGAGCGCAGACGGCAATGCAAGTCTGAAGTGAAAGGCGTGGGCTCAACCCATGAACTGCTTTGGAAACTGTATAGCTTGAGTGTCGGAGGGGTAAGCGGAATTCCTAGTGTAGCGGTGAAATGCGTAGATATTAGGAGGAACACCGGAGGCGAAGGCGGCTTACTGGACGACAACTGACGTTGAGGCTCGAAGGCGTGGGGAGCAAACAGGATTAGATACCCTGGTAGTCCACGCAGTAAACGATGAATACTTGGTGTCGGTGAGGTAAACTCATCGGTGCCGCAAGCTAACGCATTAAGTATTCCACCTGGGGAGTACGTTCGCAAGAATGAAACTCAAAGGAATTGACG
>ERZ772874.181-NODE-181-length-32638-cov-6.325998_pt1 | contig 32638 bp, 28 predicted proteins | sample MGYA00580586_ERZ772874 | MGnify/ENA primary metagenome ERZ772874 (study PRJEB29015, sample SAMEA2737952) | human oral metagenome | biome: human oral; feature: human-associated habitat; material: dental | place: China | collected 2154 ... | reverse complement strand
CCAGTACCAGAGTGGCAAGTAGTGTTCCCAGCACCGCGAGTAGGGTTCGTGCTGTTTTCATGCGGTTTAGCCTAGAGAGTTGGGGGCTGTGTCAACATCGGGGAAAACCCTGAAAAACACCCTGATATTGCGCGTGCTGAAGGTTCACCACGCTGCGCAAAGTATGCTTATGTCTAGGTGTAAAAAAACGGCGTTTTTGAGCTTGGCGATAAGCATACTTTGCGCACCCGGCTAGATCCGCACCCCTTCCTCCCACACCGGCCTCATCTCCATACCTGTAACCTTCCAGCCGCTTGGGGTGTTGTGGAGGGAAAATCGGTAATCGCCGCCAAGTGTCCAGGTACCGTGGGCATGCTGGTGAGTGGCGATGAAGGAGGCCGTGGCCGTCGCGGCGTCGTCACGCAGGGTGATCAGGTGGTTGCTGACCAGGTGCTGGTGGGCGTCGAGACCTTCAAATATGGGCCTCCAACGGTCGATGATTTCTTGCGGGGAGAGCAGTTCCGGTTCGCCGTAGTCGAGGGTGACCTGGTCGCTGAAGACGTGGGCGAGTGTGTCCCAATCGTGGTGGTCGGTGGCCCAGAACAGGGTGTTAAGGGTTGTGATGATGTCGAATCGCGGGTCCATGAAGCAATCCTTAGAGCGTGTTTCGGAAGTGGTCGGCGGTGGTGCGCAGGGCGTGACTTACCTGCGTTGGTTGGTCGTAAAAGTCCAGTTGTGTGCCCTCGATCCAGCGCAGTTTCTTGGGACCGGGCAGGTGGTCGTAAAACTGTTGAGCGCCGTCGGGGACCGCGGCCTCGGGGGAGTGGATCATGTGGACCGGAATGGTGATCTGTGGGGCGCTGACCAGCGGATTAAACGTCAGCCACGGTTCCCACGACATGGTGGCAATGCACTTGTCCCATTCGGGGATGTCGCCGCGCTGCGGATCGAGGTAATAGTCGTAGGGGCCGTACATTGCGGCCGCAGGATCGGTGGTGGAGATGGCGGGAATGTAGTCAACCTCGCCCGTCTCCTGGTAGCGGGCGTGGGCTGCGCGGGATGCCGCAATGCGCTCCTGTACCCCAGCCTCGCCACCGTAGTAGGGCGCGACGAGCTGCATGTTGTGAAGCCACGGCGCGATCATGGCCAGCGAATTCACCCTGCTATCCGATGCCGCGTTTACGGCCTGATAGCCCGACGATGCGCAAATCCCCAGCGCCCCGATGCGTGCCGCACCGAGCTGTTCAACGGCATACGTGATCGCGGCGTGAATGTCGCTGATTTTTATTTCCGGGTTTTCCCACGAGCGCGGCGCGCCTTCGCTTTGACCGAACCCACGGAAATCAAATGTGAGAGTAGTGAAGCCTTCGGCGGCGAGAAGTCGTGCGTAGAACTCGGCTTGTTGTTCCTTAACTGTGGTCCACGAACCGGTGACAACAATGATGGAATCCGAATCGTGGTGTATAGGCGTGTGCAGATTGCCCACAAGCCTGTCGCCCTCTGACTGAAAACGAACTCGGGTTGAAGTAAAAGGTTGCGTCATACTGTGTGACGCTAGGCGGCTGGGTGGTATCGCGTCCAATACTTTCTGTGATAGCGATTAGGCATCACCGCGTTGCTGCAGTGCCGATGCCGCAACGCGGATGACATCGCGGGTGTCACCTGCCCGCCACAGGAACGCAAGCCGCGCGGGCGGCAAGTCCGGTACCTCAAGAAAGTGCACGCCTTCACGCGCGTAAAGGACGCTGTTTCCTGCGGATATGAAAACCGAACCGGTTCCCGCAGTGACGTTTTCCAGCGCTTCGTCGGCGGTTGCCACCTCGCAGGCAATCGGCGCTGGCGAGCCGTGGCGCGCATGCTCCGCCAGCCAAAACGACCGCAATTCTTTGGCGCTTCCAGGCAAGGCCACCAGGGGTTCGTTGCTGACCTCCGCAAAAGATGCTTGACGACGCCCCGCCAGTCGGTGTTGGCTGTTTACCGCCAGCATGATGGGTTCCTCCGCGACCACCACATAGTCGCAGTGTGGATTTATGGTGGTGCCTAACCAGGCGAATCCCGCGTCACAATCCCCGGCCTCAACCCCCGCAGTCGCGTCGTTCCAGGCCACTTGGTGAAGCTCCGGCCGCCACTGGATTGCATTCAGAGCCTGTGTGAGTGTGTGAAGCATTCCGCGCCCAACTCCCGTTTGAAGCCCGATGACCAGCACTGATTGTTCTTTGCGTGCTAGGATTGCGACTTCTTTCGTGGCAGCATCCCAGTCTTCTAGTAGGTGGCGGGCGCGGTGAAGAAGAGCTTCACCTGCCGATGTGAGCTGGACCGAACGGCGGTCTCGAATGAAAAGCCGCGCCTTAAGGTCTTGTTCCAGGCGTGCGATCTGCCTGGAGAGAACGGGCTGGCTCACAAAAAGCCGTTCGGCTGCTTTGCGGAAGTGCAGCTCCTCCGCGACTGCGGTGAAGTAGCGAAGATCCCGAAGATGCACGTCCATAAGGTTCAAGTGTATTCATTGTTGCTGCTAGGCAAGTGTGCTTCTCGGAAAAGACCAGCTAGCAGGGCGATTTCCAAAGCCAGAGTGAAACCGCTAAAATAGCTCACTGTTGGTTGCTACCATGCAGCCATGGGCCTTTAGCTCAGTTGGTAGAGCTACGGACTTTTAATCCGCAGGTCGTGGGTTCGAGCCCCACAGGGCCCACTGTAAACTGTATACCTAAGACCACAAAATTATTGGGCTTTGTTTCTATACCACACTGTACTAACCTGCAGGTTAGTACAGTGTGGTTGATTCATGGGTTAAGTAATGTGGTAAAGGCGGCTTTCCTGCATTCACTTCCACAACATCGCCGTCCTCCTCCAGTTCATAGACGTTGGTTTTGTTGATGAATGTGTACCGTCTGGTGCTGCGGTTCCATTCCTCCTTGAATAGGTTGAATGGTATGGTGCCGACCTATTTCCTAAAGTCACTGGCACTACATCCATTCTAGAAGCAACAAATGCTAGCCAAACAACCCAGGCATCATCGAGGTTTGGGTCGATGTCCTATCCTGCATCGCGCTGATCAAGAAGCATGAGCTGCTCGCCGATTCGCAGGAATCGACAAGCGCTATTTATGGGCTAGCTGATTTCCTAAAGCAGAGTTTGTAACCCGCCACAGAGGGAATGTCAATGCTTTGATGTAAGGTAATTACATGAATGTAGTTCCTGCGAGTTCAGCTGATACCAGAGGTGAGATACCCAGACGGCAGAACTATTCATCCACGACAGTCGAGCCAAGTACTTCATCTGTCGATCGTTTTCAGATCCTCGCCCTTGATGGCGGAGGGGCCAAAGCACTGTTCACTGCTCACATGCTGGCGCGGCTGGAACAGGACCTCGGTATAAGCATCAAAGACTCGTTCGACTTGATCGCTGGCACGTCTGCGGGAGGGATCGTTGCGCTTGGACTGGGAGCCGGTCTCGCCCCAAGCGAGATCGTGGAGCACTACGAAGAATTAGTCAAGATGGTCTTTCCGGCCACACGTCGGCGACGTTGGCGGTGGCCTCGCCGACTCATTGCACCCATCTATGACGGTGACGCGTTGCGCGCCGCCTTAACGAAGGTGTTCGGCGAAAGACTGCTGGGTGACAGTGTGAAGCGGCTGGTTATCCCAGCCTGGGATGTGCAAAGGGGCTCCGTGCACATCTTCAAGACGCCGCATCACACACGGCTTACTCGCGACTGGCGCATTCCGATGGCGGACATAGCTATGGCAACTTCGGCGGCACCGCTATACTTCCCTGCCGCGCGCGTCGATGGTCACCGCCTCATTGACGGTGGTGTGTGGGCTAACAATCCCTCTGTTGTCGCGATTGCTGAGTCCGTGAGCATGTTAGATGTACCACTCACCTCAATCAAAGTGCTCAACATCGGTACCATTGACCAGCTCACGAACCACCCCAAGCGGATTGACCGCGGCGGGCTGCTCAACTGGGCGCAGCCAATCGTGCCACTGGTCCTCACAGCTGGCAGCCGTGGCGGACAGGGCATTGCTGAGCATCTGATCGGCAAGACTGCTTACACCAGATTCGACGCCCTCGTGCCGGGAGGACTGTATGCACTTGACTCGGCAGACCCAAAGGACGTCGCAGGCCTCGCGGCGTCCGTGAGCCGCGACCTCAGCCCTATTTACACTGAACGGTTCGCAAATCATCATGCGGCTGACTACACACCGTTGATCGGAGACCGGCACTTTGGCGACCCGACTAACCCCTTGACCATGGAGGTCTCCCGATGAAGCACACTGACTATTTCAACGTCCTTCTCAAGGACACTGTCAATCTAAGCCAAGCAAAGCTCGATTTGCTCGAATCTCGCGTCGAGACGGTCTACAAGGCATTGAAGGCCGACGAGCAGATTGGTCATTTGATCCTTGGCAAGACACCACAGGGCTCTTGGGCGCACAAGACCATCATCAACCCGGTAGGCGACAACGAGTTTGATGCCGATTTTATGCTCGATATGGCCGAGAACTCGGACTGGGCCAACGATCCCAAGAAGTACATTGAGGAGGTCTACGCGGCTCTGCACCGTCACAACATCTACGCCGACATGCCGCACTCACGCAAGTGCCGTTGTGTCCGACTCGTCTATGCGAACTTCATGCACCTCGACATTGTGCCACACCTCAACCTCGCTGATGGTCGCGAAGTTATCGTCAACCGTGACGACAACGCTTGGGAGTTGACCGACCCTCAGGGTTTCACGGATTGGATGAATAGTAAGGATGCGCTCGCGGAGGGTAACCTCCGCAAGGTCATCCGACTGATGAAATACCTGCGTGATCACAAGAATTCCTTCACTGGCACGCGGTCCATTCTCTTGACAACACTGCTCGGCGAGCAGATTACTGAGTTGCGTACTTATTCCAACCCGGGCTACTACAGTGATGTTCCCACGAGCCTCCTGCATCTTGTTAAAGACCTTGATGCCTGGCTTCAGGAACGTCCGAATAAACCCCCCATTTTAGACCCGTCTGGGTCTGGTGCCAACTTCGATCATCGGTGGGAGCAATCCACCTACAGCTATTTCCGAGACCGTATTCACGCCCACGCCCTAGAAATCGAGGAGGCGTACGAGGAGAAGAACAAGGAGCGCAGTGTCAAGTTGTGGCAGGGTATTTTCGGTGAAGGCTTCAAGGCTCCGGTAACCTCATCCAGCAGCACAAAGTTCCCGATAGCAGCTTCTCCAACAGCTTCCACTGTGGGGCGGTCTGGGCGCGCGGGATGAGCCGTCGCAACCGGGTCAAACTGTCAACCTGGCAGAAGCATCTACTTGACGAACTGAGGTCACTCGCCAGGGAGCGTCCTCGCGATATACGGGTAGTCCAACAGCCTCGGTTAGGCGCTGACGGTGGTGCCACCCTCCGGCTCCGGCTCGATACAGCAGACATTCCTCACCGACTCGGAGGGCTGGAACTTGAAGACGATGAGGAGTTTATCGTCAAGATTCGCCCTTCACTGTTCTCACCGCCGAGCGTCGAGGTTGACCACACTCGTTTCCTCGGTTTCCCGCATGTTCTCCAAGGGCGGCAGCTTTGCATCTATCTTGATCCATCCCGCGAGTGGCAACCGTCCGCCGGAATGGCCGGATTTCTCAACCGACTATGGGACTGGCTCACCGATGCCGCTGACGGAGCATTCGATCCCTCGACCGCGATGTACCATGCTGTTGGAGGAGTGCTCCATTGTTCCGACGACACACCTACCATAGTCGTACGTGAACCTGGGCCACCGAAAAAGTGGCAAATAGCTCGGCTCGTCGCCCATTCACAGCACCGTTATGACCTCACGTACTCGACTGACCGTGACGGATACTGCACGCCCGTTTTCGTCCTCGCAAACAATCTCCCCTTTGGTGCGACATCCACTTTCGCGCTGTTGCTGAAGCTCCTGGATGACCCTCGACTTGATCGTATCCAAGGACGACCATCAGGGGTCTCACCGCAGTCACCCGCGTTCCTTACCTTGCTCCTCGCCAGTGTCTTAAGGAACCCTAGCGGGACTGAGCAGTACTTCGTGCTTGCCGTCCCTCACCCCACGGGCGGACCGTATCATCTTCTCTGCGGGCGCTTGTCTGTGAGTACTGCTGATGCCCTGCGGCGCGTCGCCAAGAAGCACGGCACCGCAGTCAACCTCGACCCCGCAATCATTAACACCGACATCTCCATCGAATGGTGCAACATGTCTGATGAACGCCAAGAAGTCACAACCCGACGCGACGATACCCGACCCGTCAATGGCTTCCAAGGAAAGACCGTCCACATCTGGGGTTGCGGCGGCCTGGGATCGTGGATCTCCGAGTTCATCGCACGTGCAGGAGCCCGCATGATCACCATCTGTGACCCCGGCACCATCACTGGCGGACTCCTCGTTCGGCAGAACTACACTGAAGCCGACATCGGCCAGACCAAGGCCGACGCCCTCGCCAAGCGCCTCCGCGCGATTCGTGACGACCTGTCCGTCATCGTCGCAGAAGGGAATGTCCCCGATCGAACCGTTTCCCTCTCTGCAGACCTCATCATTGACGCTACAGTCAGCCTCAGCATTACCACCTACCTCGATGGTCTCGCTGGCGAAGATCATACGGCATTCATTGCTCAGGTCGCCACTGATGCTAGGACAGGATCGCTTGGTATCGCCAACATCTGCGCACCCGGTGTCAACTCGACGCCATCTGAAATTGACGATCAGGCAGGCCGTTCGGTTTTGGCTGATGGCAGGTTGGAGCTGTATCACCGGTTCTGGGAGGAAGTAGCCGAAGGCGATGAACTGGTTCCCACGAGGGGATGCTCCGTACCTACATTTCACGGCTCAGCCGCAGATCTCGCCGCTGTTGCCGCAACACTCGTCAACATTATTGGCCTGCACCTCCAGCAGGCAGACGCACCTATCTCAGGAACCCACCTTATCGCCCTGCCACACGTACCAACTGGCCCACGGTATCACTTTCTTCCAGCAGCACAGGAGACTAGTGGATAAGATGAGGTTTCTCCATACGTCGCTGGAGCGCTCCTGTTCTGCTGGAACTTGCTCAAATTTTTTTCATCATGGATCCAGTTAGCATGATCCTGCTAGCCCTCTCGCACGCATGTAAGAAATAGTCGAGCGCTGCAATAAGAACGAGGAACAAGTAATTTAATGACATATTGGAGCATTTGTGGAGTATTGCATTGGGGGTTTTGTAACTTTGAACATAATATGTGGAGGTCTTTGCTTCGCTCAGGCAAGTTACAGCCAGGCTGCAGCGTAGCCAAGCATTCTAAACTAGGCCATTCTGCTCAAACTAGTGAGTTGGGGTGGCTTTTTTCGTGCTCATCGGGTGCATAATATGCTGATGTCGTCAAAGAAAAATGATGACATCACAGTGAAGGTGGACCGCTGGGGTGGCGCTTCCTCAATCACTACCGCAAACCTCGTCCGCGCGGCAGGCGTGGGAGCGCTTGCCTTCTCGCTGTTTGTCGGTCCCTCGCTTCCGATTCTTTACCTCACGTTGTTCCTCATGGGCATTGCATCCCTGCTGCATGATGCGGGAATCAGTACCGCAATTGTGGAATATGTTGGCCGCGACGGCAAAGAACTCAACCGTGCTAATTCGCTGCTGCGAACTTCAGAGATTATTTCCTCGCTGGGTGGGCCGGGGCTTGGGGGAGCGATTCTCGCTTTCATGACCTTCGGAGCAGCGGCACTGTTTAGCTCGATGAGCTTCGCTATCGCCGCAGGCTGCGCTGCTACCGTCTGGTTGTCAACCAAGGCAATTCGGGCACAACAAACAATAAAGGCTTCCGACGTCCAGACCACCGACAGCTCGCACGACACCACCTCCGGCGGCGCTTTCGACGGCCTTCGCTACATCCTGCGTAGTGGATTCCTGCGACCTTTGGCGGCAACTGGGCTGCACTTCAACTTTTTCAGCGCCATCTTCCAGGCTGTGTTTGTTATCTACTGTGTACGCGTCCTCGGATTCGAGACGTGGGTAATGTCGCTGGTCGGCATCGTTGGAGGGCTGGGCGGTCTTCTTGGTGCAGCTTTCGCGAGTACCGCTACGGCGGAACAGAACGCAAAAAAGTTCTATGCTTTATCGCTTGTTATTCCAGCGGCATCTGTGCTCGTTATGCTGTGCGCGCAGATGACTACCATCCACGCTGCGCGGATCACAGCTGTTGCGCTCGCTGAAGCGGTGTTTTCGTTCTGCATGGTGTTGTTCAATACTGCCCGCCAGCAAGCCTCACCTGATGGCATGGTGGGGCAGATCGCCGCGACGGAAAGAATGATTGCCTTGGGTGGTGAGGTCCCGGGTGCGTTGATTGGCGGGGCCGTTGCCACGGCGGTGTCCGTTCAGTTTTCCATGACAGTGGCCTTAGGGGGCATGCTGTTCGCCGCAGCGTGGCTTATTGGAATGAAGGGGTGGCCTTCATCTAGCACAGAAATATCATCGTCCGCTAGTGCCATTGGGCCTTAATGCATAAAGCAACTCTCTGTATCTTTATGTTACCTCGAACAATTAAATTGTTACATGTTTAGGGCATACTGCAATATTTATCTCATTAGTGCTTTCTGGATGGAATTTTTCCTGCTCCCTCGTTGATAATGGTGTGGTCAGGTAGGTCCACCCAGCACAAAGAGAGTGATAATGGAATTAAAAACCAATAAGCCCAGCTACCCGCTCTATTCTGGAGATATTGATGACGAGTACTCATCCGCACTTTTAAATCACATTATCCTGGCGGCAAACCATGCGTCGCGTGATTGGACACGGGCTGCTGTTCTTATCAATCAGGTTGTCTCTGAAGATAAAGGGCTGGTCGGCGCAATGTTCTGCCCGTTCATTGTCGGTGATGGGCAGCGTTTTCTGGGGAAGTGGATGTCAGATGATCAGAGTAAGGAGATCACTCGCATCGTAGAGACGTGGCAGCATCGTATTGGTAAAAGCGGCTATACCAATTGGAGTGCTATTTTTGTTGGCGTAGAAAAATCTGACAATAGTCAATACAAACGTATCTGGATTCCAGAATATCGCTCTGACTATGGAAAATGGCACATAGCCGACAGTGATGAGGTGAATTGGTGGGCGTTCCACGAGGGTTTCAGCGACAAACCCGCGTTTTAAACCTACACGCTACCTATATGCTCACGCCGACTTCTTCGAGGGCATCGCGAAGCTTTGCGCGCGCCCTGTTGAGTCGGCTTTTTACTGTTTGAACCCCAACGTTTTGGTGTTCGGCTATTTCTTGGTAGTTCATGCCTGCGTATTCCCGTAATACGATAGCTTCTTTGAATTCGGGGGCAAGTTGTTCAAGCGCGTGGCGGATGACTATCCCGGCGGTGACGCGGTCGTCGATAGGCGAATGCCTGTCGGGTTCCTGGATGCCTGCCTCGGCGTCGGGGGTGTCCCGGCGGGACCGAATGAGTTGTAGCGCGGCATTGGACGCGATGCGGTAGGCCCAGGTGGAAAAACGCGCGCGGGGTTCAAAGCTGCCGATGTTGCGCCAGATGGCGGTCAGCGCGTTTTGCATCGCGTCTTCGGCGTCCTGGTGGTTGCCGGTGATGGAGAGACACACCGCCCACATGCGCCCGTGCGCGTCGCGGATGAGCGTGCCAAATGCGGCTGTGTCGCCGTTTTGAGCGCGGGTGATGAGCGCAAGGTCGTCGCTGGTGTTGCTCCCGGTGGGATGCTGTTCCGCCACGTCACATGCCTCCAAGGGGGTCATCGTCGAGGCCGTCAGCAAAACCGTGGTCGGCAAACCCATGATCTGCGCCGTCGTGGAGGGCGTCATCATGGTCCCCACCGTGCATGCCGTCGTCGTAGTCCCCGAAATCGTGAAGGTCATGCCCCTCACCAACGTGCCCGTCGTCGAGATGACCTGTTCCCAGATCTCCATCGTCCGGGGTGTCAAAGAAATCACTCAGGTCATCGTGATCACTATTGTCGGCGCCAAACCCGCCATCGTATATGTCGTCGTGGTGTGCGTCGTCGGCGAAGTCATTCAGATCAATGTCAAAGCTGGGAAGGTCGATCCCCGGGTCGGGGGTCATGGGGTCAAAGGCGACGGTGAGCATGCGGTCAAGCATGTCGTCGGTGAGTGGTGTCGCTACAGAGCCGTAGAGGGCGTCAAGAGGCGGGAGCATGAGGTCGTCGAACTCCTGGTTGTCGGGGCCGTCGGGCCGTGTCATGAGGTCACCTCCTTGGCATCGGGTGTAGCGAGGGAACCGATGGTGATGAGGCTGATTGTACCGGTTGTTTAGGATGTCCACCCAAGGTACTTGGTGAGTTCCTTGACTTGGTCTGGGGTGGCCTCGTAAGAGGTTTTAAAGTAGAGCGTGAATTTCTGTCGCGGATAGTAGGCGTAGACGAAGCCAGAGCCGGTTTCAGTGAGTGCGTAACCTACTTCTGGTGTGTTGCGGAAGGATTTCTGGAGTCGTTCCTTGCTGGTGGTTTTTGAGCTTTTGTTTGCTTTGCCGGATTCGAGTTCGTCGCGGGCTTGTTTCGCATCGTCACCAGGAATCCAGTAGATGGTGCTTGGGGTGGAGCTGCCGACTTTGGGGGCATCGCTCATGGCGCTGGTTAACAATGAGCAGTCGTAGACGGTGTTGACGGTGAGGTCGTCACTGTATTCGTTGGCTTTGCCTTCGCAATCTTGCATTGCTTGGAGGGTTTTTTCGGGCAGGAATTGCGAGGCGGTGTCGTAGCGTTCCGTCAGTGGGATCATTGAGTCGGCTGCGGTGGTGTTGACCTTCGTGACCATGGTTGTTCCCCAGAAGAACTGGTACGTCATGAATACCATCAGCAGTAGGGCCACGGCCACCGCGCCGGATATTACTTTCTTGCGGGTGGGGATACCGCTGAGGGCCGTTGCCACGCGGTTACCGGCTGCGGATGCGCGATGTCGCTGCGGTGGGTTTTGGTCAGTGCCGGTATTCTGCTGACCCTGCCCGGCCCCTTGCGCACCCTGTGCTGCTTGCCCGGCTCCTTGTTGCCCTTGCGAGGCTGCCTGTGCCGCGCCAACCGTTCCGGGTCCGACTCCGAAAGGATTGTTGGGCTGCTGCGATTTCGGTGCCGTGACCTGCCCCGATCCTTCGGTGAATCCCATCATGGTTGCGGCCAGCGCACCTCGGGCCACCACGGTTTTCGGGTCGTCCAGGGTCATGACGGTACCGACCTCACCAAGGCGGTTCTGCACATACGGTATGCGCGACGATCCACCGGTCATGTAAATCGGCGTGCTCTTATCGACGCCCGCCTGGCTCAAGGCCGCCTGCGTCAGCTCCACCGCGCGCCCCACAACTTTATCGATGAGGGTGTTGAATTCGTCGCGGGTGATCAGGAAATCGTGCTCGCCCCGAGGGGTGGATACGGTGATGGTGGCCGAGGATGTGTCAGAGAGCATTTCCTTGGCTTCCCTGATCGATTGGTCCAGGGAATGCATGACCGACACCTCAGCCGATTTGAGCTCGTCGGCGGTATCAGGGTCGTTGTGTTCCACCTGGTCCAGCACCCAGCGATACAGCACATTATCAATGGTGCGGCCGCCAAGCGTGTTGTCGCCCTTGGCGGCGACCACGCTGAAGTCGCCGTTTTGTTCCGCACGCAGCACCGCAATATCTAGGGTCCCGCCGCCGAAGTCGAACACGGCCACATGGGAACCAGCTGGAATGTGCTGCTGGGCAGCGTAGTGGATTGCCGCTGCTCGCGGCTCTGAGATGGTTCGGATGGTGTCTTTTGACAGTCCTACCGTTGCTGCTGCGGACAGCAGCATGTCCACATTGTGCACTGACCAGGATTCCGGGTGGGTGAGGGTGACGGTAGTTGGGTTTTCACCCGAATGCTGAGCACGCCCCCGTTCCAGTACCCCGTACAGCACAGCCCCGATGAGGGCGTTGAGCGGCACATCTTGACCCGCCACCTGCACTTGATCATGCCCGATGTAGCGTTTCGGTGCTGGCACCAGCCGCGATGGGTCCCTGCGCCCCAGCGATATTGCGGAATCCCCGCAGTGGATCGCCCCGTCGGCCTGCACAAACACTGCTGAGGGGATGAGGTTACTCCGGTGAGAGAGCGGAAGTGTCTCCACCGCGCCTGTCAGCGGTGCCGTGTGCGCTGCCGCCGAGTTTGATGTGCCAAAATCCACGGCGATGTGCCATTGTGCCGGTGCATTCATTGTGTGCTCACCCAAACCTATCGTTGTTGGTTACATGTGTGACGTACAGGTGTAATACGTCCCAGGCCCATAATGTTCCCGAGACGTGTTATGTCATAGATCGCAGTGCCTGCTGGTGTGCGATGATGAGCCGCTCTCGCGCCTCATCCTCGGCCGCTGACAGGGGAGTCATGGCGAGTTGCTGCAGTCTGCCCAGTTCCTGCTCGTGCTTGGCGCGTATAGAAGCAGGGTCGGCAGACGGTGACAGTCCTGCCACTTCCGCAGAGGTGGTGGCGGTGATTGCCTGCCGCAGCGGACCCAGCAGGGAGGAATCCGGGGTGCTCACATACGTGTCCCGGTAGCTGCGATACAACAGAACCTCATGCATCTGCGGCTGCCCGAGAAGAATTTCCTGCACCCAGCGCACGTGGTCTCGCACGGCGTAATTGTTGGATAAATCCTCCAGGGCATCTAACATGCGTACCGCGCGTTGTAGTACTGCGAAGTAGGCATTGTCGCCGGTGAGCAGGTCCGTCAGAGAGTCAATGCCCGAGACATCACGCATCCACTGCATGAGTCCCACTGCCCCCTGAGCGTGAGCCACTGAACGTCCCACCATCACACCGTATTCCCCCAGCACATCTAACAGTTCATCGCGCATCGCGGCGGTGAAACCGGGAACGATAATCGAGGGGTCGTCCACCTCGATCACGTCTAATACACCGTCCCGATCTAGGTGCGCCAGCGCCGCCGCGCTCCTGGCAACCCGTTCCGTCACCTGCCCCACCAGCGCGGATTCCGCCAGCAGTCCCGAAAGTGGGAGCACTGTCCGCACCGCCGATCTCAGTTGTTCGGCAATGCGTGCCGCATGAACTCCCGCAAGCTGAATGGGATCCTGGGTACCAAACGCCCCGGCACCGAAGGAATCAGCACGGGAGAGCACGCCCATCGTCGTCAAGGGAGTCATGCCCAGCTGCGAGAGAAATACCCGCTCGTCTTCACGCGGCGCGGAATCAGAGAGGAACACCACGCAGTCCGCCCAAGCGCTGGCGCGGCGGGTGTCTTTCGTGCCGTCGATAAGCATTCGGCGGGTTCGCTGCTCGTTGTCTACGGTGAGCGTCGCCGTACCGGGGGTGTCGATCAGTGATAGCCGCTGCAAGCTCGCGTTCGGCACGAATTGCCGCACGTAATCGACCTCGTCCAGCGGACGTGGCAGATGGTCCAGCGGCCCCTGACCCAGGCTGACACGATCCACCCGGCCGTCCAAGCCCACCACCTCAGCGCGCGCTGGGGCACCGTCAAGATACATGCTCACTGCCATAGTGCATTCCACGGAATCCGTGGCGGCAATGTGGTGTTGGGTAAGGGCGTTGACCAGCGTTGATTTGCCGGATTTCAGTCGCCCGGCGATGGCCACGCGTGGCGGGCGGGTCACCATTTCCCGAAGTTCCGACGCAGGTTCCACGAGTTCGGGGCCGCCGGATTCCAAGGCGTCGATAGCCTGAGTGAGCAGCAGCGTTATGGTTTCAATGGCCTCCTGGCGTGATGGATTCATGCGCGTGCTCCTCCCTGCTGCAGGTGCCGACCCAACTCCGCAATCGTTGCCTCGATAATCTGGACGTTCCGCGTCAGCCGGGCGCTGCGCTCCTGGCGCTCTCCCTCCGATTCGCGCGCCGCCTCCCGAGCCTGGTCGATCCGGCCATGCAGTTCCTTGATCTTCATCCGCAGATCGGCGCGGTACCGCAGCATCACATCCGTGCGTGCCGTAGTGATCAGGGTATCCAACATGCGGGTGGTGGCCGTGCGCACGCTGGCGGTGGTTTCCCGAAGCCACGTAATCAAATGTTGTTTGCCGTTTCGCATCGCGCGGTAGCCCAGGTTAACGCCTACCCACACGGCACCCGCCAGCGGTGCCACCGGGATGATGGCCGCCAACGCACCCGAACCGATCATGCCCATCATCAGCACACTGGGGTCAATGATGTCCTTGGTTTTCTTTTCCACCTCGTGCCCCGAGACTTCCGCCGGGGTTAACGACGCCACCGTGGTCCCCATGATCTCTGCGATCAGTTCTTGGCGGTCGGGGAAAAGCGCCGATGCGAGTTTGGAAATTTCCTCCACCATTGCGCCCACGGTGTCTTCCATCACCACGGCCAGTTCCGTCTCAATCTGGCTGGTGAACACCTGAGGTTTGGATCGCAGCACGCGCAGCGAGTCCGCATTGATCTGCTGCGTCCATTCGTGACGCACCTCCTCTAGGGCCTTATCCAGCCCCTCCGTCACCCGGGTGCGCGCCACCGCGAGGTCACGTTGGAAGCGCTGCTCAAACTCGGAGGATTCCTCCCGAAGCCGCTCCAGCGTGGTTTTTTCGGCTTCCAGCTGCTCCACCGCTGTCGAAGATTCCGCTAGTAGGCGAATGTCATCCCGCACCGTTTTGGCAATTCCCGTCAGGGTTGTGGTGATGGATTGCAGCGCCGCGCGCTGACCCATCGCCGCTGGTTGCCGCAGCTGCGCGCGAAGTTGTGAACGCAGCTGCGCGATCCCGGAGCGCCGTTCCAACTCTGCTCGGCGTGCAGGATCGATGCAGCGTGCGGCATCAAGGGCGCGCAGGCTGGAGACGCCGACCACCGGGACGTCGATACCCATGTGGCTGCTGATCAGTCGCTTGTTGTCCTCAACGATGGCGCGCCAGCGTCGGGTGTTTTTGTCTGTCTTGGTCACGGCGACGATGACGCCGCCGACGGAATCGTGGGCCTGCCGCAGGATGTCCATTTCAGGCGCGGTGATGGGTGTGGAGGCATCGCACACCATGAGCAGGACACCGGCGTGCCGTGCCTCCTGAAGTGCTGCGGTAACGGCGCGTTTGTCCAGCCCACCCACGCCGGGCGTATCGACGACCGTGATGCCGTCCATGTCCGGGTATCGTACGGCGATCTCCGCTGAACTGGGTGGATCCTGCGCCTCTTCCAGGCCAGCGTTGGTGTTGCCCTGTAGTGACCCCACCCCGTCTACCGTCACCCAGCGGGCAAGCTCTGTGGCCAATATCATTTCCCGCTCTGTGCCCCGCACAAGAGTGACCTGAGGAACAACCGGGCCGTCGTGGGAAACGGCCACGCGAATCGGTGCGCTGGTACAGGTGAGAACGTCAACGGGCAGCAGATCCGGCTGGGCAATCAGGGCGTTGACCAGTGATGACTTTCCCCGTTTCACTTCCCCCATAACCACCACTGTGCCCGCTCGGAATGTGGCATTCAGCATCTGGACTGCGCGGTCCGCAGCGCTGTCTTGACCGTATCGTCGTGCAATGTCCGCCGCGCGTGTCACTGACTCTTCAGGGGTGCGAGACGCGGCGGCCGGGGATCCGTGGGACATGCGCAGCCTTCACTATTGTTGAGAAAACAGTACCATCACCTTTAATAGCACAGCGTTCTTCCATGCAGGGGATTTCTGGCTATTTTCCCAGGAAAATAGCTGGACTAGGGCTGAAGTAAAAAATTTTTTGGCACTTCAGGAACATTCTTCCGCATGGGTGCATTCCATCATCGACAACATCGCAAACGCACCGTGAAGGTGTGAGAAGGAAAGGACCACATCATGAGCGACCCCAACGGCACTACCGCTAACAACGCTGCTGGCACCGCTGGTGCCCCTGCTGGTAACGCAGAGTCCATCCACACCGTGGACGTGAACGGCAACCCGGTCACTGGAACGGTGATGGGTCAGTACGACACCGATAGTGACAAGGACATTGATACCTTCGATCTAGACACCAACGGCGACGGCCGCGCTGACATGCGCATCACCGACCCGGATGAAGACGGCACTGCTGACGTTCTCGAATACGACACCGACGGCGATGGCGTGACCAACGTTCGGACCGAAGACAGGAATGATGACGGTACCGCCGACAAAGACTCCATTGACACCAACGGCGATGGCCGGATGGACACGGTGCTCACCGACCTGGACTACGACGGTCACATGGATGAAAAGGAAGTGGACACCAACGGCGACGGCGTCTTTGATGTGACCCTCAAAGACTATGATGACGACGGCACGGTGGACAGCATCGCCTACGACACCAACGGCGATGGCACCAGTGACTACAACGAATACGACAACAACGACGACGGCGTCATCGACAGCACCAGCGGTGTGAATGCGATTACCGACGCCCAGCGCGCGGCCGCCGCAGGTCACGATTCCGGTGCTGCTCCAGGGGGAGCGGCTCCTGGTGACACTGCTCCAAGTGGTACTACCCCGGGTGTTGCACCCGTCAGCGACCACCACGAGATCGACCTTGACGCCGATGGCTACGGCGACAGCCTGGCATTTGACACCAATGGTGACGGCATCACCGACATGGTGGAACAGGACACCAACGGTGACGGGCTGACCGACATTCGGTTCACCGACACCAACCACGACGGCCACATTGACCTTGTGGAGGACGACACAGACTTTAACGGCACCGTCGACCGTGTTGACATTGATAACAACTTCGATGGCCGACTCGACGAGCAGCACGGTGACTTCGACGGTGATGGTAACCCCGACGATGCCCTGTTCGACCACAACCACGACGGTTGGGCGGACTCCATGGCCACCGACACCGACAACGATGGGCACTATGACACCTACACCGATGTACACTCCACCAACGAGGCACCCATGATGCCCGACCACGACATCTCCGGGCTGTAATACCTGAGGCAGAACCCGGAAGCGCAGACTAGGCGGCCCGACCATAAGTAGCGGTGGTCAGGGCCGCCTACCCATGCCGCCTACCCATGCCGCCTACCCATGATGAAGCCTCCAACTGGGAGACCTTCGAGGCTGGTTTCAGTGGCAGTATATAAGGCATGCGAGAACTCCGCGCCGACGACCGTGACCTTCTGTTAGAAGCAACTTTGTGCAATGTGAATTGGGTGGAAGAACGCTTCACCCGGGACGACGTGCTCGCCAATCCGTACTTCCGCCACTACTACGACCCGTGGCAAGAATCAGACTTCGGCTATGTTGCTGAAAACAGCAACGGTAGGGCTATTGGTGTGGTGTGGCTGCGCTTCTTCACCGCTGACGACCCCGGCTTCGGTTTCATCGACGAAGCCACCCCTGAACTCAGCATCTGGGTCACCGAGGGCGAGCGCGGCCAGGGAATTGGCGGGCAGCTTCTCGACGCCGCGATCCGCGCCGCCCGCTCGAAAGGGCTCCGGCGCATCAGTCTCAGCGTGGAAGAGGGCAACCCGGCGCGCCGGCTTTATGAACGCGCCGAGTTTACATGGGCGGGGTCGGGGTTCGACACCGGGACGTTGGTGCTAGAGCTGGCGTGAGGAGGGGTGTTGCATAAAAGTATGTATACGCCCAGGTCAAAAACACTCCGTTTTCAGGCCTGACGATATACAAACTCTGCAGAAGTGAGATTGGGAACCCCTGGTCGCGGGCGGTAGCACTGCAGCCCAAGAACTTCGACCTCAACGCCCAGCACTAAGCCTGAGCTTGCGGTACCGATTCACCGCAGCCATAATCTCCTGGCTGCGGGGGCGCGCAAACAACCCTGGATGCCCACGATGCGGCGACAACACGTCCAAACCGTGTTCGTCCAGGTCTTGTACTAACTGATCCACCAGCTGCGCAAGGCTGGTGCTGCCATCACATCGGCCCGCGATGGAATCTAAAGCGTGGGCAATGCCGGTGGTTTGCGCGGCGTCGATAAGCTGCATCAACCCGATCAGATCAATGTTTTCGCGCCCGTACTGAATATCCGTGCGGCTGCGGGCCTTCGCGGGCTTCGTCTTACTTGGCTCCCGCAAGCCATCCCGCGCCGGGACGCGAGGGTTCGGGGAATCGAAAACGCGTAACGACGCCGCGTCATTCTGTGGCGTCCGATTCGCAATGCTGTGGGCCTGCACCGTCACGTCGTTCGGAACGTACGAGTTCAGGGCAATGACGTGATCCGCGACGTCGAAAAACGCGCCTGAACCGCCCGCCACCAGGATTGTCGAGACGCCCTTCTCCGTAAACAACGGGCGGATACGCTGCACAAATGGGGTGATCGGCTCATCCTTGGCGGGAATGAGCTGCTGCATGCGTTCGTCGCGGATCATGAAGTTTGTGGCCGACGTGTCTTCATCGATCAAGAGTGTTTGTGCGCCCGCCTCCAGGGCCTCCACCAGGTTCGTGGCCTGCGAGGTTGAACCCGACGCGTTCGTGGTGAAAAACCGGTGCGTATCCGTGCCCGACGGCAAATTATTAATAAACGGCGAAATGTCCACGCCCGTCACCGCGCGGCCATCCTCCGCGCGAATCGCCATTGCATCCGCGTGAGTAATCACCCACTCCCGGCCGTCGTTGAGGATATGCGAATACACGCCCCGCTCCATCGCCTTCAGTAGTGTGGACTTGCCGTGATAACCGCCGCCCACAATCACCGTGATCCCTTCCGGCACACCCATGCCTGCGACCGTGCGGCCACTGGGGAGAGAAAACTCGGTGTGCAGCGATTGTGGACTCTGGAACGGCGTGGCACCCTGTTCCAGTGGTTCGTCCGAATCTCCCGAACGACGCGGCAAAATCGCGCCGTTGCCAACAAAAGCAACAAGCTTGCGGCTGTTGAGTTGACGGCGCAGATCCTGCTGGTCACGGTATAAGATGACGTGATCGCGGAGCTTCTGCTGATCAAGATTCTTGTAGAGAAGACTGTATTCCGCTACCTCGGGAAGAATATCCGCAAGCAATTCCTCCGCCTCTCGGCCGCGAATCCGGCGGCCCGCAGCGGGAAGCGCCACCATAATGCGGGCTTCTAGGCGTTTGTCCGTAAACAGGATGCTGGTGCGCTCCAACACAGCCTGCCCTGGGCGGCCAATGCTCACCTCCCTGGCGACTTTGCTGGTATATGCCTCATGTGAAAAAGCCCTGGTCAAGAAATCACCCGTGGCGATCTTTCCTTCAGCATCGTTGATGAGGTCCTGGGGAACCTGGGCTGTTGCTAGGTCGACCAGGATGCGCATCAACGAGGGTGGGGCATACGGGTCCGTCTGCACACGATCAATCGATAATGTTATGCCCGGTGCCAGGGGGTAGGAGCCGCGCAGGCTCTTGTACGCTCCGTAACTCTTCCCATCGAGCGAGGTTAACGCGCGGCGCAGGTCATCTTCATGGTCATGTTCGCGGTACTCGTTGTTGTGGGGGTTGCGATTATTGTTGCTTCTGCGGTGGTTGTTGCGAGAGTGATTGTTGCGATCATTACGGTGGTAAGACATGACAGTCATGGTACAGCCGTGCCCAGGGCTGGCTTGAGGAAATGCGCAAGTGGGGGAGGGATGGAAGGTTTGCTGCCGCTACAATTCCTCCAGAAACTCGAAGAGTCGCGGTATGGCGGATGACGGGTTAGATCCTTTTGTATTCGGGATGACTTTTTGTTGGCGGCTTGCGATAATGCATGCATTTTTGTAATTCTCTAGCGGAAAATCTGGATGAAGATTTTTTCCATTTAAAATCTTGTTGTGTAGGCATTGCTTATCTAGTTCTGTGGATGTTGATTTGGGTGTTGTCCCTTCTAAGTGCCAGACTAGCCACACCTCGAATTTTAAGTTGGAAACTAGTAGCTGTATGTCATTATCTTTTGCCAAGCGGATGGCCTTGTTGAGCTGGGATGATGGATTCCTGTTGGTGTCCCAATCGTCCACGTCCACAACGGCGAAGCATGCCACATAAGGTTCTTGTTCGGTGTTATTAGAATTCTGTTGAGAGTGATCATGATTTCTTAGGGAAATACATTCTTCAATAACGCTGACCGGATTGGACTTCCACTTTCTGTTTCCACGTGATTTCCTTAGCTTTGGCCTTACATCTAGTATTACCGCGTAGTTGGGTGCTATGATTTTTCGTAGTCGTTCAAAATATTCTGGCTCGGTAACGGCACCCTCGGTAACGATGAGGATTCTTTTTCTTATTTCTTGTCTTTTTGGCCTGGATGTAGATCGTGGTTTACGTACAGGCCGTTTTTCTTTTGCCACTTGCTTAACTCTCCTGGCTCACCAAACCGCGAAGTGTTGAAGGCGAAAGTTGAGGCAGTGCGCCGTAGCGTCCTCCCAGGTAGCGGCGCTCATAGTTGGCTTCAGGGCGATTTGGGAAATCTGCGAGCGAGAAAAGTGATGATTCTCCATGGAGGTTCTTCTCGATGAACCACATAGTGGCAGGTTCAAGCGCTAAAGCCTCCATGTGTTCAATGATATTGGTGTTGTGGGTGGTTAAGATTAGTTGTGCTCCATGCTGGTTGATGGATCGATCAGTGAAACACCTGATGATCATCTCAATCAGGTTTTGGTGCAGGCTTGAATCGAGCTCATCAGCGATAAGGATGGTTCCTTTTCGGAGAGACTGCAGTAGCTGTGGCGCAATGGAAAGCCAGGCGAGAGTGCCTGCGGACTCCTCTTGCATGGTCAGTGTTCGGCTTTGATTTTTGCCCTTATGAGTAAAAACTAGGTTGTATACAACACTTTCCACTTCATCATTGCTGAGTGTTATGTTATTGATTTCATCACTAGCATTGTTGATTGCCGTAATAATGCGATTCATCTTATCCACGATGTGCTGTGGAACCTTGGTTTTATCGATAGAAACCGAATCAATTCCCGTGTCTGCGGCTTGCATGAGTAGCGATATTTCATCTAGATCGAAATGGCGCTTATGAATGAGTGATGTAAGTTGCTCGATCCGCGCATTCTGTGCGCTATCCCCCAGAGGAAGAAAGTTGAATGACGAGGTCAATGCTTCCGCTATTTTTCCAAGAATCGAGTGCTTATCACGAAGAGCGACAGAAAGCACAAGCTCGCGTTTATCTATCTTTCCAAGCTCACGCTGGGTAGTTCTATTCAAGAAGGCGTTATTCCAGTCAAACTCGGTATTGTCTGATGTGTTGCGAATGAAGCATTTGCTCCAGCGCTGCTTAGGTACATAGCTGAGCCACTCCTCAATGACACCATCGCTGCCATAGGTGAAACCATAGAGGTAGCGTGTGTTGTCAATGGTGAAATCAAATTCGAAGAAGCTTGGTTCGTTCAACGTGGCATCGTCGAGGACGAAAGGAAAATACGGTGGAGTGGGGTAATCGCTTTCGTCACGCCAGCTTGTGGCTGAACTAAATATCGCTCGTAGCGCAAAATACATCGCGTCAAGGAAGTTGCTCTTCCCTGAGGCGTTTGGCCCAAAGATTGCGGTGACAGGTTGAGTGAGGTCCTGTGCGGGCGCGCTCAACATAGTGGCGCTGCCAAGGGCAGGAGCCATGTCAAGTGTCACAACATTGTTGATACTGCGGTAGTTGCCGACGCTGAAACGGAGCAAGCTCATACACTCATCATAGCTTTTAATATGAGGTTTTCAACTAAATTAGGTAAAAACAGCATATTAAATCGACCTCACCCCGTGATTTAGGCCAGCCATTGGTGCGCTAACCTAGCAACATGCTCGCCGCCCTAGCCGCTCAACCAGGTCCTATCCATAACGTCACGATCCAGGATGTCCCCGAACCCGATGCTCCACAAGGCAGCGAGGTTATTGTGCGCATGTTGGCCAGCACGTTTAACCCGTCCGACGCGGTCACGGTGTCCGGTGCTTACGCCTCCCGAACCGAGTTTCCACTGGTCCCGGGCTTCGAGGGGGTTGGGGTGGTGGAGCGCATCGGTCCGGAAGTGCCAAGCACCCTCCTTGGCCGTCGTGTCCTGCCCATCGGCTCGGCCGGCGCATGGCAGGAACTCAAACGCACCGATCACACGTGGTGCATCCCCGTCCCCGACGACATCCCCACCGATGTTGCCTGCTTTGTCTACATCAACCCGCTCACCGCTTACCTCATGGTTGAACGCTTCTGCGGTGATGCCCGCACCGTGCTTATCGACGGCGCGTTCACCACCATCGCACGCCACCTTCAGGAACTACTCGATCAGCGTGGAATAGAAACAGTAATGGTGGGTAGGGGATGGAGCGGGGAGGGCGTCAATAAGCACGTGGATGTGGCGTTCGATTGTGTTGGCGGGGAGACCGGACGGCGTGCGGCGCAAGCGGTGAAGCTGGATGGGCTTGTGGTGCACTATGGGTTGTTGTCGGGGCAGTCGCTGGGGGAGGTGGGTAGGCAGGTGGAGATGTTTCGTCTGCGTGACGTGGTGCATGCGTGCCCGCGTTCGGAGCTTCCGGCGTTGTTTGAGGGGGTGTTTGACCAGCTGAGAGCGGGGCGATTGCGTTCGCAGGTGGCGAGGGAAGTGAGTTTACGGGGGTTGCCGCAGGCGCTGAAGGAGTACCGCCCGGCGGAAGGGAAGTTGTTGGTTAGGGTTACTGATTGAGTTCTTCCTCAATATCCATCAACTCGAAGATTGGCCGCCAAACTCTGGGACGATTGATATGCATGGAGTTTTATGAGCGGCGAACTGCTGAAAAATCACCGAAAGCATATCAAGGCCCGCAGCTTGCATGAACTATTCCACCTCATCTCACTCTTTTTCGGACTGAGTGCACGAAGAGAGGACTGTAGTTTTTCCTTCCAGAAGTTCCTTGTTTAGCAGATAATCTAATTCTGTATCGGTTTTGATTTCTGTGATGGTGAAAAGCGGTATAGTGAGGTCATGGATGCAGTGCTAGATAGCTGTTTGGGGGCGGCTTATTATCTTCTTTGTGAAACGGACGGTAGGGAATCCCTCAAAATGCTTCAGAGCATGCCAGAGAAATATCATTCGCATCCTTATTGGCTGTTGATGGCGGCGGAGGCGTATCGGCGTGAAAGTTGCGCAACTGTCGATACTACTAATAGTAAATATGACGAAGCGTTGCAGCGTGCGAAGATTGGCGAAGCTGAAATGCTCAAGCTAGTGCGCGAGGTGGCACGGCAGGATTCTCAAGATGTGATTGTGCTTTTTAATCTTGCGGTTTTCCCGCTTAAGGTTCGTTCGGGTGTGATTGGTTTCTCTGATTATGGGATTGGGCTAAAATACGCTTATAAAGCGATAGAGTACGATCCAGGCAGGGTTGAATTGTATTTTGTCGTTGTCAATCTTATCCTGCGCATGATTGACTCTTTCGATGGCGGATCGGAGAGTAACCCGGAAGGGTTGACACTATGGCAACTTCATAGTGACGCGGAAAGGGCATTGAGTAGGGCTGAATCGCTTAACGCAGATCCACTCTTGCTGGCGAAGCTCAGGATTGGTCTATTGGCCATGTCGGGGAAGCGGGATGAAGCAAAAACTAGACTTAAGCAGGCAAGAAATGACTTTCCGAGGGATCGAGACTTGAAGGCGATGGATAAAGCTCTCGTGCAGTACAGTCGTCCACCGAGCTCGCGTGATCGTATGTTTAATTCTTTTATGAAAAATGCAATCACGCAGGCCGTTGAGAAAAACGCTTCTAGCGCGGTGGCGGATTTAGGACCGGAGGAGTTGGTAGAGTATAATGCGTTTATGGCGGCGATGAATAATCCTGCTGATACTATCGGCATTCGAGATGCTGAGCTGGGGATTCACGTCATTCGCGCGGTTGAACAGGGGGATCCTAACTTTGGTGAACTGAATGATTACGGCGCGCTTTCTACATTGCTTTCGGACGGCGTGAAGGAAGATTATAAGAGTTGTGTCTTCTTAAGAAATAGTGTGCTCATCCTGATGGGTGTATCTATTGCTGCAAATTTACCAATAACAGCTTTTTCTTACATGTGGCGAGTATATTGCGGTTATGGTGGAGCTCTGCTGATGTTAACGCTGGTTGTTGGGTCGAATTCTTACCTTTGGATGCGTCTAGGTAAGACGCGATACAAGGGGCTTCTCAAGGCTAGTGCACGGCTGCATGTGTGGTTGAGAATATCTGAAACTCTGCCCGTGCTCATGTTCTTACCCAATGTGCTTAGTGTGTACAGTGGTCAGGCGGAATCGGTTTATATTCTGAGTGTTTTTATTGCGGTTGTGTTTTGTGGCACGGCGGCTTCTTTACATGACGCAAGCTATGAGGCATTGATGAATAAGGGCAAGACTCACCTCAATGGTCCCGCAACCTTGTGATCGCACATTTCGTGATGCCGCCAACGATCCACCCATACAGAAACGCCCTGCCGCAGCAAAGGGGATTGCTGCGGCAGGGCGGACGTCGCTAAGCACTCAGTGCGCACAACCTACCCGGTTCGGCGTGCGCGCCATGCGCCAGCGGCGGCCAGTGTGATGCCGGCGATGATCCAGCAAAGCAGGACGATGACGGAGTTGGTCATGCCCGCGCCGTCGAAAAACGCGGAGGAGCGAAGGGCGGTTCCGGCGGCACCGAGCGGCAAGTACTGGCCTATGGCACCCCACGGGCTGGGTAGCCAATGCATGCCTGTGGCCATGCCGGATAGTGGGTTGGAGATGAATAACATGGTGACGGCGCCGAGACCCAGGCCAGCGATCCCAAGCAGCGACTTCAGGCCGAGGACCGTCGTGGAGATTGCGGCGATGCCCAGGATGATCACACCGGTGGTGGGCCAGAAGTTAGCTTCCAGGGCGTCGAAACCGAAGTAGAGTACAGAGGAGGCAACCAGTCCACCGAGGATGGCTACGCCAAGAGCACCGATAAGTTGCTTGGCGCGGGAGTTTTTGAACACCATGGAAAAGATTGCGGCGCTCGACATACCACCGAAGATCATGGGCATTGCCAGGGCGGTGAGGGCCGAGCCGGTGGGATCTTTTGCGGTCATCGGAGCGACATCGACGTAGTTGACGTGCTGCCCACTTTCTGCCATACCGGCACCCATTTGCTTGAGAAGCTGGACGTAGGGGGAGCCTGCGCCACTTGCTGTCACAATGGTGACTCCTTCGGGGCCTGCGGTGATGGCGCCGATCGCGTCCCGATCCTTCACTGCCTGGGTAGCTTCCTCGGCAGTGCTGTAGGTGCTTACGTCAAAGGCATCGGGCGACTTTGCCTGTAGTCCCTGCGTGATGTGGGTGGTCACTGCTTCCGGTCCGCCTACGGCGAGGGGGAGATCCTTGGCACCAGAGTTGAGCAGCGGCGTGACAAAGGCAAGAAGCATGAGCAGCAGCACCGTGCTCAGGCCGAGTATCAATCCGGCGAGTTTGAGGTACTGCTTGGTGGGGGTGTCAGCTTGGGTGCTGGTGGTGTTGCCTTGTGTTTGGGTGCTCGCAGTCGCGATGGTCTGTGCGGACTGGTCGGTGGTGGTGACGGTCATCTTCTTGTGTCCTTTCTTGAAGTTTGTCTGCTTGGTTGTGTCTGCGGATCACACGCGCCAACCAGAATCGGAGCGTTTTGATCCGTTTAAATGGAGCATAGTGATCCGTATAGTAGAATGCAACTACGCAGGGTAACGGGCATGATGCCGGGTGATAGTGCGGGAGATCGCGCAGAGAGAAGGGAAAAGAGCATGCGCAAGGATGCAAGGGAAAATCGCGAGGAAATACTGAGGGTCGCGCGATTGCTGTTTGCGCAGCATGGATTGGAGGTGTCCATGCGCACTATTGCCTCGACGGTGGGGGTTGGAATTGCCACGCTGTACAGGAATTTTCCCACCCGCGCCGACCTTATTCTTGGGCTTGTTGAGCAAGGCGCGGGGGAGGTGGAGGCGCTTCTCGACGAGTGCGTTGCGTCCTGGGATGCTGACCCGGAGGCGGCGTGGCAGAACCTTGTTCACTCACTCGCGAATCTTAAGATGAGCGCCTTGGCCGCGCAGGTTGCGGTAACGCCAGAGTTGAAAGAGATTGTGGGTCGGGCCCGGGAGATCCGCCGCACTGGCATCGAGCGCACGGCTGAGGTTCTGGACCGTGCAAAAGAGGCGGGCCTGCTTACGGAGGATATGACCATTGAGCGCTTCCACGTTGGCCTAGCCACCATTGCTCGCCCGCTCCCAGAACTGCCGGTTTTTGATTCTCAGCCGGGGCAAACGTGGCTGGTTGATGTGTTCCTGAAGGGTATTCGCCCCGACTAGCTCGCGCATTACTAGACGGCACTTATCGACGCCCGCCGGGGCAGCGGTGGTGTGTTGCGCTTGTGGTTGACCCCTAAAGAAGGTAGTACTTCCCCACTAGCTTAAATATGACTTTGGTATGCGCTATTTATATTTATAGAAAGCAAATAAAAATCTAAGATTTTGCTTTGTGGGCAAAACCTAAAGCCTAAGGACGGTGTCGATCATGACATACCCCACCTCATACTCACCCATCCCACCCCTTCCACCTCGGACGCCGCAACAACCACAGCGCAGCACCGCTGGACGTGTGTTCAAAGCAGCAGTATCCATCATTGCTGTGATCATTGGTGGACTACTGCTTCTCGCTTCCCTGGGAATACTGGTCATATCTGGTTTCGGGCAAGCATTCGCCATGTTTCTTGTGTCGGCGGGCTTCCTTGTACCCGCTGGTTGGTGGTTTATCTGCGAATACAAAGACATGCAGCGGGCAAAAGAACAGCAGCTCGGTTTCTTTGGTCAAAGTGCGGCTCCCGCGCAGCGCCATTGGAAGGTTGTGGCACCGGCTGCCGTGGTTGCAGCACTCATGGGGATGGCGCTCGTCGAACCAGCACCTGACCATGAGGTTGTGGGGACTTCGGTACCTATTCCCGCGACCTCGACGTCTATGATGACCACCACGACATCAAAGCAGGAAACAACCCGGCGAACCTCAACCTCAACGACGACAACAACAAAAGTCACATCCGAGGTGGTTGCCCCTGTCTCGGAGCTGGTGCAAGCAAGCCCGGAACCCACGCCTGAACCGGAGACGCCGGAACCCCCAGCTCCGCCGGTCCAACCTGCCCAGGTGCAGAACCTCGTTGGAACACAGCAGAACAGCGCGGGCGCGTACCCCAACTGCTGCGCGGCCTGGACTGCCGGTGATGCACCTGTGTATGCAGGTTCTCCAGGTTACGGTCCGCATCTCGACCGTGATCACGACGGCATTGGCTGCGAAAAGCGCCCGAAAAACTGCTAATAGGTGCTTGTTGCAAAGTTTGCTTATCCCCAAGCAAAAACACCCCATTTTCCGGCTTGGAGATAAGCAAACTTTACGGTACAAAACCGTGCTCCATGAAAATGCCGCTCAGGATAGATCATGGCGCAGGAAACCCGGCCGGTCCCGCCAACCTCAGCCCCCGAGGGCGTCGATAAGCAGTGGCAGTGCGGTCGCGGCGGTGGATCGCAAGAACACGCTGGCGAGCCGGGTGAGTTCAGTGGCGGCGGGGGAGATTTCCAGGATTGGCGTGCCGAGTTCCGCGGCGATAATCGGCAGTGATGCTGCGGGCTGCACGATGCCGGAGGTGCCCACAATTACCACGAGGTCCGCGGTGGTCATTTTTTCCTCGGCGGTGGCCCACTCGCGCGGCGGCAATGCCTCCCCAAACCACACCACACCTGGGCGGATCGGGTTTCCACACAGCGGACAGTCGGGCGGCGTGAGGCGTTCAACGGGCTCGTCCGGCAGGTCAACGTTGCGGTAGGGGCGCGCGCAGATGGTGCATCGCCACTCGAAAAGGCTGCCATGCAGGTGAGTCACCTCCGGCGACCCCGGGCGTTCATGCAGGTTGTCGATGTTCTGGGTGGTCACATGCACGTCGCTTATCGACGCCCACCGGGCCAACGCCTCATGCCCCGCATTCGGCTGGGCATTGTGGGCCAGGCGGGCGCGCCATAAATACCAGGCCCACATGGGGTCAGGGTCTTTCACCCAAGCGGAAATGGAGGCCATTGCCTGCGGATCAACGTTTTCCCACAGGCCAGTGGTGTCATCGCGGTAGGTTTCCAGGCCGCTTTCGGCGCTCATTCCCGCGCCGGTGAACACCTCAACGTGGCGAGCGTTGCGGGCAAGGTTGAGAGCCTGGTCAAGGGAGCGGTTGAAGTCTGCGTTGGGGGTCATGGTGTCGAGGGTAGTTGGGGTTGCAGAATCACAGTAATCGTATATACTCAGTTGTGATAGTCCCCTTCCCAAGCCTCTCAATGAAGCTCAAATGGGTTGGGCCTTATTTTTAGGAGCTTCATGAAACCTTGGCGCTCTTGGGGAGAGCAGCTGCAATTATTTAAAGATCGAGGTTTAATTTTATCCTCAGGGGATGATTGTCTAAAATTTTTAAAACAAGTAGGCTATTATCGCTTTTCTGGATATTGTAGATATTTTCAGAAGTCTCCCGAAGATGGTGTAAATGAATTTATTTCCGGGGTGACTTTTGATCAAATATTTGAAATATATTCCCTTGATCAGAGATTGCATCAGTTTCTGATGGGGCCGATTTCTCAAATAGAGATATTATTGCGCAATCGATATGCCTATATAGTTGCGGAGAAGGGTGGGGCATATGGGGAGTATCTTTGCGATTCCTATTTTTCTGGCGCTGAGTCATCTGAGTCGTTATTGGAAGCGTGCATTCGGGATATTGAACGAAGTAAAGACCGTCATATTCTTAGGTATCGCGATGATTCCGCTTCTGAAAAATATGCCAAACTTCCAGTTTGGTCTGCGGTTGAAGCTTTTTCTTTCGGTACGCTTTCAAAGTGTATTGAGAGGGGTTATCATGGTCAAATGTCTCATCTGATTTGTGAAGATATTGGTCTTGCTAAAAGTGGATTCCCCTCTCGCTTGCGGTCTATTGTTTATTTAAGAAATAGATGTGCTCATTATGGGAGATTGTGGAATCATTGTGTGATTGATGCCGGTGCTGTTCCGCATAATGTGCGTAATAAGGCAAAGCGGCGGTTGGCTATAGGGAATTTTACGCCAAGATCAATTATGGATGTTATTGTTTCGTTGGATGATTTTCTTAAAAAAATGAATATAAGATCAGATTTTCTTGAGCAATTTGAACAATTATTCATGCTGGACAATGATGTCTTTAGGCGGGGGATGATTGATCCTCGGTCTACGAAAGATCGGTATCAACACTAGTGGTTCATTGACTCGCGGTCAGGTAATGTGCCTATTTGGGTCTTATGGGTTTGCCCTGCGTTGTGATGGTTGGGTGGCGGCCATGACTGCGTTAATAAGTTCACTTACCCCGGGTTCTTCGATGGGAAAATGCCCACATTCTTGGAGTGGGGTGCAGCCTGCAGGTTGTGGCATAGTGGCGAGTGTATCCATGCTGAGGTGCAGAGGCGTCCACGCGTCGCATTGTGGGTGCGCGAGGTGGACAGGCACGGTTGGTGGGGTGTGCTGGTAGCGAAGAAATGATGCGAGGAATCCTAGTGGAATCTGTGCTCCTCCACCGAGGGGGTCGCGAGCACATAGTGCCGAAAGTTGTGGATTGCGGCTCATGCGTCTGAAGTTCGCGACCCACCGCATGGGGATCATGATGCGTGCGATGGGGCCGCGAGCGAGTGGTGCCACTAGTCCGGAAAGCACCCCGAAAGGACCAAATGTGGTCATATGCGCTTGGGCTTGCCATGTCCGGGGATTGAGAAGGCACGTGGCTACAACAGCGTGAACATGCCTGGATTGTGCAGCTACCTCGCTGGCAAGTAGGCCGCCGATGCTTGCCCCGACGAGAATGAGCGGGCGGTTGTCAGAATGCGCATCAATGTAGTCAACCAGCACATTCACCCAGTCTTGGTAACGAATGTCCTGCCGATGTGGTGTTTTTGTGAGGCCGTAGAGCGGTAAATCAATGGCGGAAACATCGATTCCTTGTGCTGCGATGAGGCTGGCGATAGGCCATAGCGCACCGCTGTGTCCACCTGCACCGTGAATAACGAGGACGCGCGCGTGGGCATCAGCGTTGTGGGTACATGCAACATGCACATGGTTTCCGCGCCAGGGCCACCACGTGTGCTCTGGCGCCGTTATCTGCGCTCGTAGTTCTGGAGGGTAGAAAGCGCTGTAGGCAGCCCACATGAACCTAACGCTATCAGTCCTCATACCCCCTTGTCCCAACGCATCATGCTTGCTATTATCACTTCTGCAGCTTGACGTATGAGGGGTGTGCGAGCATTCCAAAAGGTGGCGTGACATGGGCCAAGGGGTCGGTGGTTCAAACCAAATGGTCAGCGGGGTTCGCCTTGAGCTGACTCTGGGCTACACCCACCAGGCATGGTGCGTACCGTAGGGATACGGTGGATAAGCTGGGAAAACATAATACGGCGAAAGCGTACTGCGGCGTGGGTTGAATCTAGGCTCATGCTAGTTTTATAAAAATAACATCTACGGCTATGATGATTCTTAGTTTCTCAAACAGAAGGAATCATCAATGTCTACACGACTTTCTATGCGTATGACCTGCGCACTTCTCGCTGGCGTCGCGGCAACTGTTGGCTTTGCAACCCCCGTCGTTGCCCAGTCATCAGACCTCAGCTCCAGCTTCTCAAAGCCCTCCAAGCCTGAGGCTCCCAAGCCCTCGGAAAAACCTGCAGAAAAACCCACGTCTGAAGCCCCCACGCCTCCAGCTCCTGACGCCAACAAACAGTCAGAGGCCGTTTTGGGCAAAGGCTACAAGGCGACAACAAAATGCGAAGGCCGCGATGGCATTTTCAATTTTGAGTTCACTGCACCGGAATCTGCCTTCTACCATGTGGTTCTGCATGACATATACAACCTTCAAGAGCAGCCAATCGCAGTAGTGGACCGCTGGGTAAACGAGGGCGAGAAAGTGACTTTCCGGAAGGAAATTGTGCAGCGCCATCCACTTGTCTTGATCAGTTCCCGAGTGCAACGCAACACCGATGATTATGGGAATTCACCGCTGATCAGCAAAGACTCCGTGAGTATTGGCCCCTGCGTGTACCCGGGCAAAGAACTCTAATCAGCACGCTTATCGACGCCGCGCGGGGAACGCGGCGTCGATAACTCACCGTTAACTCTTTGTTGCGGTAACAAAATAGGTCGCCGACCAAGGGCCGGACCACCACATCTCCCATCCGACTGAACGGGTGCGGGCATCGGTGGCGCCGGCTTCTGTGAGTGCTGGGCCGTATTCTTTGGCTTTAAATGGGTCGGCAATAATGATGTGGCCACCTGGCTTTGCCACGCGATATGCCTCGTGAACTGCCTTTTTGCGGCCTTCAACAGAGTGGATATTGTGAATGGCCAGGCTGGAGACAACCACATCAAAGGAATTGTCGGGGAAGGGGAGAGCTGTCATATCGGCGGTTTCCAATGTGATCCTATCGGCAACTCCCTCGATTTCCGCGTTACGTAGTGTCGCGTCCATGGAGTTTCCTGATTGATCAATGGAACGCCACAGGTCAATGCCAGTTGCTGTGCCATGGGGAATGCGTTGTGCTGCGGCGATAAGGACGGTACCGTGGCCGCACCCCATGTCCAAGATCTTTTCGTTTCCTTGAAAAGGAATGTCGTTCAATACGCGGTCCCACACCACGAATTTTCCGCGAAATGTCGCGTGTAAATAGAATCCCGCCTGGATGGCAGATAAGACTGCGCCAATGTAGAACCACGGTGACCATAGCAGGCCGCAGATGATGAATATGACAGTTCCGATGCTGAACGCTGCGGGTACGATCGGTCCGTCAATTCCGTAGCTAGCCTTTGCTTTGTGTGGTTGCGCCATTGTTATGCCTGCCTTTTCTAATCTCCTTAATCAGAATGAGTCAGCAGTAGCGCGTAGAGCAATACTTGTTTATCGGTGCAGTCACATTAGGTGGTGATCTCGCCGCTCACAATTGTGGTGGTAGCACCCCCAACCCACACCGCGCCCTCATCGTCAGTGGTAATGGTGACCACCCCGGCGCGGTGAAGATTGCCGCCCTGGGTCACGGTATATGTGCTGGGTGCGGCACCTTCCCGGATTAACCACTGCGCAAGCGAAGCGTTGAGGCTACCGGTAATCGGATCCTCCAACACCCCAACTCCAGGGGCGAAAGCGCGCACCTCAAAAGTATGGGGGCTGCCGGTGGGGTGCGGACCCACAACGCCCACTAGGGCGTCGTTAAGTAGATTGAAATTGGGTTCAAGAGCGGTGACCTGCGCGGCGCTGGCGAGCTGAATACCCGCCCAACCTGGACCGTTGTCCACCCACTGGTGCGCGACAACATCCTTGCGAGTAATGCCCAGCCCTGCAGTGAGGTGATCGAGTTCGGCATCGGACAGCGGGCCGCTGCGGATAGTGTCAGGAGCCTTGAAAAAGTACTGGTCGTTGATTGTGCGGATCTCCACAAGCCCAGCACCGCACTGCTGAATAATGCGATCAGCGGTGTGCTCAGGGTGCTGTTCATGCCACGCGTGTGCCGAACCAAGCGTGGGGTGCCCGGCAAAAGGAATTTCACTATTCGGCGTGAAAATACGCAGTGCGTAGTCGGCCTCAGGCGAGGTAGCGGGCGTAATGAACGTGGTTTCAGACAGGTTTGTCCAGCGCGCAATACGCTGCATCTGCTCGCCGGTTAAACCGTCGGAATCGAGGATAACTGCCACCGGATTTCCCATGAACGGTTCCGTGCTGAAAACGTCTACCTGCGCAAATGCTCGCCTTGTGTTCATGCGGTCATTCTGGCATAAAAACTGGAGGTTGTGTATGAGTTGAGCTATGGGGTCGTTACC
>ERZ772874.177-NODE-177-length-33088-cov-11.348591_pt1 | contig 33088 bp, 27 predicted proteins | sample MGYA00580586_ERZ772874 | MGnify/ENA primary metagenome ERZ772874 (study PRJEB29015, sample SAMEA2737952) | human oral metagenome | biome: human oral; feature: human-associated habitat; material: dental | place: China | collected 2154 ... | reverse complement strand
CCCGCTCCGCAGAGCTGAGCGAACAGTACACGGCTGACTAGCCCCCGCCTCCTGCCTACCTCTCCCTACATAAAAAGAGCCTTTATTTGAATAAAGGCTCTTTTTATGACGAAGAAGGGGAAGACAGAACTTACGGGCGGGCCGCGAAACGCTCGATCAGATCCACCTGCCCCGAGACAATCAGAATATCCCGGGAATGGATGCGCGTTGCCGCATCCGCATAGGTAAACTCCTCGCCAGGAGACTTAATACCCACCACAGACACCCCGTATTTCGCGCGAATATCCGACTCCGCCAGGGTGAACCCGTGAGTTTCCTTCGGCGGGCGCATCTTAGCAATCGCGAAATCGTCGTCGAATTCGATATAGTCCAGCATGCGCCCCGACACCAGGTGCGCGGCGCGGCGACCCGCATCCGCCTCCGGGTAGACCACATGATGCGCGCCAATACGCTCTAGAATCTTGCCGTGTGAGGGGGTGATCGCCTTCGCCCAAATCCGCTCAACCCCCAGATCGACCAGGTTCGCGGTAATCAGCACGGAAGCCTCAATTGAGGTACCCACACCCACAACCGCAGACCCGAAATCGCTCGCGCCCAGCTGCCTGAGCGCGTCAATATCGCGAGCATCTGCTGAGACCACGTGGGTGAGCACGCCCGTCCATTTCTGCGCAATCTCGGGGTCTTTCTCAATGGCGAGAACCTCTTTATTCTGGGCATGAAGCTGGGCGGCGGTCGCCGAACCGAACCGTCCCAACCCAATAATCAGTACGGGGGCGTTATGGTTACTAGCCAATGACGGGCCTTTCTTCGGGGTACTTGTACAGGCGGCGGCGAGACCTCAGCGCCAAACCGGTGGCGGCGGTAATGGTGCCGATTCGCCCAATAAACATGAGCAGGGAAAGCACATAGATGCCAGAGGGCGGCAGCTCCGTAGAGAGCCCATTTGACAGCCCGCATGTTGCGTATGCGGAAATGACCTCAAAGAGCACGCGCGCGAGCGGCTGGTCTGTTATCGCCAACAGAACTCCGGTGCCCACAAGTACAATTCCGGTACTCATCATCGTCACCGAAATGGCGATGCGCAGCGCCGACACCGGGATCGTGCGCCCGAAAGTCATCACGAATTGGTCACCGCGTGCCTCCGCAATAATTGCAAGCATAATCACGGCAATCGTGGTAACTTTCACGCCGCCTGCGGTAGATGCTGAGCCGCCGCCGATAAACATGAGCACATCGGTTATGAGGCCGGTGACCGGGCGAATATCGTTCATATCGACCAGGTTGAACCCGCCCGAACGCGTCATGATGGAGGCGAAAATCGAGCTGAGAATCTTCTCGCCCGCGCCGTAATTGCCGATAGTACGCGGATTTGCCCATTCGGCTATGCCCCAGAGCAGGGCACCCAGCGCGAACAGGATGCTCGTGGTCGTCACCGTGAGTTTGGTCGTTAGAGTCCAATCGCGGGGCCGGAAGGGTTTCTGCTGAATCGTCATCAGCACGGGGAACCCGAGTGCCCCCAAGAACACAGCGATACTGACGGGTGCGAGCACGAAAAAATCGTGTCCATAGGGTACTAAGCCATCGGAATGCGGGGTGAACCCGGCGTTATTAAAGGACGAAATAGCGTAGAAAATACCGTGCCACAGGCTGGTGGGCAGATTCTCGCCAAGAAGCAGAAAACGCGGGGTAAGAACGAGGGCGATCGTCGATTCGATCCCGATTGAGGTATAAGCGACGGTACGAAGCACGCTGCCGACCTCACCGAGCCGCCCGATACTGAGCTCTTCCTGCGCGATAAGTTTAGAGCGCAAACCCATTTTCCGCCCGATCGCCAGGGCAAGAAGCGAGGTCATGGTCAGCGCACCTAAACCACCAATCTGACAGGCGAGCAGAATCATAACCTGCCCGAATACTGACCACTGGGCCGCTGTTGAAACAGTCGTCAAACCGGTCACGGTCACCGCACTGGTGGCGGTGAAGAATGCATGGTGAAATGGCGCAGGTTCGCCCGTGACCGAAGAAATCGGCAGGCTCAACGTTACGGTGAAGAAAATGATCACCAGAAAGAAGGACGCGATAGCGGTTCGCGAAGGTGAGGAGAAGACAGTCGTATCAATAAGGTTGCGCAACTTCTCGTAGCTTCGGATATCGAAGGGGTTGAAGCGGCGAGTGACCTCTTCCTGCTCATACATCATCGGCGATGTAGACGGAACCTTGCCGATAGCGGTGGAGATGCGACCCTCAGAAAAATCGCGCACCCGTTTGCGCTGATGCGCGCGCAGACGACGTAGATAGCGTCCCACGGGTGCCTCCTTTCCGATCGTGCGCAGAGTTTGGGCGGGGTACGGTCTTGGTGGGGATGTTTAGCTTTCTCTAGTGTATCGCCCAGGCATGCAGCTGAGCGGAACATCATAGGTATTTCTAGGGATAATGTTGGAACGGTCGTTGTGGTGCATGCACTGTGTGGGCGTGTATATGCCATAAACGATATATAGCTAGAACGGAATATTATGAGCATTTGGTAATATACGCGGAAAGCTTAGCGAAAAACCGCGTAGTTTCGGGCTAGAACCCATAAAACAGGTATCGAGCATACGCCGAAATATGTCATAATCGCTATATGCAATCAGACGTTTTTTCAGTGATCGCGGACCCCACCCGCCGCAATATCGTTCATCTTCTGGCTGAACAAACACGTACTGTTGGTGCCGTTGTTGAGCACTTGAACATGAGTCAACCCACTATCTCAAAGCACCTTAAGGTTCTACGTGAGGCACGGGCAGTTACCGTGCTGGTCGAAGGGCAGCGCCGCCTCTATTCGCTGAACCCTGAAGTATTTGACGAGATCACCGCCTGGGTTGCCGATATACAGGCGATTGCACACAGCACGAAGGAACAGCGGGAGTCGCAGATTAAACAGGCTTCCGTGATTGAGGTTGTCGATGTTGTCGAGTCCTCAGACGATGACACCGCGAAAACCGAAAAGACTGAAGAGCCCAGCGCCGAGGCCAAGACTGAGAAAACTGCGCACGCTGGCGAGTCTGAGACCAACGAGCAAAAACAGCAAGATACAGAGCAGCACCCTAAAGCTACCGGTAAAACCACCGGTGAAACCGCTGGTGAAGCTGCCACTGCCCATGCTCAAGATGTACAAGATCGAGATAAGACCTCGGATTCGGATGCGCCCGCCCAGCCTGTAGAATCCTCGTCTGTCGTTGAGCAGCCTGAGCCGACGCCTCAGGAACGTGTATCCAAGACCCTTTCGCAGCGCAAGCGTTTCGAGGCTTTCCCCGGTTCTACCGGTTCCGCGAACGCTGGTGTGAAGCCCGGAGCGAGCCTTTCGGGTGAGCGGGATGCCGAGAAGGCTTCCGGGCAGAAAGATCGCGATGGGCAGGGCGCTTCCCACGAGACTGGCGCTCATGATTCGCACACTGAGGGCGAATCGTCTGCTAAGAAGAAGACGACGACCGCCGCGATTGCAAAACCCGCCATTTTTGATGATGAGGCACGTTCTGCCGAGAGTTCGGTGACCTCCGGTCTGGGGCCGAAGACCTCGACTAAATCCGCCGCGCGCATCGTGTCAAAACCCGCTCAGCAGGCGGCACCCGCCGCATCGGAAGAGGGCACAGAAACCGCCGGAACCGTTGAGGAAAACGAATTTATTCCCATGCGTCCTTTCACGCCTTCGGGGTCTTCCTATCAGGAGAAACCGCAGCAGTCCTATGGGTATGACGACGGAATTGATGACGGTCAGCAGGGGTTCTCACCCGAAGCACGTGGTTTTGTTCCCCGGTCAAAATCGCAGGATAAGACCGCACAGGCGAAGCCTGAGGCAGTGAAGAGCGAGAAGACCGACAAGAGCGTGTCAGCTCAGAAGGACGCTGAATCGTCTGTGAAGGGCGCCGAGAAGACTACGGCTCCCGCGCGTTCGCACGATACGAAACAGCTCCACGCTGAGGCACAGACTCAAGAGCACACGCACGTTTCGGGCGCTCAGCAGCCTGCCCAGCAATCCGAGAGTGCTAAGCCCGCGAAACCGAGCTCTGCCGAGTCTAAACAGGCCTCTCATGTAGCGAAGGCCGAAGCGCAAAAGCCCGTGAAGGACACTCACAAGAGTGCTCAGACAAAGCCTCAGAAACCCGAATCACCTTCGCCGCAGGCTCAAACTGTCGCGAAAACAGAATCGGCTCAGGCACAATCGGTCCGTGAAGAGGTTTCTGCCCCGAAGCCGGGTTCGGAACGGGCGGCGCAGGCGCATACCGGAAAACCCGGTGCGAAAACCGAAGCGCACACTGGTTCTCAAGAAACCCCAGCCCAGGCTGCGAAACCCGCCGAATCCCCGATACAGGCGGCTGCATCCGAGAAGAAACCCGAGGATAAGCCTGCCGAAACCGCTGCGACCAACGCACAAACCGCCGCCCAGCCCGGCACATCTTCTACCGTGAACTACGGCATCGACACTGCCGAAAAGAGCACGGAAAATGGGGAACGTGCGGTACAGGGTACTGCGCAGAAAAAGCAGACCGAGAAAGGTCAGGGGAACGCTGGCTCGCCCGATACCAAGGAACCGGCAAAACCCGCAACGGTTAGGTCTGCTAAAGGTACCGCCTCCACAGGTGCTGCAGCAAAAACTCAAGAGCCCGAGAAAAAGCCGGCGGCTCAGGTGGAAGAGCCATTGTCAACCGCTCAGGAACCGCAAAAATCGGGTGCTGAAACCCCAGCAGAAGCCGCCCCTGCCGCTGCACAGAATATGACGCAGGCACAGTCCGAAGAGGCTAAGGCAGTGGAAGCTAAACTCGCCGAGAATGCGCCGGTCAAATCAGATTCCGTGACCTTCACAGCGGTGCTGCCCGTCGTCACCCCGGAAATGAGTTCCGTGCAGGGCGCCCGTCCTCAAGAGGACGAAGAGGCAGCCGATGCCTCTGACAAGACGAAGAGTGCGGCATCCGAAAAATCTGGTAAGAACGAGGAACTTCCGTACCAGACACAGACGGAATACACCTCAGCATTCGGCACTGCAGATACCCCGAAAGAACCCCCGCGCGGGCTGCTTTCACGCGTTTTCGGAAGGCGCCGGTAACATGGATATTTCACAGCATACGTCTCGTGGTGTTGTGCGGTATAGACCGCACGCGTGCACGACGGTTCTCATAGCATCCCACCTCTAACTCGTATAAACGGAGTTCTCATTGGCTATTCATCGCAAGATTCTGCGCTGGCTTGAGACCGAGCTTTTTGAAGGCAATATTCAGCTCGGTCAAAGCCTTCCTGACGATCAGCGGATTGCCCACGCCATCGGTGTGGGGCGTTCCCGAACCCGAGATGCACTCAAAACCCTTGAAGATATGGAATTGATGCGCCTGTACTCTGGGCGCGGTAAAGAGATCATTCCTTATCTCTATGAGGAACCGGCGGCTGCGGCTGCGGGGCCCATTCGTCTGCACATGTCTACATCGCGTTACCCAACCCGCGATATGCTGCAGACCCGCATCCTGCTTGAGAGCTGGGCGGTATCTAATATTGACCCCGACAAGGTCTCATTTGATGAGGTCGATGAGGCCCTTGAGACGCTCCAAGACGATACTCTGAGTATTGGTGAGTTTCTTGACCAGCTTTTGACCTTCCACCACCGGCTGGTGCGTTTGGCGGGTAACGAACTGGTCGTGGGCTTGCTGGTTGCGATCCGCCAGTCTTCCTTCGATTCACTGCTGTCGCTTATGGGACGTTTGCCGCTGTGGAGCAGCACGATGACGCGCATCCGGGTGGAAAACCGTGCCATTGTAGATGCTGTTAAAGACGGTGATGCCCGCACCGCGCGCGAACTCATTGCCCACCAGCTGCAAGAGCTATACTCCGAAGCTGGCATAGAGCTGGATCAGGCGGCAAATACCCCGAACGGTATGCCTGGTGACCCCTCTGAGGACGACGAGGAATTCCAGGAGGAGGAATACTCCGAGGAAAGCACTGATTCTTCCGAAGAGCCCGAATCCGACGCTGACGTGGAAGAACACGAGGAAGCGGAACCAGAGCAGGATACCGACGAGAATATTCCCGAATCAGAATATAAGGCTGAGCAGGAGAAATCTCCGGCCGCGCAGCTTCCAAAAATTATTCGTGAAGGAACCACCGTTTCACGCCGCCGTCAAGGACGTATGCGCGTGCCAACCCCGGTGGCCGTGGGCTTCGAGGAAGATGAAGCTGGGGAAACCGCATCCGCCGAGAACACGGGTGATATTCCCACGGCTGGCATTCCCGAGCAGCAGGAAACCGTCGAGAGCACCCACGAGTCTCCGATCGATCCCCTTGAGGAGACCACGGCGCACGAACCCCAGCTTGAGAGCGTGCAGCCCGAATTTGAGGATGACGTTCTGCCGGTTGAAGAGCCCAGTGAATCTGTATCTGACGATGCACAGGACAAAGAGTCTGCTGAAGAGATAACGGCAGAAAAGGCACCCGACAAGTCTGCTGACGGATCCGAAAAATCCAAGTCTTCGGAAGAGGCACAGGGCAAATCACAGGACGACTCTGCCTCTCACGAAGACTCAACCGAAAGCACCGAGGATAAGGACTCTGAAGAGACACCCGACGAACAAGAACCCGTTCGGGAAGTCTATGTCGAGAAGGCTCCGGTGGGTAAAATCTCCGCCGAAGAGCTTGTGGCGACCGGTCTTATTCCGTGGCGCACTATGGGACAGCAGGCCGAGAACGGAACCTCAACCCAGGCCGAAGCTGAGGGGGAGGACGATGTTATTCGTGCACCCCTGCGCCGAAACGTGCCGCCCGTGCGACCCGCGCAGTTTTCGCCGCGCAAGTCCGAAAAGCCAGAGAAAGCGGAGAAGCCCGCGAGCGAGCGCATCAGCCTGATTCGCCGCGTTCGCCATTACTTCGGTCTTGATTTGCCGCATACCCAGGCGGTCAAGCTGGTTGAGGCGCAGGAGGCAGCCGAGCAGAAAGCCGCAGACAACGCGAAATTTGCGACAGAACCTCCCAAGGTAGAGCCTAAGTCCGCTTCTGCTTCATCGCCTGAGGATGCTCCTGCCGTTGCCTCCGCTGAGACCTCTAAATCTTCGGCGGCTGAGCAAGAGCGGGAAGCTTCCACAGAACCAAAGGAACCAGCGGCGGAGCCCTCGCCCGCGAAGGCGGCAGAGGCTCCCAAGCCTGCTGAGGTGCCGGAACCCTCGAAGCCATCGAGCGGTGCAACTTCTAAGAGCGCCGAGCCCGCGCCGGAGTCAGCACCTTCGGATAAGACAGATTCGAAGTCTGCTAAGCCTGCGGAAAAGCCCGCATTTGCCCCTGCACAGAGCGTAGATTCGGCGAAGCACGAGAAACCCGCCACAGAGACCCCTCAGACGGATTCTTCTGACTCTGTGAAGGCAGAACCTTCGGATGCCCCCGTTCAGAGGGCGGCGGCGAATGTCGAGTTGGAGGAAACTCCGGAAGAGATACGTTCTGAGCTGCAGAGCGCGATAACTCTGGACGAGCCTTCGCCCGATTCGGTGCCGACCCCGACCGCTGAGCCCGTGGCGGTTAAACGCCCCAATCGCAAGGATTCAGATTCTCAGGCTCCGGCAAAGAATGTTTCGGTTGCGGCTGCAGCCATACCGCAGCCCGTTCCAGCGGTTGCCCGCCCGGAAACGGCTAATCTGAGCGGTGTCGATTCGACTCCGGTTGCTCCTGCGGTGAACGAAACCGAGAATAAGCCTGTGGAATCTCAACCCAAGCAGAAGGCTCAGGCAGATACCGAGAAAGCACCGGTAAAACCCGCCCCGTCACCTTCGGAGATTGCCCAGGCATCGGCAAAACCGGCTTCGAAAAAGCCCGAGACGAAAAAGCCTGCGCCCGTAGCAGGTAGCGCCTCGAAGTCTGCATCCGCGAACAAGAAGGCTCTGACTGCGGTAGACGCTAACGGTGCTCCGAATCCTTTTGAGGGCTTCGACGTCCTGGGAGCTGTCGAGCGTGCCCACGCAGCGGAAGCGGCTGCTGCCCAGAAGAAGCAGGCAAAGAAGCAGAACCCCGCAAGCGAAGCTAAAAAAACGGCTCAGAACGGTGCTTCTAAGGGCGCCAGTGCTCTCTCGAAGGGGAAGAAGAACCGTAAGAGGCGCCACTAGCGCTATCACGCCACCATCTGGGGCGGCGGGAACTCGGGATTATGTACCCGTGGTTCTCACCGCCTCATGGTATATCTGCTGCGGTGGAAAAGACACCAGGGGAGAGAAAGCTCGCAAAATCGAAGGTTTTCTGCCTTTCAAATGGTGAAAATAGGCTATTACCTTGTACCCTAGGAAGGTAGCGTTCTCAAAACGTCCGGGCACTGCTGTGCCTAAAATGCCTTTTAGAGCGTTTATACCGGTATAAACATACCCGGGTAGCTACCAAACCGGTTTGGTTTGGCCGGGTCTAGAAAAGTGAGGAAATCCTATGGGTTCCGTTATTAAGAAGCGCCGCAAGCGTATGTCCAAGAAGAAGCACCGTAAACTGCTTCGCAAGACTCGCCACCAGCGCCGCAATAAGAAGTAATTAAGGCTTCTGCGCCCCGCATCCAGCAGGTTAAACCGCAAGGATGCGGGGCGTTTTGCTTCTGGCGCACCAGTGCGTGAACCTAGATGTGGCGCTGTGACCTGTATATATTCCCGACCGAGCATATGTGCGAACAAGAATATAGAGCACAGGGGAACATAACTATCAGACATATATCGCGTGCAGACGTGGGCACACAAGATCGCGCGGTAGAACCTCAAGAAGATGCACGGGTATACACTGGGAACTATGCCTGAACCTGTCATTGAACTTTTGACCCGTCCCGGGTGCCATCTCTGCGAAGATGCGCGCCTAACCGTGAGCGAAATCTGCGCCGAGTACGGGCTGGACTATACCGAGCTCGATATTACCCATAACCCAGATCTGCTCAAACGCCACGAGACCGAAATTCCGGTGCTGCGCATCGACGGCGAAGCGAAGGATTTTTGGCGTATTAACCCCAAACGCATGCGCAAGATTCTCGACAAGAAACTTGCCCGCTAACCGGACACTTCGCAATATATTTTGGGGTAGCGCCGAAAGTCTGAGAAACTGAGAGAATGACTACTCAGCCCACGGTTACGGTTCATCTGATGCGCCACGGCGAAGTTCACAACCCCGAACGTATTGTCTACGGCCGCCTGCCGCACTACGCTCTCTCCGAGAAGGGGCAGCAGATGGTGCGCATGAGCGCCCAAGAGTTTGCTCAGCGCGCGCAGGACGGTGCCAAGATTGTGCATCTGGTATGCTCACCCCTGCTGCGCACCCGCGAATCTGCCGCGCCAATCACTGAGTTGCTGGGTCTGGAGGCACATGCGGATCAGCGGGTTATCGAAGCCGATAACTATTTTGAGGGCGAGCATGTCACCAGGCAGGGCCTTCTGCGTAACCGTGAACACTGGGGCAAACTCTACAACCCTCTGCGCCCATCCTGGGGGGAACCGTACCTTGACCAGGTAAAACGCATGGCATCCGCTATTCAGGATGCGGCACGCACTGCCTACGACAAAGGCGGCGAAGGCGCACAAGCGATTATTGTCTCGCATCAGCTGCCCATCTGGGTCACCCGCTTGGGGCTCGAAGGTCGCTTGCTGCAGCACGACCCGCGCACACGCCAGTGCAACCTTGCCTCGATCACCTCCCTCGACTTTAAGAGCACGGATTTTGACCATGAAATGCCGCAGGTGAGCGGATACTCCGAACCCGCCTCGCCCCTGTACGGCGGTGTAATTCAGCTTCCCGGAAGCTAATCTCCTATAGTTTAAGAACGCAGGCCTTCGCACACACCGATGCCGCCGCCAGCTGGCACGGAAGGAAAGCATGAACCCTATGCCAAAACCCACGACGCCGAATACCCCACTCACTCGCCGCGCGCTTCTGCACACGGGCGTGGGTATTTGCGCCACCGCCGCAGGTGCCGTGCTCCTCTCAGCGTGCTCATCCAGCGATGATTCCCTAGCAAAACAGGCAAATTCGGGCGATAACAAAGGCTATATCGCGGGCGATGGTTCCGTCACCGAATACCAGGAAGCCGAACGCGGTGACCCTGTCGCCTTCACCGGCGAACTCTTCGACGGAAAAACCGTAACCGCCGAATCCCTGCGCGGTAAACCGGTACTGCTGAACTTCTGGTATGCCGGATGCGCCCCCTGCCGCGCCGAAGCACCCGACCTGCAGAAACTCTCCGAAGAATTCAAAGATAAAATCGCCTTTTACGGCGTGAACGTGCGCGACGAGAAGAACACCGCGGAAGCCTTCGAGCGCAGCTTCAACGTCACCTACCCCTCCTTCAAAGACGTTACGGGCAAGGTTCTTCTCTCGCTCAGCAAATACGTACCCGCGCAGGCGGTGCCCACCACCGTGATCCTGGACGAGAAGGGGCGCGTGGCATCCCGCGTGCTGGGGCAGGCTAACCCGTCCATCCTGAAAACCCTCGTCGAGACCGTGACGAAGGGTGCCTAGCGTGCCGCACACGCCCGTTCAGCCGCTCATCGCTATCGCCGGGGTTGGTGCTTTACCTGTGGCGAGCATCAGCTCAACCGTGCTAGACGGCTCGCTGTGGCTATCGATACCGCTTGCCGCGCTCGCGGGGTTTATTTCTTTTGCTTCCCCGTGCGTGCTGCCGCTGGTTCCGGGGTATTTAGGATATGTTGCGGGGCTGACCGGGGCGAATATACCGGCAACGGGTGCATCACAAGCTGATGGGCATACGGTGGAGCCCGTGGATGCGAAAACTTTCGCCCTCGTGAACCCGGCGGCGGCGCGGCGTTTAGCGCCAACGGCACCTCAAACACAGGATGTAGTAGACGATCACAGCGTTTCTGCGCCCATAACAACAGAGAGTAAAGCTCAGACACCGAATGAGTATGCTGTAACTCGCCGCAAAGCCACCTGGCGGTTACTCGCCGGAGTTGCCCTGTTTATCGCGGGATTCTCCGCTATTTTCGTGCTTCTCTCTGTTGTCCTCGCCCAGCTCGGCACCGCACCCTGGCTCAAGGGGCAGTCCTGGGTCACGATGATTCTGGGCGCGCTGGTTGTGCTTATGGGAGTCGTATTTCTGGGCGGGCTTTCAATTTTTCAGACCGATAAGCGCCTGCATCGCCGCTCGATCACCGGGCTGTGGGGTGCACCGATTCTGGGCATAACCTTCGGGTTGGGATGGGCACCCTGCATCGGGCCGACCTTCGCGGCCGTGCAGACCCTCGTATATACGGGCGGTTCCGGCACTGGCAAGGCAGTCGTTCTGACTCTCGCATACTGTCTGGGCCTGGGCGTTCCCTTTCTGCTCGTGGCATGGGGCATGGGCAGGGGAGTGAGCACCCTGGCGTGGGCGCGAAAACATCGCCTAGGCATACAGCGGGTGGGCGGTGCCGTACTCATCCTGATCGGGGTACTGCTCATGACGGGGCTGTGGACCGAGCTGATGTCATGGATACAAGCGGCATTACCCGCCTACGAACTACCGATCTAAGAAAGGAGGGCTGTCATGGTTTCCGAACACAGCGACGATGAAAACACTTCAACAGAGGCAAAGGATACAAATACCGCAAACCGCAAGGCGGGCAAAACCGCAGATGCCGGGCGTGCCGTGAACGCATCCGAGAAGACCAAGAAAACCGGTAAATCAGCGCGCAAGGATGCGCCAGCCCTCGGGTTCGTGGGCATGCTTCGCTGGTGCTGGACTCAGCTGACCAAAATGAACACGGCGCTCATGCTTCTGCTTTTGCTGGCGGTGGCGGCGGTGCCTGGCTCGATCTTTCCGCAGCGTGTCCAAGACCCTACCAAGGTTACCGATTACATTAAGAACCATCCCGGCTGGGGCGAATTTGCCGATAAAATTCAGCTTTTCGACGTGTTCTCCTCGGCGTGGTTCTCTGCCATCTATCTGCTGCTGTTTATTTCGCTGATCGGATGCGTAACCCCGCGAGCCATCAAACACGCGAAAGACTGGCGTAAGCCACCGGCACGCACCCCCAGAAACCTTTCTCGTATGCCGGTGCACCGTCAGCTTGAGATTCCCGTGGCGGATGCCGGGCTGAACCTGAGCGCCAAGGGTGCGATTGAGGATGCGGCGCGCATCCTGAAAAAGAGCCACTACCGAGTTGAAATTCGGGACGAAGAGAACGACCATTACTCGGTCGGTGCTGAACGCGGGTATCTGCGCGAAATCGGCAATATTCTCTTTCACGTGGCGATGATTGGCATTCTGGTAGGGGTCGCCTTCGGTTCGCTCTATGGGTACCGCGGACAAAAAATTCTGGTTCAGGATGAAACTTTCGTCAATTCGCTGATTGGCTACGATTCGTTTACCCCCGGCACGAATTACAACCCCGACTGGCTTACCCCGTATGCGGTTACGCTCAATAATTTTCAGGTGCGCTACGACCGCCAGCAAGACAGCCACACCTACGGGCAAGACCTTGACTATAAGGCGGAGCTGACGGTGCATGATCCGCAGGGCGGCACCGAGCAGAAGACCCTCAAGGTGAATGAGCCGGTCGATATTGGCGGTACCAGCATTTTCCTCTCGGGTAATGGGTATGCGCCCGTGGTGCGAGTGACGGACGGTGAAGGTAAAGTTGCCTACGAGGGTACCGTGGTGGGCATTACTACGGACGGTAAATACACCTCATCGGTGGTGCTCAAGGTTCCGGACGCCAAACCTAGCCAGCTTGGTTTTGTGGGCATGTTCCTGCCTACCGGCGACTATGCGCGCGGCACCACCGTACCCCACTCGGTAGATTCCGCTCCCGCAAATCCCATGCTGATTTTCCAGTCCTATTCGGGCGATCTGGGGCTCAACTCGGGGCAGCCGCAGAATGTGTACGTGCTCGATACCTCTAAACTGCAAGAGCTGAACTCCATGGCCCAGGGCAACGGCATTGTACTGAGCGCGCAGAATCCCGAGGCTGTGCTGCCCGATAACAAGGGAAAGATAGAGTTTTTGGGGTATAAGCGCTATGTCGGTCTGGATGTGCGCCACGACCCCGGGCAGAATATTGTTCTGTACTCCTTTGTGGTCGCGTTCGTCGGGCTTATCGTCTCGCTTTTCGTGGCGCGCCGCCGCGTGTGGGTGCGTGCCCACACCGCCGATGGTGTGCTCGTGGTCGAATACGGTCTGCTGGCACGCGGGGAAGATCCGCGCCTTGCGAACGAGGCCGAACGCCTCACCGATGCTTTCGCCGCCGCTTGGGGGCTAGAATTTGATGATGATAACCATGATGAAAACGAGGGTAAGTAGCCGATGCTGAACGACTCATTAGCGCGCTCCAGTGAACTATTTATGTACATTGCGGCGCTGATTTACACCGTCGTTTTTATTGCGTTCACCTCCGATGTGGTGGCAAACTCGCGCGTGACACGGCGCCTGGAAGGGCGGTCTGAGGGTACCGCACAGAAACCCAGCGTCAAGGCGAAGATAAAGGTTGGTGCGGGCGCTGTTTCTGGCGCATCCGCGACGGCGAATACCGCTGCGGATACGGTTCGCACGGGCGGTACCGAACAGGGCACCGGCGAACGCGGCATGGGGTATAAGGGTGCTGCCGCACGGGCTCTCGAAGGCGAGGTTGCCGATTCTGCGATGCTGTACACGGGCGTTCGCCGCCCCGCCGCGCGCATCGCCGTGGTTGTGATGGTGCTTGCCGCTCTCGTGCACACCGCCGCCGTGATAATGCGCGGTATCGCAGCGCAGCGCGTGCCCTGGGGGAACATGTACGAGTTCTGTACCACGGGCGCGCTCATGGTGTCTGCGGTGTTTCTGATAACCCTCATATTCCGCGATGTGCGCTTCGTGGGCACGCTGGTGTCTGGGCTTGTGCTCATTATGCTGTGCGCCGCCACAATTGGTTTCCCCACGCCGGTGGGGCATCTGAAGCCTGCGCTGCAAAGCTATTGGTTGGTAATTCACGTATCGATTGCGGTGTTAGCATCCGGGGTGTTCACGATTACTTTCGCGATGGCTGTACTGCAGCTGGTGCAGACCAGGCGTGAGCAGCGCATCCTGAACGGGAAATCGGGCGGATGGGCGTTTATGCGCTTGGTTCCGAGCGCCCAGGCTCTAGAGAATTTTGCGTTCCGCATGAACGCGCTGGCGTTTGTGATGTGGACGTTTACGCTTGCCGCCGGTGCGATTTGGGCGAATCATGCGTGGGGACGCTACTGGGGCTGGGACACCAAAGAGGTGTGGACCTTCGTGATTTGGGTGGTGTATGCGGCGTATCTGCATGCACGCGCGACTCGCGGCTGGGCAGGCCCCCGCTCGGCATGGCTGTCTATTATTGGCTATGCATGCATTATCTTTAATTTCACGGTCGTGAATATTTTCTTCTCGGGTTTGCATTCATATTCGGGGTTGTAATCTGGGGCATGAAACCGAGGGTAATTCATGCATTGGGTATTTCGCCGATTATGATGCGGCAAAAAGTACTCTGGTGCGTGATTATCATCTTCGGGATGTCAATTAGCGGTCCACACGCTTGAGATAACGGCTCTCGACGGCTGCCGGTAGCTGGCTCTGCGCTGTTATATGCCGAGTGGAGAATACCGTGAGTTGAATATGTTTATAGCGTGATATTTCTTGAGAGCAGTTTTATCTGCGTGATTAATGTATTGTGGCGGTATTAAACACCTACCAAATGTTTAATACCGCCACAATATTTATGAAAAATCTCTAGTACCCTGTGTCTTAGTTTTTAGAGCCATCTTGCCCGTCAGGATCGTTGCTTTTGCCATCAGAACGTTCACCCGTGCTTCCGTCCGTGGGGCCGGTGCCCGCATCCTTTTCGCGGGATCGGCGCTGACGGTCGGCCTTCGTCTTGAGCCAGCGCAGGTACTCTTCATCGTCGTCGGGTGAAGATGTTGCCGGTGGCGGTGTGCCTCGCCGGGAGCTCGTGAACCCGCCGCCCTGGTGCGTTTTAGGGGCTCGCACGGCGCGCGGGCGGCCCAGCAGAAGCCACAGGATAGGTCCCACGACGGGGAAGAAGATCACCGCAATAATCCATAGCCATTTGGGGAAGGTACGCATCTGATCCTGATGCGTGCGCAGCGCATCCAAGAGAGTATATAGAGTTAGCCCCACCACCAGGGCGAAAGCACCAATAATCATCATGGCTCGAATCATAGTCTCTAGTGTTACACACTCTGAGCATAACCAACAATGAAAACTGTCAAATAATCTGTGACGTTCCCGGCGTGCCGCATTCGTTTGCTTGGGGGCTTATCGCAACCCCGATACACTGGATGTTATGAACTTGTTCAAGTACACACTGCTGCGGCTCGGCCTCGTCGTAGTACTCTTTTACCTTTTTATGCTGATAGATGCGGGTATTTTTATTGCTGGTCCCGCCGCTATTCTATGCGCCTTCGCCCTAGCGTATATTTTCTTCCCCAAACTTCACGCCGCCGCCAGCGCGGATATGCGTAAAATTTTCAAACGCGCCCCCACCATCAAAAACAAAGATGAAGCAGAGAACCGCACGCTCGAAGATCAGCTCGTCGATGAGCATAAGAAGGTTTCGGGTGAAGACTTCTAAGATATTCTCTCATCAGAGCTAAATCTAGCTCCATAGAACAAAGATGCGGCACCCCAGTCCCAAATCCACCCGGCGGTGGCAGGGGCGCGGGATGCCGCATCTTAGTTGTGTATCAGGTGGCGAGCAGGTTGTTTTTGATCCGAGCAGGTAATATTTTCCTACCTACTCGACCAAAAACTACCTGCTCGCGGCAGCTCTTAGTCTTGAGCTGCCTTCTGGTAGATGTCCCAGACGGGGCGGTCGAAGATCGCACCCGAGACGGACGTATTGTTATTAGTTGCGAACGAAGTTACGCTCTGAACTTTGCCCAGGCCGGTCGCATTATTGTAGTCGGCAAGCCACGGACCACCTGAGGATCCGCCCGCGAACTCGCATCCCGAAAGCGTGGGGAAGTAGTAGGGAGTAATGCGGATCGTGTGGGTGTTCCCCCAGCAGGCGTGCATAACCCTACCAGACTCTTTGTTGCCGGGGTATGCGAAGACGGTGCTCTCGAAGATGGGGCTGCGGTCCACATTCAAGCCGTGCCCGCCTACCATATTCACGAGGAGCTGACCCTTCTCGTTGGTGTTGGTCTTGATGAAAGCAACGTCGTGCTTGTAGCTGTCGCCAGTACCGCCCGTGGGCTGACCGTACTGAACCCAGTCGTTGGCAACACGCAGGTACTGTGCGCTGAAGGTGCCGTGTGGGCGCACACCCCGGTTGTAGCCGGGAACAAACACGATGTTGCGGTGCCAGGTCTTATTCTTTCCACCGTGCACGCAGTGACCGGCGGTTACCACGGTACGCTTGGTGGGAGTGTTGATCGCCGCGCCGGAGCATACATAGTTTTTACCGTCACTGGCATCGGTGTAGAAAATCTTGCCGTTGGTGTGCGAGAAGTTCGTTACCTTGGATGCACCCTGAAGCTGCACACCATTGCGTGCGTCCTTCTGTTCGGGCAGAACGGGGTCTACAGACTCAGCGGTGGTTTCAGGCTCGTCAGCTTCCTGAGTGAGAGTCTGCGGGGTGTATTCCTCGCCGGACTCGTTGGTTTCCTCCTGAGAAACGACCTCGGGATTCTGCTCTTCAGTCTCCATCTGAGAGACGGCATTGTTGATCTCCTGCTGGGGATCCTCTACGTTATCTGCAGGAATAGCGTTTTCCATACGCTCGGTCGTCCAATAGGTAATGACTCGCGGGTCTCCCTCGGGAATAGCCCCCGGATTCTCGCCTTCCTGACCTGCCACAACCGATGCCTGGGGATCGGCGTTAAGAACATCGTTGCTGAGAGGTGCTACTGCGGAAGCGGAATCGTCGCTTCTCTCAGAGACGGTGTGGGCGTACGATGCGGAGTCGTTAGGGGTAGAGACCGCATTCGCGGGGATAAAACTTGTCGATACAAGCAAAGATGCTGCAAGAAAAAAGGGTGCACGCTGCACGGCACCCTGAAGTGAATGGCGCACGAAAGTGTCCTTTCAGGTGGGTAGAGTGGTGATTCAAGAGTCGCTATGTAATTGAGTGAATGATATGCCAACACTTGAAATTACTATTAATGTAAATAAAGATTTTTTCAAATGTCAATACGACATGCAGAAAAAGGTGAATTATGTCATCAAAACTCACGATGTGAGAACATATGAGATTCACCCGTTGTACCATGCCCCCTGTGAGACTTAAAAAGACTCTTTATGTGAATATAGCTTTAGAAAACCTACTAAATTCACATAAAGACTCCCTTTAGTATGATGGAGGGTCTGTAAGAATAGTGGGAATCTGCGGAATTACGCGGTAAAAACAGAGTTCAGGGCGTTTTTGGCAAAGTGGTGCGTATTCTTAATACCCTGTGAAAACCTCAACGGTATTACTCAATAGATTTAATCCATGTAGCCATACTGAAATAGCAACTAAAATACTATAGATTAGTGCCACAATTCCTGCTTGTTTGAGTACTGGTATAAGCGCCGGTCCCTGTTTAAACAAAACCGTTACGCAAGAATGAACAGTCGGTCCCAGAAGAATAAAAGTTACCAAAAACCAGGGATTATGCGGAACTACAAAAGCCCCTAAGAGAAGCGCTATCAGCATTTCCGCACAATAGACGATGCGCGCTCGCCAATCCCCAAGCCGCACTGCCAGTGTAAGCTTACCGGATTTACGGTCAGTCGGAATATCGCGCACGTTATTTGCCATGAGCAGGGCGCAGGAAATAAGTCCGATAGCTATCGCAGACACCCACCCGGTCACCGTCAGCTCATGAGACTGCGTGTAGAGGGTACCTAAGGTGGCGACCAGTCCGAAGTAGACAAACACGAAAATATCGCCCAAACCCATGTAACCGTAAGGGCGTTTACCGCCGGTATACCCCCAAGCGGCGAAGACCGCGGAGGCGCCAATCGCCAAGAACCACCACTGATTTGCCAACGCCACCAGAATCAAACCGGAACACATGGCTAGAGCAAAGCACAAAAACGCGGCGTATTTGACAGATTTCGCGCTTGCCGCGCCGGAACCGACAAGGCGCATCGGACCAACCCTGCCCTCATCGGTGCCTTTGATACCGTCGGAATAATCGTTTGCGTAATTCACCCCGACCTGTAGAAAAAACGCCACCAAAAACGCTAAAAACGCATACCAGGGCTTGAACGCATCAATCTCGTACGCTGCGGATGATCCGGCGATGATAGGGGCGAGGGCAAGCGGTAAGGTGCGCAGGCGTGCGCCTTCAATCCACTCTGCGGGTGTTGCCACGGTGATCCCTCCGGTAGCGAGCGTGCGAAAACTGATTCTCGACGGGGTCTTTAGCCCCTCGTATTTGTGTATTCTCTGTACAGCATACTGTATATAGCCCGCAGGTCGGGTTTGCCCGTGCTCGCGGTCGGAAAATCGGCGAGTATCCTCAGGAATTTGGGGGCACCCGCCGCACCCAGCTTGTCGGTGCAGAACTCACGCAGCATATCGCATGTAGCCTGAGAGGCATCGGGTGCACTCTGCACCCCGGATGCGCCCCGCAGCGTGATCGCGGCAGCCATCGCCGAGCCCCAGCGCGCATCGGGAATGCCCATAACCGCAGCCTCACGCACCGCCGGATGGCTTTCAAGAACGGCGGCAACTGCCCGAGCGGAAACCTTGACCCCTCCGGTAATAATCACATCATCGGAGCGCCCAACAATGTTCAGCATCGGTGCTCCATTGTTCTCTGGCGCATTCGGGGCAGAGGGGGTGAGCGAGCCGTAATCGTCGGTGCGGTACCACCGGCACCCGTCGGCATCAACGAAGAAATGGGATGCGGTGCGCGCGCTATCGCCCATATACCCGCTGGCAAGGTGCTCACCACCAAGCCAAACGCGCCCGGCATCCGCAGCAGCACTCGCCACAAAACTGTCTAATAAACCCGCGTCCTCGGGAACCACACGCAGCCGCACCCCGGGCAGCGCGGTCCCCGAATACACGCACCCACCGGCGGTTTCTGCGCTGCCATAGGTGGTGACCACGTTCAGCCCAAGCTCTCGTGCTGCCGTCAGCAGGGACGCGCTCGCAGGGGCACCGCCAAGCAGGATGCCGGTGAACTGACCGAGCGCATCGTAAATTTCTGACCCCAGTGCGGGGCTGGCTTCGGCGGCTTCTAGGAGCTTATGCACCTGCGTGGGCACAAGAGAAACGAACCGGCGGGCGCAGCTGAGCCGTTCGGCGGCATTCAGAAATACTTCGGGCGTGAAACTAACCCTGTCGGTAACCGATGCAGCAACTACCGGTGTCGTTCCGGCGAGCACCGACCGGGCGAGAACCTGAGCCCCCGCCACATAGTGCGCGGGCAGGGCAAGAAGCCACTGCGCAGGAACCTCAGAAGTAGCCCTCTGCGGTTTAGCTGAACCGGCCGAAGGGTAGTCCGCAAAAAACCTCTCGGTCGCCCGAGCGGATGCCCGCAACGCCTGTACGCTTAACGCCGTCTGTTTGGGTGCACCCGTGGACCCGGAGGTGCCCACCACGAGCGCAATAGACTCCGGGCTTTCTGTCTGCCCGCGCGGGTCTTGATTATCGCGAGCACTGTTCGGCAAGTCCCCGGTGAGAGAGCGCTCGAAGGCACGCAGAATCTCTTGCGGATTGGCGGGCTCATCGGCGCTGAGGATGACCGCGTGCGGATGCAGCGCATCCTGGGTCGGGGCAGAAAGCGGCGTGAGTGAACCGGGGAAAGCGCCTATCATGGCGCCCGCTTCGCCGCTATCCACCCGGGACTTACGGGGATCGCAGTGGCCTCCCGGCACAACAGAACGGTTATTCTGCAACGCGTAAAACCCTAGAAGTAGTAGGGATAGTTCGACCAGTCGGGGTCACGCTTTTGCAGGAATGCATCGCGTCCCTCCACAGCCTCATCGGTCATATACGCCATGCGGGTTGCTTCGCCCGCGAAAACCTGCTGCCCGAGCATACCGTCATCGGGCAGATTGAAGGCGTACTTGAGCATACGGATAGCCTGCGGAGACTGCCGGGCAATACGAGCCGCGTATTCCAGGCCCTTGTTTTCCAGCTCTGCGTGGGGCACCACATCGTTAACGGCACCCATCTCGTACATGCGCTGTGCATCATACTCTTTGGCGAGGAAGAAGATTTCGCGCGCAAACTTCTGCCCAACCTGCCGCGCCAAAAGCGCCGAACCGTAGCCTGCGTCGAAAGAGCCGACGGTCGCATCGGTCTGCTTAAACTTGCCGTATTCTTCGGAGGCTATGGTCAAGTCCGCGACCACGTGCAGGGAATGCCCGCCGCCCGCAGCCCACCCGGAGACCAGAGCGATCACGACCTTGGGCATGGTACGAATAAGACGCTGCACCTCCAGAATATGCAGCCGCCCGGCACGTGCGGGGTCAATAGATTCGGCGGTGTCGCCGCTGGCGTAGTGGTAGCCGTCGCGCCCGCGGATGCGCTGGTCACCGCCCGAACAGAACGCCCACCCGCCATCTTTGGGGGAGGGTCCGTTCCCAGTCAGAAGCACAGTGCCTACATCCGAGGTCATGCGGGCATGATCGAGCGCCCGGTAGAGTTCGTCTACAGTATGCGGGCGGAAGGCGTTACGCACCTCGGGCCGGTTAAAAGCGATGCGTACGGTCGGCAAGTCGCGCAGGATTTCACCCGTCTCGTCGCGCTGCACCTGGCGGTGGTAGGTGATATCGGTAAAATCCTCAAACCCTTCAACGATGCGCCAGTGCTGCGGGTTGAAAATATCGGAAACCTGGGGAGGGAACGTAACAGTCATGCCCCTATTTTACGCAGTATGAACCCGCCCATGCTCCAGACCCAAGAGGATACTTCTGTCACCCTTGAGCGATAAGCCGCGAAGCAGATGTAAAGCGTACACACACTTTCCGATAAAACCCGTTGATTCCTTGAAGAAATATTGCAGGCCTAGGCACCATATTCAAGGGTTTTGTCGTGTGTTTACCCGATATCGTGGCAAACACGACGAAACATGTCACGTTCATATTCCTTGCGCATCCACTCCTGCTATAAGATGCTGGAAGAGCCTATTTATGCCCGCCCAGCCACCAAGGACAGAAGAATATGTCAGAGTACACGTCGCGAACTTCTGCAACACCCGATGATTCCCTCATCCACCTTCATGCAATGCGGCATGAACGGTATGCGGCGGCGACCGCGCTTTTAGGGGAGAGCGGATTTGCCACGCGCGTGGGAGGGTTTAACGCTCTGGTGCGTCTTGCCGATGAGTGGCTTGCGGATGATCGAACCCCCGAAGAACAGCGCCTTGCCGAGGCACAGGTTATTATCGATACATTTTGCGCGTGCATCTATGCCCCATTCCTGCCCGCCTCCAGGCATAAAGACTACATGCGGCTCAACCGAGAACCGAAAAAACGCTGGGACTCCCAGAAAAAAGCACGATTCCGCGCCGAACAAGCCGAATTTCGTGCTGAGGCGCGGTTCCGCCAAACCGTTCTCGATACCATTCACCTGCGGGTTATGACCCGCTATGAGGGACCGGGACCGTGGAGCCGCCTCTCCTTCGACTTTTCGGGCAGCGTGTTCTTCTATCCGGTCAGCTTTGGGCGCTCGCAATGGGAAGGACGTCTGAACCTGCGCGGGTGCACCTACTATGCGGAGGCAGATTTTTCAGGTTCCACCTACGCCTGGTACTTAGATTGCAGCAATTCCGCCTACTACACAGAGGCCGATTTTTCGGGTTCCACATACAACGGAGGGGTTAACGCGAGCTTCTGCAACTACCGCGGGAACGTCGATTTCAGCGAGTCCGTGTACCGTGCCAACGCCAGCCTGAGCTACAACGTGTACTGGGGCGAGGCTGCCCTGAACGACAGTATTTATGAGGGGCACGCCGATCTTGCCTGCTGCACCTACGTGGGCCACGCAAGCCTGGGGAACTGCGATTACAGGCGCGGAGCAGACCTATTCTTGAGCACCTACGCGACTTTCGCCGATCTTGACCGGTGCACCTACGGCGGGCGTGCGAACCTGAGCAAGAGCGTCTATTACGGTCGGGCGTGGTTTTGGCATTCGACCTATTTGCAGGAGGCCACGTTCGGGGATTCTATCTATAACGATTCCGTCGATTTCTCCGATTCGCATTTTGCCGGTCCCGTCAATCTTGAGGATTCGGCATATCTCGACACCACGAATTTTCAGAACACGATTTTTGAGGAGGACAGTCCCTCTTTCGCCCGGAGCGTGTATGTTCCCGAGAATAATGAGCACACGGGGTACAACTATGGGGTGGTGCGCGTGCTGACGCTGGACGAATTGCAGCATCTCGACCAGCTGCGAGAGCCGCGCTACGAGATTGAGCAAGAACTCTTCAACGTTGATGACGCTACGGATGCGAAAACGTACCGTATCCTGCGCAGAGCCTTGCTGGAGGCGAGCCACCCGATCCAGAAATGGTGCCAGGAGCTGATGGCGGGCACGCTCTAAAAGCCGTGTGAATTAGTCCCTAGCCAGAGGCTAGAGCTGAAAATATTAAAAATTTGCCCCGACCCGCGCATTACGGGTCGGGGCAAATCTGTGAGCAAGAAGTTCAGACCTTAGCCAGCCTTGGCGAGCTCTGCAGCCTTATCGAACTCTTGTTCAATTTCCTCGTTCTTCTGGTAGGTAGCCAGAGAGACCACGACGGTCACCAGGAAGGCTAGGAAGAACCCGGGGATCATCTCGTAAACATCGATCGTTTCGGTGAGGTTGAAGACCTGGCGCCAGAAGAAGGTGACGACAGCACCCACGACCATGCCCGAGACCGCACCCGGTAGGGTGAGCTTGCGCCAGTACAGTGAGAGGATCACGATTGGGCCGAAAGCCGAACCAAAGCCCGCCCATGCGAACTCCACGAGCGAGAGAATCGAGTTGTTCTTATCGAGCGCCATGAGAGTCGCGATGACCGCCACAATCGCTACGCCCGCACGTCCAAGCCAGAGTGACTGGTTTGAGCTGAGCTTCTTCTTCACAAAGACACCGTAAAGATCTTCCACGAGAGCCGAGGAGCAGACCACTAGCTGCGAGGATAGCGTGGACATAATAGCCGCGAGAACGGCAGCCAGAATCATGCCGGCGATAAAGGGGTGGAAGAGAATCTGCGCGAGATCCAGGAAGACTGTCTCCGCACTTTCCTTATCGGTGAGAGAAACTTCGGGGTGGGTTGCAAAGTAGGCTACGCCCACGAACGCCGTGCTGATGGAGCCTACCACGGTCAGGAGCATCCAGCTCATACCGATGCGACGCCCGGCTTTCGCATCCTCGGGAGTGCGCAGCGCCATGAAACGCACGATAATATGCGGCTGTCCGAAATAGCCTAGGCCCCAGGCGAGCGCCGAAGCGATGCCGATAAACGTAGTTCCCGCGAAAAGTCCCAGGGCGTCGGGGCGAACGTTGGCGACGGCATCCGTGACGTGGTCGAGTCCGCCCATATTCGTAATAGCCACGATCGGTACAGCAATCAATGCGGCGAGCATCAGCAGACCCTGCACCATATCGGTGTAGGAGGCCCCCATAAAGCCGCCGAAGAAGGTATAGAACATGGTGATACCGGCGACGAGAAGCATACCGGTGAGGTAATTCTGGTGGAAAGAGGACTCGAAGAATTTACCGCCAGCAACCATGCCGGAGGAAACATAGAAGGTGAAGAAAACGAGGATAATAATGCCTGCAAAAATACGCAGAATATTGTACTTATCGTGCAGTCGGTTGCTGAGGAACACAGGGACGGTGACGGCATCGCCAGCGACTTCGGTGTAGGTACGCAGGCGGGGTGCAATATATTTCCAGTTGACCCATGCGCCGATTGTCAGACCGATAGCAATCCAGGATTTGGAAAGACCGGCTAGGTAGACAGCGCCGGGCAAACCCATCAGGAGCCAGCCGGACATATCTGCGGCGCCTGCCGAGAGAGCAGCGACGGTGGGGGAGAGCTGTCGTCCTCCAAGCACGTAGTCGTCAAGGTCGTTGTTTTTACTGTTTGCCCACAGACCAATCACAATCATGGCGATAAAGTAAATCGCCAGTGCGATGACTTGGAACGTACCGTCGGTCATCTCTCATTCCTATCTAGTGGTTGGGATTTCGTTACGTAACTATCTGTGTAATTATGCGCAACTCTATGACTTTATGAGTGGCTTGGGATACAGTCTAACCGCTCGGAATGGATTTACCAACTCGTAATGCATTCAGCGTGTTTACATACTGCTGAATATATATTCACATCATACGAGGTATGTCGTGGTAAAGCGTGGTTTTATGTGGGAAATTTTGGCGAAACGACCCCGAAAATTCGCGGCTCTTGAGGCTGCTTTGACCACAACGTGAACGGGTGGCGTGTGGTGATGCTTTTGCTTCTTATAAATCTAAAGGATTTGTAACGATCCACGGCTTGGGGCTCATGGCTTTAGGATCGAAATATTCCAGGAAATCCTGCGCCGATTTCGGGAACTGTGGGGCATCAGGAATGGGAATGGAGGCGCGAATCCACTCCAAAATATCAGGCTCTACAAACCCCGCATCCCGAAGTTGCCTTAGTGTTACCGCGCCGTCGCGTTTCGCTAGACGCTTACCTTCCGTGTTGAGGGCTAGGGGGACGTGGGCATAGTGGGGCGGTTCATACCCTAGGAGTGCTGCCAAGTATGCCTGGCGTGGAGCGGAAGATAATAAATCGTCTCCGCGCACCACCTGGGTTACACCCTGATAATGGTCATCGACCACGACGGCTAGGTTGTAGGCGTAGGTGCCGTCGTTGCGGCGAACCACCACGTCATCGACGGCGCCCGTGTACTCACCGGCAAACATATCCTGTACTGTAAATTCGCTGATTTCGGCGTGCAAACGCAGGGCGGGAGGGCGTATCTCACGGCGAGATTTACGCTCGGTATCACTCAGATTGCGACATGTCCCTGGATAGGAGCCGGGGATACCGTGCGGTGCTGAGGTTGCCTCCAAAATCTCGCGGCGCGTGCAATAGCACTCGTAGAGCAGCCCCGCATCCTGGAGTTTCTGCACGGCGGCATCGTAGGCGGCAAGCCGTGTGCTCTGACGTAAAACATGGTCATGCCGCTGTGGGTCTTCGCCAGGCGTTGCATCCCAATCGAGCCCCAAAGATTTTAAATCGGCAAGCTGCTGTTCGGCGGCACCGGGGCGCACACGATCGAGGTCTTCGATACGCATCACAAAGCGCAGTCCCTCTTGTCGTGCGAGAAGCCATGCGAGAATTGCGGTGCGCAGATTGCCCAAATGCAGGTCTCCAGAGGGGGACGGTGCGTACCTGCCCGCGCCTGGTGAAGAAGGAGCGTGCATTGCAAAAGAATCCTGGGCGGTGCTGCTGTGTAAGCTCATGGTTTTAATCCTAGCGGCACCTCTAAAAGTGCCTCACGCCATAGGATTCGACAAAAAATAACAAAATAATAACAACCTCACGGGGAACTTCGTGATAAACGTTCGCAAGTGTGTTATCAAACCTTTATAAAAATATTCCGTATCTGACGCTAAAGTCGAGTACCGTTAGAAGTATGGCAACCACGATTGAACTAGCGGACGGTGTTTATCGTATTGCAACCGATAACTACTGTCTAAATACCGGACTCATCCTCGGTCTTGAGAAAGCACTCGTGATCGATACCGGTGCAGGACCTCGACAGGCAACCGAAATTTATGATGAGGTTCGTCGTATTACCCGTATGCCCCTCGTCGTCGTCAATACGCATGCACACCCCGAGCGTTACTTCGGAAACGACGTTTTTGCGGCTATGGGCACCGAAGAGTTTTGGTCGCACCCACGGGCGGCGCGCGCTATCAAGAAATACGGGGATAGGCAGCGCCTGTATGTGGAGACCCTAGAACCTGAGATGGCACACCACCAGGGAGCGGCAACCGATATCGTGGTGCCAAATCATCTGGTTGCTCAAAGCGGGGAAGGCATTACCTTTACCCCGGTTGATCTGGGGGAGCGCTCGGCAACCCTTATCTACTTGGGTCCCGGACATACCGAGGGCGATATCTTGGTGGGTATCGACGATGTGCTCTTTACGGGCGGTCTGCTGGAGCAGGGAACCGATCCATCCTTTGAAGACTCTTTCCCCGATCGTTGGGTAGAGACCCTAGGCGCGCTTCTTGAGCTTGATCGTTACCGCGTCTATGTGCCTGGCTGTGGCGACCCCATAGAGCGTGACTTTGTAGAACGTTTTCAGGAGACCATGAAGAAGGCTATTTACGCTATTCGTCATTCGACTATTGACCCGAATGACGCGAGTACCACCGCCGCCATGTACCACCTGCCGTATGCACCCGGACCTACCCGGTTCTTGTTGGATCGTATGGCGCAGCTTGACGGTACCGAGGTGCCTACCGACAGCTCTGAAACCACCGGATACACCGGTCCTATCACGATTGGTAGCCTGCACTAGCATAAGCACAGACATATGACAGTTGGGTATGACATATATCGTCATATTCATAAGAATTTCTGAAAACCTCCGCATAGGGTACGTACCATTTTGAGGCTGTAGCGCGTCCCTGCTCGGAGGTTTTACTCTGCGAATTTTAGAAGGGGTAAGGCGTAACCTAAGCTTGGGTATCGAAAATATCGTTCGGGCGGTGAATGCGCACCCGAATACCTGACTCCTCGCCGAAGCCCGCCGCCATGCGTTCCAAATCCGTATTCGGCGCCGCCTGAACCGTGAAGAACCGCTCGATGGCGCGGGCAAATTGTGGATTCTGGGCGAGAGCGCCGTGTTCCAGCGCGGTGAAAATGCCGCCTCCGGCATCGTCATAGACGACGACGTCAAGATCGGGCAGAAGCTCCGTCATGGGCAGGTTCAGCGCAGAAATATCGTATTGAAAGGTCAAATCACCGCATATGAGGGTAACCGGAATCGGCGCGCCCGCTACATGGGCGGAATCATCGGCAGCCGTGCGTGCGTTGCCGGTGGGGTAGTAGCCCGCTAAAGAAACGCCGACAGCCGTCGCGATAAGCCCGTCAATGCCGGAAAGCCCGCGATTCGCAAGAACCCGTGCGGGCGCATCGGCACCGAGAGCGGGGGCGATAATATCTAGATCGCGCACAATACTCGACGAGCCGACGACAAGGGTACGGCGCTGCTGCGCGCATGTATTCCAGGTTTGGAGTGCAAGCGCCTGAGCGGGAATTCTAGCAGACTGAGAAGTATGTACACCGTCTTGGTTACATTCCTCGGATGGAATAGAGGCCTGCGGCTGCACTGTTTCAGACTCGGCACAACGATAGGCTTCGATCGATGTGAGCGATGCCTCCTGAGCCCGCCGACCGGCAGCGACCCAAGCATCAAGCCAAGCATTATCGGCCCGCATGCCCGATCCCATAAGCGCAAAGGCCTCAAGTTCGGCGGGCGAATCAATCTCGCGAATGGCACGGGCTCCGGGCTCGTACCAGCTGGCGCGCCGAGGCGCATAGTAAGCATGCTGCACATCGGTACGCGCTAAAAGCGCAGAAATAGGGCGCGAAAGCGTGGGATGCCCGCATAAAATAGTTCGCTCGATGCTCTGCCCCAGCTCGGAAGCCGCATGTTCCCCGAGCACCGTCGTGTACTGGGGAATCGAGGTAGCGCCGTGCCGCGCCTGCGAAGAAGGCTCCGCCAGCAGCGGCAGATTCAACGCGCGGGCGAACTCGGCGGCGAACGGCTCGGCACCGTCTCCCGCGATCACCACCGTTTTCGGGCAGTCTGGTGCGCCTTCGGGTTTAAGCGGCGAGGACTGAACCGCCTGTTCATGCTGAATCAGCCAAAACTTCTCGACAGGACTCAGTTGCGCAGGTTCAAGCTCAGCGGGGTACGATGCGGCCCCCGGGGCGATATGTTCGGCAAGCGATGCGGCCCAGGTAGGAAGAATTTCGGCTGTCCGAGCCGAAGGTGTAAGCGGGGTATCGAAACACACGTTAATATGCGCCGGCCCCACGGGCTTATCGCTTGCGCGCGACCAATCCTGTGCGTCGCTGCCGGTCAGCGCCGCTAAACATGCCATAAAATCGGCGGTCTGCTGCCCAGGATTATGTTCGGGGTACGAGGTCAAATCAGCACTTGCACGCACAAAGGGAGAGAAAAAATCGGTTTGAACCGTCGTCTGATTAGCACCGGTCCCACGCAGCCTTACGGGACGGTCCGCACTCATGATCGCCAGTGGAACCCCGGCATGGTAAGCCTCCATCACGGCGGGCAAATACTCACCCAGCGCCGTTCCCGAGGTACACACTAACCCCACGGGCAGCCGCGAAGCTTTCGCGATACCCAGCGCCGTAAACGCTGCCACGCGCTCATCAACGCGCACGTGGGCAACCAACGCACCTGCCTCTTCGGCCGCCGCAACCGCATACGCCAGGGGAGCGCTTCGAGAACCTGGGGAAACCACCACATGCCGCATGCCCGCGCGAATCAGGGAATCGAGCACGGCGACGGCGGAGAGCATGGAGTTTGGAACGGGGGGAGTTTGAACGGTGTCGGCACAGTCGGGGTTTTCAGTCACCCGTCTATTCTAGACCGGTGTTTGGGCGTGTGAAGAATATGGGGTCCCTAAACGGGCAGTTAGCCCCCAGAACACTGACCAGAGCGTTCAGAACATACCTGGCTAAAGACTCGTGTGCAAGGCTTCCTGAAGCACCAGGTAGCACCGTCGGATGCGCTCCATCCAGGTATCCTGCACTTCGCTCTCTGCTTCAACGCGCCTCAGTGCCGACTCCATAGGTGCAACCCGCCGCATCTGGAGTTCGCCATCGCGAGCAAGCAGCGAATTTTCGGTCACATCGGCGCTCATCAGTGAGACCGTACTCAGCCCGCACGCATAGGGAAGATTCGGCAGAGCCGCCGCCAGAGACACACCGGTTGCGATACCTACGGAAGATTCCAGCGCCGAAGACACCACCGCGGGTAAACCCGCCTGTTCAACGATCTTTAGTGCGCGCCGAGCCCCGCCTAAAGGCGCCGCCTTGACGATAAGCACATCGGCGGCGTGCGCCTGCGCCACCTTGAGAGGGTCACTAGCCTTACGCACGGATTCGTCGGCGGCGATGAGCATCGAAAGGCCGTGCTCGCGCACCAGGGCACGCACCTGCGCAAGCTCCTCAACCGTGGCGACGGGCTGCTCGGCATAAAGCAGATCGTACTCGTTCAGCGCCGCAAGGGCTTTGAGAGCTTCGGGGACGCTCCACCCCGCATTAGCGTCCACCTTCAACCGTGCATTCGGGAGGGCACGCCGCGCCGCCGCAACGCGGGTAATATCATCGTCGAGAGTCTGCCCCTTTTCAGCAACCTTGATTTTAAGCTCGTGGATGGTTCCACGATAGTTGTTCAGCACTTCGGGAACCCGCTCGGCGCTCACCGCGGGAAGGGTCGCGTTCACCGGAATAGTGGTTCGTCGAACGGGTGGCGCCCCCAGCCAGGCGGACTCTAACGCACAGGCTAACCACGCCGCCGCCTCATGATCGTCATACTCTAAAAACGGCGCGAATTCGCCCCACCCGGCGGGACCCTGTATCAGCGCACTCTGGCGCCGATTGACCGAGCGGAAGGTCACCCGCATAGGAATATCAACCACCCGAACGGAGCGTAAAACCTGCTCTAACGGCGGCAAAGCTAAGCCCTCAGTGATGAACCCGTATCCCAACGGCGGCACGGATGACATGGTGTTTCTCCTTAAGGTATTCTCGGTAAACTCCCAGCTTGGAATTTAGAAAACACGTATTTTTCATAGCTTAACCTGAGATAGTGTTTTCTATGTCGTGTTTACAGACACCGCATCACAGACATTTTGGAGGGAAAAAGTATGTCACAGGGTCCTCACACATCGCGTGGTCATGTTCCTCGCCATACCAGTACCTCAAATGACACGGACGATGCTACGCGTATTCTATCTCCTCAGACTCTAGCCGATAACGACAGTGCCGATGCCGATGCGACGGTTCCGTTATCGAGCATCCAATCTTCCTATGAAACCGATGATGATGCGACCGAATTTCTGAACCTTCAGGATCTGCCATCTTCCTCATCAGACACGGACGCAACCCGCGCCATCCCGAACCCGCACGAGGCGCCTAAACCCCGTGAAAGCTCTGACACGGTAGCCCTCGACGCTCTTGACGATTCTCCAACCGAAGCCATCAGCGCATCGCAGGATCCGCGTGCTCACTACGTTCAGCACACGCGTGCCGCCCAGCCGCAAACCCGTGTGCAGCCAGATATAACCCCTTCGGCTGATTACCCCGCCACGGTCGCCATGCCAACGGGTGCTCCCGGTATGCAGACTGCCCCCCAGGGTGCGCAGTACAGTGCCGCCGCGCATCCCCACGCCGCTAACCCGACGATGAGCGCCGCGAACTATGCTGGATACGGCGCTCGCCCGAACCCTGCGGCCCCCGGAGTGGTCGCTCCCGCAGAAGCCCCCATTCCTAATGATCCGCCGAGTACCAAGGTTGTGGCGCAGCACCTGGGCGTTATGGTGCTGTTCGGCGCCCTGCTCTACGCCACATTCCAGTTCTTCATCTACAGCCGTACCGGGCAGCAGCTCGACGAAAATGCGTTTACCGAATATGCCAGCCAGTTCGCGGAATACCAGCGTCCCACCCTGGCGGCGCTCGATAACCTGCCGACAATTACCGGCGTAATCGCGGTGATCGGCATTATTATTGGGCTGATCTGGAAGCACCGCATCCTGCCCGCTATCGTGGGTATTCTTGCGGGCACGGGCGCGTGTTTGAGCGTCCACGCTCTCAAGAATTATGTGATTACCAAACCTAATTTCGGTATTCAGGAAGCCCTCTTGAACTCCGCGCCGAGCGGACACACGGCATTCGCCGCTTCTGCAGGTGCCGCGTTGTTCATTGCAGCGCCTCGCGCGCTTCGACCCACGATTGCGGTCCTAGCAGCGATGGCGACCTGCGCTACGGGCGCATCCACCATTATTAACGGCTGGCATCGCCCAGCGGATGTTATCAGCGCGATTTTGGTAGTTGCGCTCTGGACTGTTCTCGGCTTGGGCGTTCTTCGGTACCTGCGCCGTGCAGAATTTAACGCACCGACCCCTCGCGTGGTGGGAGCCATTGCGGTGCCTCTGCTGACGATTGCAAGCCTGTTCCTCTCGTTCTGTGCGGCCGCGATGTATGCGATCACCATGTTTTCCACCATGCCCGGGGGAGTGTTCGTTGCCTCAACCTGCCTTATTCTGGCGGTCAGCACGGGCACCACGGCGATACTGGTGCGGCTTCTGCGCCCGCGTAACCAGGTATCTTCTCCCTATACGCGCGTGTGGGAATACTAGGGTCGTATCACGTTATGAAATATAGCGTCACTGTTTGCCTACCCTCGTAACACGGGCATAGAATTTAGTATAATTCATGCAAATTTTAGGATGTGCGTATCCTAAAAGAACAATCATCATCGGCGAAAGGTTAGAACTCATGGCGGGTACTCACGAAGGGCGTGTGATTGTTTTCCCACAGCTCACCGAAGTTCTCACCCCCTTTGAGACTAAGCCGCAGGCAAAGAAAATCCTTGATGCCGATGGCGGCAGCATCACCCTAATGGAGCTGGCAGCCGGTCAATCTTGGCACGAACACCACAGCGTACACCCGGTGGTCGTGCAGGTGCTTAAAGGCAAGGTTGATTACAGCGCCAAGGGGCAGAGTATTATTCTGGAACCCGGTAAAATCATCCACACCACGGCAAAGCTGTTGCACTCGGTCACGGCACTCGAAGACTCGACCTTGATGGTCATTATGCTGACCGGAGAATCACATCCGGAGCCTAATATCACTATTGAGGTTGAACAGGTCTAGGGCACAACGCCTTAGAAATAAATAAATCCCTTTAAGCACGGTAATGTCCCGTATCCAGCGACGGATACGGGACATTGTCGTATATTCTCCCCAACAGGCAAAGCCGTATCAGGAGGTTTCGCGGTTTTCTTTTCTGTAGTCCGTGACGGTCATACCCGTCCACGCTTTGAAAGCGCGGGAAAATGAACTGACCTCGGTATAGCCGGTCAGCAGCGCAACATCCTGAAGACTCAGCGCGGGATTGCTCAAATAGGCGCTCGCCAAATTTTGCTGAGCTCGCTGGCATACAGCCTTATAACTAGTGCCTTCCTCCTGCAGTCGCCGCTGTAGGGAACGTGAGCTCATACCCAAATGTGCCGCCAGCTTCTCAATTCCGAAAGAACCGCTAGGAATCATCTGCGTGAGTTCGAGCGAGACGGTCTGCAGAAAACTTTGCCGCGCATCCAGCTGCATTAATTCTTGATCGAGTGCTGGCTGCACATACTCCCACATGACGTTGTTGCGCGTAGTGAAGGGCAGAGCAAGATCATGGGAAGCGAGCACGAGTGAGTTCTGAGCAGCACGATGAGAAGAGACCCCGAAAAACTCTTTCAACGCGGTACCGTAGGGGCGCGGCGATTCTACTCGCAGGGGAGTAATCTGCTGACCGGTGCCGGTACGCAGAATATTCATCAGAATAATCTGCTCAATGGCTACCCCGCTGGCAGGCAGTACCCCGGTGTGTCCGTCGTAGCTAAAACGGATGCTCGTGCGGGTGCCGTCAGGTTCAACTAACACCCGCACGGGACCGGTTAGACGTTTGTACCGTGCGAAACGTCCCAGAGCTTCCGCCCCATCTTCTGCCGCCAAGGCGCCGAAAATCGCCGGAACTATGCCGTGCAGGGCAGTAATATCACCGTAGGTCAGCAGGGTCTCTTCGCGCGCTGAAGTATCGAGAACCTTGAGAAATCGTTGGTACTGCTCATGTGAGAGCTTCAGAGCCTCGCCCATGCGTGGCATCCGAAGACCCGCTTGGGACAGCAGAGCAGGAACTTCTGGATGCTGATCGAGCAACGCCTGTGCCAGCTGAGAGGTGATGGTCATAGCTTCCACGGCGATTCCTTACGTTACATAAAGCGACGAATAATTTTGTCGAAGGCGCGATCGGGCAGAACCGTGTGCATCAGAACTGCAGGCTTTGCCATGAAACCGATGAGGTAACGGGTCTTGGGCTTTTTCGCTTCAATGGCGTGGGTGATCGCCTTGGAAATAATGGCAGGGTCAGACA
>ERZ772874.172-NODE-172-length-33838-cov-28.224196_pt1 | contig 33838 bp, 35 predicted proteins | sample MGYA00580586_ERZ772874 | MGnify/ENA primary metagenome ERZ772874 (study PRJEB29015, sample SAMEA2737952) | human oral metagenome | biome: human oral; feature: human-associated habitat; material: dental | place: China | collected 2154 ... | reverse complement strand
TGCAACTAAAGTCAAAGCATGTCGATGAATTCCGTGCTAAAAAAATTGGCTTTATCTTCCAAAGTTTCTTCGTCCAGGGCAATGAGAGCGTGGTTGACAACGTCAGCTTGCCGCTGGAAATTGCCCGGCTGCCGCGCAAAAAGCGGGCGCATAAAATCAACACGGCACTCAAGGCAGTAGATCTGTACGATAAGCGCAAGAATCGCGCCAAAGACCTGTCGGGCGGGCAAAAGCAGCGCCTGGCCATTGCCCGGGCGATTGTCGGTGATCCGCAAATCATTTTTGCCGATGAACCGACTGGCAACTTGGATAGTGAAACGGGCGCCAAAGTGGAAGAATTGTTGTTTGATTATAATAAGCAAAAGGGCGTGACGCTGATTGTGGTGACACACGACGCTGATTTGGCGAAAAAATGCGATTATCAGATTATAATTAAAGACGGGCGGGTTGATAAATCGACCGTGCCAGAGGAGAAAAAGCATGGACGTTAGTGCTTACGCTGAAAGCTTGGCGATTCAGCTGCGCAAAGGTTTTTTGGTCTACTGTGTGCTGCTGGTTTGTGCTAAGCAGCCGCAATATACCGGCGACATCGTCAAGCAATTGAGTGATTCGGACTTAATGGTAGTGGAGGGTACGATTTATCCGCTGCTCAGCCGCTTGCAAAAATACGGCTATTTGCAGCACGAATGGCAGGAAAGCGAGCAGGGTCCGCCGCGCAAATATTATTCACTAACTGACAATGGCAAGCAATTGGTGGACGAATTGAAAGATCGGATAAAACTGTTAAATAATTCGCTGAAAAATCTCGAGAAAGGAGCAAAGCGATGAAAGAAATAACCAGAATCCATTTGGCGAAAACGCCGTTTAGCGCGGAGATTGACGCCAAAAAATCGTTGGAGAAATATCTTAATTTAATTCAGAAAAATATGCACGCCGAGCCGGAAGCGATGCAAGAAATTGAAGCGCGAATGGTGGAGCTTTTGGCGGAGCGCGGTGTGGCAAAAGACGGCGTAATCGGCAACGATGATGTTCTGGCGATTCAGAAACAGATGGGCGAGCCGCGCGATTTTTCGGACGGTAGCGACAGTGCGGAGACTGATGTTGACGTAGATGACGAGGTATTGGGCAATTCGTCTAAGCAGCTAATGCGCGACACTGAACATGGTTTGATCGGCGGCGTGTGTGCTGGCGTGGCGGCATATTTTGGCGTCAATCCGTTGTGGATACGCTTGATTGCTATCTTTTCGCCGTTTATAACGTTTGGCACGGCGGTACTGATTTACATCGTGATGTGGTTGTCGATTCCTGAAGCGCGGACGGCTTCCGACAAGCTGCGGATGCGCGGCGAGCCGGTAACACTGGACGCGCTCAAACGCTTGTCAGTTGACGATAGCACTGAAAAGCAGGCAGCAAGCACCGCTGCCAAGATTTTCCGCTTTTTGCTGGGAATTATACTGGCGCTGATAGCGTTTGGACTGCTGGTGGCGCTGCTGGTCGGCGGCGTGTTTGGCTTTGGCGCAGTGGCAGCATTGAACGGATTTACCGCGCAAAGCTGGGCGTGGGGATTGCTATGCTGCTTGGTTTTGGGCGGCGCAGTTTTGTTCACTTTGACGTTGCTGGCTACTTGGAGCGTCTTCACCTGGAAGCTGAAGCGTCCGGCGATTATAGCGATGTTGGGTCTGTTGATGGCTGGCGCGGTTTGTTTGTCGGGCGTGGCAATTTTCAGCGCTAATACTTATTCGAATCTAACTTACGATTACGAGAAAACTCTAAAAGTTAAAACTGTTGACGCCTCGGAGGTTGCTGCCGGCGCTAAAAGTATAGTAGTTGATGGCAACGGTGAATATGTTGCGATGGAATACGGCGGCTATGCCGAAAAGACTCGGTTGGAAGTAAAATATCACGACACGCAATATTCCAAAGTACCGGAAGTAAAATTGCGTCGCGACGGCGACAAACTCGTGGTTAATGTAAAAAGCCAGATAGACGAGACGTGCAGTCATCGCGGTTTCACGGAGTCTATGCGCTGTCGCTACATGTACGGTCCGGTTTCTGTTAGGGTTTACGGCCCGGTGGATTTGCTGGCGCCTGGCCGCGGCCGCGATAATACGTTTAATTATAACGATTAAAACTTTAAGCAACTTTTCATGACGCGCCTGTACAGTAGCGCTCATGAAAGCAGCTACAATTACTCAACCCTTGGCGTCGGCGGCTCCGGCAGTCGACGACCAAATTTTGCGACCGCTCAATCCGCGGACATTGACGGTCGATATCGTATTGCCAGTTCTTAACGAAGCTCATGTGCTTGAGCAGTCGGTTACCAAACTGCATAGATATCTTGCCAGCAATCTGCCGTATAAATGGCGTATAATTATTGCCGATAATGGTAGCACCGATGGTACAGCGGCGATTGCTCGCCGGCTAGCTGAGAGACATCCAGAGATCCGCTTGCTACAATTGCCAGAAAAAGGCCGCGGCTGCGCTCTTAAACAGGCTTGGATGAGTAGCAAGGCGGACATTCTAGCCTATATGGATATTGATTTGTCAACAAATCTTGACGGCTTCAAGCCGATGATTGCGCCGCTGATTACTGGCGATGCTGGATTAGCGACCGGTTCGCGGCTAATGAAACAATCGCGAACGACGCGCGGCTTCAAGCGCAAGTTTATCTCGCGCTGCTACAATCGAATTATTTGCGCTACTATGAAGACTGGTTGATGTTGTTAAAACAGCAACAGATAATATTAAGGGTTTGTCGCGAGTACGCCAAGATTATGGTCAGTCGAGTTTCGGCGAGATGGCAGCATTTGGCGGTTTGCTGCTTTTCACGGCGATATTTTATCTGTGGCATTTGACTATTAATGGCATGGCCAACAGTTATTATGCGGTGGCTGCGCAAGCGGCAAGTACTAACTGGACGGCATGGCTATTCGGCAGCTTAGACGCGGCGAATTTCGTTAGCGTCGACAAGCCACCAATTAGCATGATGATTATGGGACTGTTTGGCCGGATATTCGGTTTTTCGTCGTGGAGCATGCTGTTGCCGCACGCGCTGGCAGGTATCGCTACGGTGGCGCTGGTTTACCTAACGGTTAAACGATGGTACGGTGCGCGTGCTGGTTTGATTGCTGGAATCGTAATGGCATTGACGCCAGCTGCTGCGCTAATGTTTCGTTTTAATAATCCGGATAGCTTTTTGACGCTCTTTTTGACAGCTAGCGCTTACGCATTCTTGCGATCATTTGAAGGCAAACGGCCAGTGCTATGGTTGAGTATAGCTGGACTATTTACCGGGCTTGCTTTTAATACTAAAATGTTACAAGGCTTGCTTTTGTTGCCGATAATGACAATCATTTACATTAGCTTTGCACCGCCAAAATTGGTTACTCGCTTGTGACATCTCGGCGTGGCGGGTGTCGTGACAGCAATATTGACGTTTTGGTGGAGCGTTTTGGCGTGGCTGACACCAGCAGTAAATCGGCCGTGGGTTGGCAGCACTAACGATAATAATATTTGGAGCTTGATATTCGGTTATAACGGCTTTGGACGTTTGTTCGGGCATGGCGGCGGGCCGGGTGGTGGCGCACCAGGAGGTGGCGGAGCAGCAAATATGGCGCAAATAGGTACACAAGCAGCGCAATTAACTCAAATGGCGTCACCGACTGGTATGGTTGGCGGACTTGGTGCTGATGGCTGCGGCGGTGAGCCGGCCGGCGTTGGTTTTGGCGGCGAGACAGGATTATTGCGTATTTTTAATGAAAGCTTCGGGCCGAACATCGCTTGGCTGATACCAGTAGCACTGATTGGCGGCGGGCTAGTGATTTGGCTGTTGCGCCGGGCGCCGCGCCGCAACAAGGAGCGGGTTGGCGTGTTGTTGTGGCTGGGCTGGCTGCTGATGCATGTAGTAATTTTCAGCATGACTAGCGGCACAATTCATCCATATTACGTTGTATCTATGGCGCCGGCAGTAGCAGCGCTGGTCGGTATCGGGGTGCCATACATATGGCAAGCTTACACGCGCCGCACCAAAGTAGCCTGGATACTGCCGCTGAGTATCGCGCTAACGACAATTCTTAGCATTATTATGCTCGGCTATAGCAACTATTGGCCTTGGCTGATGTGGCTAGCGATGATTGCCGGTGGCGTAGCAACTATTTTGACGCTGCTGCCGTTATCGCAGACGAAACGGCTTAAACAAATTATTCTTGGCTTAGCAATTACTGCTGGTATGGCGGCACCGATTGTCTTTAGTGTTAGCACGGTAGCTACAGCACATAGCGGCAGTATTCCAACGGCTGGTCCAGGCGCTTCAGCTATGAGCAATACGAATAATGAGTTGGCGCGAGCTGAATCGACGCTCGTCTCGTTTTTGCTAGAAAACCGTCATGGCACGACATGGCTGGCGGCAGTTAATAGCGCTAACGAATCGGCGCCGATTCAATTATCAAGCGGCCAGCCAGTCATGGCCATCGGCGGCTTCAATGGTAGTGACTCGACGTTGACGCTATCGCAATTCAAACAGCTTGTTAAACAAGGCAAAGTTCGCTATTACGTAGTAAACAGCAGACAAGGGAAATCTGGCGGCCCCAGCGGTATGGGTGGACCAGGTGGTAACTCCGAAATCTTATTATGGGTGAAAAGTGCTGGTAGTAAAGTCGATTACGGCGGTACGCAATATACAGTTTATGATCTTGCGACGGCTGCTTAAGAATACTTTAAGCTCAACCGCGCATACTGTCATTACAAACCTAAGCAAAGGAGTGAATATGACCAAGAATTTGAATTTGACAACTGATGAAGCGCTTGTTTTGCAGCAGATTAGCGAGAGTGGCGAGGAAGACCTGACAGGACTAACCGAAAGCTTGCAAATGAGCCGTCCGAAATTGATGACACAGCTGAGTCGCCTCAAAAACAAAGGTTTAATCAAAATTAAAACGACCGCTGGCGATTGGTGGATTTCGATGAGCCGCCGCGGCAAGCAGACGACTCACTACTTGTGGCCAGAAATGTCCTTAAATTACTAAACCATTAAACAAAAGAAAGGTTATAATAAAATTATGAAGATTTTGGTTGTTGACGACGAGAAGAGAATTGCCAAGTCGATCAAGCAAGGGCTCGAAATGGACGGCTACGCGGTTGATATCGAGTATGATGGCGAGGATGGCTACAATGCAGCGCGGGCTGATGATTACGATCTCATCATTCTCGACGTGATGATGCCGATCATGAATGGCTTTGAAGTCGCCAAAAAGCTGCGCGCTGACGGTAATAAAACGCCAATCTTGATGTTGACAGCCAAAGATCAGAATAAAGATATTGTGGAAGGCTTGGATAGCGGTGCCGACGACTATTTGCCGAAGCCGTTTAGCTTCGAGGTTCTCGGCGCTCGCGTTCGGGCGTTGCTGAGGCGGCCGCAGGATGTACTTGATAACATTTTGACAGTGCGTGATCTTGAACTTGATATCGCTAATCACACTGCTAAACGGGCTGGTAAAGATATCAAGCTATCTAACAAAGAATTTGCCATTCTTGAATATTTGCTGCGCAACAAGAATCAAATTCTCAGCAAGCAAAACATCATGACGCACGTTTGGGACTTTGATGCCGATATTTTGCCGAATAATGTTGAAGTTTTTATTAACTATTTACGCAACAAAATTGATAAGCCTTTTCCAGGCGCTGATCCGATTATCCAAACGGTACGAGGGTTTGGATACATCGTTAAGGACGAGATTAGAAAAGCATGAAAAATGTTGGTCAACGTGCCGTTGTTCGCTTAGCGGGGACCTATTTGGCGATCATCATGTCTATGTCGGTCGCCTTTAGTTTGATAATTTATGGATTATCAAGCCAAGAATTTCATCGCCGGCCGCCAAATGATCAGCAAGCAACTTCTACAATTCGTTCCGCCGAGCCAGGCACGGTTATTTCAATTCATAGCTATCTTGATACGCGTGAAGATGAAGCGATGGCGGCGATTCGCCTAAACTTGCTGCTGGCAAATTTGACGGTGTTTTTGATAGGCGGGCTAGTCAGCTATCTACTGGCGCAGCATACGCTGCAGCCAATCGAGGATAATATGGCGGCGCAATCGCGTTTTGTCAGCGATGCTAGCCACGAATTACGCACGCCGTTGACCGCACTACTGGCAGCTAATGAGGTGGCATCAATGAATCCGAAATTGACTCTCAAACAGGCTAAGCAAGTTATCACTGACAATGTTGATGATGTTAAACGTTTACAAAAATTAACCAACTCAATGTTAGGGTTACTCAAAGAAGATAAGTTAGAAATTCAGAAAGGCAAGGTCGGTTTGCAGCCAGTGATTGCTCGGGCGATGAACCTAGTAGTAAATCAGGCGCTGGCAAAAGATATTGCTATCAATGATAAAACTAAAAATTTTTTGCTGCTTGGCGATCGACAAAGTTTAGAACAGCTTTTCACGATTTTGCTAGACAATGCTATTAAATATAGTAACAAAGGCGGTACCATTACTATTTCTAGCAGCAAAAAGGGTAAGCACGTCAGCGTTGCTGTAGCGGACGCTGGTATTGGCATGAGCGACGAAGTAAAGTCGCAGATTTTTACGCGATTTTATAGGGCAGAAGAGTCGCGTACTACTGCTGGATACGGCTTAGGTCTGTCAATTGCCGAGCGGATTATTAGAGCGCATGGTGGACGAATTAACGTCGATAGCGAACAGAATGTTGGTTCGACTTTTACAGCCACTCTTCCTGCATACAACAAGAAAAAATAGTTTTTAAGGCGTCTTTAATAGCTCCTAGTTATATTTTAATCAATATTAATTAACAAAAGGAGATGAATAAATGCCAACTAAAATTGAAGATGGTTTTAAAATGCCTTCTGGCGGTACGCCGTCAATACGGCCAGTGGCGCAATGCTCGTCCATGACGCCAACTATGATTTTGGCTGTCATAGCAATTGTGTTGTTCGCTGGCGGATTAGGTTTTGTTGGTGGCATGCAGATCAATAAATCGCCGCAGAGTAATACAGTGAGCGGTGTGCCTAGCGGGCCAGTGCAACAACAAACCAATCCTAGTACAAATAATACCGCCACGCTGCAAGGAATGCGTAGCTCATCAAACAAGAATCAACAAGCAGGTCCACCAAATACCAATATGAATAACAGCTAGTAGCTGATTCCGGCAGATTTCATTGCCGGCTGGATAACGAACTTTTCAAAATTATCAGCATTAGCCCAGACATAACTAGCGTTAGTATCGGTGTTCGTGCCGCTAACTAGCTTACCGTTGAGTACTTTTTGATTACCTACGTCCTTGCCATTGATGAGCATAGCTGGAGTACCGCTCACGCTATCTTTTTTGCCAAGTGCCATGTCGTAGTCAATTTTTTTACGGATTGCTGGGTTCTCGAGATCGGTTTTGAATTTGTCCACGTTCAGGTCTTTAATGTCTGAAGCTAGTTTCACGAAAGCATCAGTGCGCGTAGACCCAGACAACTCTACCCAGCTAGCTCGATTTTCGAAAAGCGAGTTGTGCATTTCCCAGTACTTACCTTGTAGTCCAGCTGATTCGGCAGCAGCCGCCGCGGCCAGCGCGTTCGGGTGCGCGCTAGTTAGCGGATAATTGCGGAATATAAACCCGATCTTGTCTTTGTACTTTTCAATGACTTTTTTGGTGACCGGGTAAGATGAATTGCAGCCTGGACATTGAAAATCGGCATATTCAACTAGTAGTACTTTGCTGTTAGCGTTACCATAAACATGTTCGCTAATATCGCCGCTTTCGCTTGATGCTGGCTGCACCTTCGTAGTATCGACGCTTGAAACATCAATTTGATTGCGCTGCTGTAAAAAGATTAAGCCGCCAATCAATCCTACGCACATCGCCGCAAAAATAATCCATGCCTTTTTGGTCATATTTCCTCCGCTTATTACTAGAGGCTATTATACTGCTTATGAGCTCGCCAATCAAGCGGGCTTGCGGTACAATATATGTATGCGGTTATTCTTAGCGATTTTGTTTGTGATGATTACTTTAGCGTTGATAGCAGTGACGTCAATTTCGCCGCGCCGAACAAAGCTATCAATGTACGAGTTAGAACGCCGCCGTCGTAAGGGCGACACTGCAGCGGCTGACGAATTACGACGAATACTACTGCTTGATGATATTGTATCGCTGCGTAAAGCAACCGAAGCTCTACTACTGGTTCTGGCGGTATTATTGGCAGTATCGGCTTTTGGTTTTTTTATCGGCGTGGCCATTAGCGTGATGACATCTTTAGTCTATAGTAGAATTGCTCATTTTGACTGGTTGGTGCAGATGGTTGATGGATATTATCGGCGGATAGAGCCGGGATTGCTGACTTTCGTCGAGCGGCATCCGCGCTTGGGGCAAGTTTTGCGCAGTGTTAACGTGCAGAATGAGCCGAATATTCTTAGCTCGCGGGAAGAACTTGAGCATTTGATACGCGAATCATCGGGAATATTGTCGCTTGAAGAGAAAAAATTAATCAATAATGCCCTGCATTTTCATGAAAAAACCGTCGAAGAGGTAATGACGCCGCGCGGCGTAATGAATACAGTAGCTAAGGAAGATGTGATTGGGCCGTTGCTGCTTGATGAACTGCATAAGACTGGCCATAGCCGCTTCCCGGTGACTGACGGTGATATTGACCACATTGTTGGTATTCTGCATATTCGTAGCTTACTGACGCTTGATAACGGTAAGAAAACTAGCCGCGTTGAAACGGCGATGGACAAGAAGATTTACTTTATCAACCAAAACCAGAAGCTGGAGCGCGCTTTGTCGGCCTTTATCAAGACGCGGCATCACATGTTTATTGTTGTTAACGATTATCGCGAGACAGCGGGTATCTTAACGCTCGAGGATACATTAGAGGCGTTGCTTGGCCGTAAAATCCTCGATGAATTTGATGTAGTTGACGATTTGCGCGTGCTAGCGGCGCGTAATCCGAACAAAAACAATAAGAGTCCGTCGGCTACTGACGTCAAATAAGTTAGTAATTTTAGCACTCTTGCACTTCGAGTGCTAACGCGCTATACTATAGCAATATGGCAAAGCGCGACTATTATGAAGTACTAGGTATCAGCAAAAACGCCTCTGAAGATGAAGTCAAGAAAGCTTTTCGTAAGCTGGCTGTCAAGTATCACCCCGACAAAGAAGGCGGCAGTGAAGAGAAATTCAAAGAGATTAATGAAGCTTACGAAGTTCTCAAAGACAAGCAAAAACGCCAACGTTACGACCAGTTCGGTCATGCTGGCGTAGGCGGTTCTGGCGGCGGTGCTGGTTACAGCGGTAATCCGTTTGAAGGTTTTGGCGGTTTCGGCCAAGGTCAAAATATTAATTTCGATTTTGGCGAAGGCTTGGGCGATATTTTCAGTCAGTTTTTTGGCGGGCCGTCCGGGCAATCGCGCCGCAATAGCCGGCCGCGTGGGCGCGATGTCGAAACGCGTGTTACTTTGACTTTCGAAGAAGCGGTGTTTGGTAAAGATGTCGAGATTGCGTTAATGATTAACGATGAATGCGAGCATTGCCACGGTACGACCGTCGAGCCGGGTTTCGAGATGAAAACTTGTCCAGATTGCCAAGGGGCTGGCCAGCGTGTCCGCACAATGAACACTATGTTTGGCCCGATCCAACAAGCGGTAGTTTGCGAAACCTGTAAAGGCCGCGGTAAAATACCCGAGAAAGAATGTACAGTTTGTCATGGCTCTGGCGTGCAACGCCGCGAGCAGAAAATCACTGTCAAAATTCCAGCAGGTATTGATGACGGTTCGACGATTCGTTTGCGCGAGCGCGGTGAAGCGATTGCCGACGGCGACCGTGGTGATTTATACATCAATATTCGCGTTAAAGCGCATAAGAAGTTTACCCGCGAGGGCGATTTGATTCTTAGCCAAGAACATATCGGTATGGTTGATGCGGCACTTGGTACTGAAATTGACGTTGAGACAGTCGACGGCATAATTACCATGAAGGTACCGGCCGGTACGCAGTCGGGTACTGATTTTAAATTGTCTGGCCATGGCGTCCCATACCCGCGCAGCGAACGGCGCGGCGCCCATATCGTTAGCATTATTGTCGATACACCGACTAAGCTATCTAAAAAGCAGCGTGAACTGTTAGAGCAATTCGAAGCCTCTAAAAAACGCGGTATTTTCTCGTGAGACACGGGCTTTTAACTTGTCATCATACATAGACGACATGATAAAATAAAAGCATGACTTTTACTATCGTTCTAGCAATAGTCTTTGGCGTGCTGTTTTTGTTGGCATATATGACGCGCCGGCGATTCGGCGTATTGACGCTAGCGCTAGCAGCTGGTTCAATCTTGGCTGATTTGTGGAGTAGCGAGGCAACGCCATACGTTGCTAATCTCGGCATTGTCATTATCCGTCCGCCGTTAGTAGATGTAGTAGCGGTGATATTAACTCTAGCGCCTTCACTGATATTATTATTCAGCGGGCCGGCGGCTAGTAACAAATTTCAGCGAATTGGCGGGTCAGTGATATTTGCAGTGTTAGCTGTGGTATTAATGTTTGAGCCGCTAGAAAATGCGCTAGTGGTTGATGAGTTCGGCAAGCAAATCGTCAGCCGTATTAATGCGTCTTATGCTATTATCGTGACTGTGTGCCTGGTGCTGTCGATAATTGATGTGTTGCAAACTCATGTGCGGCGCAACGAATCAAAAAAGAAGAGTAAAGAATAAAGACAGTTAAAAAATAAAAGACCTTCACGCTGAGGAGGTCTTCTTGTTTTTGAAATGGAGGGCCCAGTGAGGCTTGAACTCACGACACCCTGCTTAAAAGGCAGGTGCTCTAACCAGCTGAGCTATGGGCCCGAGTAAATCTTACTATACAGTTTGCGGCGAGTCGTGTCAAGCTATGCTACTATCGAAATATGAGATGGTTGGGCGAGCGGCTTCATCCAATGTGGCATATTGCCGCTTTATGCTACGGGCTAGTTAGCGGCGTGGTATTGGCGCAATGGTGGAACGGGGCTAGCTGGTGGTTAATTATTGCGTCCATTCCGCTGATTAGTTTAGTTTTTTGGCAGCGGCGGCGGATTTTGTTAATTTTAACGCTAGGCGCGGGGCTGTTGATCGGACTGGCTCGCGGCTCTAGCGATCAAGCGCAGTTACAGTTATATAAACCGCTGTATGGCCAGTCGGTGCAATTAACCGGCATAGTGCGGGATGACGCAGATAACGTAGCTGGTAGTACTAGACTGCAAATAACTTATATCAAAATGGACGAGACGTCTTTACCTGGCCAAATTTGGTTGTCGCTGCGCGGTAATCCAGCAATTAAACGCGGTGATGAACTTGCTTTGCGCGGTGTATTGAAGCCGGGTTTTGGCAATTTCGCGGCAGTATTAGCAAGGGCGAAGCTTGACAGTGTCAAGCGAACATCTGGCGGCGATCCAGCACTAGGGTTGCGCGATACTTTTGCTGATGGCGTACATAAAGCGATTGACGATCCAGCGGCTAGTTTAGGTATTGGCTTTTTATTGGGTAAGAAAAGTATGCTGCCAGATGATCTACTGGAGGCTTTGAAGATTGCTGGTCTGACTCATATCATTGTAGCGAGCGGCTACAATTTAACAATTCTGGTACGTTTGGCGCGGCGGCTATTCGCAAAAATATCAAAATATTTAGCGACACTAGTTAGCTGTAGCTTGGTGCTGGGTTTTATCGCCATGACTGGCGCTAGCCCGAGCATGGTGCGCGCTGGGCTCGTTACTGGATTAAGCTTGCTAGCATGGTATGTCGGCCGAAAGTTTCATCCAGTTGTTTTGCTGGGGCTAGTATCGGCAATAACGGTATTGTGCAATCCGAGTTATGCTTGGGGCGACATGGGCTGGATGCTGAGTTTTGCGGCGTTTGCTGGCGTAATTATTGTGGCGCCAGTGTTGACGGCTTATTTCTTCTCGACTGATAAAGTCCCAGCTATCATTCAAATTCTGTTAGAAACATTAGCGGCACAGCTGGTAACTGCGCCGATTATCATGGCAGCCTTTGGGCAGTTGAGTGTAATTTCGTTGTTGGCGAATATCCTGGTTGGTCCGTTTATACCGTTGGCGATGTTGCTAACATCAATAGGTGGCGTTAGCGGATTGATCGTTCCAGCGATAGCGCACATCATTGGCTGGCCAGCGCAGATGATGCTTGATGCGATGATTGTAGTAGTGAATTGGTGTGCCGAGCAATCTTGGGCTGCAGTTGAACTGCAAGTGCAGTGGTGGATAGCGGCGCTATGGTACGGTTTGATAATTGCGGCAGTGTGGTTCATGAAATGGCGTAGCGGCTATCGACTGCGCGACGCTTCTATAGTGACATAACAGGGCTCATTTGCTATTATATAAGTAAGCATTTATCAATAAACTAACGAGGAGTAGTCATGTCAGGACATAGTAAATGGGCGACAACACATCGTCAAAAAGCTGTTGTTGATGCTAAACGCGGTGCGATTTTCACTAAAATTGGCAACCAGATCGCTATCGCAGCGCGGGCTGGCACTGACCCCACAATGAACTCTAGTCTAGCGATGGCTATCGAAAAAGCTAAGGCGGCAAATATGCCAGCTGCTAATATTCAGCGGGCGATCGACCGGGTTGCCGACAAAAATTCAGCAGCGCTAGAAGAAATTACTTACGAAGGTTATGGTCCTGGCGGCGTAGGGATTATCATTGAAACAGCCACCGATAACCGCAATCGAACTTTGCCAGAGGTGAAATTGGCTTTAACTAAAAACGGCGGTTCAATGGCTGATGCTGGTAGCGTGATGTTTCAGTTTGACCGCAAAGGGGTTATTCGAGTGGCAGCAAGCGGCGAAGAAGCATTGTTGCAAGTACTTGATGCAGGCGCCGAAGATGCTGTTGAGGCTGATGGTAAACTAATTGTCTATACTGGCATGAAAGATTTAGCGAGCGTTCGCAAGGCATTGCTTGATGCAGGTATGACCATCAAGGAGGCTGAGTTGCAATACATTGCCAAAAATGACGTGCCTATCAGCGATACTGAAACCGCTCGCAAAGTAATAAAAATTATTGACGCGCTCGACGATCTTGATGATGTGGTAAACGTCTATACGAATGCCGATATTACTGCTGATATTAACGATTAGTTGACTTTTAAGCTTACCTTCATGTAGATTATAAGTATACATGGTATTTATAATTGCTAGGAGGCCTGATGCGATGTCTAAAACTCGTCATTTTGATAGCAACTATAACTCTTCAGCCAGTATTTTCGGGGTTGGCAGCGGCAGATGCTGTATCGACGGTGGCTGTTTCGCCGGATAACACGCTAAGCATTGCAAGCGAAAATAATAGCGAGAATTTACCAACCGCTAAACAAGAGGAAAAACTCGGTAAGTCTAACGAGCCGCTAATTAATAAAGAAAATTCTAATTCACTGCCAGCTGCAAACGATGGGAAGACACCCCCACGGCAGACTGCTGAAAACAAAACCGCTGCCAAGCCTGCTGAAATCCCGCCGTCGGTCCCGTTAAACCCTACTAATGCCAACGAAACTGTAGATAAAATAACAACATTGCCGTCACCGTTGTTAGCAAAAAATGATGTTGTGGTCTCGGCGTTTAAAACTGATCCAAAATACGGCTATACGGCGATAGAGCTTTACAATACTAGTGATGAATTTTTCGATCTAGGACAGGTATCGCTAGAACTACGTTACGCAACAGCGGAAGCTGATTTTGTTTGTAATGCTAAATTGCGAGATTATCTGCGGCCGAAGAGCTATTTAACGCTGTACAACCCGAACTTGTCGCATGCGGATGACGCATTGCCTTTAGCGGGCTGTCCAGTTCCGAATAGCGATACTTTGTACGATAAAGAGATAAATGTTTATCAAGCTGGCCAGCTGGTTGAGGCGGTTCGAATTAACAACGCCGATCTCGGTAAATATCAAAATGATATTTGGGAGCGCAAAGGTTGGAGCGCGTCTTATCGAACTGGCGTCTTTAAAACTGATTTTCGTAAACGAGCGACTGGCAATATGATATCAAGTGATTTGTACCGTTTGCCGCCGACGCCAACTTTACAGATTCTAGAAATTTTACCGAATCCAGCAGATTGTGCTACGGCTGACCCGAACCTTGCTTGTTATAGCTATGTTAAGGTTAAAAATGTCGGTCAAAGCCCAATAGACTTATCGCTATATCGCTTGCGTAGCGGCAACCAAGCGGAACCAGCTTCTACTAATAATCTTTCGAAGCTATCAGGCACAGTTCTGCCGGGTAAAATCTTTGTTATATCGGGGAAGACGCTGCACCTTGACAAGGCATCTGGAACAGTGTGGTTGCAAGATGCCAACGGGTTAATTACCTATAAGAACGGCGTGATACCGTATGAGAAAGCTGATAGTGCTAGCAACAAAGGGCGATCTTGGGCGTATGATGCTAAAACTGCGACTTGGCGCTGGGCGACGCCGAGTCCAGGTAGCGAGGGTAATGATTTTACGCCTAAACTTAATTATGGTAAGGGTAGACTGAAAGCGTTGTCGGCTAAACCAAAAATAAAAATATTGAAACCATGCCGCGATGATCAGTATCGCAGCGAAGAGACTGGCCGCTGCCGCAATATTGTTCAGAACAAGAAAAAAACCGCTGTCTTGAAACCTTGCAAAGAAGGCCAATATCGCAGCGAGGAGACCGGGCGTTGTCGGTCAATTGCCAAGGCGGCTGCAGCGGTTCTGAAACCGTGTAAAGAGGGCCAATTCCGTAACCCAGAAACTGGCCGTTGCAAGAAGATTGCTTCTGTTGACGATCTACCCAAACCGTGCAAAGCAGGCTGGGAACGCAATCCTTCAACTGGCCGCTGCCGCAAAATCAAGAAAGCTAGTAATACATTAGCGGCTTATCCAGTGCAGCCAGTAACAGTCCAGCAAACTAATCCAGCAGTGTGGTGGACGATTGGCGGACTGGCCTTGGCGGGTGTTAGTTATGGTGTCTGGGAATGGCGCACTGAAATTAAGCGCGGCTTGAGAAAAGCTATTCGATTTGGCAGGAAGTGATCCATACCAGTATGCGAATCATCGGAATTGACCCTGGTACAGGTATTCTCGGATTTGGCGTAATTGATGTCAACGGCGGCAGAATGAGGCTGGTTACGGCTGGAGTGATCACTACGCCAGCACACACGCCATTGCCAGATCGCCTTGAAGAGATCTACTCGGGTTTAACCGATATTATTAAAGAGACGCAGCCGGATGTTATGTCGGTTGAGAAACTGTTTTTTACCAAGAATATTACGACAGCAATCAGTGTTGCCGAGGCGCGCGGCGTAGCAATATTGACAGGTCGCCAAGCGAAATTGCCAATTCACGAATACACGCCGAATGAAATCAAAAAATCAATCACTGGTTACGGTGCTGCTAAAAAGCCGCAAATTCAAGAAATGGTGCGTATTCAGCTAGGGTTGCAAGAGGTGCCGAAGCCTGATGATTGCGCTGACGCATTGGCGGCAGCTTTAACACATGCGTTTATGAGCCGTATTGAAGCGTAAGGTGATATAATGGTAGGTGATGCAGATACAAAAGCAACCGCCGCGTTTATCGCGCTACGCTAACATAGGTCGTAAGAAATCTCCAGTTCGTAAGGTTCATCGCCAGCCGACGGGTAAGTTCGGTAAACTTGTCGCTTGGTGGCAAGGATTGTCGCGCAAGCAGAAGGTTGCTGTTGTTGGCGGTCCTATTCTAGCAATTATGATTATCATACCAGTGGTAACATACATCATGCTGGCTAATGATATCCGCGACGTTGAACGTTTGATGAACCGTAATAATACCGGAATCGTTCTAAAAGACAGAAATGGTAAGACTTTTTATAGCATTGGTCGGGCCGAGAAACGCAATATCGTGAAACTCGACCAGATATCTGATCATATGAAGAATGCTTTGTTGGCGAGCGAGGATAAGGATTTTTATAAACATGGCGGATTTAATCTTTTTAGCATTGCTAGGGCGGCAGTGACACGGCATGGCGGCGGCTCGACTATCACTCAGCAATTGGTTAAGAATACCTTGCTAAGCGACGAGCATAGTTTGATGCGTAAATATCAAGAGTTCTTCATGTCGATTGCTGTCGAGCAAAACTATTCTAAAGACGAGATTCTCGACATGTATCTCAATTCAGTATATTTTGGTGAAAACGCTTTTGGTATAGAGGATGCGGCTAAGACTTATTTTAATAAAACACCGAAAGAACTAACTCTGGCAGAAAGCGCTATGCTAGTTGGCGTATTGCCAGCGCCGAGCAGCTATTCGCCGATTAGCGGCAGTGCTGAATATGCTAAAGAACGGCAAAAAACGGTACTCAGTCGAATGGTAAAAGAGGGCTACGTCACCGAAGCGCAAAAAACAGAGGCTTTAGCCCAGCAATTGGCCTACGCGCCGCCGTCAACGCAGAATGATAGCGTGGCACCGCATTTTGCTGAAATGGTGGTGGCTGAGCTCAGCGATAAATATAGCTCTAAAAAAGGCGGCTACGAAAAAGATGGCTACGAAAAAGTTATGCGTTCTGGCTATCAAGTCACAACGACGCTAGATATTGATATGCAGAATACCCTCAAAGACAACATTAACAAGCAAATGAGGCATATTAACCGAATGGGCGGCTCTAATGCCAGCGGAGTTGTTGTTGATCCAACGACTGGTGAAGTTCGAGCTTTGGTTGGCAGTGCCGATTATAATAATGAAAAATGGGGCAAGGTTAACATGGTAACGACTAGGCGCCAGCCAGGTTCTAGCTTCAAGCCGATTTATTACGCAGCAGCATTGGCAGACGGCGTGATTACGCCAGCGACTATTTTGCAAGATAAAGTTAAGGATTTCGGCGGCGGCTATGTGCCGCGCGATGCCGATAAAAATGAAGCTAGCCGCGGCGGTAGTGCTACGGTGCGCCAAGCACTTAACTGGTCGCTTAATATCCCGAGCGTTGAGGTTATGCAAAAATACGGCATTTCTCGTTCAGTAACAGCTGCTAACAGTATGGGTATTTCCTCTATTAAGAAAGGCGATCACGGCTTATCGTTGGCGCTTGGTTCAGCCGAGGCATCTTTGCAGGATATGGTGCATGCTTATACCGCTTTCGCTAATAGCGGCAAGCAATATGATATTACTAAAATTACTCAGATTGACGATAAATACGCTAAAACAATCTACAAACACGAGGGCAAGTCTAAACAAGTTATTAGCGCTCAGGGGGCTTACCTAATCTCAGATATTCTTAGCGACAGGACAACTCGCGCACGCATCTTTGGTTCGTCAATTACGGTTAACGGCAATCATACTGTTGCTGTTAAAACTGGTACTACCAACGACAACCGCGATGCTTGGACAATTGGCTATAATCCGCAATACGTTGTTGGTGTTTGGGTTGGCAATAATGATAACTCTGCTATGATTAGCGGTGGTAGTGACATGGCTGGGCCGATTTGGAAGAGTACGATGACGTCGCTATTGTCAGGCAAGCCAGATGTTAAATTCACTCTGCCGAGCGGTATCGTTCAGCGCGCTGTCTGTAAGGACAAGGGCGGCTTGGCGGCGAAAGCTGGCGCTAATACTTATAATGAATACTTTATGAGCGGCGCTCTGCCGACTGAATCGTGTAATTCCGAGCCAGCTAAAGTATCTGTTTGCAACCTCTCTACAGGCAAGGTTGAAACTATCGATGAGGATAAGTTTGACTCGACGAAATATTCAAAAGATACTGCTAATTGTAAGGCGCCGACGATTACCGTTTGCAACCTCTCTACCGGCAAGGTTGAAACTATTGACGAAGCTAGCTTTAACTCGACAAAATACTCGAAAGACACTGCTAACTGTAAAAGCACAAATGCTAAAGTTGCAGCTTGTGATCTCAAGACAGGCTCAGTGGTTATGGTCGATAAAAGTAAAATCGACGGCGTGAACTACAGTAAAGATACTAGCAATTGTGCGGCTGCTGGCGGAAACGATAATAGTGGCGGCAGCTCGGGCGATTCTGGCGGTAGCAATAATGGCGGCAATAATAGTAATAATCCTGGCGGTAACGCTACGTCGCCATAGCTGATTATGATAGCTCATCTTTCTGGTGTAATCGCTGAAAAGTTTGGCGCGGGCAGCGTCGTGGTTGATGTTCACGGCGTCGGTTACGAAGTTAGCGTGTCGGCTGGTGATTTTGAGGCGGTGGCGCTGAATCAAGACGTCAAGTTTTATACCTACCACCATGTGCGCGAGCAGGCGGAAGAACTATTCGGTTTTTCTAGTTTGGCTGCAAAAAAGCTGTTTGAAATGCTGATAACTGTTCAGGGTGTCGGTCCGAAGGCAGCGCTGGCTGTCCTCAGCCTAGGTGATGCGGAACAAGTGCGCAATGCCATCGCCAACAGCGACGCTGGATTTATCCAAAAAGCTGTCGGTGTCGGCAAAAAAACCGCCGAGCGCGTGGTGGTTGATCTCAGTGACAAAGTTGGCTTGCCGACACATTATGGCCGAGCAAACGAGCCCATCCAAACCGAACTGAACACGTCAGACGAAGCGCTGGAAGCGCTAATGGCGCTGGGCTACACCTTGGCGGATGCCACCAAAGCGCTGGAAAATGTTGACGTCAATTTGCCGACAGCGCAGCGGGTGACGATGGCACTGAAAAGCTGATAGACAGTAAAGATATTCGTAAACATTTTGCTTGTGCGATATAATTAGATAGTCATGGAAGATACAAAATTCTCTCTTAATCAAACGCCGATTAGTACGATTCTGGCCTGGGTAGAAAGCGGTGCAATTGCCATTCCGGAGATTCAGCGGCCGTTTGTATGGACGAGCACTCAGGTGCGAGATTTGATGGATTCACTATATCAGGGATACCCGGTTGGATATATTATCACCTGGCAAAATCCAGACGTAAAACTCAAAGACGGCTCAACTTCGCAGGGCAAGCGAATTTTGATTGACGGACAGCAGCGAATTACGGCATTGAGAGCGGCAATCAGCGGTCTGAATGTTGTTGATAAGAAATACAAGAAGCGCCGGATTGCTATATCGTTTAATCCTCTAACCGAGGAGTTTCGCACACGTACTAGCTCGACTGAACGCGGTAAGGAATGGATTAGCGATATTGCCGAGGTGATGGTCAACGGTTATGATACGCTGACGTTTGTCGACGAATATGTTGCCAGAAACCCAGGAACAACCCGCCAAGAGATTAACTCGCGGCTGAATCGCCTTATCCAGATCAAAAATAAACAAATTGGCGAAATTCAGCTTAGTCCGTCGCTGGATATAAATATAGTCAATGAAATATTTGTGCGGATTAATGCCAGCGGCGTCAATCTCAGTAATGCCGATTTTGCCATGAGTAAGATTGCTGTGTACGAAAAGGACCCGGGCGATGAAATGGGCATGAGGTTGCGCAAATTTATTGATTATTTTGCGCATCTATCGGCTGCTCCGGATCAATTCAAAGACATAGCGCAGAATGATACTGAATTCGCTAAAACAAATTATTTTGCAAAGATTGCTTGGCTCAAAAATGAGACAGACGATTTGTATGATCCAACATACAATGACATTATCCGAGTTGTTGGATTGACACAGTTTGCCCGAGGCAAGCTTGGCGATGTGGTGTCGCTGCTTTCAGGGCGTAATTTTGAAACGCGGCAGGACGAAAAAGAGATCGCTGACCTGTCATTTCAAAAACTAGAAAAAGGTCTGTACCAATTTACCAATGAAAACAAATTCAAACAATTTGTACAGAATATTTTGCGCGGCAGCGGCTATGATGAACCAAATATGCTGATTGCGCGCAATGCGGTTAATTATGCGTACGCGATGTATTTGCGGCTGTTAGACATCGGCGAAAACCATGCTGACGCCAATTCGCTGGTGCGGCGGTTGTTAGCAATTTCGCTGATGACGGGTCGGCATTCTGGCGGTTTTGAAACGCAATTTGAACGAGATATCAAACGAATCCAATCTGCTGGTGATATGGCAAAATTTATTGCAACGCTTGAAGAGCAAGAATTATCAGATGTTTTTTGGAATTCAACTCTGGTGGACGAATTCGATAAGCCGACGACCAATAATCCGTTTTGGCACATGTTTATCGCGGCGCAGAATAAACTGTTGAAGCAGAGTTTTTTATCAAAGAACAACATTGCGCGCGATTTAGCAACCGACGATATCCATCATATTTTTCCGAAGAATTATTTAGTTAAACACGGGTATGATAAATCAAAATATAATCGGATTGCTAATTTTGTGCATCTTCGTAATGATATAAATATCTCAGTTAGCGATTTAGCGCCGCGTGAATATTTAGGCGATATACTATTCGGAGGGAATAATCACCATAGCGATATCGTTAACGAAGCCGAGATGATAAACAACTTTGAAGACAACGCTATCCCAAAAATATTATTGCAAGCCGAGGTCGATGATTATGATGAATTCTTGCGGCAGCGGCAAGTGCTAATGGCAGAGATGGTAAGAGAGTACTACAAGACTTTGTGACGGCACTGAGCTATGTCTTGGAGATTGTCAGAAAATAGAAGAGTGGACGCTAATCTACAGACAGCGCAGCGGGCAACTGAGGCGCTGAAAACATAGGCTATATAATTGTAATTATACAACCTAGGTTGCAGCAGTACGTCTGTATATTGACTAAATATAAAAAATAAGTTATAATAAATAAGCTGTGAATATAGATACATCAGCTAAAACTCCTGGATGGTCTTCGTTGGAAAATTATGACGCTCCCGGCGGTTCGGTGATGACGTCTTCCGAAGTGTCCCATTCAAACGAATTGGAGCAGTATGTCTCACATAAGCATCTTGTAACATTATTTTATGACAAAGAACGAGCAGATTCTCTTGCTGCTTTTTCAGTTGATCTACTGGCCAAATACCCGACTATCCATACCACCAGGCAGCTCATGGTGTGGATGTGATGCGTTCACTCCGGTTACTATTGACAGATATTATTCCAGCTGACAGTTTAAGTTTATATCAAAAGGACTTGCTGTTGGAGGCAGCTGCAGCACACGATGCTGGACTTGCGGTTGGTCCACCTCCATATGGATATCCCACTAAAGAACATTACGCTGTCTCATTCCTTGGCGAGCAATATGAACCTAATTCAGCTGAGTATGAGTTCATGGAAAGGGCAATTCTCGGGACGATCATTGGTCCAAAAGAGAGGGTCTGTCGTGATAGTATTGAGGCTAAATTGTTGCATCATGCTGATCTTGGCTATATCTGGGGAGCGAACAATCAGGACTTTTTGAATTACGCTACGAGATTTAGGATCGAAGGATGTAGTAATATGTCATGGCAGGAGTTTCAAGAATTAGAGTCTCTGTTCTTGTCTAATTATCAGGATTATCTGGAAAATGACATGAGGGCATGTGGTGTTGCGGAGGAAGTGATTAAGTGGATGTTGAGTCGAGTTGAAGACAATAAAAAGTTCATTACTAGCGGGGAGTTGGGCGAACCTAGCCAAGAAGTGTTTAATAATTGGCCAACTGCTTGTGCTGATCGGTTGTCAATTCCTGGGAATGTTGGCAAAATTGCCCCTGTTGGTAATAGTGTATCTTTCTGAATGGTATAATTAGTTCATGGCAATTGAACGAATAGTCGATACCAGTTCGCATGACGACGACGCCGAGGAGCAACGGATTGAGGTAAGTCTGCGTCCGCAGAGTTTTGGCGAATACATTGGGCAGGAGCGATTGAAGAAGAATTTGAAATTGGCGATTGCTGCTGCCAAACAGCGCAGCGAGCCGCTTGACCATGTGCTGCTCTACGGCCCGCCAGGTCTGGGTAAGACGACCATGGCGACGGTCATCGCCAATGAGATGGGTACGAATTTACGCATCACCAGCGGCCCAGCCATTGAAAAGGCGGGTGATTTGGCATCAATCTTGACGAATTTGGCGGACGGCGATATTTTGTTTATCGATGAGATCCATCGACTCGGTCGGGCGGTGGAGGAGATTTTGTATTCGGCCATGGAAGATTTCAAGCTGGATATCGTCATCGGCAAAGGGCCGGCAGCTCGGTCAATCCGGCTGGATCTGCCGCGGTTTACGGTCATCGGTGCGACGACGCGGACGGGTAGTCTGGCGGCACCGCTGCGCGATCGGTTTGGGCATATTTACCGCTTGGAATTTTACGAGCCAGAGGATATTGCTAAGATTGTGACGCGGAGTGCAGCCATTCTGGAGTCGTCGATTCGGCGCGAAGCAGCGGATTTACTATCGACGCGGGCCCGCCTGACGCCGCGCATCGCCAATCGCCTGCTCAAGCGCGTGCGCGACTATGCCGACGTCAATGGTGATGGCATAATTGATGTGAAAACGACAATGAGTGCTTTGGAAATGCTGGAAGTGGATGAGTTGGGATTAGACCCAGCCGACCGTAATTTACTACAATCAATCCTGGAAAATTATGGTGACAATCCGGTGGGTCTAACCACCATTGCCGCCCTGACTGGCGACGAAGCAACAACGATTGAGGACTTTTATGAGCCGTATTTACTGCAAATTGGCTTCATTGAGCGCACACCGCGCGGCCGCCGGGTGACGGTGAAGGCGAAGCGGCATCTCGGCAATACAGGGAATTTATAGTATACTACAAGTAGTATAAACGAGGAGGTATCATGGACGATGACGATAGCCGCAGACCAGTCGCTTACGACGCTGAAGGACGTCCGTTATACACAGCTTCGCAGCAGCAAGAGCAGGCTACTGGTGCAGAATCGGCTGTGCAGCAGACCAACCCAGTATCAGTCACCGACTCTGGCAAGCAGGTCGTGCATGTGGCGCGCTCAACCGAGCCGATTCCGGTTCATATTTCCGAAGAGACCCGCCGCAAGCACGAGGAATCATGCCGCCTCTATCCGTGGCTTAATCTTAGCGAACACGAGTATGTTATCCGAATGATTCCGCGGCACAGTATCGGCATTTGGGGCCCGACGATAGCAATGATGCTTGCGATTATTTTGGTGTCTGTGTTTATGTTTTGCTATCCCGATATCGCCAAGGTGATTGGTATGCCGCAATCGCTGCACTCGCAAGTTATCTTTATTTGTTTGATGGTGATAAGTTTGTTTGGACTTGGGCTGTATATAGCGATTTGGGTATATATGCAAAATCGCTTTTTCTTGACCAACGAAAGTGTTATTCAAGAAATTCAAATAAGCTTGTTTTCAAAACGCGAACAAACAGTTAGCCTGATGAATATCGAGGACTCTAGCTACTCGCAAAAAGGTATTCTACAAACTTTATTTAATTACGGCTCGATTCGGTTAAGTACTGAGGGCGACGAAACAACCTATCGCTTTAGCTATGTTGCTGATCCAAAAAACCAAGTAGCGGTTCTTAATAATGCCGTTGAGGCATTCAAGAATGGCCGCCCAGTTACGAATGATGACTAGCTGATTATTTCTTGTGATCGCGATTAGTCTTGGTGTAAGTATCTTCACGCTCCATTGAACTGCGTAGCGTGTAGCCAGTGCATCGATTTTCGTTATTGCAACCTGTTGATTCGTAGACGTAGTTGCTGCCGCTGTTGCCAAGTTTTTTGCCTTTCGGATCAGTGAAAAGAGCAGGGTCGACGGTGCGCAGCGTTTTGCTGTCAATCGAAGCCGGATAATAGCCGTTTTTAGCGTAGAAATACTCTTCCAATCCGTAATACATCGCGTTGATAGCGACTTTACGCTGATTGTCGCGAGCAGTGGCATCGATAGTTGCTTTTTCATTAAAAAATAGCCAGCTGCCAACTCCAAGTAAAACTATCACCAGTAAAAGTTCAATAACTGTGAAGCCGTTTTGTTTCATATTTACCATTATACCAAAAACTGCGTCGCTCATGTATAATTAAAGATATCAGCAAGAAAGGGGAGATATGGCGAAGAAAAGCGAACCAAAAACATCTGCAGATAAGCCAGCGGCTGACGAGGGCAAGTTAAAGGCGTTGGGTTTGGCGATGGAGCAGATTACCAAGCAATTCGGCGACGGCTCAATCATGAAGCTAGGAGAGGCTAAAAAAGTTGATGTCGAGCTATTGCCAAGCGGTAGTCTGAGCTTAGATTTGGCGCTGGGCGGCGGTTATCCGAAAGGTCGAATTATCGAGATTTATGGTCCAGAGTCGAGCGGTAAGACAACCTTGACGCTGCATGCTATCGCTGAAATGCAAAAACAAGGCGGGACGGCAGCCTTTATTGATGCTGAGCATGCACTTGATCCAGCATATGCTAAACGGCTTGGCGTTGACACTGATAATTTGCTAGTATCGCAGCCCGACAATGGCGAGCAAGCGCTGGAAATTGTCGAAACGCTTGTGCGCTCAAATGCCGTTGACCTAATAGTAGTTGATTCGGTAGCAGCGTTGGTGCCGCAAGCTGAAATCGACGGTGACATGGGTGATTCACACATGGGTTTGCAAGCACGATTAATGAGCCAAGCACTACGCAAACTAACCGGTATTATTAACAAGTCGAAGGCTACAGTAATCTTCATCAATCAAATCCGCATGAAAATCGGTGTGATGTTCGGTAACCCCGAGACGACTACTGGCGGTAATGCGCTGAAATTTTATGCATCGGTGCGAGCGGACATTCGCCGAATTGGGCAAATCAAGGACGGTGATGAAATTCGCGGTAATCGCACGCGCGTCAAAATCGTCAAGAACAAGATTGCGCCGCCATTCCGTACGGCTGAGTTTGATATCATGTATAACGAAGGTATCAGCAAGACGGGCGATGTTGTTGATTTAGGCGTTCAGTACGGAATCTTGAGTAAATCTGGGGCGTTCTATAAGTATAATGACGCAACTATCGGCCAAGGCCGCGAGGCTACTAAAAAATACTTGAAAGAAAATCCAGAAGTCCTGGCTGAAATTGACGCTAAAGTTCGCGAAAAAGTTGCCGAACCAGAATCGAAAGATTAGAAGTAAAAAGAAAACAGCCCGCTAGAAGTATATTCGAGCTGGGTTTAGTGGTGTAGTATTTTTGAATACTATGATAATTTATGCAAACTATAGTAGCTTGCTAGTCGGTAAATGGCCGCTTTTTCAGCTATAATAATGATATGGTCCAGCAGCAAGAACGATATACTGTGACGTCGCTTTCGCCGCAAGTTCGCGATTCGGATCGCGTCAACGTGTATATTGATGGCAAATATGATTTTAGCCTGGATATTTCGCAGGTTGTTGATCTTGGAATTAAGGCTGGCCAGGTTTTATCGAAAGAGGAGTTAGCTAGCCTCAAGCAGGAAAGCGAATTCGGCAAGCTGTATGCTCGCACTCTTGAATATGTATTGATGCGGCCGCGTAGTAGCAGTGAAGTACATGATTATCTTTACCGTAAAACATTGGCTCGTAAATATAAAAATAGAAAAACTGGTAAGTTAGCGGAAAAGCCAGGTGTCGCTAAAACTGTGGCGGAGCGTGTTTTTGCGAAGTTGCAAGCGCGCGGTTACATTGACGATCAGAAATTTGCTAACTGGTGGGTTGAAAATCGACATCAGATTAAAGGTGTATCTATGCGAAAACTGCGTAGCGAATTGGCGGCAAAAGGTATAGCACAGACAATCATTGATTCGGTAATCGCAGATTCGTCGCGTAATGATATCGACGAGCTGGCTAAAGTTATTGCTAAAAAACGCCGGCGTTACTCTGATGAGCAAAAGTTCATGCAATATCTAGCGCGCCAGGGATTTAGCTTTGATGATATCAAAACCGCTTTGCGCCGAGAAGATTACTAATCAATATCTGAATTCTGTCGAGCCTGTTTTGGTTTGCGGAACGGATTGATATAGCTTCCGACTACTTCATGGAGTTCTGGCTCGGGGGCTTTAGCTTGGGAGTGAACGACAATTGAATCGTTATTGATCTCGATAATCTGGCTACGATGTATCAAAATCTCAGTATCATTGAAACTACGCAGTAGCGGCCGCTTGACCGACAGCTGCATAATAAGAAACTGCGTGGTATCTATTGTGAAGTCGATGACTTTACCAAGTTTATGGCGTTTTTCGTCAAGTACTAGTTTGCCGATGATATCAAACTTTAGCTGGTAGACGTCGTTGACGCGCACAACGTCGGTTGGAGCTATGAATTGGTCGATGTCGTCGACAATGAAGCCCATATTGCTCAGTTCGCGGACATCGCTAAGCAACATCAGCGCGGGGTGTTGCTGAACTAGCGGCCCTGACACTTCGAAGGCAATGATTTGCAGGTTGGCGGGATTAATGATTGCGCGGGTTGTGCGCGCTACCTTGCCGCCAGTTTGAATACTGAATATTTCTGCATTGAGTACCGCTGAACCAAGCAAAATCATAGACTAAAACGGGTTTGTCCTATCGTTGGCTGGCGGCGGCGTGCTCGGTGCGTTGCCAGCTGATTTTAGCTTGCGGATGCGTTTGATGGTAGTATCATCAAAACTAGCGGAGGTGCTAGCTTGCGGTTCTTCTGCTGGCGTAGTGAGTGTTTGGTAGAGCAGGATGGTAGCAACTGACAATCCGCCGGCAGCTAACATGAAAAACAATAAAAAGTGATACCGGCCAAAGAATTTAGCTGTCTTTGCGCCGAGAATGCGAAATGCGTCTGAGACTTCCATTATTTTGTATATACCTCCAGAGTTAGTGCGCTAACTGTGATGCCGTTGTTGTCGTCTTTGGCTAAGGCCAGGTTAGAAATTTGCATCCGGAAAAGCCCTTGTTCTAAAGAGCGCAAGAAAATGTACGCTTGCTCATAGGATACCGGATTACTCAAGTTAACAGTAGCGGTAACCGATTTGAAGCCGTCTGGCGCTGGTTTTTTAGCGTTAGTGCTAGACGACGATGAGCTTGATGAGCTGCTGGATTTACTTTCATTTGCTGAAAAATCGATTGAAGCGATTTTAATACCAGCGCTATTTGCGTGATTTTCGATGTCGCTGACAATTTGATCTTGATAATGATATTTCTTGCTGGTCGAAACGATTTGTTCAGCGCGTTTTACGTCGCTTTTGCTGTTGTCTAGTTTCGATTTGAGGCTTGAAAGGGCTTGTAATTCGTTGCTAGAGGCTTGTGCTTCGGTATTGAGTTTGCGGGTTTCCTCTGCATATTTAACAATCTCTTGGTGTCCGAAGACGAAACTGCCTACGCCCGCTGCCGCAATAACTAGTAGGCTGACGATAAGCAAAATGCGGAATGTAGTTGGTTTTAGAACGAATTTCATGGCAGTACCTTCTTTGAATAGATTACAGTGTAATTTGCCTGAAATGTATTGTCGCCAATTTCGTGCGTAGCGTTTGATAGGCTAACACTGTCAAAAACTTTAACTTTATTGATAGACGTCTCCTGCAAGCTATTTTTGACTTCAATGGCTTGCGCGTACGAACTGACGTGGGTTTGAATTTGCACAGAAGCAGTTCCAAAAGTCGTCGGGTCGATTGATATGCCAGTGAGCGAGGCGCCGTTTGGCAACCTCCTGGCAATCGCATTTAGAATATCAGTATATGGCGCTTGAGTGTCAAGAATGTATTTTGCTACCCGCAGGTTAGAACGATACTTTTCGGCATCGCTCTTGACCGAGCTGAAGGCTGAAGATTTACTTTGATTGTCATTTATGGTTTCTCTGCTGGCAGACTGGTTGAATACTAGCATAAAATACGAGCTGATTAGCTCAACTACAATAATCACAACAACTATCAGCGACATGACAACATAGCGCATCAAAATTGAGTTAGCCCGGGCGGCCTTAATTTGCTTGCGTTCTTCGGGTGAGAGTAGGTTGATCATTTTTTTACCTCCGATGGCCGTACGCTAGCCAGACCAGCGACGGTGATATAACGCGGGCGAAACTGGCGGTGCGGTTTTTCAAGCGACCCGAAATCAAGATCTTGCCACGGGCTAGCGACGCGGGCCGGCAAAATGAAAGCGTTAGTAAAGTATTCGCCGATACCTGGCATGTTTGCACCGCCGCCAACGATAAGAATTTGCTCGATTTTTTTATCCTCTGAAATACGTTCGCTGTAGTAACGGATGACCTTTTTGGCTTCTCCGACGATACGACCGAGGCTTGGTTTGAGGGCGGCTTCAATTTTGTCATGATCATCGCTTTGCCCGAGGCCGTTGAGGACTTTATACTGGTGAGCTTTTTCTAGCGACACTTGCATTTTACTAGCGATATCTAGAGTGAAGTTATTGCCGCCGACATTAGCCGAACCGGTAATGAGAATCGCTGAATCTTCCAGGACGGCAATATCGGTACTGGTGGCGCCGACGTCGATAACTAGCGTGGTACGATTGCCTTCCTCGGTTTTGGTCAGGATGCGGGCGACCGCATTCATGCTCGGTTCAACGGCAACTGGACGCAGATCGACTTCCTTGGCAACTTGCGTAACTGTATCAACCAGCGCGCGCGGTGCGGCCGAGACGACAACCATCAGGGTCTCTTTGGTGCGCTTAATAATTTCGTAGTCAGTGTATAACGAGTCTGACGGTACTGGTATATAGCGTTCGACTTCTAGCTGGGCAGCGCTGGCAATATGCTTTTCTTCGCTTGCTGGTAGAGTAAAGGTGCGCGAATAAGTGCGGCTCGTCGGCAAGCCAATTACTACGTGGTTAGAAGGCAGAGAGCCGATAATGCGATCTCGAAACATATTGGCTATGTGCTCGCGCAGATACTCGTGGTCGTCGGTGTCGAGCGCCTCCTGTGTCTTAACCGGGTCAAGATCGACCGAGCCGTAGCCGCGAACGTCAGCGTGTTTCTGGTTGATGGCCATGACTTTAACACCAGTATAATTGATGTCGAGTCCGATGATCGGTTTGTCTTTGAAAAATAGTTTTACCATGGATGCCCTTTTCTATATACAGTATAGCATAAGTTTTATTGTTTAATACTCGTTGATAAGCCGGCAATTGGCATCATAACGCTAGCGGCAATTAGCCCCACCATGCCGCCCATCAGCACGATCATTACCGGTTCAATAATTGAGCCGATACTATCGATGGCGACATCAACTTCTTCTTCGTAAAAGTCGGCTACTTTGACTAGTACGACGTCGGTTTGGCCAGTTTCTTCGCCGACGGCTAGCATCTGCGAGACGATTGGCGGGAATAATCCAGTTTTTTCGATGATTGTTGATAAGTTTTTGCCGTTTTCGACTTCCTTGGCAGCTTTTAGCAGAGCTTCCTCGTAAACAACATTGCCGACTGAATGCGAAGTGACTTCAAGCGATTCTAGAACAGCCGCGCCAGACCCCATGAGCGCCGAAAACGTACGAGCAAAGCGGGCGACAGCTACTTTCTGAATAATGCTACTAATAGCTGGTATCTTGAGGACAAAACGGTGAAAAGTGTGTTTGCCAGCTGTAGTATTCAGCCAGCGCCGCAAGAAGTAAACGATAGCGATTAGTACTGGTATCAGCAAGTATCCTTTAGTCGTCAAAAAACCGCTAATTGACAGCATTACTTGAGTCAAAGCTGGTAGTTCGGCATCCTCGCCACCAAACCCTTTAATCATTTCGCCGATTTGCGGGATGACAAACACCATTAAAACCAAAAAGGCCATAATAGTAATAACCAGCAAAACTAACGGATAAGTCATCGCTCCTTTAATTTTTTTGCGGATGCCAGCACTTTTTTCTTGCTGAATAGCTAGACGCCTAAGGATATCGTCAAGAATACCGCCAGCTTCGCCAGCACGCACCATATTGACATAAACATCGTTAAAAGTAGCTGGATGTTTGCTCAGGGCGTCGGCTAGCTGCATACCAGATTGAACGTCTTTAATGATGTCGCCAAGGACTGCCTTGAGGGCTGGACTATCAGTGTGATCATGTTGCGAAGAAAGTGCTCGCAGCAACGGCACGCCAGCGCTAACCATGGCGCTCATCTGGCGGGTGAACATCACGATGTCGTCGGTTTTAACTTTTTTCTTACCACCGCCAAAACTAATACTGGCTAGTCCTTTCCTTTCAAGCGAGTCAATACTGAGCGGTGACAAGCCTTGCTTGGTTAGAGCAGATAAAGCTCCAGGTCGATCGCTAGCCTCGATGTTGCCTTGGATGACATCGCCAGACTTATTAGTTGCGACATAAGAGAAAGATGCCATTAGGATTCCCTCGTAACACGCAGCACCTCGTCGAGCGTAGTGTTGCCGCGTAATGTTTTAACTAATCCATCAGATTGCATTGTAATCATTCCCTCCTTGATTGCTTGATCTTGAATCTGGTTGCTAGTGGCGTCGGAAGTTATCATTTTTTGAATTTCACGCGACATGCCCAACACTTCGTAAATACCGACGCGCCCCTTGAAGCCGACGTGTCCGCACTCGTCGCAGCCGCCTGGGTGCGCTCGCCAGAGGGTGCGAATAGTAGTTTCGTCGGTGCCAGCTGGTGTGTCGCCGCCGACTTTTTGCTCGATGGCTTGTAATTCTAGATCATGAATATGTGCAAACGTTTGGTCTGGACGTAGATTGAACAGCGAGACTATTTCGTTGATTTCGTCTGGCGTCGGTACGTATTGTTCGCGGCAGTTCATGCACAGTCGTCGTACTAAGCGCTGACCGACGACCGCCTTGACTGTTGAAGCGATCAAGAATGGCTCGATACCCATATCCAATAAACGTGGTAGACAAGTCGCAGCATTGTTGGTATGCAAGGTTGAAAATACCAAGTGCCCAGTCAATGCCGCCTGCACGCCTAGATTGGCGGTCTCGCCGTCGCGGATCTCGCCGACCATGATGATGTTCGGATCTTGGCGCAGCAGTGCTCGCAGCCCCGAGGCGAAAGTCATACCAGCTTTGGCGTTGGTTTGGGTTTGGTTGACGCCGGGGATCTTGTATTCGACTGGATCCTCGATAGTTGAGATATTAACTTCCGGCGTGTTTAGCATAGATAGTACTGAGAATAAGGAAGTGGATTTACCGCTACCGGTTGGACCGGTTACTAGAATCATGCCGTTTGGTTCGGCAATAGCGTTATTTATGATGGATAGCGATCTGCCCCAATAACCAAGTTGTTGCAACGTGATTGCTTGATTGGACTCGTCGAGAATTCGCATGACAACTTTCTCGCCGTCGGTAATTGGCAGAGTGCTAACGCGCAAGGCGTATTGTTTGCCAGCGACTTTAATTTTGAAGCGGCCGTCTTGCGGCACGCGACGCTCGTCAATCTTGAGGTTGGATAGAATCTTAATACGGCTGACCAGTGCATTTAGCACGTTGCGCGGTAATTGATTGACTTCTTTGAGGACGCCGTCGATGCGGTAGCGTACTTGCACGAAATTCTCACGCGGCTCAATGTGAATATCTGAGGCCTGAGAACGGATAGCATATTCTAACAGCAAATTAACGGTTTGGGCGATTGGCGAATCCTCGGCGACGTCGGCTTCGGAAACTTTTTGATCCGAACCGTCATCTTCGCGCTGCACGTCAATAACTTCATTAAGCTCTTGATTAACATCGCCGCGGTAGTTCTCTAGACACTGCAAAATATTAGAATGCGGTGCAATATATATTTTAGTATTGCTGCCGATCTCTTTCTCGATAAAATTAGTAGCCAGCACATCATCTGGATCATCCATCGCCAAGTGCATGGTACCGTCTTCGTCGATTTGAAAAATCACTGCATTGTATTGGCGGGCGATACGCTCTGGGATGCGGTTCAGTACCTCGCTCGGAATATTACGTGGATCGACCTCAATGTAAGGTATGTCGGTGTATTGTGCAAAAAGCTTTGTTAAATCAGTCTCAGATATTAGTTTCGAGTCTAGCACAATATTTTGCAGCGGCCGCGAAGAACGTTCTGCCTCTTCTATTAGCGGCTTGAGAGTTTCTTCGGTCGCAACATTATTACGCGTCAGAATCTTGACCAGAGTATTATTTAGGATCCTCATAATTCTTATGCTAATTGTAGCGCATTTTATTTAGAAAAGCTATCAATGCAGCGCAGATTGGTAAAGGATGGTCAAATCGAGTATAATAACAGAGATATGAAGCGAACTTTTAATATACAGGCGGCGCAACTTGCCGGCGAAAAAATTTCAGTTAGCGGCTGGGTGCACTCGCGCCGCGATCATGGCGGGCTAATTTTTGTTGATTTACGCGATCACACCAGTTTGTTGCAGCTAGTTTTTAATTCTGATAATCCGGAAGCATTTTCGCTTGCTGATGAGCTGCGCGACGAATTTGTCGTTCGCGCCGAAGGCATGGTGTGCGAACGCGCGGCTGGACTAAAAAACGATAAAATTCCGACTGGCGCAGTTGAATTGGTGGTCGAGAGGTTGACGTTACTTAACCGAGCCGAGACCTTGCCAATCCAGCCCTTTGCCGAGGAAAACCAAGCGGGCGAGGACTTGCGTCTTAAGTATCGTTATCTCGACTTGCGCCGTCCAAAGATGCAACAGATGCTGAAAAAACGCGCTGAGATGTACCGACGGATGCATCAGTATATGGATACTCGGGACTTCATCGAGATTCAGACGCCGATTTTGGCAAATTCTAGCCCCGAGGGCGCGCGCGATTTCCTGATCCCCAGTCGTTTGCAGGAAGATAAGTTTTACGCTCTACCGCAAGCGCCGCAGCAGTTCAAGCAGCTGCTGATGGTTGGCGGTGTGCCGCGATATTACCAGTTGGCGGCGTGTTTTCGCGATGAAGATCCGCGAGCTGATCGACTATATGGTGAGTTTTATCAGCTGGATCTGGAGATGAGTTTCGTTGAGGACGGCGAGGAAGTTCGCCGGGAAGTTGAGCCGTTGATGCGGCAGCTCGCGACCGAGTTTGCGGGCAAAAAGTTGCTGGATTTGAGTAGCCTCGCGGTCGGTGATGGCAGTCCAATTCCGCGCATTGCCTACCGCGACGCCATGGAGACGTACGGCTCGGACAAGCCAGACTTACGTTTTGGTATGGAGCTGATTGAACTAACTGATGTGTTTGCCAACACCGAATTTGGCGTATTCAAAAACGCCGAGTGTATCAAGGCGATTTGTGTTAAAAATGGCGCAAGTCTTAGTCGTAAGCAAATTGACCAATTCACTGACATTGCCAAGAGTGAAGGAGCGGGTGGTTTAGCCTACATTACTTATCAAGATGGCGAAGCGAAATCGCCAATTGCTAAGTTCTTGAGCGAGACAGAGCTCACGGCTATTCAGCAAAAAACTGGCGCAGCTGAGGGCGACACCGTGTTCTTTGGTGCCGACGCTCGCTCAGTCGTCAACGCCGTACTTGGTCGTCTGCGCAACGAATTTGCTACCCATTTCAACCTGAAAGACCCGAGCGTGGTGGCCTTTGCCTGGATTATCGATTTTCCGTTCTACGAATGGGATGATCACGGCAAGAAGCTTGATTTTGGGCACAATCCGTTCAGCATGCCAAAAGGTGGCTTGCAAGCCTTGGAAGCTGCTGCCACTGATGCTGATAAATTGGCAATTGTCGCCGACCAATTCGACATGGTGATGAACGGCTATGAAATCTGCTCCGGCGGCGTGCGCAACCACAACCCAGCGGTGCTATACAAAGTGTTTGATCTACTTGGCTTTAGTGAAAGTTACGTTGAGGAAAAATTCGGTGCCATGCTAAACGCCTTCAAATACGGCGCACCGCCACACGCTGGCTGTGCCTTTGGTGTCGACCGCATCCTCATGGAACTCATTGACGAAACTAATGTCCGCGAGACATTGGCCTTTCCAAAGAACGGCTCGGGCGTTGACATGATGATGGATTCGCCGTCAACGGTTGATCCAGCGCAGTTAAAGGAATTGGGGCTATGAGTGCAATGTATGATCGACACGAAGTTAGCGTAAAAGTAGCGCTGTATAGCAGCGACGGCAAGCGTGTACTGCTGATGTATTATC
>ERZ772874.164-NODE-164-length-34793-cov-15.748690_pt1 | contig 34793 bp, 37 predicted proteins | sample MGYA00580586_ERZ772874 | MGnify/ENA primary metagenome ERZ772874 (study PRJEB29015, sample SAMEA2737952) | human oral metagenome | biome: human oral; feature: human-associated habitat; material: dental | place: China | collected 2154 ... | reverse complement strand
TATTTTAATATACTTATGGTTTAGTAATATGGTTTCAATCAATTTGATTTATTAAGCTTATGCTTGTTTGGTTTGTGAAAAGTCTGATATTATCTTTATAAGATACTAAGGAGGGGTATTATGAATATTAGAGGGTTTCATATTACAGAAAAGAAAGTAGCAACTGCTTGCGTAATTGTGTTGCTTGTAGTTTCATTATTTGCTGCTATTAAGCAAACTAATGCTACGGCAGAGATTAGAGAATTATCTAATGATAGAATGACCAAGAAAGAATCTAAATATACAGACAATAAATCTGACTCTATGCAGGATAATCATATAGATAAGAATAGCAGTGTCAAAGGAGAAAATAATGTAATAGTAAAAAATAGTAAAAACTCTAGCGACAATAGAGTTGCACGATCGTCTACGGATCCAATAGAATCTCAAGATTCTGGTAGTAATAACTATACCTATATAGCGCAATCTGGTGATTCATATACTACTATTGTACGTCGTGCAATAAATGAGCATGGAGGATCAAATTTGAATTCTGCACAGAAAATTGCTGCTGAAACTAAGTTTATAGAATTGACTGGTCAGATGGAAGTTGATATCGCTCAAAATGTAACAATCAATAATACAATGCTTTCTCGGGCGATTGAGTTTGCTCGAACAATATCACCTGATGAACAAAAGGTGTGGCAGGTTTATGCAGATTCTATTATTTGGTGAAGTACTAATACTGGGCTATCTAATTTTATATTGATATTAGCACCTTTGCTTGGTGATACCTTATTATGTATAATTATTAAATAATAATATTCGTAATTTGTAATATATCGAAAAAGGCTTATGGACTATACTAAAATAACTAGCAAGATTACCTCTGATATTAACGACGCTATTATGCGCCTATATCCTGATACGAATATACCAGATGTAACCGTTACTGTGCCAACCCAACTTGATAAAGCTGACTTTGTTTGTGATGTGGCTTTTCGTTTATCAAAAATTCTCCATACTGCCCCTTATTCAATAGGAGAATCTATTGCTAAAGAAGTAAATAGTACACAATTGCAAGATGGTGATTACACTCTAGAAGCCGCAAGACCTGGTTTTATTAATGTACATCTTACGGATGCATCTCTTTCTAAAATCCTTATACATATAAACGATACAAATCAAAACTATGGACGCAATGATATACTTGCTGGCCAGCGTTGGGTTATTGAGCACACTTCGCCAAATCCAAATAAAGCTATGCATATTGGTCATTTAAGGAATAATTTAATTGGTATGGCTGTGGCTAATATAGCTGCTTATTGCGGTGCTTCGGTGGTGCGTGATTGTATAGATAATAATAGAGGTATAGCAATTGCTCGGGCAATGTGGGGATTTTTAAAATGCAAAAAGCGAGACAGTGCTAAGGATGCGACTTTAGTAGATTGGGCAAATAATCCTTCAGCATGGATAACGCCTGAAGAAGAAGGCACTAAGCCAGATCATTTTATTGGCACATGTTATATGTATGGCGCTGAAGCTGCAAAAAAGTCGCCAGAAATTGATCAGGAAATAAGGCAAATTGCTCTTGATTGGGAAAATGGAGACGCCAATACCTGGAAGTTGTGGAAATTGGCTATAGGATATGCTCATGATGGTATTAACCAGACACTCGCCAGAATAGGTAGCCATTGGGATTTAGTTTGGCATGAACATGAACACTATAAAGACGGCCGCGGAATGATAATGGATAATATTCCCAGAGGTATATTTAAAAAGCTGGATAACGGAGCTGTGTTAAGTAATCTTGAAGCGTATAATTTGCCAGACACTATTGTGCTTAAATCCGATGGCACTTCCCTCTATATTACTCAAGATATCGCGCTTACAAAGTTAAAGAAAGAGCGTTTTAACGCAGATAAATTATTCTGGGTGGTTGGTCCAGAGCAATCTTTAGCTATGAAGCAAGTTTTCGCAATATGCGAACAACTGGGTATTGGCAAACTTAGTGATTTTACACACCTCCCCTATGGATTAATTAGTATTGTTGATAAGCAAACTGGCGCTAAAAAGAAAATGAGTTCCCGCGATGGCAATACTCTTTATATAGATAATCTTTTGGATGAAGTAAGAGATTCTCTTTTGAATTCAGGCAGAGATTATGATGAAAAAACAGCTGATTTGATCGCGATTGATGCTGTAAAATTTGCTATACTAAAGCCTTCGCGTAATTCTGATTCTGTTTTAGACATTCAGGAATCAATTAATTTAAAGGGTGATAGCGGGATTTATATTCTCTATACTTTATCACGTATAAATAGTTTACTTTCTAAATATACTGGTGATCTAACTTTGCTTCAGAATGAGGAGTTCGCGCTTTCTGCGGAAGAGCGCAAAGTTGTAATGTTGATGACTTATTTTCCTAAGAAGATCTCTGATGCACTTGAAGCTTATGCACCGAATATATTGATTGAGTATATTTTAGACATTGCTCATGTGTTTAATAGTATCTACGCAAAGGAGCAGTTTATTAGCGAAGATGTAGCTAATACAAGGAAAAAGCTGTATCTATCTAAATCAATTGCTATTGTAATTACGAATGCGCTTAAGTTGCTTGGTATTAAGCCAGTTGATAGAATTTAGTGACAATCTTTAGAACACTTGGGCTATGAAGAAGGCTATTATTGTTGCTTATGATCGGAATCGCGCTATTGGTCGGGGTGGCGATTTGCCGTGGGGGCGCAGCTTGCCAGCGGATTTGGCGCATTTCAAGCAGCTGACAAAGGGTGGTGGTATTATTATGGGGCGCAGGACTTTTGAGTCAATTGGCTCGCGACCTCTGTTGGATCGTAAAAATATCGTCATTTCCTCGCGGCTGACTGGTGCTGAAGGTGTGCTAACGGTGATGAATCTGCCTAGTGCCTTGGCATTGTCGCACTATTCGACATTTATTATTGGTGGCGCTCGCGTCTACGCCGACGCACTGGAGACGCCAGAGATCGACACCATCTACGCTACGGAAGTTGACGCTTCATTTCCAGGCGCTGATACATTCTTCCCAGAAATCGATATGAGTATTTGGCAAGAAACTAGCCGCGTTCGTCATCCTGCCGACGCTGACAATGTCTATGATTTTGATTTTGTGATATATAAGCGAGTTTCTTAATCCAGTGCCTGTCATTGAGAAAGAATGGTATTTAGTTTTGCTGTATTAAATAAAAGATAGTTTGGTCTCATCGCGCCCAATATCACACTGCAATTGGCGCTTTTATCGGTGAATGGCTCTCGTAACCTTCTAATCGGATATCCTTAATCGTGAAATCATCAATATTCTTAATGTCAGGATTGAGCCATAATCTTGGCAGCGGTAGCGGATCACGAGATAGTTGCTCGTCGACTTGCTTGCGGTGATTATTATAAATATGCGCGCTATTCAAGGTATGAATAAACTCACCCGGCTGCTTGCCAGTTACTTGGGCAATCATCAAAAGTAATAATGCGTAACTAGCAATGTTAAACGGCACACCTAGGAATATATCTGCCGAGCGCTGTGTTAATGCTAGATCTAGTTTTTCGCCATTCTTACCTGGCCGAATATTAAACTGAAACATAGTATGGCACGGCGGCAGCCCGCCCGAACGCACGATTTCGTCAATTTCCGCTACATTCCAGGCGCTGACGATGTTGCGCCGCGACGTTGGATTATTCTTTATCATATCGATGACGTTTTGGATCTGGTCAATCGTCCCGCCCTTACCGTCCGGCCATTTGCGCCACTGCACGCCGTACACTGGGCCTAAATCGCCCCACTCCTCGGCAAACGCATGATCTGTCGCAATCCGCCCGATAAATTGTTTCATGCCAGTGCACCATTCGTCACCGTTGATTTTTGGAATTCTCTGACCAGTTTTCTCTAGATAGTTCTTGTACGGCCACTCATCCCAAATATGCACGCCATTTTGTGCCAGGTACTCAATATTGCCTGTTCCTTTTAAGAACCACAAGAGTTCATGTGCCACGCTATTGAAGTACAATTTCTTGGTGGTCACTGCTGGAAAGCCGTCCTCTAAATTGTATCGCGTCTGCGCACCAAATATTTCAGTTGTGCCAGTGCCAGTACGGTCGCCTTTCTGGACGCCGTTGTTGCGGACGTATCGTAATATATCTAAATACTGCCTCATATTACCTTTCCTAATGTTATCTATTATGCCGATGTTTTTATAAAACCACAAGTAGAGATGAAAATAAATAAAAGTTGTCTTTTAGCGCCGTAACCATAGCGTCAACTTCTTTTCGTCTGGTATTTTGTATTTCACGCAGGAAGAACTGTTTGTTATACCGTTATACCGCGTAAACTTATTCATAGCTTCCTCTTCAAGTACAACTGCCATCCCCTCTAATATTATGCCATCAAACATTGTCTCTGTATGTTCTGGAATAAAGAATATGCCAACTCATGACACATTGTCTCAAGGAGAAGGTACTCGTTAACTTAGTATGATGAAATGCGAGTTATATGTTCTGCCTGCAATCCCATCTTCGGTAATGGTTGGTAATAAGAAAGATGGGGCAACCACGACTATGTCGACATCGTAATTGAATTGTTGAAATATTTTTGAAATAATTTAAGACACGGTACGGTTATGTGGGTCTTTGCGGTTTGACCTCACAAAAGCAGCCCGCCACCACTTGGATTACGCTTCGTATAAAATTCTCAACATTACTGACACCCGCTGGCGCAGCCAGGGCTACGTTCGCCAGTATAAATGGCGTTCCAACCACGATAAATATTGCCGCCAAACAATATGTTTTTCTTGACACCATAAACTTCCTTTCACCAGAGCGTGAACTTTGTGTTTACCTCTGTTATTTTTACGTTAGCAGGCATCATTTTACTTGGCAAGACGGCACTTAAAAGTCTGCTGCGACAGCAATAGTTTGTTAGTTTCTGAAAGGTTTGCTAGATTTATAGAGGTGTAGCTATGTTTTATTTTGAGCTAAAAATTAAATTAACGAACTTACTAAAAATGATATTTGACTGCCAACTTTACACTAATAAAAATTACAAGTAAAATAAAAACATGAGCAAACTAAAATCCGAAAAAGTTGTTATATCTTCGCCGCTATCGTTTAGTGGTTCGGCAAAACGTATTTGGAAAATCACGGACGTAGATAATCCGGCTATGAAAGTGTTGCTCAGTTTGGTGGCTGCTGCGCTCATTCCGTTTGCTTGGATTTTTGTGGCGTTTCGGTATGTGATGATTCATGTTGTTTTTCCAATTTTGTACATTTTCGGTTAATGCGGCGGAGTAGTTGTAAGAAAAAACAAGCAAAATTGCGACACTGCGAAGTGCTGGAAGCGATAGAGAAAAAGCGTAACTTATAATCGCCGCGCCGCAGTACGGTCACGCGTTTCTTATTATAGGTTTTCTGGGACTTGTGCAGAGCTTCAGAATGAGAATCAAACCACGTGGTTATATCGCCTGTCAACTTCAATAATTCAAGACCAGTTTTCTCAATTCATATTCGATCCGTGGCGGAATCGTCGGATAGAAAAAGCGCCGGACGATGCCGGCGCGTTCTAGCTGCTTGAGGTGAATAAAGTATGCGCCTCTACCGCTGCGCCTACGTTCGTCTATTATGGCTTTAACTGTCTCTTTGGGTAGTGATTTAGCGTTTTTAATTGGCGCTGAGCTAAAGGTTGGTATATTTGCATTCCATCGCAAATCTAGCTCTCTAGCTTTGGGCGCATGCGGATTGCTATCATATGACATAGTAGCTATTCTCCTGATTATTTTTCCAACTTTCAGTTTAGAAAGCTGCTTTTTTATATGCAACATTAGGCGGGAGGGTAGCTAAGGTGTTGAGCTTGTTACGGAAATATTGACTAATCACTGTACAGTAGTCTACAATTAGCTCATGGATTATCATAAGATATTTCAATCACAAGAAGTTCAACAACTAGCAAATACTATGTGTAACATTGCCGCAGAATGCTGGAATTTGGGACTGTCCGACTCAACAGGGTTTAGTATAAGCGCAAAGATTCCAAACACTCCAGCTATACTGGTCGATAAATCTGGCACTTTATCGTGATTCTATTCAAACCGACCCGACCAATAAGTCTTTCGAATTTAAATATTCGCTCAGCCTCTAAACTTGCGAGCGAAATTCCAGACGACGCGCAGAAACAAATTGACAATCTTTGGAATATTGAACTTGATAAAGCCAAGCACGAAGGTAAAATTTTATTTGATAGCAGTGTATGGTCGTTTCATAATGCTTTGCAAAAAGATGATAAATTAATCTTACAGCTAGGTAAAGTTTCGTATAGCGTGCGCCATATCGCAAAGCAGTATCCGCAAATTGCTACAAAAATCGGCAAGCAAAAAGCAACTTTCACTCACGTATTTTTAAAGCTTAGCGATGATAATTATGTCTTTTTGCAGCGCTCAAATCATTTTGCGACCGATTTGAAAGTTTCATTCGTAGGCGGGTCGTTTACCGCTGGGCAGAGTTTGATAGATCATATATCAGAAGAACTTCAAGAAGAAGTTGGCTTGAAATATGAAAGCTTGAGTAAAAGTAAACTTTTGGGCGTATACGAAAATGAATTTGGCAATTGCGGTATAGTAGTTTTCGCTGAATTATCCATGGATAAGGAGGCTATGAATGAGCATTTTAATACCTGGGTGCGCTTAATAGATAAGCCAGAAGCCACAGGCTTAATATTCGTGCATAAATCAGGAATAAAAGACTTCTTTGACAAAGAAATGGTGCGATATATAGACGCGTTAAATTTGTTAAATTAGGTATTACAGACAGTTTCATATAGTGCGACCCTCTAGAACATATTAAGCACCTTATTATGAATCACTGTATAAACTTGTGCGTAATCATACCAACTAAATTCCCCCTCCGCTCCTTTATACCAAAGACTAGGGCTTAGTTTCCTGTAGTTGTCTATTAGTCTTTCTAGGTCTTGGCTTTTATATTTAATTATCTGCTTTACGTCGTCACCCGGGTTTACGGGAGCAGATTCAATATTTGTACATACTAAATATGTGTCATTGTTGTAAGCATTGCCATCACAGTCGATGGCTCGTATGCTAAATTTAGTCTTTATGTGCATTTTATCTTTATGTACAGCAACCCCAGTTTCTTCCAACAACTCCCGACACGCAGCATCTTTGATATTCTCTCCTTCGTCTACACCCCCTCCAAGCAGTCTGACTATCCCGGGTGGATAGAAATCGGGCTTTGCTCCTAGTAGCAAATTATGACTATCATCAAAAGCCGCCACTAGTACACACCTATCACGATACAAGTTGCCAAAAGGTTTAGATATTTCTATTTTTATGCTTTCTTCGTTCATGCTACCCCCTTGTCAAACGAATATTTAATTTCACCACCTAAAGATTGTTTGATTGAACTGATATTTTTACCACATGCCTCAGGTTGATAATCGGTTAATATTTGGCTAATTGTATGAGCCAAGAGCTCAAGTCCGCTAGAATCTATACCCCTTCTTGTGATCTCCTGAAGGCCGAGTCTTATAAATCTACATCCGTAAGGATCTACGTCAAAAGCAACTGCAAGGCGGCTTTCATAAAACCTATCGTAGAGATCGGTGTATGACTTACCATATTTATCAATAGGTACGTGTATCTGGTGGGTGTTAGTGTAGCGACCATTTATGGCCATAGTGGGAACTATTCCACAAGCAGCTAGGTGCTCACCTAGACCGTTGGCATTTTCTATAACCATACTAGAATAATCAGCCCCGTAGAGATCCATCTCAAGAGGGGTGAATCCGTAGAGCTCGTAAGTCGTCTTGATTATATCAATCAGTCTATTGAACTCAATCTGGTCTTCTGGTGTGTACTCAGGGAATCCGCTAGGAGTCCTGGGCTTAACAATGGTCATCTGTGTCCTTTCTTAATCTGCTAGTGACGGAACTCTAAACATTCAGTCACTGTAATACGGCATTGTAAACTACTTCCAATTATAACACAAACAAGATTATTATGATCAGTTGACAACGCAGCGATCTATTGCTATTGTTGGTCGAAAGATAGAGTTTAGGAGGAGCAATGACCAAAAACCAAACCCTCATCACCGCTGCAGGTGGTAATGGTACAGCTATTGAGATTCTTGACCAGGCGCTGACGCGTCAGGAATACGAGTCTCGCGGTCAAGCGCTTGAGAGCGACTTTGCTGCTGATGGTGTTGAGCAGGCCGGGTTTCTAGTCCCGGGCGATCGACACTTCGAGATGGCCGGCGGCGAGTTCTGTGGAAACGCTACACGCTCAGCTGCAGTTGTACTGTACGAAAGGTGCGGAGAGAGCGACTTGTCTTTCACTGTCTCTGGGTTTACCGGAACGGTGAGCGCTTCAGTCAAGCCTTTGACTGAGAAAAGGTTCTTCGTTGAAGTTACCTTCCCAGGAATGGTAGCAAAAACAAAGCCAGCGAAGCTACGAGACGGTACACCCGTCTCGATAGTTGATCTCGGTGGTATCGTACATATTGTCATTGAGGGAGAATTCCCCAAAGACGAAAAAATGTACACTACCGCACATCGCCGAATTGTTGACCAGTTTGGCTTGAGTGAGCGTGACGCTGTCGGTGTCGTGTGGTTCGAGAGAGAATCTAACGAAGCAGTCGTCATTCACCCTGTAGTATGGGTACGCGCCGTCGATACGTTCTACTATGAGTCGTCCTGCGGCTCGGGAACTATCGCAGTAGGAAGAGTGACAGGTAGCTCTTCAATTGTCCAGCCGACCGGGAAGTCAATCTCGGCGGAGATCACAGAGAGTGGAGTCACTCTCTCGAGCGAGATGGAGGTTGTCTGTTGAAAGACAGGCTTCGGTGTGAAATCGCCACACCGCAAACACTTGATGTATCGGGATTCATCAATACGTACAAAGAGGCCTTCGGGGGGCCTCCGTACTTTGAGTAATACACCGATTGCGAGATCTATGAGGGAGTTATCGCTCCCCACATGAAGGATGGCGTAGTAGTGTATGCTACCGACAGCGAAACCTTGATTGGTTTCGGTTGCGCCATACCATTCAACCGCTCTCCCGATGACGTACAGGAGTTTCTCAGCAATCTTTCCAAAGACGGAAGATTGCCAAGGTCGTTTGACTACAAGAATGCCTGGTATATGTCCGAGCTAGGAGTTCGGTGCTCGTATCGAGGTATGGGTATCGCGTGGGAGCTTGTCCGCCTGAGGATGCTTCGAGTCATCGCTCACGGATGCAATCAGTATTTCATGCGCACAGCAAGTGTTGGGTCTAACTCAATGCCGATGTACATGAAGTCTGGCGCGATTCCCGTCAGTCAACAGCAGGACGTATCGTCTACCGAGCAGGTCACAGAAAACCATACTCAATCTCTACAAAGAATTTATCTTTGGGGAGACTGTATAAACACAGTCTCCACTCGCATGAATCCTTGAAAGAAATGTAATTATTATTTTATCGTAAAATCAACGATGTCGTAGAGTGCTTCTTTCTCATAAAAAGCAGCCCACTCCCTGTCGCCATAAGAAAAGTGCCACCATTCGCCGTAAAATGGCGCAAACCCCTCACCAACCATTGCATCGTGGAGTAATTTTCGATTTTTTATCTGCTCAGACGTTAGTCCATCTGCTTGCGTTTTAATGATATCCTCATCACTGTAATCAGCAATAGCAGAACCCATATCAACTTCGTCACCATCTAAAGTTGTTAAGGTAGCATCAATAGCCGCACCTGTAGGATGCCCCGCAATATCTGGTACAGCTACGAAATTATGCACATAGCTTTCGAGGTCTTTGTCGCTAATGCCAGGTTTTTCTTTCGCGATTTCATCTTTTCTTTTGGTAAAATAAGCCATTTGTATGTCAGGGTGTCGATAGCCATACACTACGCGCAAGCAGTAGCCTTGTTTCCTCAAATAAGCCTCGACGCTAGCCAATTTTCTAGCGACAGAATCCCTCACATAAATAATCTCGCCAGTTATCGGTAGCATATCCCTCTTAATATATTTTGCCTTAATGGTGGGGCCATAACTAGCTACACTCACGAGAGGCTCGTCACTAGACCCCGCCTTGTATCTCGCAACGTCTTCGTAACTTAGGATTTTATTAGAATTATTGATCATTCTATACACCATTTACTATACTACTACTTTCTCTATAGGAAGTACAAGAATATCACAAGCCCCAAGCGTCTTTAATTTATCCGTTATGCTCCAAAAGACATTTTCATTCATGACAGCATGAATGGCTATCCAATCAGGCTTCGTTAACTCTGTCACTGTGGGGGCATTTAAGCCTGGTGCAATTTGCTTGATTTTTCCCAGACTATCTTTCGGTGCGTTCATCATAATATACTTCATGTTCTTTGCGGCAAGCATCGCTTCAAGACGCGCTATCATCTGTGATAGCAGATACTCTTTGCCCCCTGAGAGTTTTTTGTTTCCTCTTATAAGTACCGCCTCGGTTTCTGCTATTACATTGATTTGACGCAAGTCATTGAGCGTTAGAGTACTTCCGCTAGCTACAATATCTACTATCGCATCTGACACACCGAGCGCTGGAGTAATCTCTACTGACCCAGAAATTGTAATGATGTCAACAGGGATATTCAGTCTACTAAAGTATTGCTGCGCAGTAGATGGAAAGGACGTTGCTATTCTTTTTCCTCGCAGTTCTTCTGCTGTGCTAACTTTTGATTCTTTTGGCACGGCTATAGATAGATTACAGTGTCCAAATCCCGGCTTTATTATTTCGGCTACTTTAGATTTAGACTCTTGTATTATGTATTATATTTTGCCCAACAATCCCAATATCCGCCACTCCAGATTCAACATAACCAGGAATATCATCATCTCTACAGAAAAGTATCTCTATGGGAAAATCGCGTGAAATAGCGAACAATTTTCTATTATATATTTCAAACTCTATCCCCATTGAGCGAAGGGTTTTGATAGATTCATTTGTCAATCTGCCATCTTTTTGAATAGCTATTTTTAGGTTTTCGTCCTTCAATTTTTTGTCCATACAGAACCTCCTTAGAATTAAATGATAATTGTATCTAAGGAACGAGAGGTAAACAAAAAAGGACCTCCCGCGGTCCCATCCTTATTCTATAGCTCATTGCTGAACTGTAGCGCTCAGTACCGGCTCTACGATGGATCGCGATTTCGGCTGTGTGACTTTACGGCTTCACTCCCGTGGTGTATTTTGACACCCAGCTCGTTCCGGCGTGACTGGAACTCAAACGCTTTATAGATACCTCAACGATATCACAGTAGCGCTTCCAGTGTCAAGATCAGCAGAAGTTGATCAACTCAACCAACCCGGAACAACCAAAGTAGTAGCCCGTAGGTAGTTCAGCGGAGACGCAAAGAGGCTCCGCTGGTTGTGTCTAGCCATCTACTCATCTAAGATGTCTTGCAATACCCGAACCACCCCCGCCGCCAAAGAATCCTGCGTATGCCAGCATAGTACTCCTATATTCATCTCCGTCTTTTAGACCCTTTTGAATGTTCTTTATTTTAGCAAGATAATCAACATTGCGATTCTTGCCCGTAAGGCTATAGACCTTATACATAAGCATAGTTGTTAACGCCTTGACGTTCACCGATTGAGCTCGCACTCCACTCAATGCATCGGCGTGATAAACTTGCCGGCCCAGTCTCATGCCGTAATTACCAGTAAGATATCCAGAATTAATATGATTAGTTGAATTATATCTATATCCGTTACTCCATATTTCAATATCCCAAGTGTTCTGACCTATACCAACGCCATTAAAGATTACTGACTTTACCCCTATATCACCACTTTCCATATCAGAAGTTACGTATGTCATATACTGAGCCAACCCGCCACCTAGCGAGTGTCCAGTAAAACTGACATTGCTGTTTTGATTAAGGGCTTTAAACATGGCATCTTGAGTCTCGTAACATACTGGACCGTGTTCATTTAAAGTGTTAAACACAAAGTCTTTCGCTTGTTGAAATTGGCGAATAAATACCTGTGGAACGAAAGACGCTATTTGTATGTCCGTGCCCCAATCTTTTATATTATTAGTACCACGAAAGGCAAACACTATCTCACCTGTTTCGGGGTTTTGAAAAGCAGTACAAGAAAAGGGGATAGAGCGAGTAACAACTTCCTTTCGTTTATACCCGCGATAATTTACGACTTTCACTTCACTGACACTAGACGGGGATTGGGCTATAACCTTCCAGGAGCGAAGTGGATTAGAAGGATCTTGGAGGGCAGAGAGTTCAGGACTATCAAGATTAAAATCTTTGCGTGATTTCTTTTTCTGCTCATCTCTAATAATCTCGTTCAGGGTTAATCCAGCATCAGATTCTTTAAAGTCAACATAAGCTAATGCTGACAAACTTAAGTACTCAATGGTTTTTACCATCTATCGCCCTCCTCTACTGGCATATTTTTTGACGTATCAATACAACCTTTTATCTCATCAATTGATGACAACTTATCTCTATTACAATATTTTCTTGAAATAAGCTTGCCATTCTTCGATAAGTATATATTTACAGATATATCTTTAGGGCTCACTCCCATGTTTTCCGCATGCTCCATCATCTCGTGTATGCCACTAGCAAAACGACTCTCGTCTTTAATGTCACCGTCATACTTAAAATTTAATCCATAAGCTAAATTGCCACGCTGCCCGACTTTATTTTCAGCCAAAAACACCTCCTCAAAAGTTGGCTTTTTCAGAGTGAAGGTGCGTTCTACGTCTGGATCTATTACGCCTAATCTAACTTTGACGTCAACGGGCATGTCTTTAAATATTTCTCTGACTTTGGGCTGAATTTTGGCAGTTTGTTCTTTTTGCCAAGTCCTTACTACATAGTCGTCGCTATATTTTGTCTGATTGTCTACCCGAGAAACATGTATCTTTATACTTTTATCTGATTTAGGGTAGGCGTTAGCAGACCATACGCAAGAGATACCAAAAGCACCGCCATCGCAACTAGGCTTTTCTACATCAAAATCTTGATTGTATTTGTTTTTTAGATAACTAGTTATATTAGCCTGCTCAGTCGTATCGCTAACCGAACGTTTATTAATTTCTCTATCTACTATAATTCCGCCTACGATATACACTACCGTCATTATCACAACTATCGACGACAGAATAATTAAAATAACTCGCCGGGCTTTTTTATTATTTATGCGTGACTTGTTCTTTCTTCTACTTTTGCTCTTTGTCATGTAGCACAGCCCCCCTTACTGCTTATCATTTTACCTTAAGAATAAGCCCGATGCAACGGACTGATAGTTGTATAATTTATTTCTATACTAAATTCTACCTCACTGACACTAGAAGGAGATTGAGCTATAACCTTCCAGGAGCGAAGTGGATTGGAAGAATTTTGGAGGGCAGAGAGTTCGGGGTCTGATAGCTTGAGATTATTAGAAAAGAGCTTTTTATCTATAATATAACCAACGCTTTTACCTTCTGCCTCCTTCGTAAAATCACCATAGGATAATGCACTAAGATTTAGATAATTTATAGTTGAAACCATTATTCACCCCTTCCTATTTCTGTCATTTTAGACAGTTTTTTATATTATCGTACGAATAGTTGAATGGTTTATCATAAGTAGTCTCGCACTTTTTAGTTTTACCATGCTTGGTGCTTATAGAGTAATTTATATCTAGATTATGTATATTACTATCACGGATAGCTGAAGTAATGCGATTCGCATCATTCACCATATCGTCTACAGAGGTATCGCTTTCCAAGCCTTTATAAGATAGCTCGACGGTATATGACAAACCATGATCTTGCTTTATAATGTTTTCCATCTTCGGATTATCTGGGCGTGCGGTATCTGCCAATGGTTCTGCCAAATAGATTTCTACCGAAGCGTTAACTTTCCACTTTGAATTTGAAGCATTTTGCTGAGCTATTTTGTTTAGACGGGCAGTCTCGCGCTGAGACCAGATTTTTGCAGTGTATTGATCAGAAAAACTATCTCTATTTTCTGCTTTTATAATACGAAACATCATACTTTTGTCGTCAGTCGGATAAGCATCAGCCTCCCAAGTGCCGAGGACGTCCAGCCCACCACCGCTAAGCTTTGGACGACCCACTTCAAAATTTTTGTTGTATTTATTGTGTAAATAAATAGCCATTTTATTTTTAGTTTCAGATACCGCCTCTTCATTTTTGATATATATATTCAATGCAGCCGCCACCGTCACCAACAAAATAAAACCTATGATTAGTATCATCAATACAAGCTTTTTCACTTTTTTAGAATCATTATCGTCTTGTGTCGCATTTCTAGTTTTAGATTTTTTAGTTATAACCATCCCACTTATCATTCTTCATGTTACTGCCTTGTTTTCATTTTATCTTAAACATAAGCATGATGCAACACGCTAGTGGTCTTATTAGTAAAAGTAGACCTGAAGTTAATAACTGCTTTGAAATTAGTGTCAGATAAAATTTGACGAGAGCTAGAAGGATCTTTGAGGGCGGAGAGTTCTGGACTGTTAAGGTCTTTTTCTGGAACGGCTTTACGCTCGATAAGATCCTTAATAGTTAAACCTGTAAGAGATTTATTAAAATCTATATACGCCAACGCACTTAAATTTAGATAGGCTCTTGTATCTAATGTCATTTTACTCCCTCCCAGTCTTAACGATACATTCTTCTATATTATCTTTACTGCCCAATTTATTTTTATTAAAAAATATTTCGCATCTTATTTTCGAATTATTATTTCTATTTACGTCTACATCTACACGATACACGCCCTCTTCTCTCAGTTTCTCTACAATCTTAAATATGTAAGAAGCCTTTTGACTGTCATTTGGAGCGTCTATTATTAGTCTGTACAGAAAGCCTTCGTCTTTTGTTTTATTGTCTTCATATTTAGACTGTTTATTTACAGAGTCTACTAAATCTCCAGATAGGATAATTTCTGCCTGTGCACTATCTGCTTTATAGCCATTACTGCTACTGGCATTAACTTCTTTTACTATAGCTTCTAGCTCCTTACTGGCTTGGACTGACCAGATGGCGGCGATGTATTGGTCGCTACAGTCAGAGGGATTCAAATAGCTGCAATCGATGTCAAATTTTAGTTTTGGGTTTGATGTTGGATAGGCTCGCGACATCCATATGCCATTAACTCCAAAACCTCCGTGTTTATGCTCGGGTCTTTCGACCTTAAAGTCTTCTTTATATTTATTTTTCAGATACTCAGACATCCCATTCTGGGCATTAGATATTTTATTTTCATTTTTGATATGTAAGACAATCGCTATAACAATAATCAATATAACCAGGCTACAGAGGGCTATCAATAATTTGTATACTTTATGCTTCTTTGTCTTACTGACTTTTTTTACCATCACCCCCTCCGGTTATTTTCTAGATGATACTATTTTAGCTTAAGCATAATCTATATACAAGAAAGTGGTTCTACACAGCCATGGATTGTGAGACACAACGTTCCAGGAACGGAGAGGATTAGAAGAGTCTTGGAGAGCGGAGAGCTGAAGACCTGATAGATCAAAACCTCAGAAACTATTCAGCTGATCAATAGATCCGACTACTGAGGCAATACCCCATACTGTCCCATTCATATAAATTATTTCTTGATACGCCTTAGGATCTCCTAAGTCATAGCCACAACGCTGTAGTTCATATTTACCGTCGTATATCTTTCTGTCATATAAGTCTGGTTTGCCGATAAGCTCCTCGACTATGTCTCTATCCATGCCGATCTGGAGATCTCTCATCTTCTCATAGAACTCGTCCTTAGTTGACCAAGGCCTACTGTTAGTATCGGAGCTAGCATTAGTATCAGAGCCAGTGTTAGGGCGAGAAGTGTGCTGCTGTAGATATAGGATTGTTATGATTCCAGCGGTAAAACATATAGCTACACAAACTAGCACAATAGCCACAAGCTTAATTAACTTTTTATCTTTATAAGGATAACCGTTGTTTACCATAAGCTTATTCTATTACGTTATACTGGACAGTTCAATCTACTTGGATATCTAGAAATAGTTGGAAGCTCACCAGGTTTTTTATTTACGCGCGTTTTTTCGTTCTTTTGCTTTTATTCTTCGCCGTGTAATACATATCTCAGGCTTTTGATGTCTTTACACAGCAAGGTGCTCAACGCTAAATATTGCTCAGGGCTCAATGACATACCACCTCCTTATCTAATCACCCTATCTATATCTTTAAGCTCAATAGATCCGTCTAGTATTCTATCTCCATCTTCTCTTCCTACAGAAATTATATGTTTACTATCGCCATCTGACCATCTATAAATTAACCTGCTGTCACTGTTTTTCTCCCGAAGTAATCGTAGCAACGAGAGCACCTTGCTGTAATTTGTTTCTTTTTTGTCACCACTACTATCCACTTCTAAAGTATATAGAACACTTTTATTGTGCTTGTTTATAAAACTATCCAAATCAGGCAGGGGATATCTAATATCTGCACGCACCAAGTAACTACCTATCTCAATATGATATTTGTAGTCATTCTCCAACATAATTTCATCCAGCCTTTGTCGTACTCGTCTAGTCTCTTCGGTTGACCAGACTTTATCTGCATATCCATCCCATATACCAGACGATGATTTATTTATTTACTACAAACTTTAGGGCGCTGTCATCTTTTGGATATGCAACAGCATCAAAATGCCCCTCAACCGCAAGACCACCGCCCTTATGCTCTGGCTTTTCGACCACAAATTCTTGCCTATACTTATTTTGCAGATATTCCTTCATGTCAGCCTGAGCGTTAGCGACATCAAGCTGGAATTTGATATAAAAAACCGCCGACAATCATTGTCACCAAGATTAGCGGCGTGACGAATAGTATTAATACTTTGCGTGGTTTGACTACATTAATCTTGCTCAATTTGGATTGTTTCTTAGATATAGGTAAGCTTCCCGTCTACTGTTTATACTCACTTTCATTGTAACCCAACCACAAGCAGTATACAACGAAAATATAGACAGCTAAAGCTGCCTATATTTTGATAATTTCTCTGTGGTGACCCTACCGGGAATCGAACCCGGGTTGCCAGGATGAGAACCTGGTGTCCTAACCGCTAGACGATAGGGCCATAACTCTGCAATTATACCAAATATAGCTTGAATCGTCTATAGAGGATATTTATTGCCAGGTAACTCCTCCATTTTTATTTGCTGGCACGGCGCTAATCCATAATTTACCTGGCGATAATAGAAAATCCTTACCATCCGCTCCTATAAAAGATAGCTGGTCTGCTGTGGCGGGTTTTCGCCATGTTACCTCATGTACGGTACCGTTTTGAAATATTATAGCTGTACCCTCGCCGCTGCTATTATAATTTTCGCGCCAACCATCCTCTTGAACTAAGTTCATCTGCATCTTTAATATTACAACAATATCAGAGGTGATTTGTCCAGCTTCACGGTCTAAATGAGGTGCGCCTGCTTGGCTGCGTTGGTAATTATTTGCCTCTGGATTATATATCCATGAACTATTGTAAGTTGCTCCGCTCATAGTAACGCTTATATTTGTTGCGTTTGGTTTGGATGATTTTGCGCTGGTTGGCGCTCGTTTAATTGCTGGCGGCGTGGATTCTATGTAGCCCTTTGCGGAATTTAGCGCATCTAATCTTTCAAAATTTGTATAAACATTATGAGGAGCCCATCGGTCTGTACTACGCCAGTAACTACCTCCGTTAAAAAACTGATCAATATCTCTATATTTGCCATTTCTAATTTCATCAAGAGAACGCTTACTGCCGCCAACATGCGCCACACTTGCTTGCCATGGTGCTAACCAGTCGACATAATATGGGCGCAAACTTCTTACGGGACCTATTAATCCAGGCTTGCTTTGTTGATATAGATTTAAAAAGCGCGTAATTCCACCCTCGGCGATAGCTTCATAGGTTATTTCTGCTCCTTGTAGCCCACTTTGTGGGCGTGCTGCTGGGCTATTTTCAATCATAATTGCGGTGATTGCGCGTTTAGTAGCCGCTTCATCGGGAACTTCCCTGCCAGTCAGTGGCGCATAATATTTTTTTGGTGCAGGTGTAGGCTTTGTTTTTGGTTTTTTTACTACGGATTTTGTAACGGACTTTGTCTCTATCTTTGGTTTGTTCAGAATAATTGCTAGCGTAATCCCACCGCTAACTAACGCCACAACTAGAACAACACAAATACTTATAGATAACTTTCTATGGTTAAAAATCCATTCTCGTAATTTTAGAATAAAGGATTTTTTTGTGTTTATAAAATTTGGTTGTTTATTTTCCATTACACTACCTTTTAGGCTTATGCTAATAATTTTAATAGTGTATAGCAAAATCGTCAAGTTGACTTTTGCCTTTATTTATCTATTAGTATGTGCAATTTTACGCTATATTTTTAATCGCAAGATTTAATCTATCTAGGCTTTTATCTTTACCTAGTAACGCAAGGGTATCATTCAATTGCGGACTAAACTGTGCCCAAGTCGTAGCAATTCTTATTAAGCTAAATAAAATACCTGGCTTCTGGTTGGTAATTTCCAAAAGCGTATTAAGACAATTTTGAATATTTTCTGAGGTCCAATTATTGATTTTATTGAGTTCATCACACGATATTTGTAGTAACTTTTTTTGCTCTTCTGATGTTAATTTTTTGAGCTGTTTGTTGTTTAAAATTAAATCTAAGTTGATTTTTGGTTCACTAAAGAAATAACTGGTTAAAGCTGGCAGATCTTGTAGAGTTTTAAGCCGATCTTGTGCCAGGGCTAGCACTTGCTTTTTATATATTACATCTGCGGAATTTGCTTCTTTACCCCAAAACAGTTGGCAACGTTCATAGAGGCTGTCTAAGTTTAAGTTGCGGATAAATTGTCCATTCATCCAAATTAAACGCTTTTCATCAAAACGGGCACCCGATTTTTGCACTCTATCGAGCTTAAATTTCTTAATTAATTCTTCTTTTGTGAATATTTCTTGCTCTGTGCCATCGTTCCAGCCAAGCGATGCCAAAAAGCTCATCATAGCCTCTGGCAATATGCCTTCTTTACGGTATTCGTCAGCAGACTTTGCACCGTCGCGCTTACCTAGCTTTTTGTTGCCGGATGGCGCCATGATGTGAGGCGAACAAGCTAAAACTGGTGGTTTAATTTCGAGTGCATCATATAAAGATAAATATCTTGGGGTGGATGCTATATATTCTGCTCCGCGGATAACGTGTGTAATTCCCATTTCAAAATCATCAACAATATGAGCAAAATTGTAAGTTGGTAAGCCGTCAGATTTTATTAATATAAAGTCATCTAGTGCTTCTGGGCCAGCGCTTAATTCTCCCATGATGGGATCTTGCCAAGTATAACGTTTTATTTCAGGAACTTTAAATCTTAAAGGCTGAGTTCCATCCCATTTTGGCGGATTTTTTGGGCGATAATTTCGGTATAGAAAAGCCTCTTTCTTTGTTTTGGCCTCATCACGAAAAGCTTGAACTTGCTCGGGTGTATATGGATCAGCATATGCTAAGTCTTTATCTATCAATTTTTTAGCCCATTCTAGATAAATTCCGCGCCGCTCAGTTTGATGATATGGTCCAAACTTACCCTTTTCTTTACCATTTGCGGTTGGACCTTCGTCCCAATCTATACCTAGCCATGATAATGTTTCGTAAATCTTTTCTTCTGCGCCCTCTACAAATCGGGATCTATCTGTATCTTCTATTCGTAAAATGAATTTACCATTATTTTGCCTAGCTAAAAGCCATGGGAAAAGTGCCGCTCTTAAGCTTCCTACGTGAATATAACCAGTTGGGCTGGGTGCAAAACGAGTTCTTATTTGTGTCATATTGCTAATTATAGCATGTTTATAAGTTACTTAAGACTTGATGCAATGCGTTTAATCTGATCTGGGCCAAGTTGGGCTGTTCCCTCTATAATATGTAGAATTCCGCCACTCACCCAGGCTCCCCCGTTTTTGTAGCTATAAACGGATATCCCTCGCTCATTATCTATTTGATAATGCCCTTTTGACTTATCTTTTACATAATTTGTTAGCAATGATTCAGAGTCCCAATTACTATTTACTTGAATAAGCTTAAACTCATCATCATTTGTGGTAGATTTAAAATTAATTTGTACACGGCCCTCTTCACCAAAAATTGGTCCATTAACTTTGAATCTTCCTGGTATGTAACCTGGATAGCTGGCCTGTATGCCAGACTGTGCATTGACAATTCCCATGGAAAATGATGGAATTTGCGAATATGCTGTATATGCGATTGCTGCCGCGCTAATAAGCCCAGCCGAAAGTCCACCAATCAATTTAGCCTTACCCCAAAGTTTAGGCTGTTTAATCTGATGTCTATCTTGCTTGGGTGCATTCGCCAAGGCTTCTGATATAACTTCCTCTTTAATTTGACGCGCTGTTTTTAGAACAGGTGCATTGTTTGTTGCTATATTTTTACGTTCAGCTTGGCGAATTTGCGCAACTTTAGCAATCGGATGTTCTGTGTAAATATCTGAATCTTTAGGATTATGAATTGTATTTTGATTTTGTTTAGTTTGGTTCTTTGTGCGCTGGCTAGGTGCATTGTTTGTTGTATATAGTGGAGTGTTTTTTGGCTTTTGAATCGGCTGAATGATTGGTTTCCTCTGTCTCTGTAAGGAGGCTTGTTGGTGTTTTACTGACGTGCTATTAAATATCATCTTGCGAGATTGAGTTGCATAATTAGCAACCTTAGGCGCTGTGATTGGATTATTTACGTGATCCACATTACTTAATAGTGTTGGAGTTTTAAGTCTGGGTGTGGTTTTCTTTATTATGCTTGCTTCGGGTTTTTGTGTTTGCGCAAGCCTTGCTTTATTTGCTTCGATTATTTTTTGCGCTTTAACGATTTCGCTAATTGCAGTATTGATTCTCTCTATATTTTTATTTTGTGGTTTTTGAGTAGATTGGTTTGTTTGCGCCGTTTGGGTGATAATCTTTGCTTGGGATTGCTTTATGGCTGCCTCTAATTTTGACTTTGCAACCACTCCATCAAGATTATTATCTTGAGGCGGTGTAAAGTTTGGTTTTTTCACAAATTTACGATTCAGGGTTCTGGATTTTTGGCGAGATATATGCATACCGCCAGCACTACCAACATTACTTCTTGGACGCAATGGTGTATGAGTGGTTAAAATCTTATTAGTTCCCTTGTTATTTTCCATAAATAAACCCATTCGTAAACTCTACCCGCTTACGTATAAATCATAAGCTGATTGTAGCATAAGCACTGTGTTTTTTGCAATATTTTGGTATAATACTACTTGTATGTACTATCTTTCTTCTCGCAAGAAAAAGTTAGCCAAGAAATTATTCTTTATGGCATTAACTGCTGTGTCTATTGTGATTGGGGTTACCGTTCTAACCGCCTTGATGCTTGGATATAGTTTTAATTTTAATGGTACGGAAGGTCATGTAGAGCGCATAGGAATTCTACAGGTTGATAGTAAGCCAAACGGTGCAGAAGTGTATTTAAATAATCAACGTCATAGTACCAACACTAGGGCGCGAATTGCTCCTATAGAAGGAGATTACAACCTCAGGATACAGAAGGAGAATTATCGAACGTGGCAAAAACAAGTTAAAGTAAAGGGCGGTGAAATCACATGGGTGGCTTATCCTCGATTGATTCCAAATAAACTTTCACCTCAGTCTGTTTTGGATCTGCCAAAAACTTTAGCTGATGCCCTCCCCTCTGGTAGTAGTAGACGTTACGCGTTACTTGAAAATGCTACAAACCCAACAGTAAATATTGCGTTTATAGATCGCGACACACCTGAATTTAAGTCTGTCTCTATGCCTGATTCAAGTTATGATAAAGCAGGTCTCGGCAATTTTAAACTTTATCTTTGGAGCGGAAATGAACGTTATGTGGTTTTGAAACATATTCGCGCTAATAATCCTATTGAATGGTTAATTTTAGATACAGAGAAGCCTGAGGAATCTGTAAATATAAGTCAGGCTTTTGGTATTGATAATATAAATGAAGTTGTATTTGGTGATTATGGAGGATCGCAGCTTTACGCATTGATTGATGGTAAGGTACGTAATTTGGATATTTCTAATAAAACAATCAGCAGTCCATTTATTGACAATGTTAATAATTTTAGCCTTTATGGCGATGGCTATATTCTATTTGTGCAAGATAATCCAACTTCTCAAACTCGTAAATTCGGCTATATTCGAAAAGGGTTTAAAGAGCCTAGGATTATTAAAACTCTGCCACTAGAAGCAGGTAAAAAAGCTTTTATGGATGTAGATAAATACTATGATAGATTCTACTTCTTAGTCTCAAATGGTAACCAAGCTTGGCTTTATGGTAGTAAGAGCTTATTCTATGGACTACCTTCTGATAATAAAAATGATCGGCTTGATTTATCTGAGATATCAAAGTTTTCTATGAACCAAGAAATTATTAGCGTTAACGTAACGGAAAACGGTCAATTAGCAACTGTTCAGGATGGTAAAAGTTTTTCTACGTATAATTTAGAATCTACTTTGCAGAGTTCAACTCAGATAAAGCCCAATGTATCTGGCGAGGCGCAAAAGTTACGCTATCTTGACACATACATGCTATGGGGTGATAATAATGGTACCTTGCGAACCTATGAATTTGACGGTGAAAATCAGAATGATCTATTACCTGTTATTGCTAAATTTGATGCAACTATTAGCCCGTCTGGCAAGTATCTTTATTGTATAAATAAGAACTCCTCTGGTGATTACCAATTTGTGCGAATTCAATTGCTTGATATTTAGATTTAATTAATAATTAATAAGTTTCAATATAGATTTATCTTGCGCCAAATAATTGCTCAATTAGTGTTGGCCGTGTTCCAGTCATTTGGGCTGTAGTTTGTGTTTGTGATATCTTAGTAGGCTGAGCTTTTTCCGCGTTACTAGGATCTGGGCTTATCTGTTTGGCAAAAACTAGGAATCGCTTTTGTGCAGTACCTAATGGAGTACATGTTATCAAGGTAATAATTGGATCGTTACCTTTGTAATTTAAAACATGCGTTTCGGTTGGCAATACAGTTTTGGTATCAAAAACTTTATAGGCATAGCGCTTAGAGTTGTAATTTATATAAATAACATCATCATTAGTGAGTCGCTCAAGCTGCACGAAGATAAATTTATACGCCCCACTATCCGACCAGTCGCTACTAGAATGAGCTGAGAATACTGCATTTCCAATTTGACCAGGTAACGCACTTGCACCTGGGTATCTAACGTGGGCGATACCATTTGACATTGCGTCTAGTTGTTGTTTGGCACTACTTCCGACATTGAGCACAATTGGTGCATCAACATTGATTTTTGGTATGATCATCTTATTTTCTGGGCCGACTGGAACATCTGCATTTGGATCAATTATAATACTTTCTGGCTGAGATTCGCTTGGTGACACATATGCTTTAACATTGGCAATTAGAAACTGATTATATTGTAAAAGAAGACCAATTATACAAGCTGTTAGCATTCCTGCTATTGGTATAAAATGACGACTTTTACGGGCCTTTTTTGCTGAATGTTGTGCTTTAGCTATGATGTCTCGTCGAATTTTATTTAAAGCTTCAGTTTTTGGGGAATTAGAGCTATCATCAGATTGGTCGGTGTTATTTTGCCCGGTAAAGATATTTGTAGCAGCATTGCCTAATGAACGATTGCGTAACTGTTCCTTTTGTGCACCAATATTTTTACGTATTTCATTAACGTAGTATTGTTCGTAATATTTTTGATAATAAGTCTGCCATGCACTATGATATTTTTTCCATTGTTCGGCATTTAATTGCTGTAGGTAAGCTTGATTTGCGGGCTGGCTATTTGTGGTGTATTGATTTTGACTATTGTTATTTGTTGGATTATTTGCCGCCGTGTCGCTATTGTGCGAAATATTCAGAATACCAGACTCGTTATTTTGTATGTTTCCTTGATTAGTTAGCGCAGGTTGATTTTTGCTTTTATAAAGATTGTTAATTTCGTTGCGCACTAAAGATAAAGCCGCCTCTCGCTGATTTGAATTTGTAGGCGTACCATTATCAGAAGTATTTTGCACTCCTGAATTAGACTGATTTTGTGAAAAATTATATTTTGGATCCATGAATCTAGTATTTTTTCTCATTCTATTATACAATAGATTACGAGTCATACAAAGATTTGTCTTTTGTATTTTTGCCGCGGTGGTGGAATTGGTAGACACGCTAGACTCAAAATCTGGTGAGCATTAGCTCGTGCCGGTTCAAGTCCGGCCCGCGGTACCACAAATTTATTGATTATATGTAGATTGCCTTTTGGCAATTTTTATTATTCTGTAATTCCTGCAGAGATAGCCTCTAGCGGTTTACTTGGATTCCATAAATAGTACACCGCCATTACGCTAGCTGTATTACCGCGCCATATCTTTAAGGGTTGGGTCCACTCCATAGTTATAACTTTGCCCCTGTTGGCCATTATTATAGTATCTTTATGTAAAGTAGCAATTGTTACTGGGTATGTTACTGTAAATTTATGTAGAGAATCAACAAATTGCAGAAGTTGCATGCTAAACGTCAGCATTTTAGGGTAATATACACTGCGGAACAGTTTTTGGACTTGCGCAAAACTAGCTACAAAAAGCGTATTTTTACGTTCTAAAATTTGGTTATGGCTAGATGAAATCAAGTCAATTGCGTCTCTGGTGAGTATTAGCACCCCCTTGTAATCATGTATAAAATCATCATAAACTATTGCGGTTTCGCTGCTTCTACCAGCATCGCCAATTAATAGAATGCCATTTGCCCACTCTGCTAAAGCGCGCATATCGGGTAAAGCATCACGGCTTAGACTACCGCTTAAGTTACTTGGTGCAAAACGTGCCTCTGTGATATTAGTTGGGATGCTCTTTTTTAATACATCGGGCAACAAAATACGAGCCTCGCCTATACCTGTTTTTAACGCTGTACTATAACTTTCGGCTACGCCAGCAAAGCCTAATTTATTTCCACCAATTATACCTAATCTACCTGATTGTTCTCGGCGCTCGGGCTTATTCCATAAAATATCTGTAAAAATTGGTTCGCCTGGTTTTTGGATTTGCCAAAAGGGAAATTGTTGCATAATAATCCTAAATATCAATTGTTATACTGACTGGGCAGTGATCACTCCCCATAATATCTGGGTGAATTTGTGCTTCTGTTATTTTATTTGCTAGCTTTTCCGATGCCAGCCAATAGTCTATCCTCCAGCCTATATTTCTGGCTCTGGCATTTGCCCAGTGTGTCCACCAACTATAATAACCATTACCTTTTGTAAAAATTCTAAAAGTGTCTTTAAATCCTGATTGAATAAAAGCATCAAATCCCGCCCGTTCTTCATTTGTAAATCCATGTTTACCAATATTTGGTTTGGGGTTTGCTAAGTCATCTTCTGTATGGGCTACATTAAGATCGCCGCAAAAAAGTACTGGTTTTATAGATTCAAGTTTTTTCATGTATTCAAGCCAAGCTTTATCCCATTTTTGGTGGCGTAATTGTAAACGGCTTAAATCACCTTTACTATTGGGAGTGTAGACCGTTGCCACGATAAAATTATCAAACTCTGCTACAATTATTCTACCTTCATTGTTTGGATTGCCATAATCATCTTGATCTAGATTATATTTTTTAACTATATCTTCAGGAAAATCAAGCCAAGTATTAAGCGGTTTAGCTTTGCTAAAGATTGCCGTTCCGCTATATCCTGCTCGTTCGGCGCTATTCCATATTTCAAAATAATCTGGTAGATCAATCTCGACTTGATTTTTCTTGGCTTTAGTTTCTTGTAGGCATAATATATCTGGTTGATACTCGCTAATAAAAGGTAAAAAAGTACCTTTTTTAATAACAGCACGAATTCCATTTACATTCCAAGAATATAATCTCATATCCAAATTATAACAGAACTTCGTAGATTGATGCTACACATTTGACTTATATGTTATAAAGTTGTAGTATAGAAGATGGGTTTGCAAAAAGCTAGCCCAGTACTTTCCGATTTGAAAGCAATAACTAAATATTGCTTTCCCTGTTGTTTAAGGATATGATCATGTCTGATCTTAAAGTTCATGTTCATAATGTGAACGAACTCCTGAGTTCAAAAGGTGACACTATCTATTTGAAAGTCTCAGATTCTGAGAATGGAGATTCGGCGATCAAAACAATTCTTTGCGAATTGGAATCATCGAATCATCACCAAAAAGATGGTGTATTAACACTTAAGTCTATTGAGAGCCCTGAATGGTGGAAGCGTCCTCGTTCTCCTCGCGTGCGAGTCAATACGAATGAAAAGTACGCTACCATTGAAGAGTCTCTCTTCACTCACGTCTTTAAGTATGAACCTGCATCGGTTCTTTCTTAAAGTATAAATCCTAATCCACATACCCCGCTGTTTTTTACGGCGGGGTTTTCTTTTGTCTAATTTTCCTTAGAACCTTTACAGATTGGTAGTTTGACTTATAAACATAAGTATGCTAATATAAAAAGTGGGTTTGCAAAAAGCTAACCTCGTCCCTTCCAATTTGAAAGCAATAAATTTGCTTTCCCTGTCATGTTAGGATTTGCCATGTGTAACGGCAAACTTTTTAAGGTCCATGTTCGTAATATGCGTGACTTCGCGAAGGCTTGTGAGTGGCATCGTAAATGTCGGCTTGGCTGTTCTGATGTCAAACTTCTTCCAAGCGAGTGTAAGCGCTTTCATTTGAAAGTGTCTGATGCTGGGAAAAAATCAGATCTTGAAGAAGAAACTATTAATTTAGATTTACTTCAAGGCTTTGGTTCCGTGTTTAATCTTAATAAACATGTTTACCATAATGTTTCCCCTAAAGTAACTCGTAATTCCTACGGTCTGAGCCAAGATTGTGGGGGTGACTTTCGAGTGAAGGTCCTGCTGGAAGATGGCTGTGCCTATATTGGGCGAGATTTGTTCTTGCGTACCTTTGGCTATGAGCCTTCGCCGTTGCAATCGATCAATTCTTTGACCGAGATCAACAAATCCTAATCCACATACCCCGCTGTTTTTATACGGCGGGGTTTTCCTTTACTTTAATATTAAATGTATTATCTAAATTTAAAAATTCGCTTAGCGTCGCGTTCAATGTCGCGGCGTTTAATAGTTTCGCGTTTATCAAATTTCTTTCTTCCCTTACCTAGTGAAATTACTAATTTAATAAATTTGCCGCCAGTTAACATTTTTATCGGTACAATCGTAAAGCCCTGTTGCTTTTGTTCTATTAGATTGTTTAGCTGTTTCCGCGATACTAATAATTTTTTTGGTTCGGTATCTACAGTTTTTTGATTGGCTTTGCCTCTTTCATTTAGCTTTATACTAAATGACGCGTTATTCAACCAAAGCTCTCCACCGCGGATTGTGGCAAAAGCGCCTTTTAATTGAACATGACCGTCACGGGCGGCGCGCACTTCACGGCCGTTAAGAACCATTCCAGCTACAATCTCTTCTTCAAGGTGATAATCAAACTTAGCCCGCTTATTAACAATCTGCGGGATAATGGGCTTTTTATTTTGCTTATTTTTTTTCGCCATTATTACGGTAATTATAACATAATTATTAACTTCTCTACGAGTGATATTGCGTTTTATGGTATACTATACCCGATTGTGCTGCGTACCTTTGTAGCGCTTGCTACGAGTGATATTGCGTTTTATGGTATACTATACCTATGTACGATCGTATTCTTTTAAAGCTTTCGGGCGAACAGTTACAAGGAAAATTTGATAGTGGTTTTGATGCAGAACGAGCAGCCTGGATTGCTAAGGAAACGGCAAAAATAACGGCTTTAGGATCACAAGTTGTGATTATGATTGGCGGTGGTAATTATGCCCGTGGAGCTCAGCTGGCTCATGGCGGTGTTAAACGCGTTAGTGCAGATAATATCGGTATGCTTGCAACTATGATGAACGCAATTGCACTGGCTGATGTTTTTAATTTTAGCGGAACACCAGCACGAGCACTTTCTAATATTAAGGCTGATCAGGTTTTAGATCAATTTACACATCGTCGAGCGATTAGTCATTTAGTTAAACATCGTGTAGTTATAGTAGCTGGAGGAACTGCTCGCCCCTATCTAACTACAGATACGGCAGCAGTAAGTTTGGCGCTTGAGTTGGATTGTAATCTGATTATAAAGGCTACTAAAGTTGATGGTGTTTATGATAAAGACCCAGTTAGGTTTTCGGATGCCAAAAAGTTCAATACACTAAGACTCCAGCAGGCGGTCGAACGTCCAGATATTAAAGTTATGGATAAAGCTTCTATCGCGCTTGCTGCTGACTATAAATTACCGTTGGTGGTTTGTAAGTTGCTACAAGAAGATAATCTAGTACGTGCTGCCAGTGGAGAGCATGTCGGCACAAGAATATCTGCTGAATAATTATTTACTTTTTTGCTTCCTTGGATCGGTATCTTTGCCGTTATCTTTATCTTCGCCGCCCATATTATATTCATAAATTGGTTTTGTAATGCGTAGACCATGTGTATAACGATACAATTCACCATATATACCTCGGAGTATTTGGCGTAATGAGTTATTTCTGTAGCGTCGGTCTGAAGCCAGGCATCCCATTTTTATAATGCCGATTTTATACCCTGCTCTTTTTGCTTGAAGTATAATATCGTAATCTTCCATAATGTATAGAGATTCATCAAATCCACCTACTACGTTGAAAGCCTTTTTAGTAATATATAAAAAGCCGCCAAACCCAATTGGCCAAGGAGTATATTGCATTAGGCGCATATAGCCGTTCATAAAGTGTGCACCTGCACGAATAGCTAGATTATCTGAATCCATCTTCTGGGTAAAACTACCTGCTTGAAAATGCTTTTCATTAATTCGATTTTCAAAAGATTGTATAAAATATTTAGGAAGAATCGTATCTGCATCAATAAATACAAGCATATCCCCCGCCGCCTCGCTGGCGCCAGAATTACGAGCTTTAGATAAGCCCTTTTCACTTACTTTTACAATTTTAAGAGGTAATTTACTTGAATAAGCTTCAGCGCACTCGACTGTATTATCTGTGCTTGCAGAGTCAACAACTATAATTTCATCAGGCTTTTTAGTTTGGATGGTAAGTGATTCAAGAAGACGATCTACAACCCCAGCTTCATTTCGACAAGGAATAATAACGCTGATCTTCATAAATAATAGTATAATAGTATTATGCCTAAAATTTCAACCCTAAAGCAAATTTATGAAAGACTCAATTGCCAAGAAAAAACGGTCAATGGTGTTTGTTGGTTTGAATGTAATACTAATGCAGATAAGACTGTGGTGATTTTCCATGGTGTTACGGGCGGTAAAATTGACATGACTCCTCTGGCTGAGCGATATGTTAATTTTGGTTATGCGGTATATGCTATTGATCTTCCTGGGCATGGAGGTTCACTGTTTTCTAAGACTGAGAGTTACGATGGTTTAGCAGATTGGTTTAGCTATGCCTTAGAACAGATCGGTAGATTTCCGGATGTGATTATTAGTAATTCATTTTCTTCATCTATACTCTATCATGCTTTACGCACAAATAAGATTCCTGATCGTACAAAAATGATAATGGCATGTCCAACACCTGATACTACTATTCTAGCGGATGCACTACAAAAAATATCAAATAATCTGCCAGAAAATTTTAGCTGGAGTGTCTATAATAGCAGACCTATTCGTGAAATGCGTGTTGCTGTTATGCTAAAAACTCGCCAAAAAGCGGCTTGGAATTGGCTACTTGAGTCTGAAAGTTATAAAAAGGATAACTTGACTTTACGCGATTCTGATATTTTAACAACCTTACTCTACGAAAATAACCCTTATGTACATGGTATTGCATTAGAATATCAAAAGAGGATAACACTAATTATTGGCGGAAAAGATAATGTTGCTCCCCCGAAAACTGCGTCCATTATGCATGAACTTTTACCCGAGGCACGTATTATCAGTGTGCCAGCCGCAGGTCATATCTTGCATTTTGAAGCTCTAGAGGCGTATCCAGAGCCCTAAAATAGCTTTATTTATGGGTGTTATATGTTTAGCCTAAGTGAATTTATAGAATATGATATAATGATCTTATGAAGATAGCGTTCTTTATTGATGATTACCTACCATCAGTACATGGCGTGGCGACATCAACTTTAGTCTACAAGCAGGCGCTTGAATCGCTTGGTCATGAGGTTTTTGTGATTGCCCCAAAGGTTAAGGGATATGAGGATAATGATGATCATGTGATTCGCCTTTCATCTATGAAAAACTATATTTTTGAAAAGCGCTACACCGCTAGCCTATATCCTGGATTAGCTAAAAAGCTTGATAAATATGAGTTTGATGTTGTACATAGTCAAACTCAGTTTCAACTAGGAGTTTTGGCTCATCTAGTAGCTAGACGGCAGAATATCCCTCACGTAACAACCATACATACACTTTATACTGAACTAATCAATGATTATCCAATGATGATCATTACTGGAATTACGGCTATAACTGTTGCGATGCCGATAGTCCTTGGTATTAAGCCCATCTTACCTGAAATCTCAGCAGAAAAGCTTCGAAACTTAAGCAAAGATAGTCTTAAAGAAATGATATCTCGCCAGGGTTGGCGCTTAACGGCGGCTTTTGCAAATAAATGCGATGCCTGTATATCACCGTCAAAGCATTTAGAACGTATATTAATTGAAGAAGGTGGTTTGAATGCGCCTTGCTATAATTTCCCAAACAGTATTGATACTAAAAAATATCGCTCGGCGCGCGCGGAAGATTCTCCTATTGAAAAGAAGCCTGGTGAGAAGTTTATTATTTGTGTAGCACGTTTGAGTCCTGAAAAACGCCAGATCACGCTAGTTGATTCAATGGCTCATGTTAGCGATAAAAACATTAAATTAGTCTTAGCTGGTGGCGGTCCTTTTGAAAAGGAGCTACGAGCAAGGATTTCTGAACTTAATTTAGAAAATCGAGTGATTCTTACAGGAATGCAATCAAGCGATAAAGTAGCCTCTCTTCTTAAGCAAGCCGATGTTTTTGCTCTTGCTTCCTACCATTTTGATAATCAACCAATGACCTTCCTAGAGGCTTCGGCTGCAGGATTGCCAATAGTCTACTGTGATGAACAAATGACTGAAGGACTCAGGAAATCTAATTCTATTTTGACTGATGGAATTGAAGGAAAAGACTTTGCTAAGGTATTCAATGATTTACTTTCTAACAAGGAGCGTCTGGCAAAAATGTCTCGTGCTGCCCTTAGAGTAGCTAAATCTTTCGATTCATTGACTATGGCTAAAAAGCTACTAGAACTTTATAGCAGTTTGATCGAAACTCGGAAAAATCTAGAATCATAAATTAGTGTATTGTATTTTTTATTACGCTTGTGTTAAAATCTTCTTAATAATTAATATAGTTAACGCAGGGAGTGTGGCCAAGTGAAGGAAAGTCTTTTAAAAACTAGTAAGGATTTTATATCTTTTTTACATAAAAAGAGACTTGTGCTGACTATTTGCGCTATTATAACTCTAGTTTTTGGTTTGCTAAATATATTTGTTTTCTCTAATCATAGTGAGGCGCTAGATTCTGATGCTTTCATAACAACCTGGAAGGTCTCTGGCGATTCAGATGGCAGAACTGTAAAAATACCAGTTTATAAATCATCTCTTGCGAATATGATTGGCTATGCTACCTACAACTATACGATTGACTGGGGAGACGGTTCACCAATTGAGGCTCAATCTAGTTATGTATCACCTTCTCATACCTATGCTAATGACGGAGAGTATGAAATTAAGATTGAGGGTGATTTTCCAGGAATGACATTTGGCATACACCCTCTACATGGTAATAGTAGTATATATGCATCAAGCGCGTTCGCCGATAACAACGATACCGCAGTTCAATCTATGGCAAAAAAGATACGTTCTATAAAACAATGGGGTAAGATAAAATGGCGAAGTATGTATAGTATGTTCCATCATGCTGAAAATATGGTAGGTGAATATACAGACTCACCAGACACTTCTAAGGTAAAATCTATGGAGCGTATGTTCCATGGCGCTAAAAAATTTAATTCACCTCTTAATATTGACACTCGAAGCGTAATAAGTATGAATGGTATGCTTAGAGCTGCTGAATCCTTTAATCAGCCACTCAATTTTGACACCCAAAATGTAACAGATATGGATGCTATGTTTGAATGGGCTGAATCCTTTAATTCACCTATAAACTTTAGTGATACATCTAAGGTTTCTAGTATGAGGCAGATGTTTACTAGTGCTACCTCCTTTAATCAGCCACTCAATTTTGACACCCAAAATGTAGAAAGCATGCACATGATGTTTGGTAGTGCTACCTCTTTTAATCAGCCAGTTAATTTTAATACTTCAAATGTAAGAGACATGTATAGTATGTTCGGTGGCGCTACCTCCTTCAATCAGCCGATTAACTTTAACACTCCAAAATTATATAATGTAGCAAATATGTTTGCTGGTGCTACCTCCTTCAATCAGCCGATTAATTTTAATACATCATCACTACAGTATATAGCTGAGATGTTTAAAAATGCTACATCATTTAATTCCCCTGTTAATATTAGTGATACGTCTAGAGTAAATTACTTTAGTAGTATGTTTGAAGGCGCTACCTCCTTTAATCAGCCGATTAATTTTAATACATCAAATGCGACAAATTTTGGTAATATGTTTAAAAATGCTACCTCCTTTAATCAAGATATATCTAACCTAGATTTTTCTGTCGCTCTAAAAAGAGGACAATATGATGATGGAATGGGAGACTTCGCTAGCAACTCGGGCTTAAGTATAAAGAACTATGATAAAATTCTAAAAAACTGGCATGATGCAGTAAAGAATGATCCTAGTATTACTTTTCATCATAAACCCTCCTCTGCAGGTCTCAAATACTGCGCCGCCACCGCCGAACACGACTTCTTGGTCGGATTAGGTTGGACTTTCAATGACACCCGCGACTGTGGTATTGCCCCGCAAGATATCAACCTATCATCAAACACTATCGATGAAAACACTCCGCCAAACACTAAAGTTGCCGATATCGCTATGCCATCTGATCCTAATGACACTCCTGGAGATACCAATACAGCTTCTTTAACTTGTGCTACTCCAGGTGCAGATGATAATGCATTTACCATTACAAATAACAAACTTTACCTTAAAAACCCAGCAGATTATGAAGCTAAAAATAGCTATAGTATCTGTATTCGTGCCACTGATGAATATGGCAACTTCTTAGATAAAAACTTTACTATAAATATCAATAACAATAATGAACTACCAGTAGTTACATCTACACCAATAACTACAGCTACTCAAGGATTACCATATTCTTACACTATTACAGCTAGTGATCCAGAAAATGCTCCGCTAACATTTACAGCATCCCCATCAAACCCTAGCTGGCTACATTTTAACCCATCTACTCATGTAGTTTCTGGTACTCCAGGTCAAGCCGATGCTGGCAGAACCTTCCAAGTATCGTTTACTATATCTGATGGAACAAATACAATTGAGCATAAATATAATATTACAGTTAGTGGCAATGGTAATAACCAAGGTGGAAATAACAACCAAGGCGGTGGTAACAATGGTGGTCATAACGGCAACCAGGGCGGCGGAAATTCTGGCTCAGCTGGCGGGCGCGGCGGTAGTAATGTAGTTAATAACTATACTCATTACCACACTCATATCACTAACCAAAACACAAGAAATAGTTCTAATGGATCAGGTGGCGGTAGCGTAACCGACAGTAATCCAGCTAGATCAGATAGTAATAATGGCAGTAATGTAAATGATTCCAACTCTGACAGTTCATCAAACAAAGATAGTAATAAAAGCTTAAAAGATAAAACTATTTCATCTTCATCCCACCGCGGCAATAACTCAAGTAACTGCCAATGCCCAGTCGCAGGCTCATCTAAAAAAGAAAAGAGATCCTTCTTCGATATGACTATTGGCGAACTGTGGTGGTTCTGGATATTAATAATCCTTATCTTGATCGGTATAATAGCTTATCTAGTGCTTAGGAATAGGGATAGGGAAAATGAATTCAAAGAAAAAAGAGTCGGTTTTTAAAGTCTCGACTCAGGACTTATTAGTAGTTGCTCCAATCTTATAAGTTGTTACTGACGTAGTTATCGGTGTTTAAGATGTTAGGGGTTAAAACTCTATAGAACGCCACCTCCTGCAATTGTTTTACAAACAATTCCCTTGATTTGGAAGAAAAGCATAAACTGAATTTGAGTATATTTTCGGTTTTGCTTTACTTCTTGGAGATGAAGGTTGGCTTTATTGCTTGCCTTTTGAATCTTCTTAATACGATTCCTGACTTTTTTGATTTTATGCCCCAAAGCAATTGCATCACGACATTTATTGTCTTTTATTCGGCAAATGGACTTTGTTAGTTGGGCAATTTCTCGCGTTGCAGTCTTTTTGGCTTTTTCATCCCTTTTATTGATCCTCTGATATTTGCTCATGGCGGACTTCTCTTCCTGGGATACGCTATTCAATGATTCATCTAACTGGTTTAGTTTATTTTGCACTATTTCTAGTAAGATGATATGAAGAGTTAGTTTTGTCAACTCATCATTATTTTCCACGGTAATCACCTCTTTTTAAAGGAGCTATGCTGCAACGGATTTGTTACAACTTTTATATTATATAATATTAAATATATTTAATCAAATAAGTAATATACTATATATAAAATTAGTGAT
>ERZ772874.158-NODE-158-length-35142-cov-6.105082_pt1 | contig 35142 bp, 27 predicted proteins | sample MGYA00580586_ERZ772874 | MGnify/ENA primary metagenome ERZ772874 (study PRJEB29015, sample SAMEA2737952) | human oral metagenome | biome: human oral; feature: human-associated habitat; material: dental | place: China | collected 2154 ... | reverse complement strand
GAACTTGCTGGATGTATTCAGGTTTCTGCGCGATATCAGCAAACCAAAGGGGTGGCGGGGCGCGCGATGGGGCCGAAGTCCTTCTGGATGGCGGCCAGGGTGCTGTTCACGTCGAACTGGCCGGTGATGATCAGGACGGCGTTGTCGGGCCGGTAGTAGCGCTGGTAGAAGGTCTGCAGGTTGTCGGGGTGGACGGCATCCACGTCGGACAGGGCGCCGATGACGGAGCGGGCGTAGGGGTGGAAGCCGTAGGCGGTGGCCATCAGCTGCTGGTAGAGGACGGAGGCGGGGCGGTTCTCGCCGGCTTCCATTTCGTTGATGACGACGGGGCGCTCGCTCTTGAGCTTGCCGGCGTCGATCTGGATGTTGTGCATGGTGTCGGCCAGCCAGCCGAGCATCCAGTCACGGGTTTTGTCGCTGGCGTTGAACTGGCCGAAGTAGTTGGTGCGGTCGTACCAGGTGGTGCCGTTCCATTCGATGCCGAGGCGGGTGAGTTCCTTTTTGGGGTTGGGAATGGCTTTGGTGCCCTTGAACAGCATGTGTTCGAGCAGGTGGGCCATGCCGGCCTCTCCGGGGCCTTCGTGGCGGGAACCCACCTTGTAGACCAGGTTGACGGTCATGGTGGGTTTGGATTCGTCCGGCCCCAGCAGGACGGTGAGGCCGTTGGCGAGCTGGTACTGGCTGATGCCATTGATGGACTGACCGACCTGGACGATGCCGGGGATGGCGGTGGGTCTGGTGGCTTCCCGGGTGCCGGTGGCGGCGCTGGGGGCGGCTGTTTGGGGCTGTGTGGCTGTGGCCTTGTTGTCAGTGGTCTGGGCGCCGTTTGTTGCCCTGGTGCTTTGGGTGCTGTCTGCGGCTTTGGTGCTGTCTGCAGCGGGCGTGAGGCTGTCGGTTGCGGCGCCGTTGGTTGCGGCGTTTTCACGGGCGTCGGCCCAGGGGGTGGCAAGGATCACGCCGGCGCCCAGGGCCAGGGTGAAGAGTGCCAGACGTACGTCGCGCAGCAGGTGACGCTGCCGGGCGCAGGCTATACGGGCGGGGGACTGGGATGGGCGCAGGCGCATGCGGGAGGCTCCAGGTGATGAGGGGATGACAGTGTCAGGGGAGTTTACAGGGGTTGCCGTCGGGAAGCGGGCAGGGGTTGTCCCCGAGCCAACGCAATTACAGAAGGTTGGGCGGAATGAATCGCCACTGGCCGGGGGCGAGATCCAGCGTATGAAGGTCGAGGCGGCCGATGGCAGTGCGGATCAGACGCAGGCAGGGGTAGCCGGCTCTGGCGGTCATGCGGCGGACCTGGCGGTTTTTGCCTTCGTGGATGCGCAGTTCCAGCCAGAAGTCGGGGACGCTTTTGCGTACGCGGATGGGTGGTGTGCGGGGCCAGAGTGAGGCTGTTTCTTCCGGGGCCAGCAGCCGGACCTGTGCCGGCCGGGTGATGAAGTCGCCCAGGTCCATGGGCTGGCGCAGCAGGGCGAGCCTGTCGTCGCCGGGGCTGCCTTCGACCTGTGCCCAGTAGGTCTTCTGCTTGCCGTGACGGGGTTCGGCGATGCGTGCCTGCAGGCGGCCGTCGCTGGTGAGCAGCAGCAGGCCCTCGCTGTCGGTGTCGAGCCGGCCGGCGGGGTAGTAGCCGGGGGCGTCGATGTAGTCCTTCAGGCTGGTGTGGGTTTCGTGCGGGCTGAACTGGCTGATGACGCCGCAGGGCTTGTTGAAGGCGATGAGGGCAGTAGGGGTATCCGGCATGAAGGGGTGTGGTTTTTCTGCGTCGTTTGCTTGACGCGGACTGGGGGCTGCGTTGCTTCCGGAAGGGATGTCTGTCTTGCAGTATGGCGCAGGCGCTGGCCGAAAGGGTGAATTCCAGATAAATCCCTGCGAACCGTTTTTATTCAATGCGTGTTTGAACGGGTAAGTCTGCGGTGCCAATAAAAAGAATAATTCCCATATGCATCAATGACTTCTGTCACTTGCAAGCGCTTGATTTTGGTCAAGCCTGCTGTCTTGCCCCCCTGCAACAATTCGGACAGACAGCGCAGGGCTGCCTACCGTTAAGGACATTTTTTTTATGAAACAGTACAAACGACTCTGGGTGATCCTGGCGATCATCATGATCGGTTCGTTTACGCTGCTCGGGTATTTCGGGAAGGAGGTTTACAACGAACGTCCGCCCATCCCGACCGCGTTCGTGGACCAGCATGGCAAGGTCATCTATTCAGAAGCCGATATCTACGCCGGCCAGTCGGCCTGGCAGGGCATCGGCGGCATGTCGGTGGGTTCTGTCTGGGGCCACGGTGCATATCAGGCGCCGGACTGGACGGCCGACTGGATCCACCGCGAGGTGCTGGGCTGGCTTGACCAGCAGGCACAGCGTCAGTTCGGCAAGCCCTATGCCGAGCTGGCCGAGCGTGACAAGGCTACGCTGAACTACGACTCGAAGGTCGCGTTCCGCACCAATACCTACAACCCGGAAAACGGCCAGGTCACGCTGTCGGACGACCGCATCCGTTCCATCCAGGCCGTGGCCGCGTACTACGACAAGCTGTTCGGCGACGATCCGTCGATGCACACGCTGCGCGAGAAGTACGCCATGAAGGAAAACACGCTGGCCGACCCGGAAGCACGTCGCCAGATGAACGCCTTCTACTTCTGGTCCGCCTGGGCTGCCAGCACCAACCGTCCTGGCACGGATGTCACCTACACCAACAACTGGCCGCACGAGCCGCTGATCGGCAACGAACCGACGCCTGAAAACGTCATCTGGTCGATTGCCTCGGTGGTGATGCTTATCTTCGGCGTGGGCTTCATCATCTGGGTGTGGGCGTTCTTCACCCACCAGCAGCACATCGAGGTGGAGGCGCCTGCCGCCGACCCGCTGTCGCTGGTCAAGCTGACGCCGTCGCAGAAGTCGCTGGGCAAGTACCTGCTGGTGGTGGCTGCGCTCTTCCTGGTGCAGGCCCTGCTGGGTGGCGCCACGGCGCACTACACGGTGGAGGGCCAGGAGTTCTATGGCATTCCGCTGGCTGACTGGCTGCCGTACAGCCTCACCCGTACCTGGCACATCCAGGCTTCCATCTTCTGGATTGCCACGGGCTTCCTGGCTGCTGGCCTCTTCCTGGTACCGATCATCAACGGTGGGAAGGATCCGAAGTTCCAGAAGCTGGGCGTGGACGTGCTGTTCTGGGCACTGATTGCCGTGGTGCTCTGCTCGTTTGCCGGCCAGTTCATTGCGGTGAAGGGCTGGATGGCGTCGAGCCTGAACTGGTGGTTCGGTCACCAGGGCTACGAGTTCGTGGAAATCGGCCGTGTCTGGCAGATCGCGCTGTTCATCGGCCTGGTGCTGTGGCTCTACCTGATGCTGCGCGGCATCTGGGCTGCCCTGCGTGCCCCCGGTGACAAGAGCCTGCTGATCCTGTTCACGATGGGCGCGGCTGCCATCGGCATCTTCTATGCCCCGGCGCTGGTCTACGGTGAGCACACGCACATCTCCATCATGGAATACTGGCGCTGGTGGGTGGTGCACCTGTGGGTGGAAGGCTTCTTCGAAGTGTTTGCCACCTGCTCGGTCGGCTTCATCTTCTACAACCTGGGCGTGGTCAGCAAGCACACCGCCACGACGGCCTCGCTGCTCGCCGCCATGATGTTCATGATCGGCGGTATTCCGGGTACGTTCCACCACCTGTACTTCTCGGGTACCACCACCCCGATCACGGCCATCGGCGCGATGTTCTCCGCCCTGGAAGTGGTGCCGCTGGTGCTGCTGGGCTATGACGCCTTCGAGAACTGGACGGTGCAGCACAAGGCCATCTGGATGAAACCGATGCGCTGGCCGCTGATGTTCTTCATCGCCGTGTCGTTCTGGAACATGCTGGGTGCTGGTGTGTTCGGCTTCCTGATCAATCCGCCGATCTCGCTGTACTACCTGCAGGGCCTGAACACCACGCCGAACCATGGTCACGCTGCGCTGTTCGGTGTGTATGGCTTCCTGGCGCTGGGCTTCTCGCTGATGGTGCTGCGCTACATCCGCCCGACCCTGAAGCTGAACAACCGGCTGATGGGCATCTCCTTCGTGGCGCTGAACCTCGGTCTGGCACTGATGCTGTTCACCAGCCTGCTGCCGGTCGGCATCATCCAGGCCAACGCCTCCATCAGCGTGGGTCTGTGGTGGGCACGTAGCGCCGAGTTCGTGGAGCAGACCCCCATCATCCACACCCTGCGCTGGGTGCGTACCATCGGTGACGTGATCTTCATCTGTGGTGCAGCCGCCTACGGTCTGCAGATGGTGCTGGGCCTGATGCACAAGGAAACCGGCGCCGAAGTGGAAAAAGCTTGATTCACCAGGCTTCACTCAGGCGGATGAACCGGGGCTAGTCCCCGGTTCCCTCCCCGAGGGCCAGGCGAAGGATGCAGAACATCGCATCCACCGCCTGGCCCTTTTTCTTTTCCGGCGCCTTGTCTGCAGCCCCAGGGCCAAGCCATGGGAGCGGGGGGACCTGCCGCCATCGCCCCGCCAACCACGATCGCCCCGCCTGCTACGACAGGGACCGCAGCGCCCGGCGAACAATGCGCTGCGTGTTGCCGTCCTCCGGCCGCTCGACCTGCCAGCGCCCGCACACCTCGCGCACCCAGTCGGGCTGGTCCTTGGCCGCATCGTTCAGCCAGTTGGCCACGGAATCCTGCACATAGGCGGCCGGGTCCGCGCGCAGCGGCTCCAGGATGGGCAACCCCTTTTCCGGCTGGCGCTTGAGCGCCGCAATGTGCCCTGCCCAGACACCCCGAGGCCGCAGTGCCTCACTGGCAAAGCGCCGGACCCGTTCCGACGCATCTCCCGTCCACCCCGCCAGCAGTGCGATACTGGCATCCAGCTCGGCCACCAGATACGGCCGGACAGCTATCCAGGCCCATTCGCGCACCCCGAAGTGCGGGTCATCGGCCAGCGGACGGACCAGCGCCAGACGGGCCGCCACATCCAGGTCGTCCCGCGCGCCCACCAGGAAACACCCCCAGCCGCGCACCGTATCGGAGGGATGATCCTGCAGCCGCGCCAGTCCCTCAGCCCCCCAGACCTTCCACAGCAGCTGCCCCGCCAGCCCCATCCGTTTCAGGATGCCCTCGTCTTTCGCCGCCTGCATCCGATTCACGATATCTTCGGACAACTCCGGGAAAACGGAAGGCATCAGCACACCAAAATCCACGGCCAGACACTCTGCCAGCGTGGCCGCCTCGATCCGGCCTGCATTCAGCTCGGCCAGCCGGGCCGCGTCGATAGCGGTGCCACGCGGCTTCGGTGCTGCAGACTTTGATGCGCCTGACTTTGGCGCCGCCGCTTTCGTTCGCTTCACTCCGGTGGAAACCGCCTTCTCACTGCTCCCTTTTCGGGCACCCGTCTTCGTGGCCATCGCGTCTCCTGCAAAGCTCGTTCATCATTCACGCGATCTTCGCACGCCTGCGCGCCCCTTTCCCATGTCCGCGCCCAGCCCCCTCATCGTCTTCAACAAACCCTGCGGCGTCATCTGCCAGTTCAGCCCGCACGAGACCCATCCCAGCCTCAAGGACCACATCGACGCCCCGGGTTTCTATCCCGCCGGCCGACTGGACACCGACAGCGAGGGCCTGTTGCTGCTGACCAATGACGGCAGGTTGCAGGCGCGCATTGCCGAACCCCGCCACGGCAAGGAGAAGACCTACTGGGCCCAGGTGGAAGGCGCGCCTGACGATCACAAGCTGGCCCTGCTGCGCCGCCCGATGGACCTGGGCGACTTCATCACGCAGCCCGCCCGGACACGCCTGCTGGCCGCCGACGAGACCGCACAGCTCTGGCCGCGCCAGCCCCCGATACGCGTGCGCAAGACCGTGCCCGACTTCTGGCTGGAGATCCGCATCCAGGAAGGCAAGAACCGCCAGGTGCGCCGCATGACGGCCAAGGCCGGCTACCCCTGCCTGCGGCTCGTCCGCATCGCGGTGGGCGCCCTGAATCTGTGGGACCTCGGCCTGGCACCAGGTGAATGGCGCTTCGTCTCTCCGGCCACGCTGAACCGTCGCTGAACCGTCTGCCCCTGCCCCCTGCCCCCTGCCCTCGAGCACCTGAGCGCCTGACGACCACCTGACCGTCACCGTCGGCACGCCTGAAAGACACCGCAGATCCGCCCCCTCATCCCTCGGCCGACAGCCCCTCCAAACGCCCTGTCCACCGCTCGTCCGGCCAGGCGTTACCTCTGGAAGGTGTGGCGTGCCTGCCCGCAACATCCCGTGCCGACACGACACACACCACGACACCGCCCGTTAAGATTCGGATGCCCGTCTTCCATGGAGCCTTCCTGATGCATTTGCGCCCCGCTTCGCCCAAGCAAGCCCCCCTGCCACACGCCCCTGCAGTCAACAAAGCCACTGCCAGCCCTGCAGCCTCGGCCCATGCCAGCCTTCGCAGCCCGCAGGGCGGTCCGGCCTGCCGCCAGCAGCGCCGCCTGCTGCGTGACGTGCGACTGGCGTTGCTTATGCTGGGTCTGGGCGTTGCCACGGCCTTGGTCGTCCCCCATGTCCAGGCCAAGGAAGCCCCCATCCCCTCCGCCGCCGTGGCCACGGTCGAAGCCACCACGCCCACGAACATCCCCGGCGTCGTGCAGGTGGGCCAGCCCATCAACGGCGTCACCCAGTACCAGCTCTCCAACGGCCTGACCGTGCTGCTGGGTCCGGACGAATCCAAGCCCACCATGACCGTCAATCTGGTCTACAAGGTGGGATCGCGCCACGAAGGGCCGGGCGAAGCCGGCATGGCGCACCTGCTGGAGCACATGCTCTTCAAGGGTACCGAGAAGATTCCCGATCCCAAGAAGGAGCTGACCCGGCGCGGCATCGACTGGAACGGCACCACCTGGTATGACCGCACCAACTACTTCGGCCAGTTCAACGCCAGCGACGCCACGCGCGACTGGATGCTGTCCTGGCTGGCCGACACGATGCAGAACATCCGCATCGATGCCGGCAAGCTCAAGAGCGAGCGCCCGGTCGTCATCAACGAGATGGAATCCAACGAGAACCGGCCCGGCACGGTGCTCTACCACCAGCTCATGGCCACCGCCTACGGCTTCCATCCCTACAGCCGCTCCGTCATCGGCGCGCTCTCTGACCTTGACGCCGTCGCGCCCGACAACCTGCAGAACTTCTACGCTCGCTACTACCGCCCCGACAACGCGGTGCTGATCATCACCGGCCAGTTCGATGTGAACGGCACGCTGGCCGCCGTGCAGAAGGCATTCGGCAGCATCCCACGCCCGAAGGTGCCCATCGTCCAGCCCTACACCCTGGACCCTGCCCAGCAGGGCGAGCGCGAAGTGGTGGTGCGCCGCACCGGAGGCGTGCCGCTGCTGCTTGCCGGCTACCACACGCCAGCCGGTGCAGCACGTGACACCGTGGCCCTGTCCCTGCTGGCCGAGATGCTCACGCGAGAACCCGACGGCCCGCTCTACCAGCAGCTGGTCAAGCCCGGCTACGCCGTGAACGTGGGCGCCTCCTCGTCCGACCTGTACGACCCGGGCATGCTGCTGTTCAGCGCCACGCTGGCCTCGGAAGACAAGCGGCAGATCGTCTGGGACACCCTGCGCAAGGTGGTCGAAGGCGAACTGCCGCTGTCGCAGGAGGCCCTGAACCGCACCAAGCAGGACGTGAAGAACAGCATGCAGCGCCTGGCCGAAGACCCCGAGGCCCTGGCCATGGCGCTGACCGAAGCCGTGGCCCAGGGAGACTGGCGCCTGCCCTTCGCCCAGGCCGACTGGGCCCAGGCCATGACGCTGGACGAGATCCGTGCAGCCGGCCGCCGCTGGCTGGTGCGCGACAACCGCACGCTGGCCTGGTACCTGCCCACGGCCCAGCCGGTCCGTGCCCCCAACCCGTCGCGCCCCGACATCGCTGCCCTGCTGAAGGACCACCAATGGCAGCAGGCCGAGGCCTTCACGGCCGACGTGGCGCTCACCCCCGCCAGCATCACCGAACGCACCCAGATCGGCCAGCTGCCCAATGGCATCCGCTATGCCATCCTGCCGCGCAAGGTGAAGGGCGATCGCGTGAGCCTGTCGCTGAACCTGCAATGGGGCAACCTGCAGAACCTCTCGGGCCGCTGGCGTGAAGCCGACCTGCTGGACACCATGATGCTCTCCGGCACGAAACAGCTGCCGCGCCAGGCCTTCGAGGACCGCCTGCGCGCACTGGATGCTCGCCTGAGCATCGACGCCAACGCCAGCGGCGCCAAGGTATCGCTGAGCGTCCCGGCCAGGAACCTGTCGGAAGCACTGACCCTGGCCGCGAGCGCGCTGCGCGAGCCCGTGTTTCCCAAGGACGTGTTCCAGGAGCGGCGCGACCAGGTGCTCACCGGCATCGAAGCCCAGCGCCATCAGCCGGAAGCACTGGCCGCCGAAGCCATGGCGGTCCGCGGCCATGCCTACCCGACTGACGACCCCCGCCACTACCGCACGATGGACGAGGTCGTCACCGACCTGAAGGCCCAGACCCCCGAACGGCTGATGAAGTTCTGGCAGGACTTCGCCGGCGCCTCCCACGGCCAGTTCTCGGTCGTGGGCAACGTCGACCCCGAGGCCCTGAAGGCCGAGCTGCAGAAGCTCCTGGGCGACTGGAAGAGCCCGCAGGCCTATGCCCGGATCCGCATGGACTACCACGGCCTGCCCGCCGCCACCGAAATGGTGGAAGTGCCCGACAAGGCCAACGCCGTGCTGCTGCAGGCCCGCAACATCCCCATCTCGGAAGAGCACCCCGACTACACGGCGCTGTCCATGGCCGTGCGCCTGCTGGGCGGCTCGGCCGATGCACGCCTCTTCCACCGCCTGCGCGAGAAGGAGAGCATCAGCTACGGCGCCTACGCCTCGCTGTCAGCCAGCCGTGACGTGGACAACGCCATGATCGACATCCGCGCCATCCTGGCGCCGGCCAACATCGACCGGCTGCAGAAGGCGCTGCAGGAAGAGATCGAGCGCGTGCACGCCGACGGCTTCTCCCAGGCCGAGCTGGATGAGGCCCGCAACGCCCTGATGGACCAGCGTCGCCAGTACCTGGCCAGCGAGGCCAACGTGACCAGCCTGTTGTCCAGCAACCTGTTCTGGAACACCGACATGGGCCGCTGGACCCGCCGCGACGAGCAGATCCGCGCGCTCACGCTGGAGCAGGTCAACGCCGCCTTCCGCAAGTGGATCGATCCGAAGAAGGCCCTGACCGTGGGGGCCGGCAGCTTCTCGGCCGCCCGGGCAAAGAGTACGGAAAAAGTCCAGAAGTGACGGGAACGACCGTCGGCCCACAAAACCGGCGGTCTCCCTTACCATAAAAGACTTTCGAAACAATTCCGACGCCCGGCGCACGGCCGGGTCAACGGAAGCTCCTCCCGGCTGACCGACCCATGCTGCGCTCGATCTGGTCCATTTCATCCCTGCTGATCGGCATGGGCCTTCTACTGGTCGGCTCGGGCCTGCTGGGGATGGTGATCGGCCTGCGTGGCGTCTACGAAGGCTTCAGCAACCTCATGATCGGCCTGATCATGTCAGGCTACTACGTCGGCTACATCGCTGGCGCCTGGATCTGTCCGACCCTGATCCGCCGCGTGGGCCACGTGCGCTGCTTCGCCAGCTTCGCCGCCCTGTCCGCCGCCCTCACGCTGGCCTTCGGCATGGTGGTCGATCCCTGGATCTGGCTGGTGCTGCGCGTCTTCAACGGCCTGGCGCTGATGGGCATCTACATGGTCATCGAGAGCTGGCTCAACGAACGCAGCCAGGCCACACCCGGCAGCCAGGCCAGCATCTTCGCCGTCTACATGGTCGTCAACCTGGCCACCGTCGCCGTCGGCCAGTACTTCGTCACCTTCTACGGCGCCACGGCCATCGAGTCGTTCATCATCGCGGCCATCCTGTTCTGCATGGGGCTGCTGCCCATCGCCCTCACCCCCGTGCCGCAACCCCTGCCCATCGCCACCCCCAGCCTCTCGCTGGGCACCCTGGCGCGGCGCACCCCCTCTGGCGTGGCCGGCGCCCTGTGCTCCGGCTTGGTGCTGGGCGCCTTCTGGGCCCTCACCGCCATCTACGGCCGGGCGCTGAACTTCTCCGACATCGACATCGCCAACTTCACCGCAGTCGCCATCCTGGGGGGCGCCCTCACCCAGTGGCCCATCGGCTGGATGTCCGACCACTGCCGTGACCGCCGCGAAATGCTCATCGCCGTCGCTGCCGGCGCCACCCTCGCCCTGGTCGCCCTCAGCGTGGTGGACTCGGTGCTCGATGGCGGGGCGGAGCCCAACGACTACATCGCGCTCTCCTTCGTGCTGGGCATCTTCATGTTCTCCATCTACGGCATGGCCGTGGCCCAGACCCATGACCGCTTCCCCGCCAACGAGGCGCTGGAAGCCACCCGGGGCCTCCTGCTGCTGCACGGCGTCGGTGCTGCCATCGGCCCCCTGCTCAGCGGCCTGGCCATGCAGTACCTGGGCACCCGGGGCTTCCCGCAGAGCATGGGCGTCTTCACCGTCCTGCTCGTGATCTTCGTCTGGTGGCGCGTCCGCCACGACGACCCCGTGCCCATGGAAGAGCGCAGCCCCTTCCACGTCGCCTCCGATCAGGTCTCGCCCGTGGGCGTGGAGATGGACCCCCGCGCCGACAGCCCCCTGAGCGAGTCCCCGCCCCCGGATGACGGCAGCAGCACCGAAACCCTCTCGCCCGAGGAAGCCGCCACCGCCGCCGCCGAAGCCGTGGCTGTGGCCCAGAACGTCGCCAGCGAAGCCGCCGAAGCCGAGCTCCGCCAGCAGGAAGAAGCCGCCCAGAAAGCCGCTCAGCAGGCGGCGGCCAGCGGTACATCGTCCACTGACAGCAGTACCGATTCGACCTCAGCCGGCGCCCAGTCCCCGAAGAAACCCGAAACCCGCTGGGACAGGATCCGCCACTTCATCCGACGGCACGTCACCCAGGGCAACAACGACTCGATGGATTGATGCCGCTGCGCCAAGGCGAAGCAGCGGGGTTTCCGTGGTTTCAGTGCCTTCGCTGCACGGGGCGCCGTGGGGGCAATCCCTGTGGCTTTACGGGCGCAAACCGGCATGGGCAGTTCACGCCCCACAATGCTGGCGCCCGAAGGCGCCCCAGGGACAGCCCCCGCGTCACCCTTCCTTCCACACGGCTGGTCGCTCTGTCCTTCACCACGCCCCCAGAGCACAACGCAGCCCCACGCTCCCCAAGGCCACTGAGCTGCTCCTGCCTCGAGCCCCTCGGGCACCAGCTCACTCACCCAGAGCCGTAACCCGCCCCCCACCATGAAAGGCCGGCGTGCGGGTGCCCCCTGAGGCGCCTTCGGGCGCCAGCACCCCACGCGGCAAGACACAACATCCCCCAGCGCCCGTAAAGCCACAGGGGGTACCCGTGCGGCGGCCTCCCACACCGAAGCCGAGCCCCAGGCGCCCCTCAGTAAAACGCCCCGACACAAAGACAGGACGCCCCCCCTTCAGGGTTATCCCCCTGCCCCCGCTTGATATATCCTTGACCACCCTCAGCCACACAACCATCTCCCCCATGAAGCACTTCCGCCCCACCGCCCTTCTGGCCGCCCTGGCCCTCTCCGGCCTGATGGCCACCGCCGCCCAGGCCGCCGACACCCTGCGCATTGCGCTGCCCGGCCCCACCACCGGCCCCGTCGCCCAGTACGGCAGCATGGTCCGTGAAGGCGCCTTCACCGCCATCGAGCAGATCAACGCCGCCGGTGGCGTCAATGGCCAGCAGCTGGAAGGGGTCGTCATCGACGACGCCTGCGAACCCAAGCAGGGCCCCATCGCCGCCAACCGCGCCATCAACGAAGACATCCACTTCGTGGTGGGTCATGTCTGCTCGGGTGCCACCATTGCCGCAGCCGCCATCTACGATGAAGAAGGCGTGCTGATGATCACCCCGTCGGCCACCGCGCCCGCACTCACCGACGGCAAGAACTACGAATACATCTTCCGCGTCACCGGCCGTGACGACCAGCAGGGCCCTGCCGCTGCCCAGTACATCCTGGACGTGGCCAAGCCCAAGAAGGTTGCCATCCTGCACGACAAGCAGTCCTACGGTCAGGGCATTGCCAACGCCGTGCGCGTCACGCTGGAAAAGGCCGGCCTCAAGCCCGTGCTCTTCGAGGGCATCAATGCGGGTGATGCCGACTACTCCGCCATCATCACCAAGCTGCGCAGCCAGGGTGTGGACTTCGTCTACTACGGCGGCTACCACCCCGAGATGGGCCTGCTGCTGCGTCAGGCGGCCGAACAGGGCGTGAAGGCCAAGTTCATGGGCCCCGAAGGTGCCGGCAATCCCGACATCAACGCCATTGCCGGCGATGCCGTGGAAGGCATGCTGCTGACGCTGCCCAAGGACTTCTCCACCGATCCGGCCAATGCCGCCATCGTGAAGGCCTTCCAGGCCAAGAAGCGTGACGCCAGCGGCGCCTTCCAGCTTTCGGCCTACGCCGCCGTGCAGGCCATCGTCGACGGCATCAAGGCCACCGGCAGCGATGACCCCGAACAAGTGGCCAAATGGCTGCACGCCAACACCGTCAAGACCCCGGTGGGCGAGCTGAAATGGACCCAGCAGGGCGACCTGGAAAGCTACCCCTACGTGGTCTACACCTGGCACAAGGACGGCAGCAAGACGCTGGCCAAGTAAACCAGGCAGGGCATGACGCCAGCGCCCCGGCCAGCACGGCCGGGGCTTTTTTCATGGCGACATGACAGGCGCTGCCGATGCCAAATTTCGGCAGCCCCCGCGTCAGCGACGACCTGTCGATGCTTCCCTCATTGCTCAGGCCTCCCCCCTTCAGACCCTGAGCACACATCGCCTATCGCTTGCCCCTGCCGGCAGATCCCCCTGTCGCCCTGACTGACAGCATGGGCGCGATGGCGCCCGCCCCCTTCCCGGCTTATCATTACAGGTTCGTTTCGGGCCAGACGCCCGGAATGTGTCCTGCCGCCATGCCCACAAGGCGCCCGTGCGGCATGAACCCTCCTCCGGTCACCCCCTGCCGGCGGGGTACCGCGTCCGCCATCCCCGGACGAAGGTCCCGACCTTCACGGAAGGATCGGACAGGTCCTCACGGAGCCTGCCCGCGCCTCCCCCTCCAGACCCGAACAGGACGCCCGCCTGTCGCGCCCGCTGCCATTCGCCCTTCGGCCGGCAGGGTCGTGCCTGCGCCCGGTGCCGTCGTCGCTTCCATGTCCGAATACTTACCGCAGATCGTCCAGCAGACCTTCAACGGGCTTTCGCTCGGAGCCATCTACGCCCTGATCGCCATCGGCTACACCATGGTGTACGGCATCATCGGCATGATCAACTTCGCCCACGGCGAGATCTACATGATCGGCGCCTACGTGGGCCTGGTCACGCTCACCGCCCTGGGCACCCAGGGCAGCGTGCCGCTGCCGCTCGCCATCGGCCTGATGCTGGCCATGGCCATGATCGTCACCGCCCTGTATGGCTACAGCGTCGAGCGCATCGCCTACCGTCCGGTGCGCGGCGGCCCCCGCCTCGTGGCGCTCATTTCCGCCATCGGCATGTCCATCTTCCTGCAGAACTGGGTGGCGCTGGGCCAGGGCTCGCGCGACATGGCGGTGCCCTCGCTCATTTCCGGCGGCATCGACATCCCGTTCGGCGACTTCGACGTGACCTTCTCCTGGTCGCGGATCCTGATCATCGTCGTGACCGTGGTGCTGATGGTGGGGCTGTCGCTCTACATCCGCCACTCGCGCATGGGCCGCGCCTCGCGCGCCTGCTCGCAGGACATGCAGATGGCCCGGCTGCTGGGCATCGACACGAACCGCGTCATCTCCTTCACCTTCGTGCTGGGCGCGGTGCTGGCTGCGGTGGGCGGTGTGCTCATCGCCATCACCATCGGCAAGCTCAACCCCTTCATCGGCTTCATCGCCGGCATCAAGGCATTCACCGCCGCGGTGCTGGGCGGCATCGGCAGCATTCCCGGTGCCATGCTGGGCGGCGTGCTGCTGGGCCTGGCCGAAACCTTCGCGGCGGCCTTCATCTCCGCGCAGTACAAGGACATCGTGGCCTTCGGCCTGCTGATCCTCATCCTGCTGTTCCGCCCCAGCGGCCTGCTGGGCAAACCCGAGGTGGAGAAAGTCTGATGGCCAGCACGCTCCGTAACGCCCTCGTGGCCACGCTGGTCACGGCCGGCCTCACCATCCCGGTGCTGGGCCTGCAACTGGTGCGCGAAGGCGCCCGCACCCACATCGAGACCCACTGGAATCTGGTGCTGATCGCCTGCGCTGCCGTCTTCGTCATCCAGCTGCTGCGCCCGGCGCTGGCCCGAGCCTTCGGCGGCCTCTCGATCCGCGTGCCCGGCGCCGAAAGGCTCAACTTCGTCCACCGCACGCCCACCGGCCAGCGGGTGCTCGTTGCCCTGATCATCCTGGCCGCCATCGTCTGGCCCTTCTTCGGCAGCCGCAACCAGGTCGACATTGCCACCGTCGTGCTCATCTACGTCATGCTGGCGCTGGGGCTCAACATCGTGGTGGGCTTTGCCGGCCTGCTGGACCTCGGCTTCGTGGGCTTCTACGCCGTGGGCGCCTACACCTACGCCCTGCTCTACCAGTGGCTGGGCTGGGGCTTCTGGCAGGCCCTGCCCGTCTCCGGCGCCATGGCCGCACTCTTCGGCTTCCTGCTGGGCTTTCCGGTGCTGCGGCTGCGGGGCGACTACCTGGCCATCGTCACCCTGGGCTTTGGCGAGATCATCCGCCTGCTGCTCATCAACCTCACGGACTGGACCGGCGGCCCCGACGGCATTTCCGGCATTCCCAAGCCCACGGTGTTCGGCTATGAAATGAGCCGCAAGGCCAGCGAGGCCGGCGCCCAGACCTTCCACCAGCTGATGGGCTGGAAGTTCTCCAACCAGGACATGGTCATCTACCTGTACCTGATGGCGCTGGTGCTGGCGCTGATCACGCTCTTCGTGTCCAACCGGCTGGTGCGCATGCCGGTGGGCCGCGCCTGGGAAGCCCTGCGCGAGGACGAGATCGCCTGCCGCTCGCTGGGCCTCAACCCCACCCGCATCAAGCTCTCGGCCTTCACGCTGGGCGCCATGTTTGCCGGCTTTGGCGGTGCGTTCTTTGCGGCACGCCAGGGCCTGGTCAACCCCGAATCCTTCACCTTCATCGAATCGGCGCTGATCCTGGCCATCGTCGTGCTGGGCGGCATGGGCTCGCAGCTGGGCGTCATCCTGGCCGCCATCATCCTCACTGTGCTGCCCGAAGTGGCCCGCGAATTTGCCGACTACCGGATGCTGATCTTCGGTCTGGTGATGGTGCTGATGATGATCTGGCGTCCCGAGGGCCTGCTGCCCGTCAAGCGCCCGCACGTGGAGCTGACCCGATGAGCCACGATCCCATGAACGCCCCTGACAGCGCCCGCAAACCCGGCCCCCTGCTGGCCGTGCAGGACCTCACCATGCGCTTTGGCGGCCTGCTGGCCGTCGACGGCGTGTCGCTGACAGTCGCCCCCGACGAGATCTTCGCCATCATCGGCCCCAACGGCGCCGGCAAGACCACCGTCTTCAACTGCATCGGCGGGTTCTACCGGCCCACCGGGGGCAGCATCCGGCTGGATGGCCACGAGATCGCCGGCAAGCCCAGCCATCAGGTGGCCCGTCACGGCCTGGTGCGCACCTTCCAGAACGTGCGCCTTTTCAAGCAGCTCACCGTGCTGGAAAACCTGCTGGTGGCCCAGCACACCCAGGTGCAGAGCGGCCTGCTGGCGGGCCTGCTGCGCCTGCCTTCCTACCGCCGTGCCGAAGCCGAGGCCATCCGCCATGCCGCCCAGTGGCTGGACTTCATGGGCCTGCGCGAATACGCCAACCGCGAGGCCGGCAACCTGGCCTACGGCCATCAGCGCCGGCTGGAAATCGCCCGCTGCATGATCACCCGGCCGCGGCTGCTGATGCTGGACGAGCCCGCCGCCGGCCTCAACCCCCAGGAAAAGGTCGACCTGCAGGACCTCATCCGCCGGCTGCGCACCGAATTCAACGTGGCCGTGCTGCTCATCGAACACGACATGAAACTGGTGATGAACGTCTCCGAACGCATCCTGGTGATGGAGCACGGCAAGCCCATCATGACCGGCACCCCCGAAGCCGTGCGCAACGACGAGCGGGTGATCAAGGCCTACCTGGGAGAGGCGTAAGACCATGGCTTCCAACCACACCACGGCCCAGCCGAACGACGGCGGCACCCCCATGCTGCAACTGGAAGGCGTCAGCACCTTCTACGGCCCCATCCAGGCGCTGGATGACGTGAGTCTCGTCGTGAATCGCGGCGAGATCGTCACCCTCATCGGCAGCAACGGCGCCGGCAAGACCACCCTGCTGATGACCGTCTGCGGCAACCCGCGCACTGCCACCGGCCTCATCCGCTTTGAAGGTCAGGACATCGCCCGGCTGGACACGCCGCAGATCATGCGCAACGGCATCGCCATCTCGCCCGAGGGCCGGCGCGTCTTTGCCGACATGACGGTCACCGAGAACCTGCAGATGGGCGGGTTCTTCCAGAACCGCGAAGAGATCGAGGCAGGCCTGGAACATGCCTTCAACCTCTTCCCGCGCCTGCGTGAGCGTGCCCACCAGCGCGCCGGCACCATGTCCGGCGGCGAACAGCAGATGCTGGCCATCGGCCGCGCCCTGATGTCGCGCCCGCGCCTGCTGCTGCTCGATGAACCCACGCTGGGCCTGGCGCCGTTGATCATTGCCCAGATCTTCGAGATCATCCAGAAGATCCGCAGCGAAGGCGTCACCGTCTTCCTGGTGGAACAGAACGCCAACCGCGCCCTGCAGCTGGCTGACCGTGGCTACGTGCTGGAAAACGGCCGCATCGTGCTGGAAGACAGCGGCCAGAACCTGCTGGCCAACGACGACATCCGCAAGGCGTATCTGGGAGTGTAAGCCCATGCTGGACGCCATCACGCTGGAGAACTTCAAGAGCTACCGGAAGGCACGCCTGCCGCTGGCACCACTCACGGTACTGATCGGCGCCAATGCCTCCGGCAAGAGCAATGCCATTGAGGGCATGCGGCTGCTGTCATGGCTGGCTCAGAGAAAGAGACTAACCGCCATCCAACAGGATGTGCGGGACGGCAAACTCCTGTTGCGCGGCACAATGACCAACCTGCCCCATTGGCGCGATAACGAATTCGCCTTGGGCGCTGAAGCCTCGCATGCACTCTGGCGGCGGCTGACCATGCAGCTCGCGTACCGCCAAGATGGCCTGCACATCGTTGCAGAAACGCTCTCGCAGCCCGGCGAATCGGTTCCCCTGTATGAACTGGACCACCCTTCACACGAACGAGGCACCGACGTGCAGGTGGCCTACAACAATTACGCCCGGGGCGGCAAGAAACCGCACATCACCTGCACAGACCAGGCCGCCATCTTCACCCAGCTGGACAGCCCGGCCACATTCGCTGCCGCACACAAGGCATCCAGTGAACGCATCCCGGCAGCCGTGAAGCAACTGCAGAAGAGCCTGGCCGCCATGCTGTTCTTGGATCCAGCTCCTGCACTCATGCGCAACTACACTTTCCCATCCGATCACGCACTGCAGGGAGATGGCAACAACCTGTCCGCCGTGCTCCACAACCTGTGGGGCGCAGATCACAACAAGGAGATCGAGGCGCAGCGCGGCCAGCAGGAACCCTTCAGGCAACAGCGGCAGGCCATTCTGGGCTTCATCCAGAGCCTGCCCGAGCAGAACATCGCCGGCCTTTCCTTTCTCGAAGAACCGCGTGGCGGCGTCATGCTGACCCTGCATGAAACCTTCGGCGACCAGCATCGTGCATATGACGCCTCTCTGCTGTCCGACGGCACGCTACGTGTACTTTCCATTGCCGCCGCCATGCTCTCGGCCGAGGAAGGCAGCCTGGTAGTCATTGAGGAGATCGATAACGGTGTCCATCCAAGCCGGGCACGCCACCTGCTGAACAACATCCGCGAGATTGCCCAGCGCCGCAACCTGCGCGTGCTGCTCTCCACCCACAACCCTGCCTTACTGGACGCCCTGCCCGATGCCGCCCTGCCCGACACCCTCTTCTGCTACCGGGACCCAACGCAGGGGGACAGCCGCATCATCCGCTTGCAGGACATCCCCGACTATCCCGAACTGATTGCGCAGGATTCGCTGGGCGGGCTGGCCACAAGCGGTGTTCTGGAGCGTTTTGTCAAACAGCCACCTGCTGGGGACCGCAAGGAACGCGCCCTGGCCTGGCTGGAAACGCTCAAGCAAGGCGCAGAACCATGAGCGCCATCGTCCTGCTGGACACTTCGGTCTATCTGAACGTGCTGGATGTTCCTGGCTTCAACCAGCATCGGCAGACGGTTCTCGACGATTTCCGCAAGGCCATTGAGCAGAACGACCATTTTCTGCTGCCACTGGCCACGGTTTGGGAAACCGGCAACCATATTGCCCATCTGCCCAACGGCCAGCAACGGCGCACCCATGCACAGAAGCTGGTGGACGATGTGCTGCTAGCCTTTCAAGGACAGACACCGTACCGCGCCACCCACTTTCCCGAAAGAAACGAGTTCGAGACATGGCTGAGCGACTTTCCGCAAGCCGCCATGCGCAACAAATCCGCCACCAGAACCACCGAAGGCACCAGTCTGGCCGATCTCTCCATCATCAAGGAATGGGAGCGCAATTGCCGACTCAATCCGATGAGCCGTGTACGGATCTGGTCGCTGGACATGGACCTGTCAGGACATGACAGGCGGCCGTAGTTAAAGGCCCCCACACACTGAACGCTGCTCTGCGCTGCGCGCGGCGAGCGGAAACAAGTCGGGAGGCAGCAGGCTCAGACCGTCATACCGCCAGCCCGTCGGCCTTCAAGCCATCAGCCCTGCGGCCCCAAAGCGCCGCAGCGCTTCCATTCCCCGGATGTCGTTCGACTGCAGCGCATAGTCAAACTGTTTCAGCCTGGCCAGGTCACGCCGGATCTGCGAAAGGATTTCCTGCTGGCGCACACGTCGCTGCTGCCAGAAGGCGTTGTCGTCGGCCAAGGGAGGAATGATCTGATTCACGATCAGATGCCGACACGGAAGGTCGAAATGCTGCAGCTGCGCCACGGCGCGGCGCGTCTCGGCCAGCGGCAGCATCTCGGGAATCATCACCAGCACGATGGCGGTGTGCGCTGCATCGGTCAGCAGCCGGCCCGCTTCGGCAAACAGCTTCTGGCGGCGCTCCAGAACATCCAGCGCCTGCCGCCAGCGCTCCTGCTTCAGCTCATCCGAAAACGGATGACGCTGGCCGCTCTTCTGCCAGAACGGCAGCGCCGCCTCGCGCAGCTTCTGCTGCTGCCCCTGCTGGGCCAGCAGCCCCTCGGTCCAGGCGCCCATCATCTTCGGCAGCTCCAGCAGCCGCAGCGTGTGGCCAGTGGGCGCCGTGTCGAAGACCAGATGCTGGAAACCCTGCTGGCGCTGCTCCACCACATGGCGACAGATGGCTTCCAGCATGGCGGCTTCTTCAGCCCCCGGAGAGGATTTGGCCGCCTCCAGGTGCTCACGCAGCCGGGGCAGCATTTCAGGTCGGGCGTAGGCCGCAATGGTCTTTTCCACCGCGGCAAAGTGCTCGTCCACCATCCGCGACGGATCCAGCTCCAGCGCCGACAGGTTGTCGTCGAGGGCCCGAGCCGTGCCCGACAGCTTTTCCTGCAGCACGTCACCCAGACTGTGGGCGGGATCGGTGGAGACCACCAGCACCTTGCGGCCCAGCACCGCCAGCCGGCAGGCCAGGCTGGCGGCATGGGTGGTCTTGCCCACCCCGCCCTTGCCACCCACGAACAGCAGCGGCCTGTCTTGCAGTGATTGCAGCAGTCGGTCCATCAGCAGCAGCCGAAACGATCAAGCGGGGAATGCGGCATGCCCATGCGGGTATGCCACTCGTGGAACTCTTCCATCAGCAGCGGCTGCAGCTCCAGCGTGTACCAGGTCATGGGGTTGGGCACCCCCAGGCTCTCTGCAAACACCAGCAGCATGAACAGATCGCTTTCGTCCCGGTACGCGCGGCTGAGGGTACGCCGGTAGGGCGCATGGTAGAACTCATGCAGCCCTTCCGAGAACGCCTTGAAGCCCTCACGCCACTTCTTCATTGCCGTCCTTGCGACCGGACCAGTTGCGCTTGAGTACCGAGATGCACTCCAGCGAGGCCAGGATGGAGCAGGCCAGGATCACCAGATCCAGCACCACCAGCAGCCAGTTGCCCTCGTCATAGAAGGATTTCAGCTGAAGCAGCAGCGCGATGACCGACACGAACAGCAGGAAGGCCATCGGGATCAGCGTGAACCACACCTTGCGACCGGCCTTCAGCAGCATCACCGTCACCACCAGCAGGGTCAGACCGGCCATCAGCTGGTTGGTGGTGCCAAAGAGCGGCCAGATCAGCATGCCGCCGTCACCCTTCAGGCCGCCGGCACCAAAGGCCAGCAGCATGCAGCTGCCCACCGCCAGGAACGTGGCCACCCAGCCCTTCTGGAAGGACTTGATGTTGTAGATCTCGCCCCACTCCTGGAAGATGTAGCGCTGCAGGCGCACACCCGTGTCCATCGTCGTGCCGGCAAACAGCGCGGCCATCACCGTCAGCATGGTGGCCGACAGCGTGGGATCCAGCCCGATGCCGGCATTCATCACGGCAGCACCGCCGTCGATGAAGGCACCGATACCGCCCTTGCCGAAGGCCGAATACACGACCTGCCAGTCAGCCAGCGTGGCAAAGCCTGCCGTGGCCACCAGAATGGCCGCCAGCGCCAGCATGCCCTCGCCCATGGCACCAAAGTAGCCCACGAAGCGGCTGTCCGGCTCGCGGTCCACCTGCTTGGAGGTGGTGCCGGTGGAGACCAGACCATGGAAGCCCGAGATGGCGCCGCAGGCAATGGTCACGAACAGCAGCGGCATGATCGGCGGCGTGCCGGCCGGCACGTTCTCATTGACAGCCGGGGCCACCACGGTGGGGTTCACCAGGAAGATGGCGGCATACAGCACCAGCAGACCCACGAAGAGCTGCAGGCCGTTGATGTAGTCACGCGGCTGCAGCAGCATCCACACCGGCAGCAGCGAAGCCACGGCCGCGTAGACGAACAGCAGGATGATCCACCATGCATTGGTGGGCAGGCCCATCATGTCCTCGGGCAGACGCAGCGGGAAGACCGGGCCCAGATAGATGAGCAGATAGAGTGCCACCACACCGATCAGCGACACCCAGAACAGGTTCATCTTGTAGCGGTAGATGCACTGGCCGATGATGAAGGCCACCACCAGCGCACCCCAGACCGGCAGCACGGACGACGGCGTCTTGATCATCATCTGCGCGATGACCACGCCGAACACGGCGTTGACCATCAGCAGCAGCAGGAAGATCACCACCATGAACAGGCTGCGCGTGCGGCCATTGACCACCCGCCCGGCAATGGCGCCGATCGACAGACCCCGGTTGCGCACACTGGCCCACACCGCCGACATGTCATGCACGCCGGCAATGAAGATGGTGCCGCACACCACCCAGACAAAGGCCGGCAGCCAGCCCCAGATGACCGCAATGGCCGGCCCGACGATGGGCGCCGCCCCCGCCACCGAGGTGAAGTGGTGACCCCAGAGCACGTACTTGTTGGTCGGCACATAGTCGATGCCGTCCTGCATGGCATGCGAGGGCGTCTCGTAGTTCGGGTCGAGCTTGAGGATCTTCTGCGCAATGAAGCGCGAATAGACAAAATAACCGGCTGCCATGAGGGCTAGGCCGGTGACCAACAGGGTGACTGCGCTCATGGCGCCTCCTTTGTCAGCGCCGTCGGAGCGATCGGCACGGGATGTTTGAAAACCGCCTGTGTGGCGCGCCCCCAGGGGGCAGTCCACGACATCGTCCAATTTTGTCAAACATTCATACCCGTGTGTACCGGGCCACCTGGGGCCTGCGCCCGGCACACGCTACAGCAGTCACTTCAGGGAAAACCCTATGTAGCGCCAACCGCACATCGTCAGCCGATGCCGACGTCTCTCAACGCAGCGTCGGTCAGGGTCATTCAGCTCGAAAGTCCGGTCCGTTCTGTCAGACCTTCCCCTCACCTTCTGCCAGGGCCTGCAGGCACATCAGCAGCCACTGATGGCAACGCCCCACCGTATCGATCTGCACCGCCTCGTCCGGCGAATGCGCCCCCGTGATGGTCGGGCCGAAGGAGATCATTTCCCAGTGCGGGTAATGGGTGGAAAGAATGCCGCACTCCAGCCCGGCATGGATGGCCTTCAGCGGCGGCCGATGGCCAAAGACCTGCTCACCCGTGCGCTGGAAGATCCGCACCAGCGGCGAATCCGGCTTCGGCAGCCAGCCGCCATAATCCGCCGAGTAGTCGGACTGCCCGCCGGCCAGCCGCACCACGGCCGCCATCCGGTCGGCCAGGTCCAGTTTCTGCGGCTCGGACGACGAGCGCAGCAGGCAGCTGATGTGCAGTGCACCGTCCTTGCAGCGGACGGCCGCCAGGTTGGTGGAGGTTTCCACCAGACCAGGCATGGACGGGCTCATCTGATCCACCCCGTTGGGCAGCACCCGCAGCACATCCAGCAGCCGCTGGGCATCCTCGATGACCTGCGTCACCTCTTCGGCTGGCTCCAGCACCAGCTCCAGCCCCTGGGAGTCCTGCGCCAGCCCCTGACGGATCTCCGCCGCCAGCCGGGCCAGCATCTCACGCACGGCCGTGGCAGCAGCCTCGTCCGGCAGGCCGATCAGCGCCTGCGCCTCCCGCGGGATGGCGTTACGCAGATTGCCCCCGCTCAGGTCCGCAATCTCGGTCGCTCCGATGCCCACCAGCACCTGCGCCAGAATGCGGATGGCATTGCCGCGCAGCCGGTGAATGTCCACCCCCGAGTGCCCGCCGCGCAGACCGCGCACCAGCAGCCGATAACCCGGCATCCGCACCGCCCGCGTGACATACGGCAGGGTGTAGCTTCCATCCACGCCGCCCGCGCAGCCGATGCACAGCTCGCCCTCGTCCTCGTAATCCAGATTGATGAGATAGTGGCCCTTCAGCCAGCCGCCCTGCAGCCCCTTCGCGCCCACCATCCCCGTCTCTTCCGACGACGTGAAGAGCGCTTCCAGCGGCGGATGCACCAACGTCTTGTCGGCCAGCACGGCCAGAATCAGCGCCACCCCGATGCCATTGTCCGCCCCCAACGTCGTGCCATCGGCCGTCACCCGGCCGTCCGCATGCACCTGCGTCGTGATCGGATCGCTCGTGAAATCATGTACCTTGTCGGCATTCTTCTGCGGCACCATGTCCAGGTGCCCCTGCAGGATTACCCCCGGCGCCCCCTCATGCCCGGCACTGGCCGGCTTGCGAACCCGGATGTTGCCCACCGCATCGCGCTCGGCCGACAGGCCCAGCCGCGCCGCCTCGTCCAGCACGTATTGCTGAACGGCTTCCTCATGATGCGAAGGCCGCGGAATCTGCGTGAGCTGGTGAAAATAGTGCCAGACCGATGCGGGCTGCAGATCGAGAATCGTGCTCATGCGGGGCTCCTGTAGGCTGCGGCGCCAGGGCCCGGTGGCGTGAAAGCCGGAAATGGGGGCTGGCGCGGGGCTTGTTATGTCGGTGGATAGACTATTGTAGGCCCCGCCGAGCCGATTCGCAGACGCCTGGACAGCAAGCCTTCTGGCGTCCGGACAGAATGTTTTACGCAAACATCTGAATCATGCACTGCGCGCGTTCCGCCGAAATTCGATCCTCACCAAAGGGGATGGAAACGACGTAAGGAAGATTATCAGAGCCCTTGTAAGTAATTTCCAAGACAATGACTTCTCTCGGGCTGCTGATCGACCTTGAAACATAATTATGATCCAAAACGTCAGACAAGGAGCCAGGGCCGTGAGTCGTTTCCGTCTCAACAAAAACACTTCTCTCCAACTTTGATGACAAGATATTTCCTGAATCAAGCCTGATCGCAGTATACTTGGTAGAAAAAGAATTGATCAAAAGATACTTACCCTGGCAATCAATGCTGAAGATTCCCGGTTTATCACCCCAAACCCATTCAAAATCAGAACGAATCAGACTTCTGAACTGTTCACGCAGCTCCTTAACAGCTCGCCTCCTGAAACGAGCCATCATCACGGCAATTAAAGATGCAAACGCCAAAATACAAACAATAGAATAACCCAAAAAATTGAGCACCAGGGAAAACAACATATCCAAGACACTCTTCCCACCCCAATATGCACTATAACGCATCATGTCCCTTAAATCAAAAAACAACTTAAGCACAATAAGCAAAAGAGAAACGCGTATAAAAATCGTACAGACCTTCTTAATTCTATCGATCAACTTCAAAATTTCCTGGTTTTCCATAGCCTCTTCCTTTTATTTTTATGACAACCGCGCAAACGGCACCTGCAGCACCTTTCAGCAGGCCCAAGCCATCGGGACCGCACACCGCCCCCAGAACGTAGTGTATCGAATTTGATACAGATGCTGACCAAAAGGCCGTGATCTTCGTGGCCGCCCGGCTTGCCTCCTCCGCGCCCTCACCTTCCTGCCCTGCAACAGAAGGCGCGCGAAGCCGGACCCCGGTAAGGCCTCAACATGAAGACATGTTCAGCACTTGCGGGGTGACTGGGTCGCTGACTGGGTCGCTGACTGGGTCGCTGACTGGGTCGGCGACTGGGTCGATGACTGGGTCGGTACCCCTCTGTCGGGCACCCTGCTCATCATTTTTCTGCCACGGTGGCCATTCGCTCAAGGCGCATAGAACGCCCCCCAGCAGCAGAAACAACAGCCCGGCGCTCCTCCCCCGCCGGGCCTCACGGGATTCCCTGAACCTGTCCAGAGAATCCCGCGGATCGATCACACGTGGATCGACTTGTAACGGAAGCGCTTGGGACGGGCTTCCTCATCGCCCAGGCGGCGACGCTTGTCTTCCTCGTACTCGCGGTAGTTGCCGGCGAAGAACGTCCACTGCGAATCGCCTTCGGCCGCCAGGATGTGGGTGGCGATCCGGTCCAGGAACCAGCGGTCGTGCGAGATGACCAGGCAGCAGCCGGCGAACTCCAGCAGGGCGTCTTCCAGCGCCCGCAGGGTTTCCACGTCCAGGTCGTTGGAGGGTTCGTCCAGCAGCAGCACGTTGCCGCCTTCCAGCAGGGTCTTGGCCAGGTGCAGGCGGCCGCGCTCACCGCCGGACAGTTGTCCCACCAGTTTCTGCTGGTCGGGGCCCTTGAAGTTGAAGCGGCCGATGTAGGCGCGCGACTGCATCTCGAACTTGCCGACGTTCATGATGTCCAAGCCGCCCGACACGTCTTCCCAGACAGTTTTGTCGCTCTGCAGCGATTCGCGCGACTGGTCCACGTAGGCGATGTGCACGGTGTGGCCGATCTTGATCTCGCCACTGTCGGGCTTCTCGCGTCCGGTGATCATCCGGAAGATGGTCGATTTACCGGCACCGTTGGGGCCGATGATGCCGACGATGGCACCCGGCGGGATCTGGAAGCTGAGGTTGTCGATCAGCAGGCGGTCGCCGTAGGCCTTGGAGACGTTCTGGAACTCGATGACCTGATCACCCAGGCGCTCGGCCACGGGGATGAAGATCTCCTGCGTCTCGTTGCGGCGCTGGTATTCGTAGGACGACAGTTCGTCGAAGCGGGCCAGACGGGCCTTGCTCTTGGCCTGGCGACCCTTGGCGTTCTGGCGCACCCATTCCAGCTCCTTCTTCAGGGCTTTCTGGCGGGCCGATTCAGCGGCTTCTTCCTGCTTCAGGCGGTTGCTCTTCTGGTCCAGCCACGAGCTGTAGTTGCCGCGCCAGGGAATGCCGCTGCCCCGGTCCAGTTCCAGGATCCATTCGGCGGCGTTGTCCAGGAAGTAGCGGTCGTGGGTGACGGCCACCACGGTGCCGGTGAACTTCTGCAGGAACTGCTCCAGCCAGTCCACGCTCTCGGCGTCCAGGTGGTTGGTGGGCTCGTCCAGCAGCAGCATGTCGGGGCGCGACAGCAGCAGGCGGCACAGGGCCACGCGGCGCTTCTCGCCACCGGACAGGTTGCCGATCTTGGCATCCCACGGCGGCAGGCGCAGGGCATCGGCCGCCACTTCCAGCTGCAGCTCAATGTTGTCGGTGCCGGCGGCCTGGATGATGGCCTCGTACTTGGCCTGCTCAGCCGCCAGGGCGTCGAAGTCGGCGTCCGGCTCGGCGTAGGCGGCGTAGATCTCTTCCAGCTTCTGCTTGGCCTCGACGATCTCGCCCAGACCGCCCTCGACGGCCTCGCGCACGGTCTGCTCGGGATCCAGCTGCGGCTCCTGCGGCAGGTAGCCCACCTTGATGCCCGGCATCGGCATGGCTTCGCCGTCGATCTCCTTGTCGAGGCCGGCCATGATCTTGAGCAGCGTGGACTTGCCGGCGCCGTTGGTGCCGAGCACGCCGATCTTGGCGCCCGGGAAGAAGCTCAGGGAAATATCCTTCAGGATCTGGCGCTTGGGTGGCACGGTCTTGCTCACCCGGTTCATCGTGTATACGTATTGGGCCATGTAGCTGCGGCAGGCTGCCGTTGGTCAGAAAGACAAGCACGCAGGCATCGCGTCACGGCCTGGGCACCGGCAGCGATACTGCCGGCCGGAAGCAGGCGCAGGATGACGCCGGCGCAGCCTGTCTGTCGGTCAGGAAACTCGAGATGAAACCGCCATTATCGCAGACCTGACCGGTGGGCGGTGCGGGCCCGCGTGCCCTGGTAGCAAAGGCCCCTCGCGCCAAGCAGCCCCGACGCGCCCCGGTACGCGGCACCACGAGCGGCCAGGCGCATTCTGCAGGCACCCGCGTGCCAGTAGCGGCGAAGGAAGTGTCGCAGGACTGGCCACTGCTGCAGCAATTGGGGCCGCCCCTGGTTTTGTGACAGGCCCCGTGGCTTCCTTTGCAGAAGGAGCAGCCCTCGCTGGAGCTGGATCCTATGTTGGAATTGTCGCCGACATGGGGACGAGCACCGCTTTCGGCGGCAGAGCCTTCGCATGAGAACCCATGCTCTAACCCAGGATGGCCCTACCTGAAACGGCAATAACCACCTGAAGCGCAACAACGAACACTATCGCCCAGAGCGGCAGAACGATCTTGCCTCGGGCGGAGAGCCTTCCTAAAACCACTCCCCCGAATATCATCCCCAAAGACAAAAACGATGAAGAGAAGCTGATCCTTCCCAGCCCGTCACCAATCGATCTGGAAATGGAAAGCAAGACCGTGTGGTAAGCAAAAATCCCGATCAGAACATTTAGCGGGATATAGAGACCACCGGGTGGTGTAACTTTCTCTCGTTTGATGTGCTCGCTCATGGAATCCCCCCGTTCTTGTGTCATTCCAGGAATCACTTCCGGGGAGGCGGCAGGCAGCGGCACTCGCGCAGGGTCTGCGCGGCAGGAACAGGCAGCACGGCGGAGGACTGCGCCGGCACCACGGCCATGCAGCCGCGGGGTCCGAAGCGCAGCTGCATGATGAAAGGCTGGGGCTTGCCGCGCCAGCCATCCAGGATCTGGCCGTCGGGCCCGCGCAGGAAGGTCTGGTCCAGCACCAGGTCGCTGCTGTCGACAAAGGCGGCCTCGCCCAGCATCACGCGGCGGCCGCTGTAGCGCTCGGCCATGGTCTCGATGGCGGCCAGGCAGGCATGGTTGGTCTGTGCGGCCAGCCGTGCATGCGGCAGGTCGGACAGCGAAGCGCCCGGATCCTGCCTCAGCATTTCCGCCATCTGCTCGCGGCGGTCGGCCTCGGCATCCTCACGGGCGCCTTCCCGCACAGCCTTCTCTTCCAGGGATTCCCGCCGTCCCCCTTCCCCACTGGTCATCGACGAGCACCCAGTCAGCGCGGCCGACAGCAGCAACACGGCAGCCAGGGCACGATGGGAAGACACGGCGGACGAGGAAGAAGGCAGCAGGGAAAACGTCATGGCAGCACGAACTTGGAAGTCTGGGCGGGGGAGCGCACCAGCTGCGGGTCGGACAGGCCGGCCTGCGCGGCGCTGCCCAGTGCCTTGGTGCTGGCTGTGGCCGGGCACTGGCCGTACTGGCGGTGATGCAGCGCGGCGGCCAGCAGTCGCTCGTTCGGGTCGCCCAGCTGGTGCTCCAGGTCATCGGCCACCTTGCAGGTGGGCTCGAAGCCTGCGTCGAAGCCACCGACGCCCTTGTCGTTGACGCCGTTGAATTCGATGGGGAAGTATGACATACCGCAGTTGTCATGCGCGGTAAAGCCGTAAGGCTTGCCGCAGGTGGTATTGCCGATCTGCACCACTTCCACGTCCACGCCGCGCAGACCGTTGATCAGCGATTCACTGGCCGAGCAGGTGTTGTTGCCCGTCAGCACGTAGACACGCTTCAGGCCCAGGTTGGGCAGGGTCTGGCCGTAGCGGGTGTTGGTGCCTTCGGTGCCGCTGGTCACCGTCAGGAAGCGCATCAGGCTCTCGTCCTTGCGGCGCTTGTCGTTGTACTGCAGGCGCTCGAAGACCTTGTCCTTGGTCAGCGTGGGGTCGCTCAGCATGTAGGCCAGCTGCGCCGACTGGTACAGGTAGCCGCCGCCGTTGTAGCGCAGGTCCACCACCACATCCTGCACCTGCTGGCCCTGCATTTCGGTCACGGCCTTCACCAGCTGCGCCTCGGCCAGCAGGTTGAAGCCGTTGAACAGCACGTAGCCCACCTTGGCACCCCCGGCGCCATCGATCACCCGGGTTGTCTGCACCGGCGGGGCGGTGTACTGACCGGCGCTCAGCTCGACCTCGCGGTTCTTCTCGCCCCCTTCCACCGGACGGAACTCGAAACCGGTGTTCTCGCCCTCGTTGGCCTTGAAGAGCACGCGGTTCAGCTCGTCGACTTCTTCCTGCACCTCGGTGTTCACCACGTCGATGCGCTTGCCGGCCGCCGTGACGACCCACAGCAGCCGGTCACCCCGAGCCACATTCAGGCGCTCGGCCGGGGTACCCGGGGTCACCAGCGTCACCCGCACATCACGCGGCACCTCGCTCTTCAGAACGCCCAGGTCCACACCATAGCCGCTGACGGCACCGGCCTGCGACTGGGCCTTCCAGTCGGCCGTGGGCATGGCAAAGCTGAAGCGGTCCTTGCGCGCGCCGTTGGCATTCTTCTGGGGCGAGAGCAGGTCACGGAACCAGCTGCTCATGCCGTCCTGATAGGCAGCCTGCGAGTAGGCCGGCGGCACCACCAGGGAGGTCGGCATCTCCTGATACCAGAGGTAGTTTTCCTGCAGGTAGGCCCGCACGAAGCTCTGTTCGATCAACCGCGAGCCCGAGCGGTAGCCCGACAGGAGATTGCCCTGGGCATCACGCGCCAGCGAGTTCTCGGGTGCGCACTGGTTGGCCAGCTGCGTCGACGATCCCAGCAGGATGGCCGAACCCACCGCCGGATCGACGGCAGCTGCGGGCGTGGGCGCTGCGCCACCACCACCGCCGCCACCACAGGCAGCAAGCGCCGTGGCCAGCAGCGCGGAAACAGCCGAGAGGGAGAATTTCGTGGCGTTCATGCAACGATCATGGCGAAAGCCACCATGACCTGCAATGTACATCGTCACGCTTGCTGCCGGATGGTTCCCCATGGCCGCCGGACGCAGGCGGAGGCCGCGGGCGAACGCCAGGCCGACCGGCGCCTCCCCCGGTCAGGCGATCAGGCGGGCGGAATCAGGCGTTGCCCAGCAGGCTTTCATCCTCACCCGGCAGGTTGTCGGCCGGGTGCAGTGGCGGCAGGCCCAGAATCATGTCCGAGGCCTTCTCGGCGATCATCAGCGTGGACGCGTTGGTGTTGACCGAGGGCAGCCTCGGCATGATCGAGGCATCGACCACGCGCAGGCCCTGCAGGCCATGAACGCACAGCTGGTGATCGACCACCGAGTCCCGGCGGTAGGCCGGCCCCATGCGGCAGGTGCCCACCACGTGATACACCGTGGCCCCGGTCTCGCGGGCGAAGTCCAGCAGTTCCTCGTCGGTCTGGTACCTGTCGCCCGGGACCTCTTCCTGGGCCACGAAGGGGGCCAGAGCAGAGGTCGACATCATCTTCCGCCCCAGGCGGATGCCGTCGATCAGCACCCGCTGGTCGCGCTCGTCCGTCAGGTAGTTGGGCTGGATGCGCGGCGCATCGAAGGGGCTGGCCGTGCGGGCCTGCACGCTGCCCCGGCTTTCGGGCCTGCCCTGCCAGATGCCCAGCGTCATGCCGGGCCAGCCATCCAGCAGGCCCACCACGCCGCCGCGGAAGCTGGCCGGCGCGAAGACGAATTCCAGATCGGGGCGCTCGACGTCAGGCCGGCTGCGCCAGTAGGTGTAGGCCATGGAGGCACTCAGCGACAGGACGTTGGGGCGACCCTGCATCCATTTCACGAATTCGCTGATGAGCCGGGGGCTGAGCACCACTTCGTTGATGCTCACCACGTAACGCAGCCGCGACACCAGGCGGACCCGGTAATGGTCCTGCAGGTTCTGTCCCACGCCCGGCAGATCGGCCACCAGCGGCACGCCCAGCGATTCGATGAGGGCACGATCCCCGACGCCCGAGATCTGCAGGAGCTTGGGCGTGCTGACCGCCCCCGCCGCCAGGATGACCTCACGGTTGACCCGGATGGTCTGCTCCCGCCCCCGAGGCCCACCCCGGACGCACCGCACGCCAACGGCACGGTTGCCTTCGAACAGGATGCGGCTGACATGGGCGCGCGTGCGGACTTCCACGTTCGGACGCTGCATGGCAGGCTTCAGGAAGGCCCGGGCCGAACTGCAGCGCCGTCCCTTGTGGATGGCCCGCTGCAGGTAGCCGCCCCCGGTGTGGACCATGCCGTTGTAATCCTCGGTGAGCGGGATGCCCAACTCGGACAGCCCGTTGACGAAGGCATCACAGATGGGGTGCGACCAGTCCTGGTCGGTGATGTGCAGGCTGCCGGAGCGCCCACGAAAACGGTCGTCGCCCGCGCCGATCTTGCGCTCGGAGCGCATGAAATACGGCAGGATCTCCAGATAGGACCAACCCGGGTTGCCGGCGGCGGCCCAGTCGTCGTAGTCCTGCCGCTGCCCGCGCACATGCGACAGGCCATTGATGGAGCTGGAGCCGCCCAGCACCTTGCCCTGCGGCAGCCGGAAGCGCCGGTTCACCACTGGCCCGGGTTCCACGGCGTAGTCCCAGGTCAGGCGGCGGCTGTGGACATTCCAGACATAGCCAACGGGCAGATGGATCAGCGGGCTCCAGTCGCGCCCGCCCGCCTCCAGCACGCAGACGCTGGCGCCCGTGGCACTCAGGCGATCGGCCAGCAGACAGCCTGCCGTTCCGGCACCCACCACCACATAGTCGAACCTGGCGTCCTCATCCGTCCCGATAGCCATTATCCGCTCCGCAACAACCCACCGGAATCGACGGGCGCTAAACGATATACCGATAAACCGTCGATAACCGGATCATCGATTAAATTCATCAATGATTGCAATAAAACTTACAAATTTACAGATTATCACGCTGAAGAAACGGCGTCTTTACGCGCCCTATCGCAGCACCAGATTGTCGCGGTGAATGAGTTCCACGCCTTCGATGAATCCCAGGATCGACTCGATACGTGAGGACGGCTGCCCCGCCAGTCGCCGAGCATCAGTGGCGGCGTAGTTCACCAGGCCCCGAGCCAGCTCCCGGCCATCGTTCGACAGCACTGCCACCAGGTCGCCCCGGGCGAACTCGCCCTGCACGGCCGTGACACCCACCGGCAGCAGGCTGCCGCCGTGGGCACACAGGGCTTCTTCGGCCCCGGCATCCACCACCACATGGCCATGCAGCTGCAGGTGGTCGGCCATCCAGGTCTTGCGGGCCGCCAGCCGGGCGGTCTGCGCCACGAAGCGCGTGCCGATCGATTCACCGGCTTCCAGCCGCAGCAGGACGTCGGGTTCATGCCCGGAGCAGACGATCGTCGAGGTACCGCTGCGGGCTGCCCGTCGCGCCGCCAGTACCTTGGTCAGCATTCCGCCCGTGCCCACGGCGCTGCCTGCGCCCCCCGCCATCTGCTCCAGCGCCGGGTCGCCAGCCTGCACCTCGGGCAGCAGCACCGCGTTCGGGTCGCGTCGCGGGTCGGCCGTGAACAGGCCGTCCTGGTCCGTGAGAATGACCAGCCAGTCGGCTTCGATGAGGTTGGCCACGAGCGCACCCAGCGTGTCGTTGTCGCCCACCTTGATCTCGTCGGTCGTCACCGAGTCGTTCTCGTTGATGACCGGCACCACGCCCAGCGCCAGCAGCGTCTTCAGCATGGAGCGCGCGTTCAGGTAACGCCGGCGGTCAGCCAGGTCTTCATGGGTCAGCAGCACCTGCGCGGTCTCGATGCCGTGGCGCTGGAAGGCATTCTCATAGGCCTGGGCAATGCCCATCTGGCCAATGGCGGCCGCTGCCTGCAGCTGGCGCACCTCGCGCGGCCGCTTCTTCCAGCCCAGCCGCTTCATGCCTTCGGCAATGGCCCCTGAAGACACCAGCACGATCTCGGGCAGGATCCGCGCGTCGTCGTCGGATTCGTGGGCGGCGTGATGCCGACGGTGCCCGGCCGCAGCGCCCTCAGCGTTTCCCTCAGGGTCGCTGGCGTGCTTGCCCTGCGCATCGGCATGGATTGCGGTGGCCGCCCGCGCCCGCAGTGCCGCCACCTGGTCGGCCCAGTGGTTCAGCGCCTGCTGATCCACGCCCTGCCCGCCGCGCGTCACCAGCGACGAACCCACCTTGATCACCAGTCGCTGCGCGGGCATGGCGTTCTTCATGGCTCAAAACTTCCTTGCAATCCCGTCATCCGGCCCCGGAAAGCGGCATGCCCGCCCGGGCCCGACACATCATCAGCCCGGCAGAAGACACTGCCCGGCCTTGCCTGGCATCCCGGTCAGGATGCCGGCCCTTCCTCGGCTGGGTGGCCGGTCGCCTCAGCAGCCGCAGCAGCGGGCTCGCCGTTTACCACCTCGGCGGCGTTTTCCCGGTCAAAGCGCACGTCGGGATCAACGTCCTCGGGCGGGCGCAGCGACTCCAGATAGTCCCAGATGGCATAGCACAGCTCACGGCAGCCCTGGCCGGAAATGGCCGAGATGCAGTACACCGGTCCCTGCCAGTCCAGTTCCTTCACCAGCCGCTCGCGCACCTCGTCCACGGCCTCGGGCGACATCATGTCCACCTTGTTCAGCACCAGCCAGCGCGGCTTCTCGTAGAGGGCCGGATCGTACTTGCGCAGCTCCTCCACGATCGTCTTCGCCTCGTCCACCACGTCGCGGTCGGGGTCGAAGGGGAAGATGTCCACCAGATGCAGCAGCAGCCGCGTGCGCTGCAGGTGCCGCAGGAAGCGGTGCCCCAGCCCGGCGCCCTCGGCCGCCCCACCGATCAGGCCCGGCACGTCGGCCACCACAAAGCTGCGACCGTCTTCCACACGCACCACACCCAGATTGGGGTGCAGCGTGGTGAACGGATAGTCAGCCACCTTCGGACGGGCATTGGAGACCTGCGAGATGAAGGTGGACTTGCCCGCGTTGGGCATGCCCAGCAGGCCCACGTCGGCCAGCACCTTCAGCTCCAGCTTCAGCCGACGCTCCTCGCCCGGCCAGCCCGGTGTGGACTTGCGCGGTGCCCGGTTGGTACTGCTCTTGAAATGCAGGTTGCCCAGGCCACCGTCACCGCCCTTGGCCAGCACCACCCGCTCGCCATGCGAGGTCAGGTCAAAGAGCAGCTCGCCCGTGTCCTCGTCATGGATCTGCGTGCCCACCGGCATGCGCAGCACGATGTCGTCACCGCCCTTGCCGTACTGGTCCGAGCCCCGGCCGTTCTCGCCGCGGCGCGCCTGGTACTTGCGGGTATAACGGAAGTCGATCAGCGTGTTGATGTTGCGATCGGCCTCGGCCAGGATGGAACCGCCCCGGCCGCCATCGCCGCCATCGGGCCCACCATACGGGATGAACTTCTCGCGGCGAAACGACGCCGCCCCGTTGCCGCCGGCCCCGGCGATCACCTCGATCCGGGCCTCGTCGATGAATTTCATGGCTCACTCCTGCCGGGGAAGGCCCGGACGGGACTTTTCCTGAGATTGAAGCCCGGAACGGATCCAGCGGATCTCCAGAGGCTTCATGGGCACTGCCCCTTGCGGCACCCTCACAGTGGGCGCAGGCACGGGCAGCAGAATCTTGCAAAAATAACAGATAACAGCAAACGCCTGCCATCGTGGCGACAGGCGAAAAAAAAGCCCCGGAAGCACCGGGGCCTTGGCGTAAGGCGATGCGCCCTCAGGCAGCGTCTGCCAGCGCCGGGGTGATGCTCACCACCTTGTTGCTCTTCGGACCCGCGATACCGAAGGTGACCACGCCGTCCATCAGCGCGAACAGGGTGTGATCCTTGCCCATGCCGACGTTACGACCGGCGTGCACACGGGTGCCGCGCTGACGCACGATGATGGAGCCAGCCGAGACGAACTGGCCGCCGTAGGCCTTGACGCCCAGCATCTTGGGCTTGGAATCGCGGCCGTTTCGCGTGGAGCCGCCGCCTTTCTTTTGTGCCATGTCTGATTACCTGCACGAAATGTCCTGTCGCCCGAACGAGGCAGGGACAGGACGGGTTGATCGGTCCCGGTCGCCTCAGGCGGCTGCGGGTGCCTCGGCCTTGGCCGTGCCCAGCTCGGACGACACCTGCGTGATGAACAGCTCGGTGTAGTTCTGGCGATGGCCCTGGCGCTTCTGGTAGTGCTTGCGCCGGCGCATCTTGAAGATGCGTACTTTTTTGTGACGACCCTGAGACAGGACGACAGCCGACACGCTTGCACCACCCACCAGCGGCGCACCGATCTTCACCTTGTCGCCATCGTAGACGGCGAGCACCTGGTCGATCTCGATGCCGGCTCCGATGTCTGCGGATATCTGTTCTACCTTGATTTTGTCGCCGGCAGCAACCTTGTATTGCTTGCCACCGGTTTTTATGACCGCGTACATGGAAACCTCCAAAGAACACACCTTCCCACCCGGGAAGGCGCAACCTGAAATTATAGGGTCGGGACTAAGGCAGCGTCAAACGCCGCGCGCCCTTCCTGCCTGTACCCTGCCTGTACCCTGCCTGTGCCCTGCCTGTGCCCTGCCTGTGCCCTGCCTGTGCCCTGCCTGTGCCCTGCCTGTGCCCTGCCTGT
>ERZ772874.157-NODE-157-length-35406-cov-20.735255_pt1 | contig 35406 bp, 29 predicted proteins | sample MGYA00580586_ERZ772874 | MGnify/ENA primary metagenome ERZ772874 (study PRJEB29015, sample SAMEA2737952) | human oral metagenome | biome: human oral; feature: human-associated habitat; material: dental | place: China | collected 2154 ... | reverse complement strand
GTCACATCTTGACCAAGAAGACGAAGAAGCAGAAGCGTAACCTCACCTACTTCACTACCGTTGACAAGGTCGACGAACGCGAAGTTAAGGAGCTCCTCCGCCTCCGCTAGTCCTCTTATCAGGCACGTTAGCTCACGATTATTCAGTAACAGAGAGGTAAGCCATCCAAGTACCGCACCGGTCATGGTGACTCCCGTCACCCCGTACCGCTGAGGTCGCTACCAATCACAAAGAAGAAACATCATGCCAAGATCAGTTAATCACGTAGCTTCGCGCGCTAAGCGTAAGCGCATCCTTAAGCTCACCCGTGGGTATTACGGCGCTCGTAAGAACGTCTGGACCGTCGCCAAGAACACTTGGGAGAAGGGCCTGACCTATGCGTTCCGTGACCGTAAGAACAAGAAGCGCAACTTCCGCGCTCTTTGGATCCAGCGTATCAACGCTGCAGCGCGTCTCGAAGGACTCTCTTACTCTCGTCTGATGGGTGCTCTCCACGCTCAGGGTATCGAGATCAACCGTAAGGTCCTCGCTGACCTCGCGGTGAACCACCCCGAAGCCTTCAAGGCTATCGTCGCTAAGGTGAAGTAAGCTCGCCCCAACGGGTAACGCTTGCTCCGCTGAGAAGCAAACACTCTAGAAGCCCCATCTGCTCTCTCCCGAGACGCTGATGGGGCTTCCCTTTGTCTTTCGTATAGCGATCTAGTGCTATATACCTTGGGTTATCATTGGTTAGGTTAGTTTGGGAGGGGAGGAAGGTTAGTCTTCTGTGCTCTATGCTCCTCCTTGCACCGAGCAGAAGTGTGGCTATTAGGTCATAAATGACTCGCTAGCGAGCTGGATACCTCGGTCTCTGATCTCTGGATATCTCTGTCTCTGATCTCTGTTTGATAGCCCCTCTCCATTAAGTCTCCTGCCCCTATTTTTCTCTTTCCCCTATGCCACTCAAAATTACTAAAGAAGCAGCGCTGCGCTATCATGAGGATGGCCAGCCTGGTAAAATTGCCATTGTCCCCACGAAGCCCTATGCTTCGCAGTATGACCTTTCGCTTGCTTACTCGCCAGGTGTAGCTGAGCCTTGCCTAGAGATCGCCGAAGTGACCGATAAGGCTTACCGCTATACCAATAAGGGTAACCTTGTCGGGGTGATCTCCAATGGTACAGCCGTCTTAGGTCTAGGTAACATCGGCCCAGAAGCAAGCAAACCCGTCATGGAGGGTAAGGCGCTGCTCTTTAAGATCTACGCTGGTGTGGATGCCTTTGACATTGAGGTCGACGCACACGAACCTGAGGCTTTCATCGCTGCTGTCAAAGCCATCGCGCCGACCTTCGGTGCGATCAACTTAGAGGATATTAAGGCGCCGGAATGCTTTGAGATCGAGCGCCGACTCAAGGACGAACTGGGCATCCCCGTCATGCATGACGACCAGCACGGTACGGCGATCATCTCGGGGGCAGGCCTCCTCAATGCGCTGGAGATCGCAGGTAAGGCCATCGAAGATGTACGTATCGTGATCTCGGGAGCAGGGGCGGCGGCGATTGCTTGTGCCCGCCTCTATTGTGCCCTAGGGGCAAATCACCGCAACATCGTGATGACCGACTCCAAGGGGGTGATCCGTGCCTCCCGTACCGACCTCAATGCGATGAAGCGGGAGTTCGCTACCGAGCGTGAAGAGCTGACTTCGCTGGCAGAAGCCCTTGTCGGAGCGGATGTCTTCGTAGGCCTCTCCAAGGGCGGGATGGTGACCGGCGATATGGTTAAGACGATGGCGAGTGATCCCATCCTCTTTGCTTTGGCCAATCCTGTGCCTGAGATCTCCTATGAAGAGGCTAAGGCTGCCCGTCCCGAAGTCCTGATGAGCACGGGGCGAACAGACTACCCCAATCAGATTAACAACGTCCTTGCCTTCCCATACATCTTCCGTGGAGCGCTGGATACCCATGCTTCAGCGATCAATCTGGAGATGCAGCTCGCGGCTACCCGTGCCATCGCGGCACTAGCGAAGCGTCCTGTCCCTCACTATGTCAATGAAGCCTATGAGACCGAAGGGCTTTCCTTCGGGCGAGAGTACTTCATTCCGAAGCCCGTGGATAAGCGTCTCCTCGTCGAAGTCTCGACGGCGGTGGCTAAGGCTGCTATCGAGACGGGCGTTGCCCGCCACGTGATCACGGACTGGGAAGCGTATCAGGCGCATCTCCGTTCGCTCATCGGCTAAGGAACTGTTGAGCTTTCCCTGCCTAGCCTGCTAGACTAAGGGCCGAGGCATCCCTCATCGCTCTTCGGAGTGTATGGGGGATGCCTCGGCATTTGCTAGGGGTAGGGCTGGAGAAGCCTGACCCTTGCTTCGGGAAAGGTAGAGCTTTGTCGGAGTAAAGGTAAGGCTGTGCAGGAGGGAAGGTAGAGCTCTCTCGGCGGAAAGGTGGGTGTTTCTCGTGCGCTTGAGCTTCGTCTATGGGGGATAAGAACTGTGGAATACCCTCGGGATCTACTTATCCACCGTGGTTATCCACCATTTTGGGGATAGATAACGGGGTTTATCCTCGGTGAGCCGTTGAGGTTCGTGTGCCGTGGGCACGGACGGAGCGAGCCTAGGGCTAGACGCTGAGGTCGAGTGAGATCGCAGTCTGGGATCGGATGGGGGTGTCTTCGTGCTCGCTACTGACTGAGAATGCGTATTTTTGTCTTTACTGAGGGGAGTGCGGGCTAGTACCTTGATTCCCCTGACGCTATTACCCCCATTATCTGTAGTATAAGATGCACCCTAACCATCACCTACTCGCCGAGGGCGAGGGACTATTGAATGAAATGAAGCAGTTAGGTGAGGAGCTCATCCAAGAGAGCGATACCCCAGCCTTACTCCCAGCTATACATAGCCGACGCTCCGTGCGTAAGTTCGTAGACACCCCACTGACGGGCGAAGAAGTACAGATCCTCCTGGAGGCAGGACTGCGTGCTCCTTCGTCGAAGAACCGCCATACGACCCAGTTTATCCTAATCGAAGATCGGGAGACGCTCGATGCGCTGAGCTATATGCGTGAGGCTGGTGCAGGCTTCCTTAGGCAGGTGCCTCTTGGGATCGTGATCTTGGGCTCACCGATGGAGTGTGAGCGCTGGATCGCTGATGCCTCGCTGGCGGCAGGATATATCCAGCTACAGGCCGAGGCGCTAGGGCTAGGCTCTTGCTGGGCGGATGCTTACGGATGCTATACGGGTAATGGGCAGGAGTCTGCTGAGTATGTGCGCAATCTCCTAGATATCCCCTATCAGCTCGAGGTGCTGTGTATCCTCGCCATTGGGCATAAGGCGGCGCCGTCTGAACCACGACCTACCGAGAGCCTCAAGTGGGAGAAGATCCATATCGGGAAGTATGTCCTGCCCGAGGAACCCGCAGTCGAGGCCTAGATGACGGAGGAGTCTGTCGTGGGAGAGCGTCTCGTCTTGATCGGCGCCGGTGGGCTGGCTACGTCCTTAGCCTTTGGCTTGCAGCGCTATTGGCAGAAGGGTCGGCTGGTGCAGATCTATAGCCCTGGCGGAGCGTCTGCACGAGAGCTCGCTCGTCAGCTGGGAGGATCAGTTAGCGTAGCCGGTACCTTAGATGAGGTCGAGACCGAGGCTACGGGCTATATCCTAGCGGTGCCCGATGATGCTCTGGCTGAGGTCGCCGAGGCTTTGTCCGCACGTGTGAAGGGCTATCTCCTACATTGCTCGGGGGCGACACCTCTGGAGGTGATCTCATCCCGCCATCCTCGCTCAGGGGTACTCTATCCTCTCTCGACCTTCTCCCGAGGGCGTGTCGTGGATACGAAGGAGGTTCCCTTCTATCTCGAGGTGGCGGAGGAGGCTCTTGCCCCGAGTTTAACGGGGCTGGCTCAAGCCTTAGCCGAGGAGATCCATTGGGCTTCGAGTGAGCAACGACTGATCCTGCACCTAGGGGCGGTCATCGCATGCAACTTCTCCAACCACCTTATCGCCATCTCAGAGCACCTGCTCCAGCAGTATGACCTACCTCCCAAGGCGCTACTTCCGCTCCTCGACGAGATGATCGATAAGCTTCACCGCCTCCCAGCCCAAGCCGCACAGTCAGGACCCGCTCGGCGAGGGGACGTCAAGACCATCGATCGCCACCGAGCTGTGCTGGCTGACCAAGAGGAACTACTTAGGATCTATGACCTCTTCACCGAGCGTATTCGTCGCACCAACTAACCAACCCCGTATCGTATGATCGCCTATCTCCGTGGTACCTATACCGAGCTGACCCCGACGACCCTCCTCGTGGAGTGTGCAGGTGTGGGCTATGCCGTCGCTATCTCGCTCACGACCTACACGACCCTACAGGGACAGACCGAGGGCAAGATACTTATCACCGAAGTCATCCGTGAGGATGCCCATCTGCTCTATGGCTTCGCCACGAGGGAAGAGCAGGAGCTCTTCCGCCATCTGCTGACCGTTTCGGGTGTCGGAGCTAATACGGCACGGATCATACTCTCCTCCTATCCCCCGCATGAGCTTAATGCGATCATCACGCTTGGTCAGATCGAGCCCCTGAAAGCGATTAAGGGTATCGGGCTGAAGACCGCTCAGCGTATCCTCGTAGACCTGCGAGGCAAGCTCTCACCTATGGAGGAGGGAGACCAACCGACGACCTCTATCCCGACGACGACCAAGCGTGGGGCGAAGGTACAGCCCATTGATCAGGCGACACCGAGTGAGGCTGTGGCTGCCTTGAAGATGCTTGGCTATCCCGAAGCTGCAGTGCAGAAGGTCGTACGTCAGCTGATCGCCTCCGATCCGACGGTCACTGTGGAGGAACTCATTCGTCAGGGGCTCAAGCTCCTCTAGTCTTATGGCTCGGTGGAGGGGTAGCCATCGTAGCTTTTCCTATGGACTAGGGGTCATCCTCCTAGTCCTTCTCTTGATGAACGAAGGTAGAGGCCAGATGCGGTCGCTACCTTCGCTCGTTCCTACCCCCGTCCTTTTCCCTGCGAAGTCTCAGGATCCTCTTCGCTCCCGGCTGGCTTCCCGCTTGAGAGTCGACTCTTTGGGGAAGCGACTACTGCCCCTAGAGGGACACTACTGGTACCTTTTCCGAGGACTGACACGTACGTCTTCGGAGGAATTGCTTGTACCTCTCTCCTACGAGGAGTATCTACGCCTCTGGAGTGAGCGAAGTATGGGGAGCTATTGGGATGCCCTTTTTGAACGAAGCCGAGAGGAGAGCCAGCGACCACGCCCGAAGGTGACGGATCGACAGGAGGACGGATTCCTCGATCAGCTCTTTGGTCGTGGAGGGCTCAAGCTACGTCTGCAGGGGACAGCCGAGCTCTCTGCAGGGCTTAAGAGCACCCGTACCGACAATCCCGCCTTGCCGGAGCGAGCCAGACGAGTGACTTACTTCGACTTTGATGAGAAGATTCAGGCGAATGTGCAGGCCACCTTGGGCTCGAAGCTCCACTTCGGGATGAACTACAATACGGCGGCGACCTTCGATACCGATGCCAAGAAGCTCAAACTCTCTTTCGAAGGCGAGGAGGACGATATCATCAAGCTCATTGAAGTGGGTAACGTGAGCCTCACGCCCCGCAATAGTCTGATCAGCGGAGGCGGACAGCTCTTCGGGCTACATAGTAGGCTACAGATCGGGGCGCTAGATGTCGACCTCTTGGTCAGCCAGCAGCAGACGCAGAGTAGGCAGGTCGCTAGCCGAGGAGGGGAGCAGACCGAGAGCTTTGAGCTATCCGTTGCCCAGTACGATGCTTCACGTCACTACTTCCTAAGCTCCTACTTCAGGGATCACTATGAGACAGCTTTGCGAAGCCTTCCCGAGGTGCGCTCTGCGGTACAGGTCACACGTGTCGAGGTCTGGGTGACGAATCGCCGAGGCCGATTTGATGACGCTCGTGACGTCGTAGGCTTCGTTGATCTAGGTGAACCTACCCAGCGCTATAACCCAAGCATTGGAGGCTCTGGGGCTACCCTCCCTGCGAATGGGAGTAATGCGCTCTACGCCACGCTGAATACGCTCCCCGGACTAAGGAATAGCTCGGGCGTGACGGCGGCGCTGGCGCTCTATCCGGGCGCTACGCTTCGCCCTGGGAGGGACTATGAGAAGGTCGAGCGTGCTCGACGGTTAGCACCTAATGAATACACGCTACAGCCTACCCTCGGCTATCTTAGCCTAGGGACTCCGCTTGCTCCGGACGAAGTCCTCGCTGTGGCCTATGAATACACTTATGGAGGTCAGGTCTATCGTGTGGGAGAGTTTACCTCGGATCAGCCAGATAGAGCCGAAGAAGTTCTTTTCGTCAAGCTCTTGGAGAGCTCCGATCGTACACCCCAGTCTTCTACTTGGCCTTTGATGCTTCGTAATGTCTATCGTCTTGGCCATGCCGTACGGGATGTTCAGCGTGAGGGGTTCCGCCTTCAGGTGAACTACCGAGATGATGCCACGGGGATTGCACTACCTTATCTGACCGAGGGGCCGCTCAAGGACAGGCGTCTCCTTGAGGTGACAGGTCTTGACCGACTAGATCTACAGGGAGAGGCGCACCCCGATGGTCGCTTTGACTTCTACGAGGGCTACACGATACGTTCGGCTGAGGGGCTGATTATCTTCCCGACTTTGGAGCCTTTTGGCCGAACTCTGATGGAGGCACTAGGGGCGGGCGTATGGGCAGACCGCTATGCTTTCCCCGAGCTATACCGAGAGACGCCGACCCAAGCCTTACAGCTGGTGAACAAGAACAAGTACACGCTCCGTGGAGAGTACCGAGCTAGCCATGATGATGAGATCTCGCTCGGGGCAGTGGGGGTAGCTCCTGGCTCGGTGCGGGTAACGGCTGGCGGACAGGCACTCACCGAGGGGACGGACTATACGGTAGACTATCTGGCTGGAAAGGTCAAGATCCTCAATAGACAGCTCATCGAATCCAAGACGCCCATCGAGGTATCCCTTCAGGGAGGCGAGGGGTTAGGGCTACAGCGGAAGACGCTCCTAGGGCTAGACCTTAATTATCGCTTGAGTAAGGAGCTTCGTTTAGGAGCTACCGTCATGCATCTCTCGGAGCTTCCCCTGACGACCAAAACGACCTTCGGGCAGGAAAGTATGCGAAACACCATGTGGGGAGCTAACCTAAGCTACTCGGCCCAGCTTCCTAGCCTCACCCGTCTGCTGAATAAGCTCCCTTTTCTTGATCTTGATGCTCCCTCTTCACTCAGTGTGTCTGCAGAGGTCGCTCAGCTTTTGCCAGGGCATTACGAGAGCCGCTACACGAGTGGAGCGAGCTATCTCGATGACTTCGAGGGGTCACGCTCTACGATAGATCTCTTGAGCCCATATGCTTGGGTACTCTCTTCGACGCCCGAAGGAAGCCTGACGGCTGGCCTTTCGCCTGCAGATCACCTGCGCTATGGTGAGCGCCGAGCCTTGCTATCGTGGTTTACTATCGATCCTCTTTTCACCCGAGAGCGGAGTAGGCTAACTCCCGCCTATATCCGTAATGACCCGAACCTCGTCAGTCTGCATCAGGTACGTGAGATCCCGACGGGAGAGCTCTATCCCTACCGAGATCAGCACGCTAGCCAGCCGAGCTATCTACAGACCTTGTCTCTGAGCTTTTACCCCGAGGAGCTGGGACCTTATAACCTGAATGCTTCGTCTCTATCGGCTACGGGACGTATCCAGAACCCACGCGCTAGCTGGGGGGGGATCATGCGTAAGATCGATGCCTCTGACTTCGAGTCGGCAAATGTGGAATATCTGGAGTTCTGGCTCATGGATCCTTGGGCGGATCACCCCCAAGGGAGAATGCGGGGTGGGGGAGACCTCTACTTCAACTTAGGTGATATCTCGGAGGATATTCTCCGTGATGAGAAGAAGGCCTTCGAGAGCGGTCTGCCAGTCGTAGCCGGTAGCCCTCCCGCTGTCGAGACTGTCTGGGGTAAGGTGCCAGCCCAGCAGCGTGTGGGCTATGCCTTCGATAATAGCACGGGAGCTAGAGAGAAGCAGGATGTCGGACTCAATGGGTTATCTACCGAGGTGGAGAAGACTTATCCAGCCTATATGACTTTCCTCTCCCAGCTACAGGGTGTGCTCTCTCCGGCTACACGAGCTAGCTGGCAGACAGATCCGCTTAGTCCACTGAATGACCCAGGGAGGGATGACTTCAGACATTACCGTAGCTCGCTCTACGATAGCCAGCGATCGCCCATTCTAGAGCGATACAAGTACTATAATGGTACGGAGGGAAACTCCTCCACGGCTACTGGGGAAGATGGCTATGCGCTAGCCTCTACGCTAAGCCCTGATGCGGAGGATGTCAATGGAGACTATACCCTCAACGAGGTCAATCGCTACTTCGAGTACCATGTCTCCCTACGTCCACAAGACTTAGTCGAGGGGCGCAACTTTGTCGTCGGGGAGCGTCGTGTACCTGTGACCTTCCGTAACGGAGAGACCTCTCAGGTCACTTGGTATCTCTTTCGGATCCCATTAAGTCAGCCCACAGATCGTATCGGAGGCATGACCGATCTGAGACGAGTGCGCTTCATGCGTCTTTACTTGACAGACTTTGCTGAGGAGACCCACCTACGCTTCGGGGCACTTCGTCTGGTGCGAGGTGACTGGCGTACTTATACGGGGAGTTTAGAGGAGGGATCAGCTCCTGCTCCATCCTCGGGGGAACTGACGGTCAGTGCTGTCAGTATCGAAGAGCACGCTGACCGTCAGCCGGTGAGCTACGTTCTACCGCCAGGAGTCTCTCGCTCGCTAGATGCTCAGCAGGGGCAAAGCCTCCAGCAGAATGAGCAGGCACTATCCCTACGTCTCAAGGATCTGCCTGCTGGCGAGGGGAAGGCGGTCTATCGCCAAGGGACATATGATCTGCGTCGCTACCGTCGTCTCCAGCTCTTCGCTCATGCCGAGGAGCTCCTGCAGGATCCTATCGGAGTCCAGGATGGGGACTTTGAGCTCTTCCTAAGGCTTGGGTCAGACTACACGCATAACTACTATGAGTATGCTTTACCTCTTCGTCTCACTCCAGCAGGTACCTACCGTAGTGATCTGCCAGCAGACCGCCGTGTAGTCTGGCCTGATGCGAACTATATTGACCTGGCCTTGGAGTCGCTCGTGGAGCTCAAGCGTCAGCGCAATGCGCTCCTCACACGAGGCGGGGGAGGAGCCTCTCTCTATCAGCGCTATACTCAGCAGGAGACGAACGATCCCACACGTAGGCTGACCGTCCTTGGCTCTCCTTCGCTCTCGCATATCCGTACCTTGATGATCGGGGTGCGCAATGCCTCGGGGATGACACGCAGTGTCGAGGTGTGGGTCAATGAGCTACGGCTAGGTGATTATCATGAGGAGGCTGGCTGGGCAGGGAATGCACAGCTGGCTCTTCAGCTCAGTTCCCTCGGATCGGTGAACCTCCGTGGGCAGTATACCTCGGCGGGCTTTGGTGCGATCGATGCGCCATTCGCTGCCCGTACACTCGCCTCACGCTCTCAGATCTATCTCAATACGCAGACGGATCTAGGGCGACTCTTCCCCCCGAAGGCAAAGCTCTCTATCCCCCTTTACTACTCCCTCAGTGAAGACGAGGAGCGCCCCGACTACCTACCTACCGATGAGGATGTCCACTTCAAGGATGCCCTCCGTGAGCTCCCTAAGACAGAGCAGAAAGCCCTAGAGAAGCGAAGTGTCACACACCGCCGAAATGAAGGACTTGCCCTCACCGGTGTCAATCTTGGTATCCGATCTAAGGAGCCGATGCCCTATGATCCCGCTAACGTCTCCTTCTCCTACTCACGTAGTCTCTCTGAGGAATCAAGCCCTACGCTAGACTACCGACGACGTCTGAACTGGCAGGGGAATGTCAGCTACGACTTCTCGCCTACGTGGCGTCCTATTCGTCCCTTTGCGAAGCTCTCCGGAGAGAGCCCGTGGGCGGACTTCCTGCGCCAATATAGCTTGACCCTCTGGCCCTCACGACTGCGCCTAGAGACCACGATGCTTCGCAACTATGAAGAGGAGCAGCTACGTCCACAGGAAGAGGGTAGACTGAATGCGCTCCCTGCTACCTTCGCTCAGCAGTTCCTCTGGAATAGGCGCCTTGAGCTGGCGTGGACACCTATCCCCACGCTCTCCCTAACGCTCTCCGCTGGTACAGATGCTCGTATCGAGGAGCCCCATGAGCAAGTCAACCGCCGGCTCAATCCGGATGGCTGGGCAGCGTGGCAGGACTCCGTCATGCAGAGTATTCGCCAGGGAGGGACTCCACAGCACTATGGGCAGCAGGTGTCTCTAACCTACCAGCTACCCACGAGCCAGATCAAGCCACTCTCCTTCGTCTCTGCTCAGCTAGCCTATACGAGTGCCTATACTTGGGATCGAGGGGCTCGACTCGCTGACCCCGCACAGCCCCTAGCACACCAGCTGTCGAGCCAAGGGAACTTGGATCTCTCGTCCACGCTCCAGCTCCGTCAGCTTTATGCGAAGATGCCCTATCTCGCTAAGCTAGAGAAGCGCTATGCTAGTAGCCCTTCGCCTAGCACCTCTAAGGCGAAAGGACGCTCTCGGGGGGAAGAGGAGGAGGGCTTCTTCCATAGCTTACTTGATCGCTTAGTCTATACGCTGATGTCGGCCAAGGAGCTACAGCTCTCTTACCGCTCGACACGTCAGACCCTACTCTCGGGCTTTCTCCCCTCGATCGGTTGGGCAGGAGGGCAAGGGCATCTAGGGGGTAGTCTCTCCCCCGGGATCCCCTTCTCTCTAGGGCTCACGGATGTCGGATGGATAGATAAGCTCGCTGACGAAGGAGCCCTGCTGATGGATCCCGAGCGAGCGAGGGCGGGCGTCTTTACCCGAACCCGTACGCTCGATGTGCGGGCGACGCTCCAGCCATGGAGAGATCTCACCATTACCCTAACGGCTAATCATAGTCGGACGGATCGTACCGATGTCCAGTACATGCAGGCTGGGCATCCAAGACTCTATGGTGGGGACTTCACGATGACGGGGGTGGGGCTACGAGGATTCTTTGCCCCTCTGCGTGCAGAGTCAGGTTATCCATCGAAGGCCTTCGAAGAGTTTCTGCTTGCCCGAAGTTCTATTGCTCAGCGTTGGCGAGAGCAGGGTCTGGTAGGTGCATCCACGCTCAGTCCGCAGTCCTCGGCACTGCTGATCCCCTCCTTCCGTGCCGTCTATATGCGTAGCGGAGGGGCAAGGGGCGTGTCGCTCTCTTCCCTCCCCTCGCTTAGCTCTGTCCTGCCTAACTGGTCCCTGACCTACACAGGGCTATCTCGCTGGGAGTGGCTCAAGAAGTACTTCCGCTCGGTCTCCCTAAGGCACGCTTATCGGGGGATCTATACTGTGGGGAGCTTCTCCTCCTTCGCAGGTTGGTCGGGGGCTGATCCCGATGGCTTGGGGATGATCCGTCGGCAGGCCTCGGACGGATCGGGTACACTCAGCTCCGAGGCTAGCTATGCCTATGACTTCACCTCGGTAGCTTTCCAAGAGAGCTTCTATCCCCTCATCGGGGTGGATATGACTTGGCATAGCGGTATTGGGATGACAGCGCAGTGGCGAGAGAGCCGAGGGAGAGTGCTGAATCTAGCTGCTTATAGTCTGATCGAATCAATGACTAAGGAGATCAATGTCGGGCTAAGCTACAAGGTCGCTGACCTTACTCAGCTCTTCCGACCACATCCTCGGGGAGGTAGACGCTCTCGCCAGCGTGCAGGGCAGGCCAAGAAGGGGGTGGCCTCTTCGCCCAAGGGGCTCACCCTCCGCACGGACTATAGCCTGCGCAATACGGCGACACTGATTCGTTCGATCCAGACGGGTACCGCCGAGGCGACAGCAGGACAGCTGGAGCATCGCCTGCGTGTGACGCTCGACTATGACCTGAGCCGTCTGCTGGGGCTGAAGGTCTACTATGATTACAGCCGTCAGCGCCCCTTGGTAAGTACCTATGCTTACCCCATGGCGACCTCCTCCTTTGGGGTGTCGCTCCGCATCAGCTTGATGAACTAGACTGTTCGTTCGTCCTCATGTTTCCCTGCTAGTGGGAGCTTGGCATGTCCGAGTTGGATTCGCCTTGTCGGGCACGCTCGCTTTAGATCCAGAGTGTCGGGTCGTCACGATATACCTAACCGATGAATCACTATATACCCAATCCCATAGTCACAATATACCTAATCGCTGGGTCGGAATATACCTAGCTGAAGGCGCACCATGGTTCCTCCTCCTTTGACTTAGCTCTACCGGTACAGATGAGGAAGATCAGCCTAATTGCTTGCTCTCTTCCTTTCGTCGGTGTCGATCGTGTGACCCTCGCTGTACGATAAGCCCTAAACAAGAGAATTCGGTATCTTTGCAGGAATAAAATAAGTAACTAGGAATACTCTTTCCCGAAAAAGTATAGACACATGTCCAACCTCCCCCATACCCCCGAGGTAACACCCTCCGCTGAGGAAGAAAAGAAGAGCTTGAACTTCATCGAGCAGATCGTAGAGAATGACCTACGTGAAGGTAAGCATGACGGCCGTATCCAAACACGCTTCCCACCAGAGCCTAATGGCTATCTCCATATCGGCCATGCCAAGGCTATCTGCATGGACTTCGGTATCGCACAGAAGTATGGCGGTGTCTGCAACCTGCGCTTCGATGACACCAATCCCACGAAGGAGGATGTTGAGTACGTCGATGCGATCCGCGAGGATATCGAGTGGCTGGGCTTCCATTGGGGAGATATTTACTACGCTTCCGATTACTTCGAGCGTCTGTATCGCTTTGCGGAGGAGCTGATCCTAGCAGGGCATGCCTATGTCGATGAGCAGACGGCCGAGGAGATCGCTCAGCAGAAGGGGACGCCTACGACACCAGGGATCGCTAGCCCCTATCGTGATCGTCCAGCCGAGGAGAGCCTAGACCTCTTCCGTCGGATGAATGCAGGGGAATTCCCCGAGGGGGCTATGATCCTTCGTGCGAAGATCGATATGGCGTCACCCAATATGCACTTCCGTGACCCGATCATCTACCGTATCATCAAGGTGCCCCATCATCGCACGGGGACGAAGTGGAACGTCTATCCGATGTATGACTTCGCCCATGGACAGAGTGACTACTTCGAGGGGGTGACCCACTCGATCTGTACCCTAGAGTTCGTCGTACACCGCCCACTCTATGACTACTTCATCGATCTGCTCAAGCAGGTAGAGCCAGGACAGGATGGTCCCTATCGTCCTAGACAGTATGAATTCAATCGTCTGAACCTGACCTACACGATGATGAGTAAGCGCAAGCTGCTCCAGCTCGTACAGGAGGGGCATGTGAGTGGCTGGGATGACCCCCGTATGCCTACCGTATGTGGTCTGCGTCGCCGAGGCTATACGCCCGAGTCGATCCGTAGCTTCATCGATAAGATCGGATATACGAAGTATGATGGGATCATCGATATGGCGCTGCTAGAGCATGCCGTACGCGAGGATCTCAATCGCCATGCTCTGCGAGGCTCTGCCGTGCTTGATCCGGTGAAGCTTGTGATCACGAACTACCCCGAGGGTCAGACAGAGGCTATGAGCTTCCTCAATAACCCTGAGGATCCCGAGTCTGATAGCCATGTGATCAACTTCTCCAGAGAGCTCTACATCGAGCGTGAAGACTTCATGGAGGATGCTCCGAAGAAGTACTTCCGCATGACTCCAGGACAAGAGGTGCGTCTGAAGAGTGCCTACATCGTCCGCTGTACCGGATGTAAGAAGGATGAGTCTAGGAATGTGATCGAGGTGTACGCCGAGTACGACCCCGAGACGCTCAGCGGTCGCCCCGAAAGTAACCGTAAGGTCAAGGGTACGATCCACTGGGTATCTGCCTCCGACAGTGTCGAGGCAGAGGTGCGTCTGTACGATCGTCTATTCCTCGATGAGAATCCCTCAGAGGCTACGAAGGATAAGGAGCTAGCAGAGCTGCTGAACCCCGAGTCTCTTCAGGTCGTCCAGCATGCACGTATCGAGCCCTTCCTCGCAGGAGCTAAGCTCGGAGAGTACTACCAGTTCCAGCGTGTCGGCTACTTCTGTGTCGACCCCGATAGCCGTCCTGGTCATCTCGTCTTCAACCGTACGGTATCGCTCAAGGATACTTGGAAGAAGGTGAACAAGTAGTCCCTTCTTCTGCCTCTTCTAGCAGTACTCCATAGATCTAATTGTATAAGGTATGCTTGAGTCCTTTGGTTTCATCCAAGATATCCTCCATCATCTGAACTACTTCTGGGTGACGGTGCTGATGGCGATCGAATCGTCCTTCATCCCCTTCCCCTCGGAGGTCGTCGTACCCCCTGCGGCTTATAAGGCAGCTACGGGTGAGATGGATCTCTTCCTCGTCATCCTCTTCGCTACTATTGGATCGGACATCGGTGCGCTGGTGAACTATTATCTAGCGAAGTACCTTGGACGCCCGATCGTGTATAAGTTCGCGGCCTCCCGACTCGGTCGCCTATGCCTACTCTCTCCTGAGAAGGTGGAGAAGGCCGAGGGCTACTTCGTCAAGAATGGAGTGACTTCGACTCTCGTGGGGCGCCTTGTCCCTGGTATCCGTCAGCTGATCTCGATCCCAGCAGGCCTGTCAGGTATGCCCGTGGATCGCTTCCTGCTCTATACGACCATCGGGGCAGGAGCATGGAATGTCGTCCTTGCCCTCCTAGGCTGGTTCATCGGTAAGACGGTACCCCCCGAGCTCTTCGCTGAGACGATCAAGAGCTACAGCTCGGCTATCGGTCTTGGGATCGTAGCCGTACTCGTCGTGGGAGGACTAGCCTACTATCTCCTTCATCGCCGTAAGAAGTAGACGATCGTGACGACCCTGAGCCTCACCCTCACACCTCAGCAGGCAGCTACCGATGCTCTCCTTCGGACTGCTGTAGCGCGTGAACTAAGTCTTCCCGTCGATGAGATTAGCTCGATCCAGATCCGCCGACGTAATATCGATGCACGCCAGCGTAAAGTCTTAGTCAATCTCTCGCTAGATGTCTATCTGGATGGGGAGATGCCCGCAGAGGATGACTTCTCGGATCTCGTCTACTCAGACGTCTCTAGTGCACCCTCGGTGGTGGTCGTGGGGGCAGGTCCCTGCGGTCTCTTTGCCGCCCTTCGTCTCATTGAGCTAGGGCTTCGGCCGATCATCCTAGAACGAGGTCAGGAGGTGATGCAGCGACGTCGAGACTTGGCACAGCTAGAGCGTACAGGGATCCTAGATCCTGAGTCTAACTATAGCTATGGAGAGGGTGGTGCAGGAGCTTTCTCTGATGGGAAGCTCTATACCCGAAGCAAGAAGCGAGGGAGTGTAGAGAAGATCTTACGTGTCTTCTGTCGCTTCGGAGCTGATCCGAAGATCTTGGTCGATGCCCATCCACATATCGGCACCGATAAGCTCCCCGTGATCATCCGGCGGATGAGAGAGCAGATCATCGCATCGGGAGGTGAAGTACACTTCGCGACACGTATGACCGAGCTGCTCATCGAGGGCGGTCAGGTACGTGGGGCGATAGCGCATACGGGTGAGGTCTATTTAGGCCCCGTGATCCTTGCGACGGGACACTCGGCCCGAGATGTCTACCGCTACCTGAATCAGGCAGGGATCTTGGTGGAAGCTAAGCCCATCGCGGTGGGGGTACGCTTAGAGCACCCTCAAGCACTCATTGATCAACTTCGCTACCATAGTCCCGAAGGTCGAGGGAAGTACCTCCCAGCAGCAGAGTATGTCTATAAGGCACAGGTCAATGGACGTGGTGTCTACAGCTTCTGTATGTGTCCCGGTGGTTTCATCGTGCCTGCCTCCACAGCACACGAAGAGACCGTAGTCAATGGGATGTCTCCTGCCAACCGGGGCTCTCGCTGGGCAAACTCGGGTATGGTCGTAGAGCTTCATCCGGAGGATATCCCTCAGACGGGGATTGCTGTCGAGGATCTTTCCTCACCACTAGCGCTGATGCACTGGTGTGAGGAACTAGAGCGTAGGAGCTATCATGCCGCTAACTGCTCGCTGAAGGCTCCAGCACAGCGGATGACGGACTTTCTCAATAGACGCCTCTCATCCTCCCTGCCTTCTACATCCTATAGCCTGAGCTTGACCTCAAGTGAACTTCATGAATGGATGCCTGACTTTATCACGAAGCGCTTAGCAGGAGGCTTCCAAGCCTTTGATCGGTCGACACGAGGGTTTATCACGGAGGAAGCACAGCTCATTGCGTTGGAGAGTCGCACCTCATCACCTGTTCGCATTCCCCGAGGTAGAGAGGACTATGCCCATCCTATCCTTGTGGGGCTCTATCCAGCAGGTGAGGGAGCTGGATTCGCAGGAGGGATCGTCTCCGCAGCTATTGATGGAGAGAATGTAGCCTCTGCTCTCGCACCTCGCTATCAAAGAGCAAAATAGCTAACTTTGTATGGGGCTTCCCCAGTTACACTACTAGTACAGCTCACTATGTCTCAACATCCCTTTCGTGGTATGGGCGTGGCTCTTGTCACCCCCTTTACTGAAGCTAATGAGGTCGATTATAAAAGTCTCGAGCGTCTCCTGGAGCATCTACTTCGTGGACAAGCTACGGACTTCATCGTCATCCATGGTACTACGGGCGAATCTCCCTGCTTGACCAGGGAGGAGCGAAACCAAGTGACTCGCCATGTTGTCGATCAGGTCGATGGGCGCTGTCCTCTGATGATCGGGCTGGGAGGGAATGATACTCGTGAGACGGCTAACCGACTCAGAGAGCTAGATACAAGAGGCCTATCTGGCGTACTCTCGGTGGTACCCTACTATAATAAGCCTTCGCAGGAGGGTATGTATCAGCACTTCAAAACGCTGGCTGCACATAGCTCTCTTCCCTTAATCCTTTATAATGTGCCTGGTCGTGTCGGGGTCAATATGACTCCCGATACAGTAATCCGTTTGGCTCAAACGTGTGATAATATCATCGGGATCAAGGAGGCTTCGGGTTTCCCTCAGCAGGCTAGTCAGATCACAGCAGGTGATCTCCCCGAAGGCTTTGTTGTCCTATCGGGAGATGATAGCCTCACGGTGCCATTTATCCAGAATGGAGCCGAGGGTGTCATCTCTGTCCTTGGTAATGCCTATCCTCAGGCTACCTCTCGTCTGACACACCTTGCGATGGATGGACATGTCAATGAAGCTGACATGCTTCAGACAGCCTTGCGTCAGATCAATGCCCAGCTCTTCCAGGAGGGAAACCCTGCTGGGATCAAGGCACTACTTTGGTTGATGCGCCTGATCGATAGTCAGACTCTTCGTCTTCCCCTTGTGCCTGCCTCTTCAGAGCTTGTAGAGCGCTTAGATCAGACTCGTAAGGAGCTAGATCATACGCTAGCTCATTGGCCTACTTGGTAGCCTTTACTGATGTCTCTAGCAGAAGAACAGACGAAAGATAGCTATTGGACACTTGCCGGGCCTGCAGAAGGGATCTTCTCAGAGAAGCGCAGTAAGTTCCTTGCCTTTGCTTACCCAGTCACTACGGAGGAGGAGGCTTTAGCCTATGTCTCCGAGGTGCGGGCGAAGTACTATGATGCTCGCCATGTCTGCTGGGCTTATCGCCTAGGACCTACAGGTGATCCCTACCGCTCCAATGACGATGGAGAACCTTCGGGTACTGCAGGCAAGCCGATACTAGGAATACTGCAGTCGCAGGAGCTCACCGAGGTCATCGTCTTAGTCGTTCGCTACTTTGGAGGAGTGAAGCTAGGTACGAGTGGTCTGATCGAAGCCTACCGAGAAGCTACGCTCGAAGCTCTTGCTCATGCCGAACGCAGAGAGTGCGTTCTGGAGGCTCGCTTTGAGGTCTCCTTCAACTATGATCTTATGGGGATCGTCATGCGCCAAGTGAAAGAAATGGAGGCTACGATCCTAGCTCAAGATTTTCGGGAGACTTGTAGTCTCATCCTACAGATTCGTTTAGGGCGGGCAGGTGAGCTTCATTCTCGTCTCGATCGTCTCTATGGTGTCACTGCCAAACAACTCTAAATTAAACTTCCCCTCTCCTTATGTCAGAAACAGAAGGGTCTCAGCAGCAGGAACCCGAGTTAGAAGCTATCGGTCAGCTCACAGATGATCCCCACGAGCTTAAAGCGAAGACAGTGTCTAGCTTTGGCTGGGCAACGATTCAGCAGATCTTTGGTCGTGTGATGTCTTTTGGGGTCAATCTCGCTTTGGCTCGTCTCCTGATCCCCGAAGACTTTGGGATCATCGCTACTCTGGGGATCTTTATGGCCATAGCTACTCAGCTAGCGGATGTTGGCTTTGGTAGCTCTCTTGCTCGCTCGCATAAGGTGGATGATGCCGACCTCTCTACGGTCTTCTATTACAACGTAGGGATGAGTATTGTGCTTTACTTCATCTTCTTCCTTGTAGCTCCTTTTGTCGCGGATTATTTCCGTAATCCTGTCTTGACTCCTGTTCTGCGAGTGATGATGCTGAGTCTAGTGATCAATTCCCTAGGGGGTATCCATGGTATCTTGATATATCGACAGATGTTCTTCCGTCAAGAGCTATATATCCAGATGACCTCATCGATTATATCCGCTCTGGTGGGGATTGGGATGGCCTATTTGGGCTACAAGTACTGGGCGCTTGTAGGAATGACGCTGACGCAAGCCGTAGCACGAAATGTGATGCTCTGGCTCATCGTTCATTGGCATCCCAAGCTCCTATTTGTCAAGGAGCGACTGAAGCGTCATTTTGCTTATGGCTCTCGCCTGGTCGTGGTGGGGATCTTGAATTCTCTCTACAATAACTTGACGACTATCCTTATTGGGCGTTACTTCGATATGCGTACGCAGGGTCTCTATGGTAATGCAAATGCACTACAGCAGGTACCCGTATCTGCATTAGCTGATCCGATCACGAAGGTGACTACTCCAGTGCTGGTACGTGTGCAGAATGATCCTGATCGTCTGCGCTCAGGTTACCAGCGGGTCATGCGTCTGCTCTTCCAGCTATCTACCCCGATCATGGTTAGTCTAGTGGTGCTGGCTCATCCATTCTATCACTTCTTCTATGGAGATAAGTGGATAGAGGCTGCTCCTTACTTCCAGGTGCTCTGTATTTGCGGTATTCTTTTCCCTATTAACTCCTATAACATCAATCTGCTCCAAGTCACCGGACGCAGTGATCTATATCTTCGTCTTGATGTCGTGCGTAAGATCATTGGGGTCATAGCTCTCGCTATAGGGCTCTTCTTTGGTATCTATGGTCTTCTCTGGAGTATGGCGATTACACAGGCCATTTATCTCTTTGTCAATAGCTACTATTCAGGTAGGCTGATCAACTATACGCTCAAGCAGCAGCTCTCGGAACTCTTCCCCTTTGCGCTCATGAGCCTCGCAAGTGGAGCGATTCTTTGGCTGGCAGATACTTATCTCTTTGCAGGGCTAGGCGACCTCCTTCGTTTGGCTTTGGGCGGGATTACGATGGGTCTGTCGTATTTGGCACTAGGGTGGATCTTTGCTCCTAAGGATGTCAGCTATGTGTGGGGCTTGGTCAATCACTATATCCTACGTAGAGGCTAGGGGCTAGCTTCTTCGTCAGATCCCGATACGAGCGTACCTCTTGAGATTCTGGTCTCAAGAGGTGCGCTTTTTTATGTCTCCCGAGAAGGGGAAAAAGGGGTTACAGTATTAACCCTCAAGAGGCACTACTGTTGCCTCTCGAGGGGCATCAGTAGTGCCTCTGATGGGGCAACAGTAGTAACACTTGAGGGTCTGCGAGGGTGTGATGTAACTGTCTGTGTTCTAGTTCTCCCAGAGTGGTGATTTTGGCAGTGAAAATAGCCGTGGTCTAAGCCCCTTTTAGCCTGCACTGAGGGGTACACATGAAGCTCCGTTAGGAAGAGGAGCAAGTGGACCTCGTCGGGAAGTGTTAAAAGGCTGGGAAAAACGATTATCTTTGTCCTTATAACAGAAGTAAGTATTTACTCAATCAGTACAATCAACACAATGGAAAAGCCCTACGTAATCGGCGTCGACCTTGGAGGTACCAATACTGTCTTTGGGGTCGTAGACGCTCGTGGTAATGTCGTTGTCAATGCCTCGATCAAGACGGGAACGCACATTGACATTGAGCTCTATCTCAATGACCTAGTCTCAGGACTTAATATGCTCATCGACCAAGTCGGTGGTAAGGATAAGATCCGTGGTATCGGTGTCGGAGCACCTAATGGGAACTACTTCAATGGATCGATCGAGTTCGCTCCTAACCTCCCTTGGAAGGGCAAGATCCCCTTGGCTCAGATGATCCAGGATCGTATAGGTATCCCCGTAGCCTTGACGAATGATGCAAATGCGGCTGCTATCGGTGAAATGACCTACGGCGCAGCACGTGGAATGAAGGACTTCATCGTCATCACGCTCGGTACAGGGGTAGGTAGTGGTATCGTCGTCGGTGGACAGCTCGTCTACGGGCATGATGGTTTCGCTGGTGAGCTTGGTCACATGATCGTACGCCGTAATGGCCGTATGTGTGGCTGTGGTCGTCAGGGCTGTCTAGAGACTTATACCTCTGCTACGGGTGTAGCACGCACGGCACGTGAGTACCTCACCATCCGCTCTGATGAGAGCAAGCTCCGTGATCTAGATATTGACCAAATCACTTCGAAGGATGTCTTCGATGCTGCTTCCATAGGAGATCCACTCGCGCTAGAGATCTTCGAGAGCACGGGGGCTATCCTTGGTGAGGCTTGTGCAGACTTCGTGACCTTCTCCTCTCCCGAGGCGATCATCTTCTTCGGTGGTCTGACGAAGGCTGGTGATCTCCTGATGAACCCTATCCGTCACCACATGGAGAAGAACATCCTGCAGATCTACAAGGGTAAGACTCGTCTACTCGTCTCTCAGCTCAAGGAGAGCGATGCAGCCGTGCTTGGTGCAAGTGCACTGGGCTGGGAAGCTAAGGAACTCTAGTCCTAGGATCTTCCTCCCATTACACCAGCGGTGCCAGTGGATCTCTCCGCTAGCACCGCTGGCTTTTTTATTGATTTCTCCCTATCAAAGCTTATGTTGACACATCCTTTAGCAGACTTTAGCTTCTGCCCCCGCTGTGGGCGTGCAGGGCTGGAGCATGTCCATGGGCGTGCTATCCATTGCTCAGGCTGTGACCTGACTTATTTCCATAATGTTGCTTCGGCGGTAGCGTGTTTTGTGCTGGATCACGAAGATCGCTTTCTCCTCGTACGTCGTGCCCGTGATCCAGCCAAGGGAACGCTGGATCTCCCTGGGGGCTTTGTTGATCCCGAGGAGACCGTCGAAGAAGCCGTAGCGCGGGAACTAAAGGAAGAGACGGGACTTAGCCCCGAATCGATGCATCTCTGCTTCTCTTCGCCCAATGTCTATCCTTATTCGGGGATCACGGTCTATACGGCGGATCTCTTCTACTGTGTCCGTGTCGCTAGCTTCGATGGAGCGGTAGCGATGGATGATGCCGGAGAGCTCCTCGTGCGTCCACTGAGTGAGCTGAGTGCAGAGGAATTTGGCCTGCGCTCGGTACGTCAAGGGGTGGAGAAGCTCCTTGCTGATCCCACTCTCCTCAAGTAGTCTTAACGGATGAGACTAAACCTCCAGCGCCTCAAAGGCTATGCCCCGCTGTGCTTCATCGCCACGGGGATCTTATGCTGGCAGTGGACGGCTCCCTATGCGGCTGTCTTGCCGTGGATCATCGCCTCCATGCTCTTCTTTGCGGTGCTGAACTTATCTCCCAGGCAGGCTCTACCACACCCGAAGCACTTTCTGCTATATCTCCTCCAGCTAGGTCTTGGGGCGAGCCTCTATGGGCTACTGAATCTGTGGAATAGGGAGATTGCTTTGAGTCTAGGGATGTGCTTCCTCGCTCCAGCGGCTACGGCTGCAGGGGCGATGACTAGTCTGATGAATGGAGATACGGGCTTCGCTACGGGCTATACGCTCCTGACACATGGCTTGCTGTGTCTAGTGGCTCCCTTACTACTCCCTCTACTGCAAGCGGAGGGAGCAGAAGTGCCCTTCTGGGAGCTTTCCGGGCAGATTGCCCTTTTGGTCGGTAAGATGGTACTCCTACCGATTGCCTTGGCTTGGTTAGTCCGAGGTATTATGCATTGGCGTGGTAAGACACCTCAGCCACAGCGCAAGCTGACCTATTGGCTGTGGCTCTCGTCGCTGATCTTTATCCTTGGTAAGGCGGTGTCCTTTGTGGTAGAAGAAGGGAAGATTGGGGGAGGGCTCTTGATCGCTTCCTTTGCCGTGGGCTTCATCGCCTGTGCAGTGCAGTTTACCTTGGGGCGCTGCTTGGCATCGCGTATTGGCGTCGAGGAGGTTTCCTGCCGACAGGCCTTGGGGCAGAAGAATACAGCGCTTACTCTTTGGCTTTGTATCTCCTTTTTGCATCCCTTGGTAGCTCCAGGGATCGCAGGCTATATCGCTTGGCAGAACTTCTTCCTAACCTACTATATGAGTCGTTCGGTACGAGCAAAGCGTTAGTCATACTCGTACGAGTAGGGTAGAAACAGTGACCGCCTAGCATCTGTCACGGATGCTAAGCGGTCGCTGTTTCGGGTGATGGATGATCACTCCATTGGAGAGCTACTTCGCAGGATCCTCTGCTTTCCGGAGGAGATAGTGCTGATAGATGACGCAGAGCGCCAAGTAGGCCAACGCCTGGATCCAGAGTGTCAGATACTGAGGCAAGATCTCGTGAAGACTAGCCCCCATGCTGTTGATAGCTACGAAAGCTTGTACCCCTGGCGTCGAAGGGATCAGGTAGCCCAAGGCCTTCAATGGGGCAGGGATGGCCGAGAGAGGCCAAGAGAGTCCCGTGAGGAAAAGGAAAGGGATGGACGTCCAAACCCACACCAGCATCGAGGTCTCTCTACTACGAGCAAAGAGCCCCCAGAAGCAGGCAAAGAACGTCATACTCAGGAGCAATGGCAGGAGGAGAGCTAGGTAGCTCACGAAGTCTGTCAGCTGGGGTAGGCCAAAGATCTGAGGTGCTAGTACCAAGACAAAGCAGGAGACGACCCCATAGATCGTCAGATAGCACAACGCTCGCCCCAGGAAGAGGCGCATCAGGCTGACATAGTGTCCACCGACCCTCGGGTAGTAGAAGTGACGTGCTCCTTTCTCCCACTCGGTACCTCGTAGCATCGAGACTCCTAGAAGGAGTGTCTGCTGTAGAATGAGTACCAAGATGCCTGGTAGGAGGAAGCCCTGAAAGCCACTCTGGGGGTTGTAGGGAGTGATCCATTCACTCTCAATAGGACGAACGGCTATTTGGGTAGCTTCGGTCGAGACATTTGGGTGGCGACGAGCTTCTATTTCTCTTCCCATCGTTAGGGCGACTTCAGCTGTGACAAGAGAATAGGCCTTGTAGTAAAGTGCGGCAGCGAAGGTGGTGTGGAGGTTCACCTGTGCTTGTCGTCCTTGCTCCAAGCGTTTACTGAAGTCCTCGGGGATAACGAGGATGCCATACGCCTTCTCTGATGCGACCAGCGAATAGGCCTCACTCTCCGTCGAGACGTGCGCTACTACAGCTACGTCAGGACTAGCATCGACACGGCGAGCGAACTCCCGAGAGAGCGCCGAGGAGCTTTTATCTACGACGACTAGAGGAGACTCTCGTACCCCCTCATTCCCATACAGTGCCGAGTAAAGGAAGGGATAGATGAAGGGCACAACGAAGAAGAAGAGCATCACGCCTTTATCAGCCAAGATCGCTCGCCACTCCCGACAGTAGGTCACCCACAGATCTGTGAGGCGTAGCTTCATCGATTGAAGAATAGTCATACGTCAGGGGCTTAGGGGAGATAGGGGACTTCGATCAGGTAGCGCTTCAGCCGAGGAAGTAAGAGGATCGGGAGCAGGAGGAAGGCTGTGAGCCCGAGGTAGTAGGGGAGAGCCTCCAGCCATGGGGCCCCGAGTAGAGCCTGGCTGATACCTATATTATAGTAGTAGCGGAGAGGGAAGATAAATGATAGCGCTTGCATAGGCGCTATCATCGAGCTAACGGGTACACTCATCCCCGAGATGGAGAAGGAGAGCATCCCTAGCAGGCTACTTAGGCTCATCGCCATTCTGACGGTGGGGATGAGTGCAAAGAAGAAGATCGCCAAAGCCTGAGCCGATAGGACGAGTAGGAGCATAGCCAGAGCCATCGTCCAGCCTCCCGCTTGCAGAGGGTAGCCCATGCCTATGTAGAGGATGAACTGAATACCCCAGCCAACCAGGAGGAAGCATACTGTCTGCGGTAGGAGCTTCGTCAGCAGGGAGCGAGCCATAGATCCATCATTCCGCTGTAGCCACTGCTGGGCTGTGCCTCGCTTCACCTCCCTGCCGATGGAGTAGGCGGTATAGAGGAAGATCATCAGCTGGAGTAAGCCTGGCAGGATCGTCGTCGTCAGATAGGCTGCGTAGTTGAGCCAAGGGTTACTCATCACCTCGGAGCGTACGGCGATGGGCTGTATAGTAGCGAGGATCTCCTCCTCCGTCTTACCTCGTGCTTGGCCTGTGAGTAGTCCCACCTTCGCAGAGACTAGCTCGGAGAGCATCTTCATGTCGCGGAATACAAAGCTCCCTGCCATGAGGTAGGCACTATTGGTGTAATAGTGGATCGTGGGCTGACGACTAGAGCCAGCCTTGGCTTGGAGGCCGGGAGGGATATGGTAGATCCCGTAGACTTCCCCACGACGCATCGCAGCGAGTGCCTCGGGCATGCTGTTAGCTTCGAGGGCGACGTGTGTGCTCTGGAAGGCATCGAGGGTGCGTACGATAGCTCGGGAGCTAGCGGAGTGATCCTCGTTCACGACAGCTACCGGCATATCTGTAGGTAGCCCACGCTCCATCATGTAGAGGAGCAGGAAGGAGGACAGGAGTGGCACTAAGAAGATCGAGAAGAGTGCGAGGGGCTGACGAAAGAGCTCCCGCCATCGATGTCTTAGCTCCGCCCCAAAGCTAGTTGCGGAGGCTTTCATTAGATCTGTCCCTTATCCAAGACGATGGTCATCCCTGGGAGAAGCCCTTCGATAGCTTTCTCGGGGCGGGCTGTGACCTCGAAGGTACGTAGGTCATGTGCGTCTCGGGGCTTCGTAGCCTTCCAAGTAGCATAGCTACCCATATCCTTGATCTTAGAGACCTGTACGGTGATAGCCTTGCCACCTAGAGCGGGTATTGTGGCGGTGAGCTTACTGCCTAGGCGGAGGGTGGCTAGTCGGTCCTCACGGATCGAGAAGATGACACGTACTGCACGGTCATCTGCGATGCTGAGGATCGGTGCCCCAGTGCCGACGAGCTCCCCACGATGGGGGAAGATCTCGGAGATACGTCCGTCGATGGGGGCTACGAGTGCTCCCTCTTTCAGGTAAGCATTCACTTCGCTCACGGCACCCGAAGCACGCTCTACGAGAGCCTGGGCAGCCCACTTGTCTTCACGCTGAGCGCCATTGATCGCCATGTCATATTGGCTACGAGCGGCACGCTCCGTCGCTTGCATGGCACGTAGCTGGGCGGTGGCCTCGTCGTACTTCTGAGCGGGGAGAACACCCTCCTTGTAGAGGCGCTCGACACGGGCGAAGCTCTTCTCTGCTACTTCTAACCCAGCCTTAGCCTTCTGCCACAGCTCATAGGCTCCCTCCTTCTGCTCCTTGCGTGCGCCGACCTGTGCCTTTTGGCTCTGTGCCTCGGCAGCACTACGTGCAGCCTGTGCCTGCTCGAGCTTGGCTAGCACCTCGGGGGAGTAGATGCGGACGAGGGTGTCGCCAGCATGCACTAGCTGTCCCTCCTCGACGAGGAACTCGGTGATGCGTCCTGGTACTTTCCCAGCGATACGGATCTCATCGACCTCGACTTGCCCTGTCACGGGATCTTCCTTCGGGGAGAAGAAGACATAGCCCGAGAGAGCTAGGAGGATCATCGCTACGACCACAAGTCCGACACCGAGCAGGATGCTCTTGCGGGCGGAGGGGGAGACCTCTGGGGCTACTGTGGTCTTCTTTTCTTCAGTATTCATAGGAATATAGGTAATGGGGATACGGGATTAAAGGGCAAGGATACTTTTGAGCTTACTTTCGCTCAGTAGGACTTGGATCTGGGCATCGATGAGGCTATCCTGCGCACTCATCCAGGCGGTCTGTGCCATCGTATAGTTGAGGAGTGGGATGACGCCCTCCTCATAGCCGACCTTAGCGTAGCGCATATTCTCTTTGGCCATGGCCACGGCCTTCATCGCAGCGTCATAGGAGCGACGAGCGTCGTCTGCCTTGCGGAGGGCTTGCTTCATCTGTAGGCTGATCTTGGAGCGAGCCTCGGCGAGCTCTAGTTGCTTCGCACGGTGCTCTGCCTGTGCTGTACGTCTACGTAAGCTTCCGGAGAAGAGGTCAGAGATGGGGACCTCGAGCATGAGACCTAGGTAGTACTGTCCGCCGAACTCCTTCTTCTGCCCGTTGAAGGAATTAGGGTTGGTCGCCGAGTAGGAGGCGAAGCCATAGACCTTCGGGAGGAGGGAGGAGGACTCTAGGCTAATACGCTTGCGATAGATGCTGTCTACTAGGCGCAGGGAGCGTATTTCACTACGGCGCTCTATGGCTAGTGTGAGATCTTCGTCAGCATGACTAGTTTGGCTAGGTAAGGTGAGCTCTAGGGTGCCCTCATCAGCGAGGGTGAAGGGAGTGCCCTCATCCAAGCCACAGAGGTCAGCTAGGAGCATCTTGGAGAGCTGGAGTCCGTTGATGACCTGACTGCGCTTGACCTCGGCTTCGCTGAGCTTCGTGCGTACGGAGAGCCCGTCGGCCTTGGTCGCTACACCGGCTTCGATCGAGGCATCTACGTTCTTCACGGTCTGCTCTAGGAGGGCGACGAGCTGGTTGAGGAGCTTCTCCTTGCTGACGAGGGAGACGACCTGCCAGTAGGCTTCATCGACCTTGTTCTCCACCTCCGTAGCGGTCGTGGCACGTAGCTCGGTTTGGAGCTTCTCGGCGAGAGAGGCCATCTGGTATCCGCTGCGGATACGTCCTCCGAGGAAGATGGGCTGAATGGCAGTGATGTTAGCCACATAGACGTTGCGCAGGTCGATCGTCCCGAGATGACGCAGGCGGTCAGGGATGAGGAAGTTGAAGCTACCTAGGGGCTGATCCCAGTTGATCAGGTGAAGCTCCTTCTGCATGTGGAGATAGATCCCTCGAGTGGAAACTTGGGGGAAGAACTTGGTGAATACCTCCTGTTTGCGAGCGTGGGCAGCAGCGATGTCTTGGTCTCGCTGCTGGAGGAGGCGACTCTGGGTCTTAGCTCGCTCGCGGCAGTCCTCTAGGCTGAGGCGCTCCTGTGCGGATAGCGTCGTCAGAGCAAGGCTTGCTGTGAGGGCGAGTAGGCCGAGGTGACGGTTGAATAGTCGTATCATAGGGGATTACTTATCTGTCGAATCGGGGCTGACATAGGGCAGGATCTGACACTGGATGCGTCCGAGTGCCTCACGGATGTTCTTTTTGGGATGGATCATCAGCTTCGCTGGCTGAAGGCTCGTCAGGGAGACCTCTTCGGGACTATCCATGAGTTTGCCTTGGATGAAGGGCATGAGTGTCCCCATTTCTCCGAGGTCTACTCCGATACCCTGCTCTAGGCTTTCACAAACGACCTGAGCGAAGGTATGGAGGGCGATCTCCAGATCTGCTGGAGAGAGATGACAGCGCTGATGGGTATGCTGCATGAGATCCTCGATGCTTAGCTTCTCTCGCTTTGTGGGATAGGCATAGTAGAGGGTCCTGCCTGCACGTGTTCCCTGCTTGGAGACTTTCTGTTTGATTTCTAGCTTCATTGTTTGGTCGGTAGAAGAGACTGCTTGAGGGCTTCTCTCCGGATCTACCTATGGAAGGTGGTTTAAATTACCTTACATAGGTTGTTCGATTTATGTGCAAAGGTAAGGATATTCTTAGAAAGACTAAACAAGGCAAAAGGGACGCATCGAATGCAAGGGGATTTCCGAGACTTCTGGTTACGTATATTGTGATCTCTTGGTTGGGTCTATCGTGATCGGTCGGTTAGGTATATTGTGGCGAGTGGGTTAGGTATATCGTGACAAAGAGGGGACATGGGGAGTTCGTTGAGGAGTGCGCCCTAGAGAGGAGGGCTCTTGCGAGATCGGGGAAGGAGGATATACTTAAAAGGGGATCGTCTGCGTTTGTATATCGTGTGCGTAAGGTGGTTGGGCTTAGCCTGGCTAGGTGTTGCACAGAGTGAAGTCTTGTGTGCAATGCTCGGTATTCTAAGTATTTGACTATCTTTGCATTTGGACTTTTCCCTCTTAAAGGAGGTCCAACGAAGCAGGAGAAGCGCTCCTGCGACTACTCGCAAAAGAGTAGCCCTCTACAGTAACTATTAATAGCTGGTATGACAAGAAAAAGTATGCGACTGTTATGCGCATCTCTGTGTCTGGCTGCTACCACTCTTCCCGCGATGGCAAGTCGTGGAGAGATGGCACAGACACCTCGCAAGGAGACACGCACGACAGCCGGTCAGCAGGTGTTTGCTAAGGATGATTCCAAGCACCCGCTTCTGGCCGACCAACTGCAGGTGAAGGATCGAGTCCTCAGTGCCAAACGTAAGATGCAGCTCCACGAGCAGTCACGTAAGCAACTCGAAGATCTCGAAGCCCCAGCCTCTGAAATCTATGGTGAATCCTCTTGGGGAAGCTACGTCAATCCCTTCGCTGGAATGTCGGTGAATATCCCCGACCGCCAAGACATCGATCTACAAGAGTTCGTAATGCCGATCTCGACCCGTCAAGTGACGTCGAACTACGGCTACCGCCACAGCTTCGGGCGTATGCACTATGGCACTGACCTGAAGCTAAGCACCGGAGATACCGTCCGAGCAGCCTTCTCTGGCAAGGTACGTGTGAAGTCCTACGAGGGCGGAGGATACGGCAACTACGTCGTCATCCGTCACCCCAACGGGCTGGAGACAGTCTACGGGCACATGAGCCGCTCGATCGTCCGTGAGGGTACGATCGTCCGTGCAGGAGATCCCATCGGTCTCGGAGGTAGCACAGGTCGCTCTACAGGACCTCACCTCCACTTCGAAGCTCGCTTCATGGGTATCCCCATCGATCCATCTGATCTCTTTGACTTCCAGGCAGGCGTCCCACGCTATGATATCTTCGCTTTCGTTAAGGGAGCCTATCGCACTCCTCGCTCACATGCTGTAGCGAGCGCTGTGGCTAAGCCTAAGACGAGCGGTGAGTCGAATGAAGAGCAGTTCAAGACGCATCGTATCAAGCGAGGTGAGTCTGTAGCCGCCATCGCACGCCAATATGGTGTCTCGGTAGCTAACCTCTGTCGCACCAACGGCATCAAGAAGTCGGCTAAGCTCTCCGTAGGACGTACGCTCCGCATCCCAAGCTAGCTGATCAACCAAGAGATACAAGTGAATATAGAGAGCCCGCTAGGTTCGTCCCTCTCACTGAGGACGTCAGCCTAGCGGGCTCTCTCCGTTTAGATCGAGCACGAAGAAGCGCTCGGCGATCCTTTTAGCACGAGTGAGATACTCCTCGACACGTACATCATCCCGGGTGCGAGAGTGCCTGCTCACCTGTTAGGGCGAGACGAAAGGCGTGCTCTGCCTGCTCATAGTTGCCGAAGGTCATATAGATGTTCTCTAGTCTATTGAGCGAGATCATACGATTCTTCTTGGCTAGGTAGGAGGTATCAGAGCAGGCTTCGCTGAGTGTGCGTGCTTTGTAGTGGTATTCTTGGGCTACATCTAGGACTCCCATACGGCGGTAGTCTGTGCCGATGTCGTTAAGCGCCTGGATCCACTCAAGTGTATCGCCGAGTGCTTCGACCTGACGAAGGCCTTCGCTGTGGATAGCATGCTACAAAGATGTAGAATCTTTTAGTCTAGCCAAAATGCTTTTAATTGGCTTTATTGGATACCTTCTTATATGGCAAGGGGCCTAAAAAGAAACGACCAGAGTACTTAGATACTCTGGCCGTCTCATCTAAAGAGAGTCAGGCTCGTGAAGTCGTTCTTATCGGATACAGGCTCCTTGACTTGCTCTTAGTGTAGTCAGGACGGAGATTACCTGATAGGCACCGATTATTCGCGGTAGGGTGAAAGAGTTATTTCTCTACGGGAAGACCTTCGGAGATCCAGTTTAGGTAGCCTCCCTTCATCTCGACGACCTTGAAGCCACGTGACTGCATAAGTGTAGCCGCAGCATGGCTCCGCTTGCCACTCCGACAATAGATGTAGTGCGTACGTTGCTTATCGAGCTTCTCTAGTCCTTCTAGGAAGGCTTTGTCGTTTAGCCAATCGAGGAGGATCGCTCCCTTTAAGTGGCCTTCAGCAAACTCTGAGGGGCGGCGTACGTCGAGGATCACAGCGGTGCTGTCCGCTTGGGCAGATGCGATGAATGCTTTAGGTGCGAGGAGCTGGATAGGCTCTTCTGTTGCAGAGCTTGAGCAGAGCCCAAGAGAGGAGACGAGGGTCATGATCAGATGTTTCATTTGAACGTCGGGTAATGATATGGTGCGTGGAGAGTAGTCTGTCTGCTCTCCATATTTCTATACAAAGGTCGAGATTTCTTAGCAATAAGTGCTAATGTCAGAGTGTATTCTCTTCAGGGGAGATCTCTTTGATGATGGCAGGCGGAAATGTCCGAAAAGGACTACTTCTTGTCCTATGAGAGCAGTCCCTAAGGTGAAAGAAAGTCCTGTAAGCACATATTCTTGTCCATTTAGTTTAGATATCCACCTAGTTATTCCCTACTATGCTTCGTCTAGGGACAGGGAGTGCGGGTGGAGGTGCATCTCTCGGAGTGCGTATATCAAGAGCCTATGGACGAGATGCGCCCATCCGCTTCCTGAATTCTGTCGGAGACATCCCGAAGGCACGACGACAGTACTTCCCGAAGAACGAAAGGTTGGGGAAGCCTAGATCATCACAGATCTCGGTGATACTTCGGTCGGTATTGAGCAGGTGGTATCGGATGTCAGCTTCGGTGTATTCACGCACCCACTGCATAGCAGTCTTCCCGCTGATCTTACGGCAGACCTTCGTCAGATAGTTGGCCGATACGAATAGCTCCTGCGCATAGGTCTCTATGAGCTGGTGCTTGATGCGACGTGTGGCGAGAAGCTCGAGGAAGCGACGGAAGAGTACCTTCTGCTGACCCTCGGGCGTGCTGGTGTCTACCTCGGGTACGGAGGACATCAAGATCTCTAAGTAGTCGAAGAGGATGCTACGTAGCAGGGACTCGATCACCTCCTTCTTGTAGCGACGTGGTGCCTGCTGGAGCTTGAAGGACAGCGTCCCTACGTAGCCAGCGAACTGCTCCCGGTCTTCGGCGCTGGTCGTGATGTGATTCGTCTGATAGATGTAGAGGCACCGATCCCATTCTTCGATGTGTGGGCCGAGGAGTCGCTTGACCACCTCGGTCGAGATGATAGCTAGGTCACAGCGCACACCGGGGCTTCCTAGGTGGTTGGTCAGACGAGTATGCGGTGGGAGAATGAGAGCTTCGAAGGTCTCTAGTTGTTTTGGTGAGCCATTGATGTCGACGCTCAGTCGCCCTTTGTTGCAGGCGAGTATCATGTAGCCTTCTAGGGAGGTCGTGTCGAGGTGCGCCAGCTGCTCAAACGTGGTGGCAAGCTTGATGCTGTCGTCTTCGTAGTCAAACGTAATATGATCCATGGCTGCAAAGCTCGCCATAATTCCCTCCTCCGAGTGTTCCATAAGCGCTTAATAATGGTAGTTATATTATCAAGAACGGAAATATACCACTATTGTTTTGTTTTGGGTAACTGAGGGTGTGGCTATTGACTATACCTTTGCATCGAAAACGAAACAAGACAACAACCAAATAACAGTTCGAATGAATAAGAAAGTCATCCTCCTCACCGGAGCAAGCAGTGGAATCGGCTACGAGACAGCTGAGTTCTTAGCCAAGCAAGGGCATATCGTCTATGGTGCAGCTCGCCGAGTAGACCAGATGGAGTCGCTGAAGCAGTTCGGCGTGAAGCCTATTCGTCTCGATGTCACAAGTCAAGAAAGTATAGACGAAGCCGTTGACTTCATCGTGAAGGCTGAGGGACGCATCGATGTGCTGGTGAATAATGCAGGCTACGGCTCCTATGGTGCTATCGAGGATGTCAGCATCGAGGAGGCACGCAAGCAGTTTGACGTAAATATCTTCGGCGTGGCTATGCTTACGAAGAAGGTCTTGCCCCATATGCGTGAGCAGCACAGCGGGACGATCATCAACGTAGCCTCGATCGGTGGGCGACTGACCACCTACTTCGGAGCTTGGTATCACGCTACGAAGTATGCCCTAGAGGCTTTCAGTGATGCGCTACGCATGGAGACCAAGGACTTTGGCATCCAGGTGAGCATCATCGAGCCTGGGGGGATCAAGACTCCTTGGGGATTCATCGCCGCTGATCATCTGATCGAGAGCGCTAAGGGAGGTGCGTACGAGAAGCAGGCTACCAAGACGGCGCTCGGCATGCGCAAGCAGTATGAGGGCAATATGATGTCCAAGCCCGTAGTCATCGCTAAGGCGATCTCTCGAGCTGTGAACAGTCGCCGTCCGAAGACCCGCTACACGGTCGGCTTCATGGCTAAGCCACTTGTCTGGCTACACACTTGGCTCCCCACTCGCTGGTTTGATGTGATCATGAAGAATGCCTCCCTCTAGCTAGGGAGAAGGCTTCTTCGCTGAAGCGCACTGGGGGAAGGGCTCGTATGGCCCTTCCCCAGTGTCGTTTTTGTACGCTTAGTCGGCATCCGAGTCGATGGAGTCGAGGCGCGGCTTCTCTACCTCGCCTTGGCTTACTCTCCTCATTTCATAGCCCTCCTTCTCTCTGCCTTCCCGATAGCGTATAGCCTGATTGGAATGCAACGTATACGTTTGGTGAGCAAAACGTATACGTCTTGAGGAGAAAACGTATACGTCTTGGGCACGAAACGTATACGTTTCGACTGCACAAGGTATACGGCCTTCCTGGATAGCTTACTCCGCATCTTCAAGGACGATGGTCAGCCTGTCTTCAGCTCCTACCTTCGCCGTGAATTTAGCAGACATGCTTCTTGCCCTGCGCCCTTGGATGTGCAAGGCCTTTAGCGTACCTTTGGTCGCAAAGAATCAATCTCATAAGTAACCGAAACCAATATAATTAGCGGTGAACATCAATCCTAAGCAACTACCGAGTCTGCTATTAGTAGTCGGGCTTCTGTCCCTCTCGTCCTGCCTCAAGGAGACGGCTATCCCTTGTCTTGCCTATGTTTTGGAATAGGAAAATTAGTCGCCCAATCTTGCATTAGACGAACTAGAAGAAACTGTTGGTAGCCTACTGTTCGTAGTAAATTAAGAGATAGTATGAAGATCAAAGGTCTTAATAGAATTATCCCAGGAGGGAGTAACATCCAGACGCAAGGAGAACTGATCCTCTATATCATAGATGGAGCGACCTACTTGAATAATCTCAGGTTGAGTTCTTTGCCTCTATGGTTTAGTAGTTGCCCTTTCTCGGATAAAACCTATGTAGAGACTAGAGACCCTTGGCATGTGTATGAAGTGGTAAATCTTGAAAGTAGGATTATTTCTCTGAAGTATTCCGATGAGGATAGGATTGAGCTTACTCCATACGAACACAGCTATATCAGTACAAGCTATTTGGAATCAAAGATGCTTTGTTAATCTTGTAGAAAGGGATCTTTTGAAGAATAAAATACGAAGGGATACCTTTCTGATCAACTTTAAAATAAGATGGGTTTCCTCTAATGAACATTGGAGAGTTTATATGCAACCAGAAGGGGTGAGCAGTGTTGATTGGTGTGCTCGAAATATCTACCTTGATGTATCCGATGTTAGACCTCAGAGAAAAAAGGGAGCTCCCAAGGGGTTATGCCAATATCCTGTAGCTCATGAATTTGGTCATACCATAGGGAATGTCAGAGGAGCATTCCCGTCTCTTCTGATGGGGATTCATGGATTTACAACAATTCATCATGGAGATGAGTACCGATCAGGGTATGTTCCCAAGAATAAGACCGAAGAGTATGTTGAGGATATTAATAGTATAATGAATATAGGTAATAGTCTTAGGAAGCGTCATCTAGATTATATCCTTCAGGAGCTTAATTCAATGTGCTCTTCTTTGGGTGATAGTTATTTTGAGGTTGACGAAGTAATATAGCTATTGTAATGAATATATTTACTGGGACTATATGTGCAGTCTGTTTTTCCTCCTGTCTATTCTCGTGCATTGGAGGTAGTCAACAGCAAACATCAGAAAGATCTAGTAAATCTTGTCCAATAAGTTATATGCCAAGTGAATTAGACTCTCTTTATCAGCCACTTTGTAGAGATAGCTTCATCCTGCAAGAGCTACACGATGAGTTCAGGAATCCAACAGAGAGGCTGTTCCCTATGGAGCAACGGATGGCACACAAGACTTGGATTCTCGAGTTTACATGGCGCGAGAAAGCTGATAGCCTCATCACGGTTTGGTATGTAAGAGAAGCCGATACCTTGAGAAAACTAAGACACTTCAGGTTTTCTGAGAATCAAGAGTTCTAGCAATTTCTCCATCTCTATCCGTTGGTCGCTATTTTGCTCCTATGAAGTTAATGTAAGAGAAGCATGGATTATGAGAATATTAGCGAAGATTTTTAATCTTTCCTCCCTTATAACGACCCTTATTTCGTGTACAAGCCACAGTAGTCAGCAATCACAACAAATACCTCATCAGGCGTTTCCTATTAGTTACACTCCAATGGAACTAGATAGTCTCTATCAACCTCTTTATCGGGATAGTTTTATCTTGCAGGAAAAGCATGATGAATTTAGACACCCTGTGGAGCAACAATTTCCCATGGAGCGGTGCTTGGCACATGATACGTGGATTTTACAATTTACTTGGAGAATCAAAGCTGATAGCCTTATCACAGTTTGGTATATTCGAGAAGCTGATACACTAAGAATCCTAGATAGATTTAGATACTCGGAGTATGATGAGTTTTAAGCATCTCCCTACTCCTTAATCAGATGTTTGAGCTTAGCATCGTTCTTGATTCGCTCGATCTCGCTTTTGACAAGGCTTAGGATCTCTTGCTTCACGCGCTTATAGTTGGCTTCGATGGTCTCGCTGAGACTATCGGAGCCATCTTCGTTAAGGAACTCTGCAATGATGGGGATGGGCTGGTAAGCCTTGGTTTCGGCTGTAACCTTAGCGACATCGACGACAATCTCAGCGTGGAAGATCTTTTGCTCGATGCGCTCATCGAAGTTGTCAGATACGGCCCCGACGAACATCCCCTGCGTAAGGTTACTAATCTTGCTGGTCGGTATCAGGCTATCGAGCTGTGTGGAGATCGAGGTTGACTTGTCATTTCGATTG
>ERZ772874.155-NODE-155-length-35549-cov-5.011213_pt1 | contig 35549 bp, 26 predicted proteins | sample MGYA00580586_ERZ772874 | MGnify/ENA primary metagenome ERZ772874 (study PRJEB29015, sample SAMEA2737952) | human oral metagenome | biome: human oral; feature: human-associated habitat; material: dental | place: China | collected 2154 ... | reverse complement strand
GTAGTCCCTCCTCAAGTCTCCTCGTCGGGCTGAAGCCCAGAGCGAAGAGCGGGCTGGGATCACACCGCCAGTTGCGCTGCGCTAGGAGTGGATACTTGTCTCTATTGAGGGGCGTGACCTTGCCCGTGAGGCGTGCTCTCAGCGAACCAAAGGCACAGACGAGACGTACCAGAGGCAGGGGGATGCGGATATGTAGGACATGCTTGCGTCCGATGAGGCGCTGCACCATACGGCCGAACTCGAGGTCGGTATAGGTGTCGCCGTCGGCGACAATATACCGCTTGCCCTCAGCCTCGGGCTGGGTCAAGACGAAGAGGGCAGCACGTGCCACATCCTCGCCGTAGACGAAGGTCAGGTACTGCGTCTTGCACCCAGCCATCGCATTGATGCCACGGGCGATCCCCTGAAGAGAGAGGAGGTAGTCCGCATCCCCAGGACCGTAGACCCCAGTAGGCATCAGCAGAGTGAAGGGGAGCCCCGACTGCTCGGTGTAGTGCTCTGCTAGACACTTGCTCCGCCCATAGAGGGTATGGGGGTGCTGCTCGTTCTCCGCCCGTAGGGGAGCTGTCGGACCATTAGAGTCCCCGTAGCTGCTCATACTGCTCATCAGCACGAAGCGTAGTGGAGGAGTGGGGAAAGCTCCTAGGGCGGAGAGTAGGCGGCGGGTCTGCTCGGCATTTACCTCCTGAAACTCCTCTGTACGGGCTGTCTTCGTGATCCCTGCATTATGGATCACGTAGTGCCACATCGGTTCCTGTCCGAGTGTGGGGGGGATGACAGCACGGAGCATCTCGGTCAGGTGGTGCTCATCACTATAGTCTACCTCTACGAGGCGAACTCCTTGGGACTCGAGCTTGCGTCTATTGCTCTCTGGGCGTATAGCGGCCCAGACCTCGTAGCCGAGGCTCTGAGCTACGCGTACCAGATGGGAACCAATGAAGCCCGAGGCTCCCGTGATGAGGATACGCTGCATGATCGGGGATAGGGAGGTGGGGCTAGAATACAGAGAAGTGAACGTACCTCTTGGGGTTCTCCTTGAGGTCTCGCATGAGCTTGTCTGCACTGCCGACTAGACTGTCGAGGCGGTTGTAGAGGGAGGGGTCGTTGAGCAGAAGCCCAGCGGTATTGTCCCGACTACGTAGCTGTGCCGATACCTGCTGGAGCTGGTCGGTGGTCTTCTGTAGGGAGAGGACGATGCTATCCAGCTGGACTCGTGTGAGCTGCTGCGTGAAGGTATTGAGGTTCGCCGTCATCCCCTGTACATTCGCCATAGCAGGGGTGAGAGAGTGAGTGGCTTGATTGAGGTTCGCCATCATACTCCGTAGCTGTGCTGCAGAGGTATTCAGGGAGACTAGCATAGAGTCCAGAGCCTTGTCCTGTAGTAGGGCGTTTAGACGCTCTAGGGTAGCTGTGATGGTAGGCATCATATTGTTCACCGCAGGCAGGATCTGTTCGCTCGCTACAGAGAGCAGGTCGCCCGAGGGGCTGACGCTGGCTATGGTATCGCCCTCGCTGAGGAAGTCTCCACTGTTGCTGGCTAGAGCTAGGACGAGCTCTGCGCCGCTGAGGGGGTTGGTCTTGATCCTGACCTGGCTACTACGTGAGACACGTACATTAGGGTCTAGGGCTAGCTCGACGGTAGCGCCATAGCCCCGAGCGTAGTCGAACTGTACGTCTCGTACCGTACCGACCTTGAAGCCACTGACGATCACAGGTGTAGCGACAGTGACACTACTTAGGTTATCGAAGTGTGCATAGTAGGTCGTGCTCTTCTTGAAGACCTCGATGCCCTTGAGGAAGTTGATCCCGACATAGCATATCACGAGGGCAATGATGGCCAGCAGACCTATCTGCACTTCTTTCTTTATCTTCATAATTCTATATTCTATATGTCTTCTCGACTAGTGAAGGGTGGGTGATCAGCCCCGGATGCGGACACCATCACGATAGCGGATGATGAAGGCATCACGATAGATCTTGGGCAGCTGTCGTAGCTGCTCCTGTGCCTTCTCACGTGTAGATACGTGATCCAGCAGGTAGATGTACTTATTCCCTGCACGCATACGCTCCACAGTGGAGGGCAGGTGGCGGAAGTCAGGGTGATTGGATTCCATCTTCTTCGGCGAAGTGAGGAATTGTACTCGGTAGGTGATCCCCTTAGGAGCCTTCGCGCTCTTGGTGTCCTTGCTCGTTGCGCTCTTGGTGTCGCTCTTGGGTGTCTTGTCCTGAGCCTTCTTGGGCTCGGGGGTAGTAGGCTCGGGGGTGGTGGGGGTGTTAGCCTCGTCGCTGGTCTCGCTAGCAGCAGTGGTGTCTGCAGGCTCTATGGCATCGGCTTGCTTGCTGGGGGTGTCCTTGGCGCTCTTCCCGGTGAAGGCCATGTAATAGCCCGTGAAGGCCTCGGAAATCGCATCGGCGATCTTCTCCTGTCCAGCAGCGCTGAGCATAAAGTTCGCCTCCTGCTTGTTCGTGAGGAAACCGATCTCCGTCAGCACACTCGGCATGGCTGACTGGCTCAGCACCCAGAGTATGTCCTGCCTGACCCCACGGCTATAGCGTCCGTGGGTACGGTAGCGACGCTGTAGGCGGTTGGCGAAGTCAATACTTTTGGTGATGTAGGCATCCTGCATGAGGTCAAACATGATGTAGCTCTCGGTGCTCGTCGGGTCAAAGCCTCGGTAGGTCGTCTTGTAGTCGCTCTCTAGGAGCATAGCCTTGTTCTCCCGCATAGCGACGCTCAGGTTATTGGCGAACTTCGATACCCCGAGCACATAGGTCTCGGTACCGTTCACCGTAGCGGTGGGGGCACTATTGACGTGGATGCTGAGCATGAGGGAGGCCTTGTGCTTATTGGCATAGTCGGCACGTGCCTGTAGCCCTACGAAGGTGTCGGTCTCTCGGGTGTAGAGGACACGTACCTCGGGGTGGTTGGCCTTAATCTTTTTTCCTACGATCTTTGCTACAGAGAGGGTGATGTCCTTTTCCTTACCTCCATTACCTACTGTGCCAGGGTCTTTACCTCCGTGGCCTGCATCTATGACGATGGTGAAGAGCCTCTGTGCTCGTAGGGCTGTGGGCATTCCCCAGAGGAGGTATCCCCAGAGGAGGGTGAAGAGGAAAGTCCAATATCGTGATCGTGAAGAGAAGAACATCTATCCAGAAGGGCTAAGCCCTGATTATTGTGCAACTATCGTCGATGGGTCATACTCAGCCCTTCTCACCGCCTACATCATCTAGGTCATTATAAACCACGATGAGCCAGTGAGAAGAGTCCTCATGACCTTTGTCTGTACAAAGATACGAAGTTTCTGCATCTAACTTCGTTAGCGCTCTACCCTAGAGCTCATCCCACGTTCCTAGTCTAAGCCCTCAAAATACCCCTCACGCTTGAGCGCTCCCATAGCATAGCGGGTGAGGGGATTGCGAGTGAGGCGTAGGGTGTACTTGCGCTTATGCTCGGGGAGGTAGTCAAGAAGCTGTCGATCGAGTAGCCCCCGTATTTTCTTCGATCTAGTGGAGTCGGTAGCTTTAGGGAAGAGGCTCTTGAGGTCACTATTCTGTAGAACCTTTATCTCAATCACCTTTCGGAGTATTGTGTGCTCTTCCTCTGTTATCGCCATCCTAGCAAATGCCTCCTCTAGCATTGGGTGGAGTATTTTCTCAGTTAGGTAGCTATACTCTGTGAGTTTGTAGACCTTCTCCAGCTCATTCTTTAGTCCCTCTAGGACGTATTCGCACCACTCTTCTAGCCCAGCGCTATCTCCCCGGTCGGCTTTGGTTAGGTGCTCATAGTAGCGATCTCGATTGTTGCAGAATATGGCAGTTGGGTTGATGAGCCTATTAGCGATAGACACACGGAACCCATACTTCAAAAGGAGGGCATAAGTGAAAAGGCGCACTGTGCGTCCATTGCCATTACTAAAAGGATGTATCCATACAAAGCGATGATGGGCTAGGGCGATCTTGATAAGGTCGTATTTAGGGCTATCCTCTGTCTTGACGAAGTCCAGTAGCTCGTCTATATATCCCTCCACTGTTAGGGCATCGGGTGGACAGTGTTCGGAGTTGCTGATATATACCTGTCCTGCTCTAAATTGTCCAGGAGTTCGATCTCCTCCCCCTCCATTCCCTGTAGGCAGGTCTTCTACGATCCGTTTGTGGAGCTCTAGTAGATAACTCTTATTCAGGGGATAGTAACGGATTGTCGTCTCAATGAACTGGAGTGCTTTCTCGATATTGAGGATTTCCCTAATACTGTCCTCAGAGTGCCTAACGGATTCTCCCTGCTGGATGTCGATGTAGTCGAGTATGGTCGTGTTATTACCTTCGATACGGGCAGATCCGATACTCTCCAATATGTGGAATAGGAGCTTTATTTCGTGGAAAAGGGGGAGAGGAGTTGTCTGCTCCATGTGCTTTGTCCGTAGCTCCTCGAGGGAGAGGATGAGATCGACAAGCTTTGAATCGAATTCGGGTCTGATTAGCCTGAGAGGATAGTCCTGAAACTGCGCCATAATGATCTTTGCTAGAAATTCTACGATAAAGGTATTGTTTTTTCCTTGGGTGGGTGTATATATTTTCCTTTTTGTGTGTTAAGTGTCTGTAGTATAGGTCTTGTTGATGGAGTTGTACTTTCCTTAGAGCTTACTGCCTATTTTCCTTTTTGCGTTAAATCATCCCCTTAGATCAATGTCTTGACTTCTCCTTGGGGCGCTCTTCTCAGGGCTGACGCATGAAATCACCATAGTGCGAGGGCAAGGTCGTCAAGGAGTATACGTCGAAGATAGAAGTATCTATGTCCCAGCATAGATATGCCAAGCGAACATTTCCTGCCGAAGAGGGATGAGTATACACGTGTGTACACAACTGTATACCCACGTGTACACAACTGTATACACGCGTGTACACAAGTGCGCTCTAAGTATCTCCTCTCTAGGGCTCGCTAGTATGTCAGTTTCTTGGAGATAATACCTAGGATCTTTAGTGATGGGCTAAGGCTTCCTGGGATATGAAATGATACCCCCGGAGATCCAAAGGCAGGAGTGTGCGAGCGAGATCATACGTCGGCTCTGGGCCTCTTCTGCTCCCGTCTCCATCTTGGTTGTGCTTGTTTGGGTGAATGCTCGGTGCGTTCTTCGCTACAGTAGTCTATGATCTCGGAGGGATATCTGTCTGCGCTCTCTGTGGGAGATCCCTTCGTTGTGTCGGGGGGAGAGGGGGGCGTTAGGGCTTGCGGGAGGGCTTGGCTAGGAGTGGAGGAAGATGTCGATAGGAGGTGGAACTGAGCCGTCTGTAGGAGGGCATATATCGGTCATACTATGTCCGCTGGTGTGTACAGGCGTGTATACCTAATTGTACACGTGTGTACAATGATGTGTACAGGCGTGTACAATATCCCCCCACGACGAGTGCTCTTCCACAGCCTACACTATGAGGGAGAGAGCTACTGCTGGAGCGAGGTTATTGTTGTACCTTTGTGCGCTAATTTATAATGTATAACGATCCCTATCCCAAGACTGATGGAAGAGACTTCATCTAGGAGGTCATTTAAGCCCCTGCTAGCACAGTGTCGTCTGCTCGTCCTGCGCCTACTCCTTGCCCTGGTACTCTATACCCTATGCCGAGGCATCTTCTACCTATATAATAAGGATCTCCTCGGGCTAAATACCACTGGGGAGATCGGGCGTATCTTCGTCGGGGGCTTTCGCTTCGACCTCAGTGCGATCCTCTATACACATCTTCTACTGACCGTCCTCAGTCTATTGCCCCTACGGGCAGCTTATACTTCCCTTTATCAGAGGGTGATGACCTGGGTCTACCGCTTCACGATCATCTCTGCCCTCATCCTCAATCTTGGGGACACGGTCTACTACCGCTTCACACTGAGGCGTACGACCCTAGCTGTCTTCGATGAGTTCCAGGCTGAGAACCCACTGCACTTCCTACGTTTCTTTATCGACTACTGGGGGATAACGATTGTTGGGGTCGTCCTGATCGCCCTCTTTATCCTCATAGAGCGTAGGCTCCCCCGTCCGAAGTCCTATCCCGAGGGTCGTGTCTGGCCCGTCTACCTAACCTCGGTAGGGCTACTCGCTCTGGGGATCTATCTCTCTATCGTCGGGGGGCGTGGAGGCTTCACTGCGGAGACCCGTCCGATCACGATGAGTAATGCAGCCCTCTATATCCAGCAACCCCACCAGCGGGCTATGGTACTCAATACCCCGTTCTGCTTGATCCGTATGCTCGGTAAGAATGGCTTACCTGAGCTGACCTATATGCCCTTTTCCGAGGCGGAGAAGTACTTCAATCCGATCTATACCCCAGGGCAAACACCTCTCTCGGGGATGTTCCGAGGGCGTAACGTGGTCCTCATTATCTGGGAGAGCTTCGGACGCGAATGGGTCGGTGCGCTTAATCGGGACATCAAGGGCTACAAGGGCTATACCCCCTTCATCGACTCGCTCATCGAGCGTTCCTATGTCTTTGAGAACGCCTATGCCAATGGGGGAAAGTCCATTGATGCGATGCCCTCCATCTTCACCTCTATTATCTCACCTAACGTATCCTTCGTCCTGTCGGTCTACTCAGGGAATGATCTCCCCTCTCTACCCCGAAGGCTGTCAGAGATGGGCTACACTACTACCTTCTTCCATGGAGCCCCCAATGGATCTATGGGCTTCGATGCCTTCACCCGACAGGTAGGGATTAGTCGCTACTATGGGATGACGGAGTATAACAATGCTAAGGACTACGATGGGCAGTGGGGGATCTGGGATGAGAAGTTCCTGCAGTATGTCGCTAAGGAGCTCGGTACGCTGCCACAGCCCTTCTTCGCAGCAGAGTTCACGCTCTCCTCACACCACCCCTTCCAAGTGCCTGATGAATATAAATCTGTGCTGCCCAAGGGATCGCACCCGATGCATCAGGTGATTGGTTATTCAGATATGGCACTACGTCGCTTCTTCGAGACAGCGAGCAAGCAACCCTGGTACGATAATACCCTCTTCGTTATCGTGGCGGATCATGCAGTGCCAGGGGCGCTGGATGAGTACAAGACGACGTCTGGTATCTTCCGTGTGCCGATTATCCTCTTCGACCCGAGAGGACAACTCGTAGGACGTGAGCCTCATCAGGTCGTGTCTCAGATAGACCTCTATCCGACGATCCTCGATCTCGTGGGGGATACGCATCCGATGGTAGCCTTTGGTAGCTCAGTCTTTGACCCTAATCGTCCTCGCTTCACAGTACAGGAGATCGGTGGCATGCATCAGATGATCGAGGGAGACTGGCTCCTGCAGTTTGATGGTATACAGCCCAGGGCTCTCTACAACCTCCGCACTGATCCAAGGCAGACGACCGATCTCAAGGATCAGCCCAATACGCCCCTGCCCGGCATGCTCCTTCGCCTCAAGGCATACCTGCAGGAGTATACGCACCGTATGAGGGAAAACCGCCTCATCTCTCTTGAGCCCAGCCGATAGGTGGGCGATTCATAGGGTAGACTTATGTCATAGGCTATCCTAGGCGGAGACCTTCTCGCAGTGAGCGGGGATACACCGATGAAGGGTGTGTCTCCGCTCACTGGTTTGTATGGGGAGTAGCTCGCTGGTCAGGGGAAGTATAACAGTGAAAAACTCTATATTTGCGTTGGAATTCGCCACACACGATCCCACCACACACGTATCGGATAGGACACGATGGACCCTATCCTTGCCCCTCATGCGCCGAGCAGAGGATGCTCCCCGACTAGAGACATACCCATGGTAGCTGGAGCTCGTACCTAATTGGGTACAGATGCCTCGACCTCTCCCCACTGCATCCCTCTGATAGGCTTCTTCGTAGGGCAAGGAGTATGGTGGTCTGTATCCCCTCGTGTCCCTACACCTCCGAGGAATGAACACCACAACGGCGCTCTAGGGGGAGCCTGACACACTATGCACCTAATGTAATGAGACAAAACATCACAACGTATGGTCTCTGTTTGCTGACCTTGCTCAGCCTCTTAGTGGGCTGTCGCAAGGAGCCGAGCGAGCCACAGAGACCCCCCAAGCCCCAGCAGAGTATCCAGCTGGATCTCTCAGGAGCGATCGACGAGGCTAAGACACTAGACTACTACATGATTGGGGAGGATAAGACCTCGAGACCCTTCCTCCTGCCCATTGAGACTCCGACCGTTCACTGCTTCCTCCGCAGACCGACCTCTGGGGCAGAGGTCTACCACATCACCCTTGGTGGAGAGTACTGGGATATAAATAGAGTCCCCAAGGGAGTCACCATAAAGACGAAGGAGAATGTCGAGGTCGGTATCGAGGCTCAAGGGATGAGGCTGACCGAAGGAGAATGGCTCTTCACTGCCTTCATCGGCGGAAGTTATGAGGATGGTCAGCTACGCTTCAGCCCAGGAGAGAGCTACGATGATCACCTCGGAGGGGACAGAATCAGCATCGATATCCCTTATAGTACCAGCTGGCAGCGTGTCACCGTAGAGAATAGAGGTACGGATCAGGCTCCCTCGCTTTGGCTTCAGAGGAAAGGCCTGAGGTTTGCCCCTATGGGCTCGTTGATCCGTGTCCGACTCTCCAGCGAGATCGACGAAGAGGTGGGGGAGAGGAGCACTGAGGTCGGACAACTCGCCCTCATCTCGGAGGACCCCGACTTCGGAGGGGATGTCTCCTTTGATCCCACGAAGGCAAAAGAGGGAGATCGACCCACCATGGTGAACAATGCTCCAGGGAGGAGCGTCTTTCCCTACCGAGTGTATGCGAGCACAGCCTCAAGTATAGATAAGCAGTATCGTCCCAACTATCGCCCCGTAGCACTACTGTGGGGGATGAACCTGTCTAAGAATCAGACGAAGAACATTAAGTTCCGTATCTCTGCCCTCGGCTATAAGCTCCGTGCCGAGAAGCTCTCCTCCCATATCCAGCAGGGGGACTACTCCGTCCTGCTGACTCGCCCGATGCCGAGTGGTACAAGTGGCTATATCAATGTCACCCTCGTGCGTCCCAAGACACCTCTGGAGTATATCGCCGATGCCAACCTCTCTCCGACTCCTAAACAGCTAGCAGACCCCAACGACTCCTTCCACTCGGGTTACTATGATCTGGGAGATATATATCAGAATGGCCAGTGGGAGCAGGAGAACCTCCCCGATGGGATGTACCTCCCAGGTGTGGATGAATGGCAGACGCTCTTCCCCGGGGTGATGTCTCCCCAGTATATCCGCTTCGATGGCGACTATACACGTCAGACTTGTGTAGATGAGGCTACACTCGCAGGGGTGCGCTATACAGCAAAGTCTGAGTACAAGGGGGTAGATAGGGGCGATGATAGGTATGAGGTATATGCCCTCTGCTTCCAGCCCATATCAGAGAGCCCCATCCTCGGTACGCAGGCGCTCCATACGAGGAAGTTCTTGACTGCGATCAAGTATGAGTTCTTCGGCCCAGGTGAACTGACGGGCTTTGTCCCCAAGGAGCAGGAGAACCCCGATGGCTACACCCTACGAGTGACCTCCTACTACCTCGGGACAAGCGCCGAGTATCAGCATGTCACGCTCGCCGATGTCGCAAATGTCGGTGCCCCGGGCAAGAAGGGGAAGGAGGGGGCGATCAATAGAAAGCTTTTCCAAGAGTCAGATCCCGAGGGGCGTCGTCGTGTCGTCTACTTCCCTATGACGGGTTACGGTATCAAGGCGGGAGGTCGGTCTGCGAAGTCGATCAACCTCTTCCTACAGAGTAAGGCGAAGGATGCTACAAAGACAGCCTATGAGCAGCTCATCAGCGAGGGATGTGTCACAGATAATAGGATCGCAGAGACTGCCGACTCGTACTATGTGCTCAAGGGGCAAGATCGGGAGGGAAGCTACTGGCATCTCGTGCTCAATAAGCAGAATGGTATCGGGCGAGGCCCTAACTATGGCTCTAGCAAGGCTAAGTGGGATACGAAGCACTACCCTGTCGTCCGACCCTTTGTCCGCTTTGCCCGTTAGGCAAGGAGTGCCCTATCAATACTAATTGTGAACAGCGTAATGAAACACGAAGAATACCAGAGACCACTCGCAAGGCCGATCACACTGCCTACATCTAGTAGCATCTTAGTCTCCTTCTCCGCTACGGGGGAGTTCGAGGACTTTGAGGATCTAGGTGAACTCTAGAGAGGAGCCTTAGAGCCAACGAATGTGAGGGGACAAGAGTCATCAGCGACTCTTGTCCCCTCACTCTATTTCTCCGCCTACATACCCTTTGCCTTATCTTTCCCGGAGGGCTGTTCGTGGGGTTCGCTGATCCTCTCTAGCCCTACCTCGTGGGGCATAGGAGCACTCTTGGTATGGAGAGTAGGGAGCTGGCATAGGCGATGATGCCGGTTAGGATCACAAGTGGGTAATGTCGGCATAGAATGGAGTGGGGGAGGAGTAATAGCCACGTGGAGAGGGGTGAGCTATTGGACGAGGGATGGCGCATGAAATCACCATAGTGCGAGGGCAAGGTCGTCAAGGAGCATACGCCGAAGATAGAAGTATCTATGTCCCAGCATAGATATGCCAAGCGAATACCTCCTACCTAGGAGGGATGAGTATACACGTGTGTACACAACAGTATACCCACGTGTACACAACTGTATACACGCGTGTACACAAGTGCGCTCTAAGTATCTCCTCTGTAGGGCTCTCTTGTATATCTGTTTCTTGGGGATAATACCTAGGATCTTTAGTGATAGGCTAAGGCTCCCTGGGATATGAATACCCCTGAATACCCAAAGGCAGGAGTGTGCGAGTGAGATCATGCGTCGGCCCTGACTATTGGACGAGGGCGATAAAACGCTATCTTTGCTCCCCAAATGCAACACCGGACGGCTTCATATATGCTACACTCAGTAGCCAAGTATTCATCCTAAACTTATATACCAATTCATCTCCACATGAGACTCCACATGAGACGTATCTTTACCCTATTACTGACTGTATTGCTTCCTCTATGCCTGCAAGCACAGAAGACCAAGTTCACCCCCGAGCACTGGGGACTAGTCGATGGAAAGACCGTGATCAAGGCGAATATCACGAGCCCGATTTTCCGCAACTACAGCGTGGCTGTAGAGCGTGTCCTAACTTCTGGTCTCGGCCTACAGCTCGGGGCAAACATCATGCCCCGTGGCCCCCTACCCCTAGTCCCTGCTACGGGTGTCCTACAGATGGAGTCGGAGTGGGAGAGCTTCTTCTCCCTCAGCTCCTTCTCCCTCACCCCCGAGCTCCGCTGGTACACGGGCGGGGGCTATGGACATGGCTTCTACCTGATGGGCTACTGGCGCTATGAACGCTATCGGATCGGTGACTACGGGTATCACTTCGAGCTCGAGCGGCTCCCTGATGGGACGACCCCTGATGGGAAAGCTGTCCTCTCGGGTAAGTTCGATACCTATAGCCTAGGGCTGGGCCTAGGAGCACAGTGGCTCTTCGGGCGGAACAAGAATATCGTCCTAGACTGGAATATCCTAGGGGCACATATCGGCCGTGGTAAGCTCGGGGCGGATGTTGTCTACCATCTCAAGGGTGGGGGGCAGCTACCTGCAGGCAGCCGAGAGACAGCTAGCCGAGACATCCTAGCTCCGCTGAGCGAACTAGCGTTCCTCAACCTCGATGGGGCTCGAGGCGAACTGGACGAGGCCAACACGACGGTACGTGCTCAGGGGATAGGCACCCCTTGGGCTTTCTTCCGTATGTCGCTCTCAGTAGGCTTCCGCTTCTAGCATTTTGTTTTTAGGCTGATCCTAGGATTGCAGGGCTCGGGATAGAGCCCATTATAAGGGACAGGGCACACCTCCTCATCATTGGGGGTGTGCCCTGTCTCTATCTATGCTCTAGGAGAATAGCTTAGAGGACGAACCATAGACCTCGCTAAATGGTTTACCCTACTAGGATGAAGGTCATCCCCACTACCCATAAATAAGATATAAGCAATATACACTATGGCACTCCCACTGCTCTCTGCTGTACTACCCGTAGACTCCACAGCGACCACCCAGCTAACCTCTGCCCTAGGGACAGCGACTCAGCCCCTAGAGCTAGATGTGACGAAATGGTTTAGCCGTGCGATGATGAATGATTGGCTGAACTCGGGTATCAACTTCGGGATACGTGTCGTGTTGGCAATCCTGCTCTTCCTCATCGGTCGCTGGGTGATACGTCGGCTACTGAGAGTCTTTGAGCGCATCCTCAAGCGTAGAGAGATCGATGGTGTGGCCGTCACACTCCTAGGCTCGGTGCTCACGGCTCTACTCCACATCGCTCTCTTCCTCACGCTGGGCGGGGTGCTCGGGGTGAAGTCCGTATCCTTCGCCGCTGTGCTGGCCTCGATGGGTCTAGCTGTGGGGATGGCACTGAGTGGGCAGCTGCAGAACCTCGCAGGTGGGGTGATCATCATGGTGACCAAGCCCTTCTCGATCGGGGACTATATCTTGGCTCAGACTGCTGAGGGATCGGTACGAGCTGTGAGCCTCTTCTACACAGAGATCCTAACCCCAGATAATAAGCGTATCTTCATCCCTAATGGTGTCCTTAGCAGTGGCGTCGTTGTGAACTATTCGCACGAGGAGACGAGACGTGTCGAGTGGACGATCGGGGTCGAGTACGACGAGGACTTCGATCGGGTACGCTCGGCGATAGAGAGCCTACTGGCAACTGACGACCGTGTGCTCAAGACCCCCGAGCCAGTTATCGTCCTGCACAACCTGAATAGTAGCTCGGTCGATGTCCTAGTACGTGCCTGGGTACGCTCCAATGATCTATGGCCTGTCTTCTGGGACTTCAATCGTCGTGTGTACGAGGACTTCAACAAGCGAGGCATTTCCTTCCCCTTCCCACAGCTCACTGTCCATCAGGGCAAGTAAGGTATGGACTTTCAGCTCACCTCTCGCTTCAAGCCTACGGGCGACCAGCCCCAGGCGATCAGCGAGCTCGTCAGTGGCTTCCAGCAGGGTATTCCCTTCCAGACGCTCCTCGGGGTGACAGGGTCGGGGAAGACCTTCACAGCAGCCAACGTCATCGCTCAGGTCAAAAAGCCCACGCTCGTACTGAGCCACAACAAGACCTTGGCAGCGCAGCTCTATGCTGAGTTCAAGGCCTTCTTCCCCAATAACGCTGTGGAGTACTTCGTCTCCTACTACGACTACTACCAGCCCGAGGCCTATATCGCTGCCTCCGATACCTACATAGAGAAGGATATGGCGATCAATGCCGAGATCGAGAAGCTGCGACTCCGGACAACAGCCTCTCTGCTCTCGGGACGTGAGGATGTGATCGTGGTCTCATCGGTATCCTGTCTCTATGGTATGGCCGACCCGAAGGCCTTCGAGGAGAAGATCATCCGCCTCAAGGATGGGCAACGCTACAGCCAAGACCAGTTCAAGCGAGACCTCGTACTCAACCACTATGTCAATGACCGCATCACCTTCGAGTCGGGCTACTTCCGTGTCAAGGGGGATACGATAGACGTCTTCCCTGCTATCGAAGGCTTCGATGGAGTGGCGTACCGCATCACCTTCTGGGATGATGAGATCGAGCGTATTGCTTCCTTTGACCCACAGAGTGGTCGGGAGTACGGGCCGATGTCTTCGCTCGTTATCCATCCAGCTAACCTCTTTGTCACGACTCAGGAGCAGGTGAATACTGCTGTAGGGCAGATAGACGTAGACCTAGGCAATAGGGTGCGGGAGCTGGAGGAAGAGGGACACCCCTACGAAGCCAAGCGTCTCTATGAGCGAGTGACCTATGACCTAGAGATGATACGTGAGCTCGGCTATTGCTCGGGGATCGAGAACTACTCCCGCTACTTCGATGGTAGGCAACCCGGTGAGCGTCCCTTCTGCCTGCTGGACTACTTCCCGAGTGACTATCTGCTGATCGTAGATGAGAGCCATGTGACCGTCCCACAGATCCATGCGATGTATGGGGGTGACCGCTCGCGCAAGGTTAGTCTCGTGGAGTACGGGTTTCGCCTGCCCGCAGCGCTGGATAACCGCCCTCTGAAGTACGAGGAGTTCGATGCTCTCACCCCTCGCATCCTCTATATCAGTGCTACGCCTGCCGAGTATGAGCTGGCTAAGAGTGAGGGGATCGTCGTCGAGCAACTTATTCGACCCACGGGTTTGCTAGATCCCGTGATCGAGGTACGTCCGACACAGCATCAGGTGGATGACCTAGAGCATGAGATCAGCCTTGCTATCCAACGTCAGGAGCGTGTACTCGTCACGACACTCACCAAGCGTATGGCAGAGGAGCTCTCCGAATACCTCCTCCGCCATGGTGTCTCGTGTAGCTATATCCATAGCGATGTAGATACGCTGGAGCGTATACAAATCATGGAGGATCTACGTAAGGGGATCTATGACGTACTCATTGGGGTCAATCTCCTTCGTGAGGGGCTGGACTTACCCGAGGTGGCGCTCGTGGCGGTGCTGGATGCGGATAAGGAAGGCTTCCTGCGCTCCCATCGCTCCCTCACTCAGACAGCAGGGCGAGCAGCACGTAATGTGAATGGTCGAGTTATCTTCTACGCCGACAAGGTCACCGAAAGCATGCGCCTGACGATGGAGGAGACGGAGCGCAGGCGCAAGAAGCAGATCGCCTACAACGAGGCCAACGGCATCACCCCCCAGCAGATCGTCAAGAACAGTGCCTCGGCCTTCCCCGACAAGAAGGATACGACTGGAGCTGTCGCCTATGTCGAGGCAGACCCGACGGCCGCCATCCCCGATCCTATCGAGGAGGTGATGGGGCTGGAGAAGCTCATGAAGCTCGCCGAAGTCAAGCGTTCCGAGATGATGGCGGCAGCCAAGGAACTAGACTTCATCGAGGCTGCTCGCCTACGCAACGAGCTACAGCGTCTGGAGGAGAAGATACGTCTCTTGCAGTAGTCCTCTCCCTACACCCTCTCTTAGCTCTCTGTCACTAACAAGAGATGCCAAGGGTAGCACTCATTCCGATGGGTGCTACCCTTGATTTTTCCTCTGAGTATGAGGTGTGGGGAATAGCCTTTGGGGGAGGAGAATAGGAGGGGACTAGAGGGGGGCGGTCAGGGGCGACACCGGATCTCTTTGGTATACTCTATGCTTGGGCTCTTTGGGGATATTATTTCATGTCTGAGGGTGTCTTAGCCAGAGAACCTTAGAGAGCCTAGGCGTTAGTTCCGAGTAGTGCTCAATACGAGCACTGCAGGGGACATACTTAGAGCGAGGTAGTGTACACGTGTGTACACAGTTGTATACACGTGGGTATACTGTTGTGTACACACGTGTATACTCTCGCCTCCTAGGTAGTAGGTATAAGCTGGGTATATCTACACCTAGGGCGCAGACACTTCTATCTTCGATGTCTGCTCCTTGACTACTTAGCCCTCGCACTATGGGGTTTCATGCGTCGGCTCTGGAGGGATAGGTATAAGGGGAAAGTAGTACCTTTGGTATGATTATTGTACTATGTAAGTGCGTAATGCAGTCAGTAGTTCCCTCCTAGGAGCGGGGGCATGACCACATGATAATTGTACTAGATGAAGGATATCTTGATGCTTATACGGCGGTTCATCGCCCCTAAATACAAGGGGTTACTTGCGCTGGCTGTCCTATTTAATATCTTCAGTGCGCTACTGAACCTCGTAGCCTTTGCCCTGGTGATGCCTATTCTGAATATACTCTTTCAGATAGAGGCACGGGTGACGACCTTTATTCCTTGGTCCTCGCTGGACCTGACCACACAGCAGGGCTGGGCAGATATACCCAAGACCATCAGCCACAACTTCAGCTACCTCGTCTCGGAGCTGATAACGACCAAGGGGGCTTCTTATACCCTCGTCGTCCTAGGGGTCTACCTAATCCTGATGACCCTGCTCAAGGTCGGAGCCACCTACCTCGGAGGCTTCTTCCTCCTCCCACTACGTACGGGGGTCGTCCGTGACCTACGTAATATGCTTAACCGCAAGATCCTCTCCCTGCCTCTCGGCTTCTTCAGCGACGAGCGCAAGGGGGATGTGATGGCTCGTATCACGGGGGATGTCGGTGCTGTCGAGAGCTCTGTGATGAGCTCTATTGACCTCCTGCTCAAGAATCCCATCATGATTCTTGTCTACCTCGGCTCTATGCTCCTGATCAGCTGGCAGCTCACCCTCTTTGTCATCCTAGTCCTGCCTGTGGCTGGGCTAGTGATGGGACGTGTGGGTAAGTCCCTCAAGCGGTCAAGTCTGGAGGTGCAGAACCTCTCTGGGGAGCTCGTCAGCCAGATCGAGGAGACCCTAAGTGGGCTACGTATCATCAAGGCCTTTACGGCTGAGAGCTTTGTCGGTCGGCGCTTCGAGTCGCTTAATGAGCGACTACGTGGCTCGATCATCGCCGTGGGACGTCGTCAGCTCCTCGCACATCCGATGAGTGAGTTCCTCGGTACGATAGCCATCGTGGTCGTCCTGTGGTATGGGGGATCGCTCATCCTCTCTCAGTCGAGCTCGATCACGGCCTCTTCCTTCATTTACTACCTCGTTATCTTCTATAGCCTAATCAATCCGCTCAAGGAGCTGAGCAAGGGCTTCTATGCTATCCGAAGTGGCATGGCCTCTATGGAGCGAGTAGACCGCATCCTGATGGCTGAGAATGCCATCCGAGACCCAGAGTACCCACAGCCCGTGACCTTTGAGGAGGCGATCGAGCTACACAACGTCTCCTTCCGCTACGCTGAGGAGTGGGTGCTTCGGGAGGTCAATCTCAAGATACACAAGGGGCAGACCGTCGCCCTCGTTGGTCACTCAGGCTCGGGGAAGACCACGCTGGTGGATCTGATCCCACGCTTCTATGATGTCGTGGAGGGCTCGATCACCATTGACGGAGTGGATATACGGGAGGTCGCAGTACAAGACCTTCGCCACCTGATGGGGAATGTGAACCAAGATCCAATCCTCTTCAATGGCTCGGTGTATGATAATATCGCCTTCGGGATCGAGGATGCCTCCCTAGAGGCTGTCCGCCGAGCAGCTAGCGTGGCGCACGCTGATGAGTTCATCGATCTCCTCCCCGAGGGCTATCAGACCAATATCGGAGACCGAGGGGGCAAGCTCTCTGGGGGGCAACGACAGAGGCTCTCCATAGCACGAGCTGTCTACAAGAATCCTCCTATCCTGATCCTCGATGAGGCCACCTCTGCCCTCGACACCAAGAGCGAACGTCTGGTGCAGAGTGCCCTCGACCGCCTCATGTCCGGGCGTACGACCATCGTCATCGCCCACCGACTCTCCACGATCATCCATGCCGACCTGATCTGTGTCGTCGATGGTGGACGTATCGTCGAGCAGGGGACGCATGAGGAGCTCCTCGCCCTCAACGGGCACTATGCTCGCCTGCATGCTATACAGGTGAAGTCCTAATCATGCACACTATCATGAGATACAACTATACTGATACCTTCCGTTCCACCCTAGAGCTCGCCACCGACAAGGCTCGTGAGCTAGGCCTCCCCGAGGTCAGTCTGGATCTTCTCCTCTGGGGGATCCTGAGGGAGGGAACGAGCTCGGCTATCAAGTTCCTCTCCGATCGGGAGCTCTCTCCCCAGACGCTCCTACAGCTCACCGAGGCTCTACTGCGTCACCCCAAGGAGGAGGATGAGCTCCCGCACTCCGAGCCCACCGGTGCTGTCCTCTATAGCCTAGAGGCTCATAGTGCGATCGCTCGTGCTGCAGAGATCTGTACGATCCTCGGCGACCATGCGATCAGCCCCCTCCACCTCCTGCTGAGTATCATCTTCTGCGGAGTGCCGACGGTGCTCAGTGGCTTTGCCAACGTCGGCAACTATGACCTCTGGTCTGATCCCCTCATCCAGCGCATCGGCAAGGCACTCAAGCGTGGTGAGAAGGCTGGAGACGAAGTCCCTGCTAGCGAGGGGACAAGTGTGCGCATACGTCCCATACAAGCCATCGAGGTTAGTGCCAAGGGCATTACCCCCATAGCACTGGGGGATGATCTCCCTCCTATTCAGGCCTTCGTCCGTAGGGCTGAGGGAAGTATAGATATCGAGGGGGACTTCCTCTCCCAGCTGATGAACCGTGCCAAGCGGGAGCTAGGGAGAGGTGGAGGCGAAGAGCCTCGTGCGGATATGGATGAGTTCCCCTTCGCTGAGTTTGGTGTTGATCTCGTGGAGCATGTCCGAGCCCAAGAGCAGAGCCCCACTGAGGGGCTGGAGCGTGAGGCAGAGATCGAGCAACTACTCCAGATCCTCCTCCGCTACAAGGCTTGTAGCCCGATCCTCATCGGTGAGCCTAAGGTCGGTAAGACGGAGGTCGTACACCAGCTCGCACGCTTGATCGCACGGGGTGAAGGCCTGCCCGAAGCCTTTCCTTACAAACATATCCTGCAGGTGAGCTTCACGAGACTCTTCGCCGGTGCCCAGTTCATGGGTGGGGCAGAGGCTACCATACGTAGTCTGATGGAGAACCTACGTGCAGCTCCAGATGTCCTACTCTTCGTGGACGATCTGCATCTCCTGCGCTCGGGAGGACGTGCCCCAGGTGGCGAGGTCCTAGATACCCTCTTTGCTGCCCTTGACCTGAGCGGTCTGCGTCTCATCGGGACGGCTACCAGCAGTGGCTACACGCAGAGTCTCGATGACAGCAGTCAGATGGAGCGTGTCTGCTATCCCGTGCTCGTGGAGCCACTCTCTCGGGAGCGTACCCTCGCAGTCCTCAGAGAGAAGAGTCGTCAGTATGAGGAGCACTATGGCGCAGACCTACAGCCCATACTGGAGCGTGTGCTCGATCTCTCGGAGCGTTATATGCCCGCCCTTCCCTTCCCCTACAAGGCTCTTGAGCTCCTAGATGCTACGGGGGCTGTCGTCCTAGCTCGTCTACCCGAGCGAGAAACGAAGACTAAGGGGCGAGGAGCAAGCAGACCGACTATGCCTATCTATACCGAGGCAGATGTCGATCGGGCACTCTCTCGTCTGACCTCTCTGCCCCTAGAGCGTATCTCGGGGACAAATGAACTAAAGCACCTCATAGAGCTACCTCATCGCCTCAAGGCCTCTGTCCTCGGGCAGGATCGTGCTGTCGAGGCGATCGCCCGTGCCATCCAACGCTCTCGCCTAGGGCTCAGGGATAGCCGTAGACCGATAGCCTCCATGCTCTTCCTCGGGCCCACAGGGGTGGGGAAGACCTATCTGGCGAAGGCGCTAGCTCGTGAGGTCTTCGGACGTGAGGACGCTATGGTGCGTATCGATATGAGTGAGTTCTCCGAGCGGTTCGCTGTCTCTCGTCTCATCGGCTCTCCTCCGGGCTATATCGGCTATGGAGAGGGAGGTGAGCTGACACAGCCCGTACGCACCCGTCCCTACTCACTCGTCCTACTGGATGAGATCGAGAAGGCGCACCCCGATACCTATAATATCCTCCTGCAGGTCTTCGAGGACGGACGACTGACGGACACGGAGGGCAATGTCGTGGACTTCCGCAATACGATCGTCATCATGACGAGCAATGTCGGTTCTCGTCAGGCGCAGGCCTTTGCCCGTGGGGTAGGCTTTGCGGGGCTATCGGACGAAGCAGAGCGCAGTGAGCGCATCTCTCGCCAAGCCCTACAGCGGACGTTTAGCCCCGAGTTCCTCAATCGTCTGGATGAGATCATAGCCTTTGAGTCACTCTCGGATGAGGCCCTCGTACGTATCTTTGAGCTGGAGCTCACGCAGCTACGTGAGCGTGTCAGCCAGCAGGGCTATAGGGTGACCGTCTCGCCCGAGGCTCGTCGCTTCCTCGCTCTGAGGGAGCTCGATCGTGCCATGGGGGCACGTCCTCTGCGCCGTACCCTCCAGCACGCTGTCGAGGATCAGCTCCTAAATCATATACTAGACGGCTCACTGGCCGTAGGGGATAGTCTCTCGATCACCCTCGGGCGCAACCAATCCCTACGCTATGTCGTCCAGCATCCTCCACTCAAAGCTAAGAGCCATACATGACTCCCCCCGTCCTGATCTCCGAGGAGGATCTGCAGCGTCAGCTGGCTGATCCTGCGACACGCCGATCGGCCTTCTCCTCGGTCGTCCGCCTCTACTCTCGGCAGATCTATTGGCAGATCCGCCGTATGGTCTATACGCACGAGGATGCGGATGACCTGGTGCAGAATACCTTCATCAAGGCTTGGGAGGCTATCGAGGGCTTCCGTGGCGAGGCTAAGGTCTCCACATGGCTCTACCGTATAGCGATGTATGAGTCGCTGAACTTCCTGAAGAAGCGTCGTAGTGAGGAGGAGCACCGAGTCGCCCCTAGCGAGGAGGCGGATGCCGAGTATCTGCTCTCCCGCCTACATGCCGATGAGTACTTCGATGCTGACGAAGCCGAGGAGCGACTACAGCGTGCACTGCTCAGCCTACCAGCCAAGCAACAGCTCGTCTTCCGCCTACGTTACTATGATGAGATGCCCTATGATCAGATGGCACAGCTCACGGGTACGAGCGAGGGCGCACTGAAGGCCTCCTATCACCACGCCCACAAGAAGGTCCTCGAGCTCCTCGGGAGGGAAGAGTAAACCTTTTGCCTCATCTCTTGTCTCACCCATTGAAGCCTAGCACTTCGCCTACTATATATGGATAAGCAACCCCTACTCCCCACACCCGAGGAGAGCAAGCAGCACTATCGTGTCCCCGAGGACTACTTTGATCAGCTCGAGGAGCGGATCATGGCACGCATCCCCGAGACTCCCGTGGAGGCCGAGGCAGAGCCTGCTCGCCCCTCGCTCTGGGTACGTGTGCGTCCCATCGTCTATCTCGCTGCGGTCTTCGTCTCGATGAACCTTGTCTTCCGAGCTTTCCGCAGTGTGATCCATCCCGATACTACTCCCCAGCAGGTCGCCACAGCGACGACGGCCGAGGAGCAGGACGAGGCTTATAGCACCTATTACGCTGAGTATGGAGCCGAGGTGGCAGCTCAGGATGCCCACGAGTCTCTCTTCGCTGATGGCACCCTCTTCGCCTCCACTGACTACTCCTCATCTTATTAGTCTATCTCCCTATAATGAGACCAACCCTCTATACACTCCTACTCGCTCTCCTGCTCCTTGTAGCTCCTACGGCCGAGGCGCAGAAGGACAAGAAGGCCCCCGCTCATCCCACGCCCTCGATGCGGGAGCGTGTGCGCAGTGAGAAGCGAGCCTACCTCATTCAGCGTCTTAGCCTCACTGCTAAGGAAGCGGATGACATTACCCCCATCCTAGACGAACTGGATGAGAAGCGATTCCAGCTCTGGCGTGAGGGAATGGCTCTAGGCCACCGTGTGCGCCAAGGCGACAAGACGCTCACCGAAGCTGAGCTGTACACCTTCCTCGAGTCTTCGCTCTCGGCACGGATCAAGGAAGCCGAGCTAGAGAAGACCTATTACCTGCGCTGTCGTCCCTATCTCACGGCTCAGAAGATGGTGCAGCTGCCGATGGTGTGCAAGGAGTTTGCCCGCCGATTCTTTGAGCGGCACAAGCACTAGCCCTTCCCCCCTCATTCGCTCGTTGGGAAATAAAAAAATAATAGCGACTATGCGAAAGGCTCTGCGGCATACGTTATATAGGTGAGCAGAGTATGGTATTATGTGTTTGTCACCTGTTTTGTCAGGTGCTCCCCCTATTCAGTTGGACCCCACAGAGGGCAGCTGGATAGGGGGATTTGTTTTATCCCCCTTCCTCTTCCCCCGCCCCTTATCCTGAGGTATGGCTACGCCAAGCCCTAGGGTAGGGGGCTTGGTCTATAGCCTCCCCCCTTCGCTCTCGTTTTCATCTTCGTGGGAAGGAGGGCTTTTCTTGGGGATATGAGGGGGGCTTAGGGGAAGGATTGGAGAGGGGAGCAAGTCGTCAGAAAATGCCCGATATAACTACCTCTGTATCAATCATCCCGAGAGGGGCAAAACGAACATACCGAGAGCGCACTTGCGCTCCTATAAAGAACGCTCTCGTCACCTATGTAAGGTGATGGGAACGAACATACCGAGACCACTTTGGCGATCATTACGTGTCCACTGATAGGGCTCTCGGAATGCGCTCCAAAGGAACCTAAATAGGTGGCTGCTCAGGGAGGGAGAATACCCCCGATCAGCATCCTACGGCACGGATGGTGCTAGGGGGATGGGGGCTTCATGGTGTGGCTATATCTCCTACTATATGAGTGTCTTGGGGGAGATGCCCTAATGGCAGTATAGTCTGCATATTTATTCATACATTTGCCCCATAAGTATTGTTAATCTCACGTTAGCGATGCGATACCGAAACACCTACTCAAGCCCACTTGGTAGCTCATGCTATGTACTGAGTCTACTGGTCTCCCTCTGGAAGGGGGGAGCGGGGTTGCTTGGCCTTATCTACCTCAGCCTTACCCTTGGGGCACAGAGCCCCATCAAGATCCGAGGGGTCGTCCACTCAGGCAAGGAGCCACTCCCCAGAGTCTCTATCACCCTCCTGTCCGTGACAGATAGTACCATCCTCAGCTACGCCCATACAGATGCTGGAGGGCGGTTTGAGCTCACGGCAAGCGGCCAGCTCACTCAGGCTATTGTGTCGGCTCGCTGCCTCGGCTATAAGACCTATACCCAGCGTCTCACACTCCCCACAGCGCACGAGCTAGATATTGATCTCAAGGAGGATACCTATCTCCTCAAGGAAGTCTCTGTGCAAGCTCCACGGGTCTGGGGAAACCAAGATACAATCAACTATAATGTCGCTCGTCTAGCGAAGGCCACTGACCGCAGTATCGGGGATGTCATCCGTCGTATCCCAGGTATGCGTATGGAGGGAGGCCTGCTCAAGTACCAAGGCAAGCCCCTAAAGCAAATCAATATTGAGGGGATCGATCTGACCCAGGGGGACTATGGGCAGATCACGAGCAATATAGACGCGAGCGACATCTCCACCATACAGGTGCTGGATAACTACCAGGGCATCAAGGCGCTGGTAGGAAAACGCTCCTCGGATGATGTCATCCTCAACCTCAAGCTCTCGCCCAAGAAGCGTGGGATCTGGGGTGTTTCGCTTGACTTGGGGCTTGGCTATGGTGATGGGCTTGAGACCAATAGCCGTATTAGGAGTAACTACTTTGCCCGGAGAGCTCAGTTCCTCGGTGTGGCGTATGTCGATAACTCAGGCAGGCAGTACTACGAGAGCTCCTCTGGCGTGCAGAGGAGCGGATCGAGGGAGGAGCGCATCTTTGCACGCATAGATAAGCCCGCTACCCCCAACCTTCCCCCATCATACTATACAGACAATGTGTCGCTGATGGCCAGTGGCAATAGTGCCTTTGTCCTCTCGGATAGTAGCCAGCTCAAGCTGCAGGGGAGCTATCGGTATGATAAGATTCGCTCCGAGGGCTCTTCGCAGGCTCGGTATGGACGCTCCTCCTCCCCGCTCCTCCTAGATGAGCGCATCGAGCATCTACTACGGCAGGGGAGCGCCTCGACCAGCCTTAGCTATGAGAAGAACTTGCAGAGCTACTACCTCAAGGATCAGCTTCGTGCAAGTGCCTCGCAGAGTAGGGCCTCGGGGACAATCGCCCTCAATGGACTAGCGACCCCTCAGCGTCAAGGGCTAGATGCCCTGCACCTGAACAATCAGATGCACTTCATCAATGGCCGTACACGTCTCCCGATAGAGCTTATCCTCACCCAGCGGTTCACGACCTCAGACGAAGACTTTGAGACAGCCAATAACCAGCAACTGCAGCAGGTACTCCCCACACTACACAGTATGATCGGGCAGCGAGGATGGTTCACAAGTCTCTATACGGACAATCGCCTTCGGATCCTCAACCTCCCCCTTGTACGTTACTGGACATATAGCCCTCAGGTCTTTGCCTCGTACCAGTGGCAGAGCCTATCGAGTAGCCTACTGGAGCGCACGGGCTGTAGCTATGATCGTATCCTGCGTGTGGGAGTGGAGCAGACCCTAAGCTATCTACGTCAGAAGTATTCCATAGATTTAGCTCTCCCCGTCATCTACCAGCTACGACGGACGAGTTCGGATCGTCTAGCAGGCCTCCTCATCGAGCCCCATCTCAAGGTCAAGTTAGCCTTAGGCCAGCACTGGGGTCTCCAGCTAGCAGGTAGCTATGCCCATACAGAGCCGAGGATCAGTGATTGGTATCCCTACCCCGTCCTAGAGAGCTATCGTAGTCTGACGATCGGGACACCTAGGCTATTCAGAGAGCAAACAGCTACCATAGAGGGGAGGGTAGACTACCGAGACATCTTTTCGTTCCTCTCGTCCTCTCTGAGGGTGAGGCAGAGCATGCATTACAAGCCCTTTATCCAGATGCTACTCCTCGGTGAGGACGGAGGGCGCTATGAGCTCCTAGCGCACCAGCACCATACACAGACCTTCTCGGGGGTGTGGTCGCTGAGCAAGGGATTTACCTGGGCAGGCCTAGGGATCGACCTTGACCTAGGCTATACACACCATCTAGGGCAGGTGGGCTATCAGGGGACGATCACGCCCTATAAAGTACATACCCAGAGCGTGCGACTAGCCCTGAAGGCCAATCCCATCAAGGAAATCCTCCTGGACTACAATGTCTACTATGGACGTAACTATACCTCCCGCTTCGCCTCTCGCACCGAGATAGATAACCTTCTCTCCGAGACCGCACAGATAGGAGTAGCCTTTGGGAAAAACATATTCTGGGATATCATCCTAGAGCATAATCATGTCAGCTCCTCCAGCGAAAAGACCGATGTCCTACTCCTAGACAGCCAGCTCAAGTGGAGCGGCTCTCGAGTAGAGGTGGGCTGCGAGCTGAATAACCTGCTGGGCATGCAGGTCTATCACAGCATCCAGCACCTATCCTATGCTACCATCCAGCACAGCTATCGTCTACGTCCTCGTGCGGTACTCGTGAAGGTCTCTTTCAAGCTCTAACTACTAACTATAGACATCATATGAAAGCCATTAAACTCATACTCCTAGGAGTATCCCTATTCAGCATCCTCCCCCTCGAGGCTCAGGTCTTCGACAAGCCTCGCTCGCTCGCTGAGGCTGATAGTCTGGATCGGGTGCAGTATCGCGTGCTCTACCAGCTAGACTTCATCTCAGATCCTACTGATCGGGAGTTTGTCACTCAGGATCAGGTGCGCCTAGACATAGGGACACAGATCAGTAAGGTGTATAGTCTGAGACACTACCAAGCTGACTCAGCAGCCACGGCCTTGATCGAGGCTGGTCAGTCTCCTCGGAAGATCGTGACGGATGTGGTCCCACCGATGATCCTCTACCGGGGCTACCCAAAGGCTCAGGATATTACCACAGATTACCGTCTGCCCAGCGCTCATGTGGTGAGCTATGTAGAGCCTAAGCCTACCCTACAATGGCAGGTGAAGCCCGAGAAGCGGGAGATCCTCGGACATATCTGCCAGAGGGCAGAGGTCGCCTTTGGGGGGAGGCAGTGGATCGCTTGGTTCACACCAGAGATCCCGCTCTCTGAGGGGCCGTACAAGTTCGAGGGGCTACCCGGGCTAATCCTAGAGGTCGCTGACAGCGAGGGTGATTATCGGTATACCTGCATAGGGATCACCAACCTCTCTGCTGGGGAGAATATCGTACGCTGGAAGTGGAACCAGCGTCCCACGACGAGGAAGGAGCTAGAGAAGATCATCGTCCAGCTCTACGCCAATCCCGAACAAGCTATCAAGGCACTCGGAGGACGAATGTCCTTCAAGGGTGATCCTATGCTCAACCTCCCATACAACCCCATAGAGAAGTAGAGCCATGAGTGCTCGGCAGGTCTTATGTATCGCACTCCTCGGTCTCGGCCTCTGGGGCTGCAGGACGTCCCGAGGGATGCTTCAGGCGAAGGAAGGGCAAGCCCCGATCACTCCTCGCCCGCTGTCTGAGATCCAAGTGACAGATCGTATCACAGTCAGAGATCGAGATGGGTGGACTAGTTGGGAAGAGGATGGGCATATCTATGAAGCTGATATGGGGTGGGTAACACGACTCAGCATCTCCGATCCCCTCTCGACCCTATCGGGAGTAGAGACCCTCCGGTATCTGGATGGGGCATGGGCTAGTTACCTCAATGAGCGACTAAGCCGAGTAGGTATACGGATCGAGAAGGTTATCCTCAGCGTCTCGAATCACCTCATCGTCTTTCGTGGCTATGAAGCTCCGAGCCGTAGACGTGTCGTGGACTGTCTGATAGCCCCTCATTCTAGAATCAGTCGTATAGGGGTCCTATATACGCAGCCAGGCATCTTTACCTCTGAGAATATGGCGGTCAGGGAATTCTATGAGTTTCCCGCAGAGGATCAGATCTTGATCGTGGATCATCTGCGAGACCGTAATGATGCAGGAGACCTCTGTATCGCCTATATCCTACAGGATACCTCCCAATTCTCGGAGGATGAACTAGAGCGCTACAGCTTCCTAGGCTATACATGGTATCGTCGCCTCTTCACCAATCGGAGTACGACCTACCAGCATATAGCTGAGTTCATCAGTCCGATCACAGTGAGCCTCCTGCCCTCGTGTCGCTACAAGGAGTTTGTCCCACGGAACTCCTCCGAGGTGATCCCTAAGACCTACCTCACCGAAGAGGTAGGGGTGAAATAGCCGAGCAGACTCCCCTCCTTAGTCTCAGGGTGGGGAGCCTGCTCGACACTGCTACTGATACTCCATAGAGAGCGGTAAAGGCTTATGAACACTAAATATCTCCTATACATACTCCTTAGCCTCAGCCTCTGTGGCTGTAGGACGACCCAATGGACGTTACGAGGCAAGGACGGACAACCGCCGATCACGCCCCGTCCTCTATCTGAGATCCGAGCTGTAGATCGTCTGGTCGTCAGTGAGCCGGGCAAGTTCACTAGTTGGGAAGAGGAGGGACATACCTACATGGCTGTGCTAGGGTTTCTCACACGACAAATTCCCTCCCGCAAGATCTCCATCCTCTCTGGGACAGAGACGCTGCGGTACAAGAGAGGAGCGTGGGCTCGGTACCTCAATGAACTACTGGGGCGGGTAGGCATACGGACAGAGGGGATTATCCTCAGTATCCCCAATCATCTCGTCCTCTTCCGTAGCTATGAGCCCCTCAGTCGCAAGCGAGTCATAGAGTGTCTGATGAGCCCCTACGGCTATGAGAGTCGTATAAAAGTGAACTATGCCGAAGCGAACATTTTTACCCGTGAGAATATGGCCATCAGGGAGCTCTATGAGAGCCCAGCGGATAATCAGATATTGATCATAGATCATCTGAGGGATCGCAATGGGGTGGGCGACCTCTGTGTCGCCTATATCCTACAGGACACCTCTGGCTTCTCGTTCTGTGACCGGAGGCGATATAGCTTCCTGGGTGACCCGATACTTCAGCGCCTCATGGGCAGTCGGACGATGACCTACCAATATATCGAGCAGACACTCAGTCCCATCACGGTGAGCCTATTGCCCTCGTGTCGCTACAAGGAGTTTGTCCCAAGGGATTCCACGGAGATTATCCCTACGAACTTCCTCCACGACGACAAGCCTACTGATACGTCTATCTCCCTGCGGGAGCTTTTTGAGGATCATCAGAGCAAGTAGATACCTCCAGAGAGCCATAGAGAGGGTCGAGCTAAAAGAGACTATGCATTGGATATGAGTGTGTTACACCTTCGCTCGTTCTGTAAGAAATTTAATTAGAGAGAAGGGGCGATTTATAGTGATCGTATCTGGCTCTTTTTGCAACTTTGTGGTGGTGGAGCGTGGGGTATCCCTGCTTCCTCCGATACCTATAGTAATATACTAAGTAGGAGTCTAAAGTCTGATACAACTCTAGTCAGAGGGACGTGTCCCTTACCACTGGGCATACGATGTGGTTGCAAACACACCAAAGCCCCGAGGTCTCTCCGCCTCGGTATCAAGAGGAGGCTCATGAACATCGTCAGAGCTATCTCTCTGATGAAATGAATCGATATAACTAGGAGCCATATATTTATCATGCACCCTCGATAAACTAATAGTTATGAATACGTCTACGCATCATCTACGACAGATGTTCTACATGCTTCTGCTCGTAATACTCTATTCCACCCCGAGTCTCGGGCAGAGAGTCTTCCGTCTGCGTGTCCTCTCCCCTGCCGAGCAACCTGTCGCCTCGGCATCCGTACGAGTAGAGTGCTGTCGTGACACGATTTACCTCGGGAAGACTGACCTAGCAGGGATCTTCACGGCAGACGTCCCCGCAGGGTGTGATAGCCTCCACCTCTGGGTGCTCGCCGAGGGCTATGGACAGCAGGAGCATACCGTGACCCTACAGCAAGGGCTACAGTATACCCTTCGACTCACCGAGGTGGAGCTAGGACAGGTCGAGATCATCGCCTCTCGCTCTAGTGTCAAGACGGATGCAGAGGGCACGACCTACCGGATCTCCATGCAGGGCTTGCCCCCGAAGGCTAAGGCGGCTCTTGCGCTTAAGCGGCTACCTGGGGTCATCACTCGGATGGAGGTGTTCTCGCTCATTGGGGCTCGGGGTAGTGCTACGATCTATGTCGATGAGGTGCCTGTGGACCCGAAGTTCTTGAGTACGTTAGAGGCTGCAGATATTGACCGAGTCGAGGTGCGCTACATGGATCACAATAGCTCGGGAGAGGGTGGAGCGATCTATATTTATCGCAAGAAGGCAGAGCATCCTGTCCTCAAGGGGGATCTTGACCTCAGCGGAGGCCTACTCCGTCCCAGCTGGAGGCTAACTCCGAGCCTTACCCTGTATAGTAGGGCGGTGGATATTATCGCCAATGCCTCGGCTACCTATAGCCATCAGGCCCCCGAGTTTCATATCTACCGCAATGATCACCCCGAGCTCTCTATATATAATAGGGCCAAGGTGCTACAGACCGGAGGGCAGGTCTTCGCTACTGCCGAGCTCACCCCCCACCTAAGAGGGACGCTAACCTATGCCCACTTTGGGCTACAGAGCTGGCACAATAGCCAGGTGAAGCAGCAGGGAATGGTGACCTCAGGGGAGGTACGAGAGGATCAGATGAGGCATGCTGCGAACCTCCTGCTAGCCTACAAACTGGGGAGTAATAATCGGCTACTACTCAAAAGCTATGGGTCATGGATGCTCGGTAACGATACCGACCTCAGAGGGATGGCCGATAGGGTCAATAGCCGTGATGTGCTAGCGGAGATCGCCTACGAGCACAACGAGGCCTCTCTACTCGGCCTGACGCACCGCCTCGGGGTCGGCTTCGGAGGGCGTCTGGGGCGTAATAACCTGTATGATGGGCTTGCCCCCTACCGCAATAGACAGCTACGAGCCTATGTGCGGGATAATGTCTCCCTACTCGAGGATCTGAGCCTTTACTTCATCCTCACAGGGCAGTGGGGCGAGTATGGGCGAGATCGGCTGTATAGCTACAGCGCCTTCACCCCCTCGCTGTCACTCAGCTATGAGCTCGGGGGCTATACGATCGGGCTACGCTACGGGCATAGTGTGCAGCACCCGGATGCAGACCTACTCTCTCCGAGGGTGTTCTATCGGAATGAGCTGGAGCAACGACAAGGTAATCCCCACCTCGGCCCACAGTATACCGATAACTGGGCCCTCTCGCTCTCGAAGCAGTTCGGGCGACACTCGCTGAGCCTGAAGAGCACCTATTGGCATGCCTCAGACCTCATCACTTCGATCTATACGAACCAGCCCAATGTGCTTACCTATGGGAATGCTGGGATAGGGGATATGCTAAGTACGACACTTAACTATAGCACAGCACTACTGAGCAACCAGCTTAGCCTCAACCTCTACGTCGGTGCTACGTATGCCGACTATCGGCTCGCTCCCTCCTATCGTGCCCGTGCGCTGAGCTATGGTACTCGTGGCTGGAGCCTAGAGTGGGGTGGGAGTGTGAACTACTATCACCCTAAGGGTTGGTTGGCCAGTCTCGATCTCTCTGCCGACGGGCTCTCCCGGAGTCTATCCCATCAGCAGGAGGAGGAACCTCAACTGATGCTCCTCCTACAGAAGAGCTTCTTCGCTGGTAAGCTAGATGTCAGCATTGAAGTGAGTGCACCCTTTGGCTGGGGGGAGCGGATGACCGAGACGACTTTCCTCCGAGGGATCATCCAGCGGAAGGAGATTCGTATATCTCAATCCAATGTTTCTCTAGGGCTCACCTATCACTTCGGAGGCGAGGCAAAGCGCCCCATGAAGGCTCTCACCACATCGCCCCTCTCCCTAGATGATGTCAAGCGCTCTGACCTATAGTTAGTGATCCACCCCAGGGGCGGAAAGAGCGACCTCTTCCCGCCCCTGGGCTGGATCTTTTTTCTCCTATAATATATAGGTGTCCAGGATGGGGGGCTGACCCTAGATGTTACGTAGCTATGGAGGCTTATTGTGTAGGATGGGGATAGGGCATGTTGTCTTGGTCAGGAGGTATGCGCCTTGTTGTTGTAATATAGTGGGTTAGGGAGAGGATTTGTCGGTGTGGCTTAGGCTTGTTGGGGAGCATTTTGCCCTCGGGGGAGCGAGTGAAGGGAGGGCTCGTTGGGGGAGCAAGAGGAGGAGGTGGCGAGTTGATACGATATGCGTGTGGCTGTGGTAGTTGCATGTATGGAAAATAGTTCGTAAATTTGCGTGCTTTTTGTGTGGGTATCTACACCCTAATGTGTTGTGTCTCACGCCAAGGAGCAACAAGCAGTATGTTTAAATATTGTCTGGGTCGTCCAGATCAATTTAATTCTCAACATTAATGACAGATCCTATTGCAGATTATCTGACGCGCCTGCGTAATGCAGTGAAGGCGGGCCACCGTGTGGTCGAGATCCCCGCGTCTAATCTAAAGAAAGAGATCACGAAGATCCTCTTCGACAAGGGGTACATCCTCAACTTCAAGTTCGTCGAAGATGGCCCACAGGGCACGATCAAGGTCGCACTGAAGTATGACCGTACAGGTCGTGTAAACGCACTGAAGGCACTCAAGCGCGTCTCTCGTCCAGGTCTTCGTAAGTATGTAGGCTATCGTGAGATGCCCCGCGTACTCAATGGTCTCGGTATCGCTATCCTCTCTACTTCACGAGGTGTTATGACCGATAAGGAGGCTTCGCAGCTCAAGGTGGGTGGCGAAGTGCTATGTTACATCTACTAAAAGAAGGAGGTATATACTATGTCAAGAATAGGTAAGCTTCCCGTAAGCATCCCAGCAGACGTTACCGTCTCCGTCAAGGATCAGGTCGTCACCGTCAAGGGCTCCAAGGGTGAGCTAACACAGGCTTTCGATGCCCGCATCTCTGTCGCCGTAGAGGGCGACCATGTCGTCGTCAGCCGTAGCAGCGATGATCGTCAGGAGCGTTCACTCCACGGTCTCTATCGTGCTCTTATCCATAATATGATCGTCGGTGTCTCCGAGGGCTTCACCAAGACGCTTGAGCTCGTTGGTGTCGGCTATCGTGCCTCCAACCAGGGTCAGATCCTAGAGCTTAGCCTCGGCTTCACGCACAACGTCTATCTACAGCTCCCTAAGGAGATCCAGGTAGAGACGAAGACAGAGCGTAACAAGAACCCTCTGATCATCCTCACCAGCGCCGACAAGCAACTCCTCGGGCAGGTGTGCACCAAGATCCGCTCCTTCCGTATGCCAGAGCCTTACAAGGGTAAGGGTATCCGCTTCGAGGGTGAGATCATCCGCCGTAAGTCAGGTAAGAGCGCAGGTAAGTAACCGCTAAAACACGTATAAAGCAATCATGTTGAAGAAAGAAGCAAGAAGACAGAAGATCAAGACGCGTGTACGTGCCAAGATCAGCGGTACGGCAGAACGCCCACGCCTGACTGTATTCCGAAGCAATAAGCAGATCTACGCACAGGTGATCGATGACGTGGCTGGGGTAACCCTAGCGAGTGCGTCTTCGCTCAAGCTCAGTGCAGAGGGGACGAAGAAGGAAATCGCTGCCCTCGTCGGGACAGAGGTCGCCAAGGCCGCACAGGCTGCAGGTGTCTCCACCGTAGTATTCGACCGTAATGGTTACCTCTACCACGGCCGTGTGAAGGAGCTAGCTGATGCAGCTCGTGCAGCAGGTCTTAACTTTTAATCTTGTATCGCAATGTCAGATAATCGCTCCAAGTCAGCTAGAGAGTTTGAAGGAAAGGACAAGTTCGTCGAACGCCTCGTAGCTATCAATCGTGTCACCAAGGTGACTAAGGGTGGTCGTACATTCACCTTCGCTGCTATCGTCGTCGTCGGAGACGAAAACGGACGTATCGGCTGGGGTCTTGGTAAGGCTGGCGAAGTATCCGCCGCTATCTCCAAGGGTACAGAAGCTGCAAAGAAGAACCTCATCACGGTGCCCATCCACAAGGGTACAATCCCACACGAGCAGGTCGCTCGCTTCGGCGGTGCCCGCGTATTCCTCAAGCCTGCATCTGCCGGTACGGGAGTAAAGGCTGGTGGTGCTATGCGTGCCGTGCTAGAGAGCGTAGGGGTACATGACGTCCTAGCTAAGAGCAAGGGCTCCTCGAACCCTCACAACCTCGTCAAGGCTACCATCGCTGCTCTAGCAGAGATGCGCTCGCCTCTGATGGTGGCTCGCAATCGTGGCGTCTCTGTAGAAAAGGTCTTCAAGGGCTAGTCCTGCATCATTCATTAGGTAAAGAATCACAAGTACAATGGCACAGATAAAGATCCAGCAAGTACGCAGTAAGATCAAGAGCCCTAAGGTGCAGAAGCTCACGCTCCAAGCTCTAGGGCTGAAGAAGCTCGGTCAGATCGTCGAGCACAACGACACGCCTCAGATCCGTGGTATGGTCAATGCTGTCAAGCACCTTGTCCGTATCGTCGAGTAATATTAACCCAGTAACGCAAGACAGAGAAATGGATTTATCAAGTTTGAAGCCCGCAGCGGGCTCAGTGAAGACGCGTAAGCGCATCGGTCGTGGTCCTGGCTCCGGTCTCGGGGGTACATCTACTCGCGGTCACAAGGGGGCAAAGAGCCGCTCCGGCTACTCCAAGAAGATTGGCTTCGAGGGCGGTCAGATGCCTATCCAGCGTCGCCTGCCTAAGTTCGGCTTCAAGAATATCAATCGTGTAGAATACGCTCCAGTAAACCTCTCTACGCTCCAGACGCTCGCAGAGGCTAAGAGCCTAAGCCGTATCACCAAGGCTGACCTCATCGAGGCTGGTCTAGTAGGTAAGAACGATCTCGTGAAGATCCTCGGCAACGGCACGCTTAGCCTAAAGCTCGAAGTGGAGGCTAATGCCTTCTCTAAGTCCGCTGAAGCAGCTATCATAGCACAGGGAGGAAGTGCTGTAAAACTCTAGTAGCTTATGCGCTTTATAGAGACACTGAAAAACATTTGGAAGGTTGAGGAGCTGCGCCAGCGCATCCTCACCACCTTGTTTTTCGTCCTAATCTATCGGCTAGGTTCGTTCATCGTTATTCCGGGGATCGACCCTAATGCGCTTGACTCGCTACATAAGCAGACCAGCTCTGGTCTGATGGCCCTGATAGATATGTTCTCTGGGGGGGCGTTCTCTAATGCCTCGATCTTCGCCATGGGGATCATGCCCTACATCTCTGCCTCCATCGTGATGCAGCTCGCTGCTATCGCTGTGCCTTCTATCCAGAAGCTCCAGCAGGAGGGTGAGAGTGGTCGTCGTAAGATCGACCAGTGGACACGCTATCTAACGGTCGTCCTGCTACTCGTACAGGGCTCAGCCTATCTGGTGAACCTCAATCATCAGCTCGGTCAGGTCGGGGCTTCCCTACCTAGCGGCTTTTGGTTCGACGTCTATGCGATCATCGTCATGGCGGCAGGTAGTATGTTCGTCCTCTGGCTCGGTGAGCGTATCACAGACAAGGGTCTTGGCAATGGCGTCTCGCTGATCATCATGATCGGTATCATCGCCCGCCTACCAGTAGCTCTCACCGCTGAGTGGGGTACCCGTGTATCGGGTGGCTCAGGTGGACTAGTATGGCTCCTCTTCGAGTTTGTCTTCCTTCTAGCCGTCATGGCTGGAGCTATCCTGCTCGTTCAGGGAACTCGCCGTGTCCCCGTTCAGTATGCTAAGCGTGTCGTCGGCAACAAGCAGTACGGAGGTGCTCGTCAGTACATCCCACTGAAGGTCAATGCCGCTAACGTCATGCCGATCATCTTCGCTCAGACGATCATGATGGTGCCTATCTCCATCCTTAGCTGGGTGCAGGGGGATAACGCCAGTGGCTTCGTACGTGCCTTCTCGGACAATACGAGCATCTGGTACAACCTCGTCTTCGGTATCCTCATCCTGCTCTTCACCTACTTCTACACCGCGATCACGATCAACCCCTCGCAGATGGCTAACGACCTGAAGCGTAACAATGGGTTCATCCCAGGTGTGAAGCCCGGTAAGGCAACGAAGGATTACCTCGATACGATTATGGACCGCATCACACTGCCTGGTGCCTTCTTCCTAGCGATCGTGGCGATTATGCCCGCCTTCGCTCGTATCATCGGTATATCAGGAGAGTTTGCTCAGTTCTTCGGCGGTACGTCACTCTTGATTCTTGTTGGGGTCGTACTCGATACCCTACAGCAGATCGAGAGCCACCTACTCATGCGCCATTACGATGGTCTGCTGAAGAGTGGTCGCATCAAGGGACGTACAGGCTCTGTAGCTGCTTACTAAGATGATCTATCTGAAGACAGACGAAGAGATCGAGCTCATGCGTGCAGCCAACCAGTTGGTCGGTCGTACCCTCGCTGAGGTAGCGAAGATCATAGCCCCCGGGGTCTCGACCCTAGAGCTAGATAAGCGTGCGGAGGAGTTCATCCGTGACAACGGTGCTACTCCTGCCTTCCTCGGCTACAATGGCTTCCCCGGGAGCTTGTGTACCTCGGTCAATGACCATGTGGTGCACGGCATTCCTTCCTCCAAGGTCGTCCTACGTGAGGGCGACATCGTCTCCGTAGACTGCGGGACGAAGCTCGCTGGCTTCACCGGCGACTCGGCTTATACCTTCGCCGTCGGTGAGGTATCTCCCGAGGTTCTCGCCCTTCTTCGTACGACGAAGGAGTCTCTATATGTAGGTATAGAGCAGGCGGTCGCTGGCAAGCGTGTGGGTGATATTAGCTCGGCTGTGCAGCAGTACTGCGAGGCACGTGGCTATCACATCGTCCGTGAGCTGGAGGGACATGGGATAGGCAAGAATATGCATGAGGAGCCCGGTGTGCCGAACTACGGACGCCGTGGTACAGGAGCAGAGCTCCGCTCAGGGATGTGCATCTGCATCGAGCCCATGGTGAACATGGGATCGAAGAATGTAATCTTTGATAGGAACGATGGCTGGACTGTCCGTACAAAGACAGGTAAGCCCTCGGCTCACTTCGAGCATTGCATCGCCATTCGCGAGGGCAAGGCCGATATCCTCTCTTCGTTTGACTTCATCAAAGAAGTCTTAGTGGACAGGGAGTTTTAAGTTCGTAATAACTAATATGCCGAAGCAAGCAGCTATAGAACTAGACGGGGTCATCCTTGAGGCTCTCTCGAACGCAATGTTCAAGGTCGAGCTAGAGAATGGTCACGTCATCACCGCCCATATCTCTGGGAAGATGCGTATGC
>ERZ772874.154-NODE-154-length-35654-cov-23.168207_pt1 | contig 35654 bp, 26 predicted proteins | sample MGYA00580586_ERZ772874 | MGnify/ENA primary metagenome ERZ772874 (study PRJEB29015, sample SAMEA2737952) | human oral metagenome | biome: human oral; feature: human-associated habitat; material: dental | place: China | collected 2154 ... | reverse complement strand
ACGCGGGACACCCTGATTAAAAGTCAGGTGCTCTGCCAACTGAGCTAGTGAGTCATGTTGGCAGGGGTGGCTGGGATCGAACCAGCGCATAACGGAGTCAAAGTCCGTTGCCTTACCACTTGGCGACACCCCTACAGTGATTACGATGTGTAGGTTATGGGGTGAGTAGTGGGGATCGAACCCACGCGTAACGGAGCCACAATCCGCCGTGTTAACCGCTTCACCATACCCACCACCTTGTAGGTATCGAAGACATTGTCTTCGTAACAAAGAGAATTATATCTTTTCTAGAGATTTGTGTCAACACCTTTTTCTCAATTTCATTAATTTTTACAAACGAAACTTTTAATTGTGTCATCTCTAATATAAGCCCTTTAATCCTCATATAAATAAGGAAGCACTATCGGAAACTTTCGTTTCACAAACAGCGCTTCCCCATTATACATATTATTTACTTACTTGGCAAATAATTTTTTACAAAATTTGGCAATGCAAAGGCAGCTTTTTGAATGTCTGCATTATAGTACTTAGTTTCAAAGCTTTGTTCTCGGTTTGGAATCCATGTTAGAGGATCAAATGTTTTAGACCCCAAGGTAAAACAATGCATCCCTGCAGGATAGATTGGAATGAAAGCTGTATATAAGCGCGCAATTGGAAAATGGCTATTAACATAACCAAATACTTTTTCCACTAATGGTTGGTGTAACATCGGAGATTCTGTTTGTTGTACAAACAAGCCATCAGCTTTCAAAGCTTTTAATGTATTCTTATAAAATTCTTCTGTAAACAAGCCTTCACCAGGACCGATTGGATCGGAACAGTCCACGATAATTACATCATAATAATCTTCTGCTTCTGCCATGAAAGCAATACCATCACCAATTTTTACAGTCAATTTAGGGTGGTTTTCAATCATAGCTTTAGCAATAGTTGGTAGATATTGTTTTGCTAGCTCCACAACTTTACCATCAATTTCAACCATCGTTACTTCTTTTACGCAGTCATGACGTACACATTCTCTAGCTACGCCACCATCACCACCACCGATAATCAAGACACGCTCAGGATTAGGATGTAAGAACAAAGGAATATGACTCATCATTTCATGATAGATAAACTCTTCACGCTCAGATGTTTGGAACACGCCATCTAAAGCGAGCATCATACCATACTCTTTTGATTTAAAAACTTCAATTTTTTGGAACTCAGATTTCCCAGAGTAAAGCACTTCTTCCGCTTCAGCGCTTAGACGTAAATGAGAGGTTTGTTCCTCAGTAATCCATTGACTCATGTAGTACCTCCTACTATTTATACTACAATACGCATCGCAGATTACTGCGATGCGTATGTATATTACTTTAATCGCTCTGCTACTTACTCTTTACGGCTAATATAACAGAATCCACCACCTAAAATAGTGTCTTTCATCCAATTTGCCAAAGAAAAATCACGAATTTCACCTTCATCAAAGATGCCACAGCGGATATCATCGCCATCCATAAACATCTTGTGAATAGGAACCCAATGCCATGTATAGAGAGCCCTTTCTTTCCCTTTATGACGATTCAAAAATGCTACAGGCACATCTTGTGCCAAGGCATCATGAATAAATTGAGCTGCAGCCTCCACCTCTACGCGTGATGCACAGAAAGGTGATACATTTAGCATATGCACATCATAAGACAATCCTTCGTCCTCTAACAAACGTATAAGTCCTCGTTCCATCCATTGCGTTTTATAAACACCGCCACCAAAACGTGGTTTTACATATTTCCAAACTAAGTTCATTCGTTCTAACGCAAGGCTTTGGTCGGATGTGGTTTCTAGATCTAATAAGCCATCCCTAAATAGCGAATAGCCCAATACTTGTGATGCCGATGTAGGACCACAACCAGACAAGCGTTGCCACTCATCAGTGAACCACTCTTGGTCATACCCATATGATGTTTTACCATTTACATCGATATATAGCCATTCTGGATGTTTAATAGATACTTCATTCATGAGATTAACCTTCGATTACTTCTACAGTTTCCATGATAGCACCTTGTTGGATACCATCAACTACATCCATACCTTCAATGACTTTACCAAATACGGTATGTACACCATCTAAATGAGGTTGTGGCTCGTATACAATAAAGAATTGACTACCACCAGTATTGGGGCCACGATGAGCCATAGACAAAGCTCCGCGCTCATGTTTATGAGGATTGCCAATTAATTCGTCTTTAATTGTATAGCCAGGACCACCTGTACCGTTGCCATTAGGACAACCACCTTGTGCTACGAAACCAGGGATTACACGGTGGAAACGAAGACCATTGTAAAAGCCTTTATTAATTAAGTCTACAAAGTTTTGCACTGTTCCAGGTGCTTCTTTATCAAATAATTCAATTATAATATCGCCGCCGTCAGCCATATGGATTTTTGCTTTTTTCATTGTTCAGGTACCTCCAAAATTGTACGCAATACATGTGCTGCTAATATAAAACCTGCCACTGGGGGCACAAAACTACATGTTCCAGGACTTGTCGCTTCGCCGCGGAATTGTGGTTTTGTCGGTTTTTCTGTAGAAAATAAAACTAATTGTTTTTTAATGCCCCGTTTTTTGAGTTCCCGACGCATAACGCGTGCCAAAGGACATGTATGAGACTTATTGATATCAGCAATCATAAGTTTTTCTGGGTAAAAGCGATTACCGCCGCCCATACAAGAAATAACGGGGATACTTTCACGTTGACAAACCTCAATGATATTAAGTTTCGCCGTTACCATATCAATGGCATCGATAACATAATCAACGTTCAAGCTTTGAATAAATCCAGGATAGTTTTCCTCAGTATACATAATATCATAAGTTTCTATCACCACATCAGGATTGATAGCAATAGCTCGTGCCTTTGCTACCTCTACCTTACGTGCCCCAATCGTGTCATGAGTCGTAATCATTTGGCGGTTCAAATTACTAGGAGCAATGGAGTCACCATCAATAATGACGATGCGCCCTACACCGGCTCGTACTAGCGCCTCAAGGGCACCACCACCAACGCCACCGACACCAAAGAGTGCGATAGATGTATCCTTTAATGTTTGAATCTTATCTGGTCCAACTAACCACTCCAAACGGGTTAACATATATTCCATTAATATTTACCTGCCGGAATGATTTCTGTCCAATATCCATCTGGATCCGCTATAAAATAAATGCCCATATCAGCGTTCTCATAAGCAACAACGCCCATCTCTTTATGTTTCTTAAGAGCTGCTTCATAGTCATCTACGTAAAACGCTAAATGGAATTCATTGTCGCCTAAATTATAAGGACGATCCCAATCGCGCAACCATGTAAGTTCTAATTCATGTGCTGTATAAGGACTTTTTAAATACACGAGAGTGAAAGCACCGCTTGGGTCTTCCAAACGACGAGACTCCTCGAGCAATAATGCTTCTTTATAGAATGCTAGACTTTTATCAAGGTCTTTAACATTTATATTATTATGAGCAAACGAAAACTTCATAGAACCCCCTTCGTAAATACAGGATGTTTTTGTAGGAATTCTCCTCTTTTTATAGTAACACATTTGGCAAATCTATATCTAGTTAATGATATCTAGTTAATAACAAATTTTGCCGTACTACCATCGTCACCGCGAATAACTTCTAAATGAGCAGGTATGCGCGATTTTAACTCAGGCACATGGGAAATCATACCGATAAGGCGCCCAGAAGATTGCAATTGTACCAATGTTTCCATAGCTAGTTCCAATGTATCTGGGTCAAGCGTGCCAAAGCCTTCATCGATGAACATCGTATCCATATGGATACTACCAGCATAGCTTTGAATAACATCCGCTAATCCCAAGGCAAGCGCCATAGAGGCCAGAAATGTTTCGCCACCCGATAAGGTATTTGCCGGTCTAGATTGCCCCGTGAAAGCATCCATAACTGCCAAATCAAGGCCTTGCTTGCCACGACCGCCACCTGTATAGTCAGATCTTTCCAAGGAATATCGGCTGCGACTCATCTTCTGAAGCCGTAAATTAGCAGCATATACGACCTCATCTAAGATAGCCCCCAATACATAACGCTCAAAGGTAACATTTTTAAAGCCTTGCTCCCCTCCATTAGCAAGATCATTTAATCGGCTTAAGAACTTCACCTGTTCCCGAGCCTCGCCCATAGCAGTTTCAAGTTCTTCTAATGAGTTGAGCGTAATTTCAATATGCTTTGTTTCTTTATCCCATGCCGCTAGATTACCTACTAGCGTATCTCGATGCTCTACTGCTGTAGCATAGATTTCATCAGAAACAGTATCACTTGGCTTAACCACAGTTTCTGAGGCCTTTAACGCCGCATCATATACAGCTTGTGCTTTATTAAAGGCTTCATCCAAATCATGCAGCTGTGTTCTATAGTTTTCTATCTCTTTAATATCACGTAAAGCCTCTACAAAATCATCCTCTGCTAAAGAAATGGCTTGTAATGACTGTGTATAGTTCTTATACATCAAATTGAGATTTTTTGTTTCTTCTTTTACTTGAGAGGACAAAGTTTCTAAGCGTCCGAGTTTGGCATTCAACTGTTCTCGAGCAGCATCTAAATTAGTTTTACCAACTTTCACCTGCTCATCGTAGGCCGTAATATCACTATCCAATGACTCTAGCTGTTTTTGCCACGCAGCTATATTTGTGGTTGGTAACGTTTTAGATAGAGCATCAATGTTAGCTTGTACTGAGCTAATACGAATCTCTAGGTCGTGTAGATTTTTAAGTAATTCATTATGGGCAAGCTCTAAAGTTGCTAACTTATCTCTAGCTACTTTTAACTTATGCTCCTTCTCAGCTATAGTTTTACTTAACAATTCAGACTTACCACGTAAAGCTGTAAGTTGCTCCATTTTAGCCAACACATCTTGTTGAACAGATACAAAGTTTTTCTCAGAAAAACCATCCATAGACAACTTTAGCGTAGAAACTTGCGCGTCTACTTGCTTAGTTAACTCACCAAAACGAGTAAGTAAGGTTTTCTGTTGTCCCACTTCGCTAGCTTGCTTTTGCAGTGCTACGTCACGAGCTGTACGAGCCTCTTCAATTTCATCCTTAGTCGGATAAATCTCTGGCTTCGTCGCTAACTGTGGATGTTCTGTAGAGCCACAGACCGGACAAGGTTCATTATCTACAAGTAAATGAACTAGCTCAAAGGCGCGCCCTTCTTGCATTAGATGCTCTAATCGTTCAAGATGTACCTTTGCAACCTGCACTGTTTCATCTAGAGACGCTAGCCTTTGACCTTTATCATCGATTTCTTTTTGTACCTTACTAATTTCTTCTAGTAATTCAGAATATCTATGCAAATCATTTAGTTGCTCTTGAATAATAGGAGTATCTTCTAAGAGTTTGTTATTATCTTGTAACTGTTTACGCAAAGCTTCTAAATCAGCTTCTAACGTTTTTACAAGCTCCCGTTGTTTTACTAATGCATCTTCGCTTTTTTTACTATCAAATTCTTCTAAACTACTATGTAATGTGGAGAATTCCTTTTTCAATACATCTAACTCATCAAACTTCTCCGCTTGTTGTTGAAATTGAGCTAAGGTAGTTCTCTTAGCTTGTATACTTTCAGCTTGACCTTCTAAGCCACTGTAAACCTCTAAACATTTAGCCTCATGTTGGGTTGCCAGTTTCACACGTTCTTCTGCATCTGAAAGAGCCTGTTCTAAAGTTTTTAATACAGCCTGTTTCTCAATATATTGTTTATATAATTCATGCGTTGGTGCCAAAGAGTTAAGGAACTGAACCTTTTCACTTAGGTTTATGCGCTCAGTTTCCCTTGCTTTCACCAAGTCAAGTTTCAAAGTAGCCTCAGTAAGAGATTGTTGAGCCTGATTATATAAAGACCATTGATTTCGAAGCACATTAAACTGTTCTACCATGTTTACTGCCTCATCTCGATCTATAGCAAGAGCGTCTCGATGTGAGCCCCGATTTGCTAATAACTCACGCACATGCTCAATGGTTAACATTGGAGTTGCTCCATCATGAGGAATGGACTGTATGAAGGCAGTTTGCTTTGTTAGATTTTCTTCAACACCTGCCTTTGCTTCATCATAGGCGATCTTGAGTGCTTCTTGTAATTTTCGATATGGTTCCGTTCTAAAGAGTGTATGTAGTAATTCCTCACGTTCACTCGTAGAGGCAACTAGCAACTTTCGGAATTCCCCTTGAGGCAATAGCACAACTTGTAAGAACTGATCCTTGCGAAAGCCTATAATTTGCTGAATGGTATCGCGAATGGCGGCGGCCGAAGTGGCAATAACCTTCCACTCTCCGTCTTTCATTTCATATACAGTAGCACTAGCATTCTGCTCCCGCATCCCTGTACCACGTTTCTTTGCTACCATCTGTTTCGGTAACCGTTCAACACGATATTGTGCATCGCCAATAGCAAAAGAGAAATCAACACGAGTCATCCGATAAGGTTCTGCAAAGTCACTGCGAATAGCATCTGTTTTACGTACTTCCCCACTCGGCTCACCATACAAGGCATACACCATGGCATCTAAGATTGATGTTTTCCCTGCCCCTGTAGGACCAGCGATGAGAAACATGGAATGGTCTTGGAGCTCGTTAAAGTCCAATGTGACCGAATCACGATACGGACCAAAGGCTTCTATAGTTAATGATATAGGCTTCATTTAGTCCTCCTTAAGAATTCGTTCCCATACAGAGTTGATATATTGCTGTTCTTGCTCTGTTAAAGGTTCCTTCCACACAGTTTCAGCAAATTGATTAAATAATTGACGCTCATTTAATTCTTTAAAAACCGCATCGCCCATCTCTGCTATTGGTCCTGCCACGCGACCAACTAGATCAATGGTCATACAACGATGATAAACCTGGCGCAATTTAGCCATTCCATCCATAATCGGCATCGTATCAAGTAAACGAGCTTGCACATAGTCATCCCTATGTTTAGCCTGTAATACTTTATCATTTAACAGGTCTTCAAAATATCCTTCCAAAATGACTACATCTCGCTTCGCCTCTACAGGAATCATGCTAATATCTACGCTCCCCTTTGTATCCAAATCAATGATGGTGAAAGATTTCTTCTGTGTATGTTCATCAAAGGAGTATTTTAATGGAGAGCCACTATAGCGAATATAATCAGCACCCATTCGTTGAGGTCCATGTAAATGTCCCAAGGCAGTATAGTGAAAGTCTTTAAAGACTTGAGGATTTACCTGTTCACTGCCACCTACAGACAAGGTACGCTCTGAGCCCCCTACTTCACCACCCATAACAAAAGCATGGCTAATGGCGATACTGCGCATCCCCTTAGGCACTTGTTTATACAAGTAGTCGCTCCAAGCCTGATACATTTGGTCATAATTGTGCAGATTCAAAGCGCTTTCGCAATTTTGTTCATAACACGGTGTTACTATGTCAGCAATTTCAATATTGGTAGTTTCTGTATTAGTAGAATCTACATCAGCAAATAAAGAGCCTTCTATAACATCTTGAAATGACTTCTTTGATTTAGACCATTTTGACTTTGCTTTAGTCTTAGTTTCTACACTCTCCAGATTTTGAACAGTTGCTGAAGCAGTATTAGCAGAACTTAAGCCCAAAGCCTCCCCTATGCGCCGAGGTTCACTAAAAGGCATTGGACAAATTGCCACCGTGCCATCTGTCCCCTCAAATTCAAAAGGTTTTAAAGCGTGATGAGGAGAGCCCCAAATATGAATACCTGATTGTCCCAACATGGAGCGCCCCACTTCAAGACGTTCCGCCCCATCGTGATTACCGCTCACCACAAAAAGAGGCACTTTGTAGTCCATAGCGAGACGAGTAATTATGGAGTCCCACAGTTCGATAGCTTCAATAGGTGGCACCGCTCTATCAAAAATATCCCCTGCGAGCAATATGCCATCGATATTTTCATCTTTCAAAATAGTAAAAAACTGATGTTCCAACACATGAGCTTGGTCTTCTGTTAAGTACTGGCCATAAAAAATACGCCCTAAATGCCAATCGGCAGTATGTAAAAAACGCATTTCGTCCCCCCTTTCCAGTTCTTCCTACACCTTACACAATGTATGTATTCAAATGCAAAAACAAACGCTCAGTCCCATAACTTTATGGGACTTCAATAACGTTATATAGCTTTTATAGCTTTTATAACTTTAATAGCTTTAATAATTTTATATGTTTTCAATAACAAGTATAGCATCAAGTATTCTACATATTTATTATATAACTAAATTAACATCTGTGATTTAATTATTTATTCTCTACGATAGAGCGCAACATAGTAATTTCTTTTGCGTATCCGTCTAATTCATTTGGCGTTTCCAAGTAGAATGGCAGGTTCGTCAATTTAGGATGTGTTACAATGCGGGCTATCGCATCTATTCCAATATGTCCTTCCCCAATTTTTTCATGACGATCTTTATGGGCACCTATAGGATTTTTAGAGTCATTTAAATGAATGGCTTTCAAGCGATCAAGACCTACAATTCGATCAAATTCGTCAATAACGCCATCAAGATTGTTTACGATATCATAACCGCCTTCATGAATGTGGCAAGTATCAACGCACACACCCATGTACTCTTTTAGCTTTACGCCATCGATAATGCGCGCAATCTCTTCAAAACGGGAACCAATTTCTGTACCTTTACCAGCCATTACTTCCAAAAGGACTGTTGTCTTCATACCTAGAAATAAGATTTCATTCAAGCACTCCACAATATATTCGATGCCTTGATCTACGCCTTGCTTCACATGGCTACCTGGGTGAAAGTTATACATTTGACCTGGCAAATACTCCATACGCTCTAAATCTTCCATCATAGACTGCTTCGCAAAAGCGCGTAAATCCTCTTTGGCTGCACATGGGTTATAGGTATACGGTGCATGTGCTAACAAGGTGCCAAAGTTGTGCTCTTTCATATATGCACTAAGATTATTCATATCCTCAACATCGAGAGCTCGCATGCCCCCTCCACGAGGGTTACGCGTAAAGTATTGGAAGGTATTGCCCCCAATTTTAGTAGCTTCCTTGCCCATATGTAAATAACCTTTGCTAATTGATAAGTGACTGCCTATTACAAACATAATACTCCTTTATATATGATTATACGATTTCTACAATTTTATAATTAGAAAATGCTTAAATCTAATATCTATTGTATTATGCTTATATCTATTTATAGCTATTCTATAACACTAATAGATATAAGATATAAGATATAAGATATAAGATACAAGATACAAGATATAAGATACAAGATATACAATAACTAATATAACCCCTGCCGTGAAGGAGCCCTTCAACAACAGGGGTTATCTATTAATGACTTTCTTTTTTTGCGCACTCAGGGCAAACACCTTCGAAGGTAATATGTTGACCTGTGATTTGATATTCGCTACCTTGATCAGCAATCGTTTTGATAGCTTTCAAATCAATGCCCATCATATCCTCTACCTTATTACAACGGATGCAACGGATATGGGAATGAGCTTGTGTATCCCAATCGTAATGAGCGCGCTCATCACCAACTTCTAGAATTTTAACAAGACCGATTTTTTCAAAAATCTCCATCGTCTTGTACACTGTAGCCAAGCTCATGCTTGGATGTTCTGGGCGCAACGTATGATACAACATCTCTGCTGTTGGATGATCATGATGACCACGCAAAGCATCATAAATCGCGATACGTTGTGGGGTTACTTTAAACCCCTGGCTACGCAAAATTTGTGCGATATCCATAATAATCTACCTTTCTCCACTTGGAAATCTATAAGGCATAGGCCATTATCGACCGTTTACAAGAAATAATTATTATTTATTATACCAAAATTCTCAATACTTATCAAGATAAATAGTATTAACTATTAAGTAATAAAAAATGTGGATTGCCAAAAGCAATCCACATCCTATTAGTCTTTAAAGTAAGGTTTAAAACCTTCACCTTGATGACGAGTTTTTTTGTCACCACGTGGTCGATCAGATTTACGATCATCTCGACGGCGGTCACCTTTACGGTCGTTGCGACGATCACTTCTACGATCATCTCGGCTGCGACGTGGGCGATCTTCACGACGACGGTCACCATCACGACGGCGGCGATCACTACGACCACTTTCACGACGACGGCGTACGCGCAATGGTTTTTCTTCTGTAATATTTACAGGAGTAGTATCTGGTTCTTTTGTTAACAATTTAAGAGCTGCTGCCAACAGTGTTACGGAATCTGTATCATTCAACAATTCCTCAGCACTAGTTTTAAATGGCGCTAACGCTTCTAAATTATCTGTCATTTCAACGAGATTTTCAATTGCCAAACGTTGTTGACCTTCAAGAACTTCACCTAAGGACGGTGCACGACGACGTGCGATTTTACGCTTTGTTAAACGTTCGATAGCATGTAAATGCTCCATTTCACGAGGAATAACGAACGTAAACGCTTGACCCGCTTTACCGGCACGGCCTGTACGACCTACGCGGTGCGTGTAGCTTTCAGGGTCTTGAGGCATATCATAGTTATATACGTGAGATACACCAGAAATATCGAGACCACGAGCTGCCACATCAGTAGCCACGAGAATATCGATGGTACCTTCGCGGAATTGGCGAATTACGCTGTCCCGTTTTTGTTGAGACAAATCGCCATGGATGCCTTCCGCCATGTAGCCACGTTTCTTAAGACCTTCTGTTACTTCATCAACACGGCGTTTCGTACGTGTGAAGATAATAGCAAGTTCAGGTGTTTGGATATCGAATAATCGGCAAAGAACATCAAATTTTTGGCGGTCTTGCACTTCGATATAATATTGTTCAATCAAGTCCATCGTAACTTGAGTCGGTTTCATGCGAATCAATGTTGGCTCGGTCAAATATGTTTCAGCTAATTGTTGGATAGCTTTCGGCATAGTTGCGGAGAACAACAAGGTTTGATGGTCTTCTGGGATAGCCCCTAAAATTTTATTGATATCATCAACAAAGCCCATATTTAACATTTCGTCGGCTTCGTCCAATACCACGACTTTCACATGATCAAAATGGATAGAACCACGATCCATATGGTCCATCAATCGGCCTGGAGTAGCAACGATGATTTGAGGGTTCTTTTTCAAGGCACGGAACTGACGATTAATATCTTGACCACCATAAATTGGTAGTGCCGTGATATTCGTGTACTGAGCCATTTTGTTAAGCTCTTCAGCTACTTGAATAGCTAATTCTCGTGTAGGGGATAAAATAACTACTTGAACGTGACGCTCATTACCGTCTACGCGTTCCAATACAGGCAAGCCAAATGCTGCTGTCTTACCAGTACCTGTTTGAGCTTGACCGATCATGTCCTTACCGCTCATGGCTACTGGGATAGCTTCCTGTTGAATTGGCGTAGGCTCTTCAAAGCCCATATCGTTTAACGCTCTTAGAACAGGTTCGCTAATCATTAATTGTTCAAATTTTTCTAACATCTAAATGTGTTTCCTCCTATCGCGCACGAACTATGCGCATTTGAATAGTATAACATATTTTGAAAGTGAGCGCTATAAGAGTTATTTTGAATCTAAACTAAATCTGTTTTCTTCTCGTCCAAAAACGTTCCATTAAAGCGATTCCACCTGATACACATAGCAAAACAATATAGGATAAATTAATAGGACTATAGAAGCATTCAACAAGAACAACCCATATAATTAATAGTAATCTAGAAATCCATTTCGTTCTTATTTTATCAGCAATCATAAATATAGATAAATTGATAATTATATTAATAATTATCGCAGAGATGATAACTATAGAAGTAAATTCTTCTCTATAATCCGTCAGTTCATATAAGGGATATAATAAATAACTTAACAAAACGCTAAGTATTATTATGAACCAAATATTTATTCCCTTTAAAAATTTACATTTTCTATAATAGAAAACTCCAACCAAAAAAAATAGTAAAACACTAAGCAATATTCCTATAATTAATAGATAATCTAAATGAATCATGGTTTATACTGTCCTTTGACCATTTTCTAAATAGAATTTCTTGTAAATCATTTATGTTTAACATTTTACTTATTTGAAACAGATCCATGAAATGCTCCTCAACTATACTTTATGGATAAGTTTATTACGCCTTACTTTCATTCAGTACATATACTCTTCACTATGTATGTATTCTATTTACTTAAGTATTGCTGTAGGGTTTGATTTTCTAACGGCCCTAGTTGTAAAGCATTCCGATTTTTAATTGCATCAATGGTTAATGCTTCAAAGGTAATTTTATCAAAATCAGAAAACTCGTTAAAGGAATTAAACACTATGAATCGTTGATTTAGTAAATTAGTTAATACCTCTATGTCTTTCGTTCTTACTTTATTTAACTCATTTCGTGCATAAGATTCATATCTCTCATCACCTGCATTATTCTTGCTAAACCGACCTATATCAAGATTATTAGAATAATAGCTATATATAGCCTTCTGATAGAAATCAATTTTAGTCAATTTCCCAAATTCAAAATTATAATAAGCATTATTTCTTAAAATATGCTCACTACCATACTCACCAATAACAGCCCCTGTAGAAAGATCTACTATATCATTATGCTTAATCTGATTTTCCTTTCTATACGATACATAGAAAGGTAGCTTTATAGGATGTCCAGCGTGTAAACTTGTATATCGTTGTTTACTATCAAAAAAGATTTCATGCCATATATCTCTATCACTTTCATCAAGACTAGAAATATTAGGGTATAACTCATCAAGACTCACATTAAATTGCGTTTCTTTAGCATCTATCCGAGGAATGAAAGTGTTATATTTATTTATATCTTTATTCCAGGCATCTAGCAAACTTACATTTTCATCAAAAATACCAATACCGTCTAAAGTTATATAATAGAGTTTATTATTCACCTCATGAACAGCAACTACATTATCAGCAATCTTACGATTTTCATTGCTATAGTATAATCCGCTCTCTTGAAGCTCACTTAAATAAATCAAACTATTTTTAAAATCGCTCCCTACCAAGAAATATATCAATACTCCCCATATGAGGATATAAAGCACTACTATTATGGCAACAATATATCCAATCCATTTAATTACTCTCTTCAAATTCATAATAGCCCTCTATAAATAACACGATTTTATATGGCTACAATTATAACATACCCTATACTTTTACATATAATAGACTATTGTTAAGTACAAAAAAGGCGCCTCTTTCGGGCGGCTTCTTTATTATGGTTTATTGAGAGTTGTGTGGTATTAATCAGCTATATAAGTAAACATTTAATTTAGATATAATATAATTAAAATAGTGTACTCTAAAATGTACTCCAAAACTCTGCCAATAAATTAAACAATGTCTGTTAAGCAATTACGATTTACTAAACTTCCTAAAGTAGTATAAAAGGAATATACAATGAAACCTTTTACCCTAAAACGATTTATATTATTGCCACTGATTATACTATCCCTCATACTAACAACGGGTTGTCATCTTCTCTCACATTATAGTGAAGATGAGGTACAACAATATATAAATGAGGATTATCCTAATCTAACATATCACTTGGAGTCTCATAGAAACAATAGATGGCAAGTCACCTTTGACAAATATCCACAAATGCCCGTTGAAATATCTGAAGTCTTGCATACCTCTGCACCTGTTGTACCACAAGTGGAGCGAATACTGATAACCAACATCCCGTTAATAACTGCATTCCCATTAATGAAAAACTATATAACAGAAGAGGAGTTATCCTATGCTACATACGATACATCTTCTTTGTATATTGAAATGCCTATTCCCTATTCGGCCATACAAAACCAAGATGTAACAAATTTTTACAATCGAATGGATCAATTCTGCAAAGAATATGCAACAACATATCCAGACTTCAAAGAAGATATATATATTAGAGTTATTATAAAACCTTCAGATGGTTCTAATGCACCAGAGGCGTATAGAAAGATATTCCGTTTATCTCAATATTAATAGAGAGGCACCTCTTTCGAGGTGCCTCTTTGTTATAGTTTATTGGAGAGATTGATATTTTATTAGTCTAAGTCGTAGAACCCAGATGGTTTATCGCTCAAGTTTACGATGATATTTTTCATTTGAGTGTAATGCTCAAGGATAACTTTGTGTGTTTCACGACCGATACCGGATTGTTTGTAACCACCGAATGGTGCGCCAGCTGGGATAGAGTTATATGTATTTACCCACATACGACCTGTTTCGATACCGCGAGCTACGCGGATAGCACGGTTGATGTTTTGTGTGAACACACCACCGCCAAGGCCGTATAAGCTATCATTTGCTTGTTCGATAACTTCTTCTTCGCTGTGGAATTTGATGACAACAGCTACAGGACCGAAGATTTCTTCGCGAGCTACGCGCATATCATTTGTAGCATCTGCGATTAGTGTAGGTCTTACAAAGCAACCTTTACCAAGTTCACCATCAGTAACACGCACACCACCGGCTACAACACGAGCGCCTTCTTCTTTTGCAAGGTCTACATAGCTAAGTACTTTTTCAACTTGTGCTTCGTAAATCAAAGAACCAAGTTGTGTAGATTCTTCCCAAGGTAAGCCAACATTTACTTTATCAAATAAAGCGGAAAGTTCAGCTACGAATTTATCGTAAATTGTATCTTGTACGAAGATACGGGAACCTGCACAGCATACTTGACCTTGGTTGAAGAGGATACCGAGCATTGCCCCATCAAGAGCTTGTTTCCAGTTTGCATCTTCAAAGAAGATATTCGCAGATTTGCCACCTAATTCCAATGTCGCTGGAATCAAACGTTCAGATGCTGCTTTATATACATCTAGACCTACCTCTGTAGAGCCTGTGAAAGCTAACTTGCTGAAGCCTGGATGATCAAGGATATATTGACCGGATTTAGAACCTTTACCTGTTACGATATTTACAACGCCTGGAGGCAAGATTTCTTTCAAAATGTCGCCTAGTTCCAAAAGGCTAAGAGATGTATGGCTAGAAGGTTTGATTACAACTGTACAACCTGCTGCAAGAGCTGGCGCCAATTTCCAAGCTGCCATTAGGAATGGGAAGTTCCAAGGTACTACCTGGCCTACAACCCCAATTGGTTCACGAACGATAAGGCTCAACGTATTTTCGTCAAATACTTGTGCAGAGCCTTCTTCGGAACGAAGCACGCCTGCGAAGTAACGGAAATGGTCCGCCCCAAGTGGAATATCCACGTTCAATGTTTCACGGATTGGCTTACCATTGTCGTATGTTTCAACTTGTGCCAAATGTTCTTTGTGAGCATCGATAGCATCCGCAATTTTCAATAAATAGTCAGCACGTTCTACTTGAGAAACGTTTTTCCACGTTTTGAAAGCTTCTGTTGCAGCCTCTACAGCTTTATCAACATCGCCATATGTAGCCTCTGCACAGATAGCGAGTTGTTCGCCATTAGCAGGGTTATATACATTAAATTCAGCACCGTCAGATGCCTTTACCCATTCATTATTAATTAAAAGTCCATATCTTTCTTTAAGGTTCAAGCTCATTGCATTACCTCCTCTTTAGGAATATGATTTAGGAATTTCCCCTCTGTGATTACATCATACTCCTTATATCTAAAATTTTCAATTAGATATACCATTTTCGATATATCTGTTCTGCATTAATATGCATAGATTTTAGTTATATAGAAAAACCGCACCCTCTAAAACCATAGAGGGTGCGGTTTTTCGTATAATGACTTTTAGTCAAGAATGAGTTTCATTTAAAATCTATTAATATAGATTAACTAGCCTCCTAAGAAATTATCAGTTTCGACGATTCCCATTATTACGGTTGTTATTTCGGTTATCATTATTTCGACGCTGACCGTTGTTATTTCTATTATGGTTATTATCGTTATTCTTCGACTTTTCCGGTTGCAATGCTTTTACAGATAAACCGATACGATTGCGTTTTACATCAACAGAAATAATTTGTGCTTCGATAATATCACCTACAGCAAGCACATCAGATGGATGCTGACGGCTGTTACAAAGCTCGCTGCGATGTAATAGACCATTCGTTTTAAGCCCAAAGTCTACAAAAGCTCCGAAATCAACTACGTTATGAACGGTACCTTTTACAACGGTACCTACCTTGATATCTTCAAGGCTCACTACGTGTTTTCTGGTCAATGGAGCCGGTAAATCTTCACGAGGGTCGCGACCTGGTTTAGCAAGAGCCGCCAAGATATCTCGAACAGTTGGCACGCCCGCATCAAGCTTGGCAGCCATTTTGTCCGCATCTACAAGAGGTAATTTTACTTGCAATGCTTCTAATTGAGATTTATCTTGTAAGTCTTTTAAGGTAAAGCCTAACTCACCAATGATGCGCTCTGCCAATTCATAAGACTCTGGATGGACGGATGTATTATCCAGTGGATTTTTACCATGTTGTAAGCGCAAGAAACCAGCACATTGTGTAAAGGCTGCAGGGCCTAAACGAGGCACTTTTAGCAATTCCTTACGGCTTTTAAACACACCATTCTCTTGACGATATGCAACAATATTCTTAGCCACAGCACTAGAAATGCCTGCAATATGTTGCAAGATAGCTGGGGATGCAGTATTTAGCTCTACCCCAACGTGATTTACTACAGTTTCAACCACTTGGTCTAAGGTATGAGTCAATTGTTTTTGGTTTACGTCATGTTGATATTGACCTACGCCGATAGATTTAGGATCGATTTTAACAGATTCAGCCAATGGATCTTGTACACGGCGTGCAATAGATACGGCACCGCGAATGGTAACGTCTAAATCTGGTAACTCATCGATAGCTAATTTAGATGCTGAGTACACAGATGCGCCCGCTTCATTAGTGATGATATAGTGACAATCTAATTTTTCCTCTTCAATCATAGTCGAAGCAAATTGCTCTGTTTCGTAGGATGCAGTACCATTACCAATGGATAAAAGAGTAACCTTAAACTTACGGATTTTATCAGCCAATACCTTTTGAGCTTCCTTGCGAAGCTTTTCACTATTCGTTAAGTAGTAAGCACCGTAATCGAGCACATTGCCTTGTTGATCGATAATCGCCATCTTACAACCGGTGCGGTACCCTGGGTCGAGGCCCATGATAACATGCCCTGCCAATGGCGGTTGTAACAATAGATTTTTAAGATTTACACCGAACACCTTGATAGCTTGCTCATCGGCATTTTCCGTCAACTCATTGCGAATTTCACGCTCTAAAGCTGGGAAAATAAGACGTTTGTACGCATCGGCTACGGCGGCTGCTTTATAGTCTGCAAAGATAGACTTCGGATTCTTCTCTAACTTTTGAATCATGTAAGCGACATAGGTATCACCTGGTACAGTTAGAGCTAGTTTTAAAGCACCTAATTTTTCACCGCGATTTACCGCCAAGATACGGTGAGACGGCATTTGACGAACCGGTTCAGCATATTCTGCGTATTGCAAAAACTGTTGTTGTACCTCTTCATCACCAGTCAACTCAGCTTGAATAAAGCCTTCATTCCACATCTTTTTACGCAAGTAGGCCCGGAAGTCTGCACTATCGCTGACGATTTCCGCTACGATATCAGAAGCACCTTGAATCGCATCCTCTGGCGTAAGAACCTCTTCTGTTACAAATTCTTGTGCAATCTCTAAAGGATCACCAGATGTAACAGTATCATTAATCATCATCTCTGCCAACGGCTCTAATCCACGTTCTCGAGCAATCATGGCGCGCGTACGTTTCTTAGGACGATACGGTAAATAGAGATCTTCTAATTCTTGAAGCTTTGTTGCCGCCTCTAAGGACTTCATTAACTCGTCGGTCATCTTTTCTTGTTCTGTAATAGAGGCAATGATTTCTTGGCGACGTGTTTCTAAATTGCGCAAGTATTTAATGCGTTCTTCAATGGTGCGCAATTGCTCATCTTGCAATTCGCCCGTTACTTCTTTACGATAACGCGCAATAAATGGTACCGTATTGCCTTCGTCCAATAATTCTACCGCAGCTTGCACCTGCTTTGGCTTAACATTTAATTCACTCCCAATAAGGGCAAACATTCTTTCACTCATTTAGCTGCCTTTCTGCGATAGGTTACAAAACGATGAGGATATTGATTCTTTTCATCCACAATGCCGTCTACAACGGATTCGATGGTGAAAGCATCCTCTGAGAATTCAGGGAAAAATGCATCCCCATCAAATTCGTGGTCCACTTCAGTGATATACATAGTATCTACGTAAGGTAGAAAAGCTTCGTATACTTGAGCGCCACCAATAACGTAGGCCGCATCAAGAGCACGTGCTGCTTCAGCAGCCGCCTCAGGGCTATGGAAAACTCTAACACCTTCTGGCACATCAAAGCCTTTATCACGAGTAATTACCCAATGCTCACGATTTGGCAACAAGAACGGTAAGCTTTCAAAGGTCTTACGGCCCATGATGATAACATGGCCTGTTGTTTTTTCCTTAAAGAATTTCAAATCATTTGGCAAATGCCAAATCAAGGTATTATCTTTACCGATCACACGATTATGTGCTACGGCTACGATTAATGCTAACATACTGCCCTCTTTCGGTTAATACTATACGGCAACAGTCATAGATAATTTACCAAGATGCTCATAACCATCTAAGGTAACGTCCTCTGGTGTAAAATCATAGAAGTCTTTTACCTCAGGATTCACGATAATTTTTGGAGCAGGCAACGCTTGATCGCGACGTGCTAATTGCTCACGCAATGCATCTACATGATTTTCATAGATATGAGCATTGTTGATGACATGTGTAAATTTACCTGGTTTTAGACCGGTTACTTGAGCAATCATACATTGTAATGCCGCATATTGAGCTGTGTTAAAAGGAACACCTAGCCCCATGTCGCCACTGCGTTGTATGAGCATGCAGTTCAAGTAACCATCCCCTACATCCCATAAGGTTTCATACGCACATGGTTGCAACGCCATATCATCTAAATCTTCAATATTCCAAAGGGTTACAATCATTCGACGGCTATCAGGATCTTCTTTGATTGTTTTGATAAGCTTATCTAGTTGTTTGTACTTCGCAATTTGGTAACCGTATGCTTTACCGATAGTTCCATCTTCACGCATCCATTCATCCCACACATGCACATTCATTTCTTGTAATTTGCGTACGTCATTGGACTGCATTTGCCAAATCCAAAGTAATTCTTTTACGGCTGTTTTGAAAGCTACAAATTTAGTGGTTAAAATTGGAAATTCCTCTTGCAAGTCAAATTGCATGATTTGTTGAGGCAATTTGTACGTTGCAATTCCTGTACGGTTTTGACCATAAATGCCATGATCTAAAATATTTTCAATAATACCGAGGTATTGTGTATCTGCTAAGCTCATATATCCCCCTAAATCTATTTATAATAAGCAAAAAATACTAACGTATATCTTGCTAATCTTACTAAAATATATAGTACTATCATACTAAAAAATATATGGCACTACCATATATACAGTAAAATTTATTATCCCTTATATTCTGCAATGGCCTGTAAAAAGGTAAGACCATATTTTTTCAATTTTGCTTCCCCTACGCCTTTAACATTGCCAAACTCACCTAATGTAGTAGGTCGTAAATTTGCCAAATCTATGAGTACTGTATCAGGGAAGATAAGATACGGTCTAAGGCCCGCTTCTTCTGCCAAGCGCTTACGATGTTGACGTAAATGTTCAAATAAACCGCCCGATGTAGAACTAGATTTTCCTCGTGCCACTGAGGTAACAGACTTACTAGTACGAGAAGGCACAGACACATGTTGTCTAATTTCCTCTACCTCTTTACGACCTGCTAACACTTCCTCGGCACCAGCCGTTAAGGATAACACAGGATATTTTCCCATCGAACTGCGCAAGTAGCCAGATGCTACAAACTGTTGGATAAGTCCTTTAATAGATTTTTCATCTACATTGCTCAGTAAGCCAAAGACAGGCAATGCATCATGTCCAGCACGCATAATGCGATCCGTTCGCTCCCCGAGGACGATAGAGGTTATCATGGATGCTCCATATCGCCCATCGGTGCCCATAATAGCACGAAAAATAGCCTTTGCTTCTTTCGTAACATTGACCTTATCAGCAGAGCCCTTACAAGAGCTACAATTATCACAAGTAGTCCAAACGGTGCTTTCACCAAAGTAATTAAGCATATATTTACGCAAGCAATTACTACAGAAACAGTAATCAATCATGGACTGCAATTTACGTAACTCCACATTTTGTCGCTCAGGCGTTTCGATGGACTGTTCAATCAAATACTTATGAACTTGTACATCCTGCCCACTATAAAGCAAAATACATTCAGCAGGTGCCCCATCACGGCCAGCTCGTCCTGCCTCCTGATAATAGGACTCCATATTACGCGGCATTTGATAATGTAGCACATAGCGTACATTGCTTTTATCAATGCCCATACCAAAGGCATTCGTCGCCACCATAACCTGTAATTTATCATCTGCGTAGGCATTCTGCATTTCACGGCGCACCTCGTCGTTGAGTCCTCCGTGATAATGACCCGCTTTAATGCCCGCACGGGTTAAATTTTCATACACACGATCTACATCCTTACGTGTTGCACAGTAGATAATACCATTTTCATTGGCGTGCTGACGCACATAATGGACAACGTAATCCATCCGCTTTGGTGTGCGGATAACAGAGAAGGACAAATTAGGCCGATCAAAACCCGTCACGTATACATTAGCCTTATCTAAGCCTAATAACTTTTTTATATCATTTTCTACATATTTCGTCGCTGTTGCCGTGAAAGCCCCCACGATAGGTCTCTTTGGCAATGAATTGAGCCACTCACCGATAAGGCGATAAGACGGTCTAAAATCATGCCCCCACTCAGAGATACAGTGAGCCTCATCCACGATAACTTGAGCAATCGGTAACGCTCGCAGTACATTACAGAAAAAATTAGAGCTCAACCGCTCTGGTGCAATATATAAAAGTTTAATCTTACCACTGCGTACTTCGTACATGGTTTTATTAAACTCAGATTGTGTAAGTGTACTATTGATAAGTGCCACTGGTATATTCTGCACTAAGAGACCATCCACTTGGTCTTTCATAAGAGAAATAAGCGGAGAAAACACGATAGTCAATCCCGCCTTACAGAGCGCAGGTATCTGGAAACAGATAGACTTTCCTGCCCCTGTCGGCATAATGCCAATTACATCTTCGTTCCTCAACAAGGATGCAATAGGAGCCTCTTGAGCCGGTCTAAAGGAGGTATACCCAAAGTAGGTCTCCAACATACGCAACGCTTGTTGTTTCGTCACAACTTGATGCGGTTTAGGTACTTCATGCTTAGTGCCTACTTGTTGTTCCATAAGGTCCTCCTTTCACGTTCCAGAAATGTAAATATTAATCTCGATTACTACTGACCAATATTTCGTATACCCAATACGAAATATCGTTTTTCCATTCTTTTATTTTATCATATTTCGTTCGGTATGGGACTCATTAGTATATGATTTCATAAGTAACAATCTAATGCGTATCTCTAAAGTATATGGGCTAAATTGGTATAGGAATCTTGTTGATATCACCAAATTTTTACCCGCTAAAGTACTAATATGTGGTACAATAAAAATTATTTACTATACTATAGAATATAACTAAAACCTAAGGAGGTCTTATATAGGCATGACACAAGACAATTTAATGATTATTATCGCCTTTGCCTTATACCTAGGACTCATGATGTATATCGGGGTCTACTACTATCGCAAATCAAACAGCATTGGTGATTACATCCTCGGTGGCCGACAACTAGGACCATGGATTACAGCACTCAGTGCAGAAGCATCAGACATGAGTGGTTGGATGCTCATGGGTGTGCCTGGTCTAGCGTATACTACAGGGATTTCTGGTGTATGGATTGCCGTAGGCCTCACATTAGGTACATGGGCGAACTGGAAATTCGTTTCTAGACGCTTACGTAACCATACTGAGGTAGCCAGTGATAGCTTGACATTACCGGATTATTTGAAGAATCGTTTCCACGATCAATCGCATTCAGTAGCTGTCATTTCCGCCCTATTTATCTTAATTTTCTTCTTGATTTATACATCATCAGGATTCGTGGCAGGGGGCAAATTGTTCAATACCATCTTTGGTCTTGATTACACCGTATCCCTCTTTATCACCGCCGGCATCGTCGTATTTTATACCTTCCTTGGCGGATTCCTTGCCGTATCTTGGACAGACTGTATTCAAGGGGCATTAATGTTCTTTGCCATCTTGGCAGTACCAATTACAGCAGCCATGTACATGGGTGGCCCTATTGAAACATTCCAACTCATCCAACATGAGTTTCCACAAGGACTTAGCTTGTTTGGTAATCCATCTGATTGGTTTACTTGGGCTATCGGCCTAATTTCTTCTCTTGGTTGGGGTCTTGGCTACTTTGGTCAACCTCACATCCTAGTTAGATTCATGGCTATCTCTGATGCGAAAGAACTTAAGAAATCTACAAATATCGCCATGGTTTGGGTTGTCTTATCCCTTATGGCGGCCATTGCAGTTGGCCTCATTGGTCACGTATATATGTTGCCTGATATATTAGTAGGCACTGATGCGGAAACTGTATTCCTTATCATGACAGAACGTCTCTTTACACCATTTATTGCAGGTCTCATCTGGTCTGCTGTATTAGCGGCTATCATGAGTACCGCCTCTGCACAGTTATTAGTAACAGCCTCTGCTATTTCTAATGACTTCTATGCGAATATCATTCATCCAAAAGCGAGTGATAAAGAATTGGTACTCGTAAGTCGTATCGTAGTACTTATCGTAGCATTGGTTGCCATCTATATGGCTATGGATTCAGACAGCTATATCTTAACAATGGTAGCCTATGCATGGGCAGGCTTCGGCGCGGCCTTCGGCCCAGCAATCTTATTCTCCCTATTCTGGAAGCGTATGACTCGTCACGGATGCATCGCTGGTATTGTTGTAGGTGGTTTAACAGTACTCATTTGGAAGCAATTTGGGTTCCTTGGCCTATACGAAATTGTGCCAGGTTTCATCTTCTCTTCTATCGCAATCTATATTGTGAGCCTCATGGGTAAATTGCCTCCACGTCCAGTTCTAAAAGACTATAGAGAAGCAGAAAAAATGCATATTCTATAAGAAAACATAAAAAAGCTAGTTGATTCACCGATCAACTAGCTTTTATTTATGAGTATTGGTGTAAACCTTCCTCAATTGCGGCTTTTACTTCTGTCACTAAAGAAGCTGGAGTAAGCACCTTTACACTTTGCATATATTGGAGCGCCCAATATTTAAAGGCGTCATGATTAACACGTACACGACATACAACATTATCAGCTGTTATATTTGTAAACTCTACATTGCCATCGAACCAATCTAAAATTTGATTTACGATGGAACGTCTAGCTTTAAACGTAACAGTAATAGATTCACCACCGAACATATAAATATGTTCCTTTACGTATTGTGACACGTTAAAGGTGCGTTGTTGTTGGTATCCCTTTATCTCCCGTAAAGGTTTTCTACGTTCATTTAGCACCGTAATATGTGCAATTCGATCAACGCGTAATGTAGACATGTCATCATAATTTTCGTGATTTCCTACCAAGTAATAATGTCCTCGATTCATTACTAGTTGGAATGGATTAAATACATACTTCCGTTCCTTATGATCTGGCCCAAGATTAATATGTAATCGCTTATCCACATCTGGTTGGCAATAGGCCAATGAAATTTTTCTACCCTTTTGTATTGCTTCTTCTATGAGATCAATATTAAGAAATAAATCTTGGCTTCTATGAAGGTACCCCGTATTACTTTCAATATCAATACCATGAGGCTTAAAATAGGAGCTACCCAATTTTGCAACACGCCCGATTAAATCTTTACGTTGAGATGCAGTAATATGGCGAGATGCCAATATACCATCAATCAATAATCGCAATTCAGAATCTTCAAAGGTATGAATCATATAGAAATCAGTACGTCGAATTGTGCCATCTGCTCCCACAGCAGACTCTTCACATTGAATACTAAAATCTCCAGATTCATATAAATCATTTAAATGACGGCCTAAGGTTTTCCGATCAACGGATACCTCGTACCGTTCGGCTAATATACTACGAATCTCCTCTTGAGATAACGTATGATTAGCATCTGTTTCGTCTTTCAGGATTTCTAGTATGTATACTAGAACTGCCTTCTTAGATGCCATAAAAGACTCCTTTTACAAATAATACAATTAATACAACTTTATCAACTAATACAATTTATAGAATCATCCACAACACATCGGATGATATTTACAAAATACCCATACACATTATACCATACTTTCATGAACGGTTCATTTTTTCCTCATTAAAATTATCGATTTACTATACTTTTTCAGCAATATAAAATAACTAAAAGTAATAAATATAAAATAAAAGTAAATTTAATTATATTAAATAAAACCCGTTAACACTTAATACATATAAATATTATAAGTGTAACGGGTTTTTATTTTAACTATGAAATCAAAATGAATATAATACAACTTCATAGCAATACAATCAAATAACGAGCTCTATCAATTAGGAAATACTACCTGTTTTCTTACTTCTAATAAAGCCCAATTGTTCCATACGCATTGTTAATTCATTATAAAAAGCTTCAGCCATGGCATTTTGATGCTTTGTAGGTTGAGACTGATCTGCACTAAAGAGAGCATCTTTAATCTTTTTAATTACCGTGGATTTCGCTTTTGGTTTGTTCAACAACTCCATAAATAATAAATCCTCTTCAGAAATATCACCAATAGCATCATTAAACATATCTGCTCCATACATATATTCACTACCACCATTTACAATAGCTTTTACAAAGTTTGTAAAACGGGCAGGTATATAAGATAAGCCCTCCATATACTCTTCTTTTACAGGGAATGTTTTATAGAAGCGAATACCACCGCGTACCATATGCTCTACTACAGCTTTATACAAGCTACATACAGCAGGTTCTAATTCATCATCAGATGCATGATCCGCCTCATGAGCCGCTTTCAAAATAGCGAGGGCCTCGATTATATTGAACGTACCACCATCTTTGATAAGCGCTTGGAACGTATCTCTTACGAGCTCATTTTCAAACATTTCAAGTGCTTCCTCATCAAAGAGAATTTGGAAAACAAAGCTATTTACAATAGTACGTACAGGAATTGTATTCACTTCAGCCGGATTCGCAACAGCAAAGTTAATATTATTTGCAAAGCTAGCTTTACAAATAATTGACTTGCGGAATGTCGTATCTAGTATAAAATCTAAATATTGTTCTTGATCCGCTTGGCTATTAGGAGCCAGTTGCTCAAGTTTAGCTGCTATACTTTCATCATAGGTACGAACCATAGATAGTGTAAGGTCCGCATCGCATACATAAGCAAGATTATGCGCTTTCAAATGATCATTAAATTGATAGAAATAGCACGGATCATTATGCGGCTCTAGATGGTCATGACCTACATAATAGTCATCCTTTTGCATTACAGAGCGCAATGCACCAAGGAATTTACTATTTCGTTCTTTAAGGTTATCATAGTTAAGAATCTGAGCACCCACAAGACTGCCTACGGTCTTACCGCGCAACACCTTTTCCTTATGGGTCAACTTATCTTGGCCACGATTAGCAAACAGCATGAGCTGACGTACTTCTTCCATGGTATGCCAACCTGGATACGTATTGTAAGACACATAGGCAATACCATTATCCACCAAATGATTAGAAATAATATTGAGCAGCTTATCCTTCATTTCATCATTAATCCAAGAGTAGAATCCATGTGCAATAATATAATCGAAAGTCCCCATAGATTCGTCAAAATTCAAAATATCTCCTTGCACCAAGGATACATTCTCTAATTTTGCATCACAAATAATTTGATTGCCCTTCTCTACTTGGTCTTGTGAAAGTTCAATGCCTACAAAGGTCGCCTCTGGGTTAAATACAGCTTGAGAAATAATATTACCGCCATAAGTAGCGCCTAGTTCAAGAACACGAGCTGTCTTCGCAGGTGGAGTATTTAGCCCTACAAGAGCACCATATGCTTCTAAATAGGCCGGCGTTGTAAAAGGAAATGGATAGGATTTATAGCCTAACTCTTTATATATCGTTTGTTGCATGTCTTCCATTGCTATTTGTGAATTATCCTTAGCCATATGTACCTCTATGTTTAACTTTATGAAATATACATTGTTATTTATCATTATACCAAATTACTAGTATATTACCTACGTTTAAAGCAGTTATTACCTAAATAATATGATATTAACACATTTAGCTATATAGTATTACATACAAAAGAGGCACCCTTGAAAGGGTGCCTCATATAGTTCTCAGTCGTTAAATAACGAATTATTTTACGTCTTCAAAACCTTTTTGCAAGCGAACATAGCTTAAGCGACGTTCTTTAGCGTCTTTTTCAGTTTTAGCGAATAATTCTTCTGCAACGTCTGGAGCTGCTTTAGCCAAGGAAGCGTAACGTACTTCACCTTTAAGGAAGTCTTGGAAGCTTTCAGTTGGTTCTTTGGAATCCAAGGAGAATGGATTTTTACCTTCTTCTTTAAGTTGAGGGTTGTATCTGTAAAGATCCCAGTAACCAGCTGCAACTGCTTTACGTTGTTCTTCTTGAGCTTTACCCATACCAGCTTTGATACCATGGTTGATACATGGGCTGTAAGCGATGATCAAGGATGGACCTGGATATGCTTCAGCTTCTGTAACAGCTTTCATCAATTGGTTTTTGTCTGCACCCATAGCTACTTGTGCTACGTATACATAACCATAAGACATAGCCATCATGCCAAGGTCTTTCTTCTTAGTACGTTTACCAGAAGCTGCGAATTGAGCAACTGCTGCTACGTTAGTGGATTTAGATGCTTGACCACCAGTGTTGGAGTATACTTCAGTATCGAATACGAAGATGTTTACGTCTTCGCCAGAAGCTAATACATGGTCAACACCGCCGAAGCCGATGTCGTATGCCCAGCCGTCACCACCGAAGATCCAGTGAGAACGTTTGATCAAGAATTGTTTTTTCTCAAGAATTTCTTTCAATTCAGGAGTTGTAGCGCCTTCAGCTTCGATAGCTGCTACTAAACGTTCGGAACGTTGACGAGTAGCTGCACCAAGGTTAGCAAATTCAATCCATTGTTCTAAAGCGTCTTTCAATTCGCCAGTAGCAGTTTCAACTGCTTTAGCAGCCAATTCTACTAATTGTTGGCGGATTTTCTTAACACCGATGTACATACCATAACCATACTCAGCATTATCTTCGAACAAGGAGTTTGCCCAAGAAGGACCATGACCTTGTTGGTTAGTTGTGTATGGAGATGCAGGCATGGAAGCACCCCAGATGGAGGAACAACCAGTTGCATTGGCAATCATCATACGGTCACCGAACAATTGAGTTAACAATTTAGCATAAGGAGTTTCACCACAACCTGCGCAAGCACCGGAGAATTCGAACAATGGTTGTTCAAATTGGGAACCTTTAACAGTTTCCTTCTTCATAGGATTTTCTTTTACAGGAAGGTTAACACCATAGTTCCAAGCTTCAGCTTGTTCGATTTCAGTATCGATGGATGTCATCACGATAGCTTTGCCTTTAGGAGCTGGACAGATATCAACACAGTTACCGCAACCCAAGCAATCTAATGGGGATACAGCGATACGGAATTGAAGATCTTTAGCACCCAATGCAGGGATTGTATCGAAATGTTCTGGAGCTGCAGCCACTTCTGCTTCAGTTGCCAAAATTGGACGAATTGTAGCATGTGGACATACGAAGGAACATTGGTTACATTGAATACAGTTTTCAGGCAACCATTTTGGAACGAACAATGCAGGACCGCGTTTTTCGAATTTAGCAGTACCAGCAGGTAATGTACCATCTTCATAGCCAGAGAATTTGGATACAGGAAGATCATAACCAGCTTGTGCATTGATTGGTTGTGCAATATTTTGAACGAAGGATGGGCAAGATTCGCAACCAGGTTTAACTGCATGATTGCCATCATCTACTGCGTCTTTCCAGCTAGCAGGAACATCTACTTTTACCAAAGCGTTAACACCTTGATCGATAGCAGCATTGTTCATGTCAACGATATTTTGACCTTTTTTACCGTAAGAAGTTACTACGGATTCTTTAAGGTATTTAACAGCATCATCTACAGGGATGATTTCAGTCAATTTGAAGAACGCAGCTTGCGTTACCATGTTGATACGACCGCCCAAACCGATTTCGGAAGCGATTTTCGCAGCATTGATGATGTAGAAGTTCAATTCTTTTTCTGCGATTTGACGACGTAATTTAGCAGGTAAATGTTCATCCAATTCTTCAGGAGACCAAGTACAGTTCAATAAGAATGTACCGCCTTTTTTGATGCCGCGAATCAAGTCGTATTCATGTACATAAGATTGACGGTGACATGCTACGAATTGAGGTTCAGTAATCAAGTAAGGCAAGTTGATTGGGTTTTTACCAAAACGAAGGTGAGACATTGTTACGCCACCAGATTTTTTGGAGTCGTAGTCAAAGTATGCTTGAGCATACATATCAGTGTGGTCACCAATGATTTTGATAGCAGATTTATTCGCACCAACTGTACCGTCAGAACCAAAGCCCCAGAATTTACATTCAGTCAAACCAGGAGTTTCAACTTCTACGCCTTCAGCACGATCTAAGGACAAGAATGTAACATCATCATTGATACCCAATGTGAAGAATTTCTTACCATTTTCAGCAGCTAAATTATCGAATACAGCAACGATGTCTGCAGGGATAACGTCTTTGGAGCTCAAACCATAACGACCAGCGATAACTTTTACATTACGGCCACCGTCAACTACAGCTGCTTGTACGTCTAAGAACAATGGTTCAGCCAAAGCACCTGGTTCTTTAGTACGGTCAAGAACTGCAATGCGTTCTACAGTTTTAGGAAGAGCTTTCAACAAACGATCTGTTGCGAATGGGCGGAACAAATGAACGTTGATAAAACCAACTTTGCGACCCAATTTGTTGAGGTAATCCACAGTGGATTCTACAACTTGAGCGGAAGAACCCATAGTTACAACAACATCAGTAGCATCAGGAGCACCATGGTAGTTGAACAATTGGTAGTTAGTACCTGCCAATTTATTAACTTCGTTCATGTAGTGTTCTACAACGTCAGGAACGTTCAAGTAGAATTTGTTAGATGCTTCACGATGTTGGAAGTAAACGTCAGGGTTTTCTGCAGTACCACGAGTTACAGGAGCATCTGGATTTAAAGCATTTTTACGGAAAGCTTTAACAGCATCCATGTCAACCAATGGTTTTAAATCTTCATAGTCCCAGATTTGAATTTTTTGAATTTCGTGGGATGTACGGAAACCGTCAAAGAAGTTGATGAAAGGTACGCGAGTTTTAATAGCTGTCAAGTGAGCTACCGCGGACAAGTCCATTACTTCTTGTACAGAGGATTCAGCTAACATAGCACAGCCAGCTGCACGAGCAGCCATTACGTCTTGGTGGTCACCAAAGATAGCCAAAGCATGTGCAGCCAATGCACGAGCAGCTACTTGGAATACACCTGGAAGTAATTCACCTGCTACTTTATATAAGTTAGGAAGCATCAATAACAAACCTTGGGAAGATGTGAAGGTTGTTGTTAATGCACCAGCTTGTAAAGAACCGTGGGTTGCAGCAGCAGCACCTGCTTCAGATTGCATTTCTACAACTTGAACAGTGTTGCCGAAGATGTTTTTTCGACCAGATGCAGCCCATTCATCAATGTGTTCTGGCATTGGAGAAGATGGAGTGATTGGATAAATCGCAGCAACTTCTGTAAAACCATAAGAAACGTGAGCAGCCGCTTGGTTGCCGTCCATAGTTTTAAATTTACGACTCATGTGATTATTGCCTCCTTAAGCATTTAGCAAAAATAGAACACTTGCTTAATCTATCATTATGTTTAGGAATAACAACCATTACAAACTTGCGCACATGAAAAAATAATGCAATAATATATATGTTATATATAATATGGCATTATGTGTGAACATACTTTTTTGTGATGGGCACAACCATAATTCCTAATATCATAACTTGATATAGCCCTATATGCTAATTATAACGTGCTGGGGCCTATCAAAGCAACACATACAGTGACTATCGCTTTGCCAATATTGCTATCCATGCTTTACATAAAGTAATAGCTAATTGCATTATAGTAATAACTATTCTCATTTAGTTGGGTCACTTCCTATAACCAAGTTTTATTTTTAGGGGGTTAATTATGGATTTTCATCATTTGAAATACTTCGTTGAAGTAGCTGATCAAAAGAGCTTTAGTAAGGCTGCAAGAAATTTACACATCTCCCAATCCGCTATCAGCCGTACAATCAAAGCCTTAGAAGACGAACTTGGTGTTGTTCTCTTCATGCGTAATGCTAAATCTGTAGAACTTACTGATGGGGGTACCATCTTTTTAACCCACGCAAAACGCGTTGTGTTCATGTTTGAGCATCTAAAAACTGATTTTGAAAACGAATTTCGTTTGGAGCAAGGTTCCATCAGAATTGGTATTCCACCAATTACGGATGCACCCATTTTTGCCCAGTTATTAGGTGAATTCAAAAAAGTTTATCCACAAATTGAATTGGAATTGTATGAACAAGGTTCTAAAAAGGTTGAGATCAGTGTTCAAGAAGGTTTAATTGATATCGGTATCATCTGTACGAAACCAAACCCTAAAGAATTTGAATCCTTCTACCTTACTAGTGACCCACTTTCTGTTATCATTCCAAAGTCTAGCCCTCTTGCGAAAGAAAAAGAAATTCGCCTAGAAATGCTAGCTGATGAATCCTTTGTATTGCATAAAGATGATTTCAACTTACATGACGAAATCATCAAAGCTTGTAAACACACGGGTTTTCAACCACATATCGTATTTGAAACGAGTCAACGTGACCTCATGTTACAAACGGTTAGTGCAAACCTTGCTATCGCATTATTACCATCTCGCCTCTGCCCTGAAGTAGGTGAAAACACTGAGGTTGGCTCTAAGGTTGTCGTAAGACCGCTCGTGCCTGAAATCATTCATACCCTCTATGTTATTTGGAAAAAAGGTCATTACCTCTCCCACGCTTCTCGCTTGTGGTTAGACTTTGTAAACTCCAAATTACCATTACCTGGATTACAACTTGAGGATCGTCAATAATGAACAAACCATCTGGGCTCGCATCTAAATTGCGGGCCCTTTTGAAAGCTAAAGAAGCTCCCATGTGGGGCGTTATCATTGTGCTGGTTATCGTCATAATATTCCAGCAAATACAAATTTCTGAATTACAATGGCGTGTCGATGAGGACCACGATGGCTCTACCATTAACAGCGTAGCAGGTCGCCTTTATATCCTTGAAGGGATGGCTAATAAACATAGCGACCAACTAGACGAAATCTTAAAAAACATTCGTCACCTACAAAATGATGGTGCCAAGTACGATTGGGAACTAAAGCAACTGCAATGGTTGCATCCAGAACTCAAAGTACAACCACCAGAGGCAAACCCACATCAGTTTAAATCCACAGATTTGAACCTCGATATGAATCCTGGGAAAGTGCCTGATGTAATAAAAGATAATCAATAAAGGAATCAGGAATATATAAAAATAAAAGCACCTTATATACCTACACAAAAGTCATCACAAACGACTCTTCTCATAGGATATAAGGTGCTTTTATCGTTATTCTTTTATAGATTTAATTGCTAGTTTTCCCATACGTCTTTGCAATAATGAATTGCTTCTACTTGCGATACGCTTCTAATTTATATGCATATTCAGTTAAAAGATTATTTGAATAAATTTTTTCATTTTTTGAATCTCTAACTTCTTTCCAAATAATAGATGCTACTTTTAATTTATTCGAATAATTGCAACTACATTCATCTGCACAAAAATCCTTAAAAAATTGATTCCATTGACAAACCGATTTGTCATACTTTGCATAATCTGATTCACCATAATATACTTTCAGCAAATCTCCAATTGTAAAGCTTATATTTTTTTCACTTTTTACTTTTCTCCAAGCGGTAGCCATATCAGCATTAAATTTAAATCGTGAAACACCTATTAAATCAGAGAAATATTCTCTAAACTTCGTATTAAAGGAAAAATTACATTCAAGTAATGGTGTATCTAAAGTAATAGTTTCCACTTGCCTTCTTCTATTTTTTATTGATGATTTTTTAATTAATTCGCCTTCAAAGTACTGCTCAATAATATAATTGAGTTCTTGTTTTGTTCCCCTATATTCTAATCCTAATGATTTACATATTTGTGAAAGTTCATCACGATACCAATAATATTTTTTAAATTCATCAAATGATGTAATTTCATCAAACTTAGGTCTACACTCTTTCAATATTCTGTCTCCTCAAGTTTAAATAACAATATGTATAGAAAATTGTATAACTATATGAAGAGATAATAAGTTACATAAAGTCTTAGTACTACCGAGTTCCAGATGCATATTCCCCCATATTAATATCTAGAACCTCTCGAACCGGTTGAATTAGAGAATCCTCATATTGTACTTTCCACTGAATATCCTGATTCATCTCGCCATTTTGTAACCCCGCAATAGTTTCCCCAGCACCTATTGGATTATCATGTTCGAAAATATAATTCAACACATTATAAGCATGAAATACTACATGATTAGGATCTACACCGTGAAAGTGATACTGTAAATCAGGTAAAAATAATGTACTCATACCCACAGAATCTACCATCATATCATTGGTACCTTGAATACTAAAATAACGCACATTTACAGCGTAATAAATAAAACGAGTCACATCTTTATCTAGATGATTTTCAATCGATTCACGACTTAAGAACTTACGAGATGGCCCAAATACAACGGCCTTACAAGATGGATACAATTCCAGCAATGCATCTACATACTTTACAAGCATATCTGCACGTTCTTTGGCCGCTAAACCAGAGGCTAACATATCCGTAGCAAACACCCTGTATTGGCACTCTGCTAATAACTCATCCACATTTGGACAATCCCATACCTGACTACGATCAAAATCATCTAATACAGGCTTATCGATTTTCTCACAATTCGTCACCATCAAGGTTGGTGGAATATCTGCATCATTATTCTCGTAATGCACCTTATAATTCTGAGGCGCAAAACCTGCAGAATCTCGACCATAGTCAAAACAATCTACAGTCCCTAAATGCTTGATGAACACTTCAATCATTTTATCTCGGCTAGGCATATCACAATGCTCTGCCATCAATAACTCAATGAAAAATATACCACCAGGACGAACAGAATTATCTGTTAGATCTTGTTTAAATACTTGGCTCATAATAACCTCTTAAAATAAACCTTACGTTTAATAAGTAATCTAATACTTAAATTGCTATAACTAAACCTTTACTAACTTTTTAACAACAAATTTAATTCTAACAAAATTAAATCCTACGGATTTAGCACTATATCTAACTTTAAGACTCTATTACTTCACCATTTAACTTTAGCCTCCATTTATCAATAAAAACCTTCATCAGTTCATCCTGTCTAGTTTCAACAGTTCTAGGATTCCAATGCTTTATCCCATTTACCTGTGTTGTAATAGGATATGAAGTAACACCATTAGATGATTGGAAATATTTTTGTTTCTTTTCCTCAAAATCGTAATTTTGTGCTTGTGAGTTATGTTGTCTTGTGAGAGCTACAAGATTTGCAATTTTATTTACCCAGATTTTTCTATCAGCCTCACTCCAAACCGCAAGCCACTGACTATCCTTTCTAGGGTTTTGAGGTAAAACATGTTCGATTGTAAAAATCTTACCATTAAACTTAACTGCACCATCACTAACAAAGGAATTTAAACGTTGTATAATATAATTTCTTCTGTATGATGGTAATGTATATATCTCTCCATCTAAAGTTTTAATAAACTCTTCTTTTTCTATTTCTTTTAACTCTAAACTTTCTATGTTTTGATAATGATTTCCTTCGGTCTCCATCTCTTCTAATACTTCTTTATAACGATTAATTCGTTGATTTAGCCCTTTTGAGGTAACAAACAAATAAGAAGCCAAACGTTCTAATTTAATAAGAAAGGCCAAGATAGCGTCAGAATCATTTTCATGCTCTGCTAAAAATTTTATTGCTACAGGCATCCAGTCATAATTTCTAGTTTTATTCAACCAATATAATAAATTATTAATAGATTCAGCATTTCTACTTGATACATATGCTTCATTTTTTAAGGCATTATAAGCATTAGAATATGGCACAATATACTTATCAATAAGATCTTTGGGATTTATCTTTTCCAAAATATTTACAGAAAACTCTTCTAATAAATTCTTTTTTTGCTTTTCTTTTAGAAAAATAGTTCTTGTGTGTGCAAAAACCTCATTAAAACCATCTCTGCCCACTAAACGCTCTTGCTCCTCCCAGATTTCAGTATATTTATCTTGAATACTATCATCTAAAGAGCCTATCGTTTTAGATTTAATAATATCAGATGGTAATAAATCTAAACCACGACTATTCAATACTGAAAAAACCCTAAATGCAGATGATTGATTGGGAGATGAAACAACTACTAAAAAGCACCTATTCAACACAAATTGACAAAATTTAATTAAATCATCTTCATTAGTAAATTTTTCACTAAATCTTACTTGAAACACTTGACAATTTTTCTGAATATGAACTTTTGCTTCACTATCTAAGATTTCATCATCTAACTGATTTAACCCTCGTAAATCTAACTCTTGTATATATTTATTAAAAAATGATTGATCTTTTTCGCGTAAAAATATGCGTGGTTGCGCATTAATCATTTCCAACTGATTACCCTTTTCTTGTAAGTAGGCTTTACATAGCTCTTTATATTGTTCTGTAGAGAAAGTGTCCGCCATTACAGCAAGAAAAATAGATAGTGTAGTTAATCGTTGTTGACCATCTATAACCTCAGAATAAGGTTTATTATCACTTTTAATTAGTACAATACTACCCAAAAAATAATTATCATCATTATCCAACTCATAAAAATCAAATAAATCATCAAACAAAATTGCGGCCTCATCTTCAGTCCAAGAATAAGGTCTTTGATACTTAGGAATATGATATTCAAAGTCAGCACTAAAAATTTTTGATAATGAATACTCTTTTGCTGATATTTTATCACTCATACAATACTAACCTCCACTAATATAAACTAAATTATAGTTCTAACTATAGTATAATAAATAGTTAACTATAATGTAAATTTGATAATAAATCAATATATAAAAAACCCTCCCTATTAGTTGAACTGCACCCCAAAAATTGGACACAATTTTTAGAGGTGCAGTTTTTTATGTCAAAACATTCAAAAGAAGTAAAAAAAAAGGCGATTTATCTTTTTGAAAAAGGATGGGGTCGCTTTAGAATTGCTAAAAAGCTTGAGGTGCCAGAAAGTACTGTAAAAAATTGGCTATATAAGTTTAACCTTAGTCATAATTTGGACCATAAAATTAGTAAACAAGTATTTTCAG